>Ga0315277_10002835_pt1 | contig 23840 bp, 23 predicted proteins | sample YL17G05_15_MG_FD_203695 | JGI IMG/M metagenome (GOLD analysis project Ga0315277, IMG submission 203695) | Sediment microbial communities from Yellowstone Lake, YNP, Wyoming, USA - YL17G05_15 | ecosystem: Environmental > Aquatic > Freshwater > Lake > Sediment | place: USA: Wyoming | collected... | reverse complement strand
CACCGTGCAGGAAAAAAGGATCAGCTCCATTTCCCGGTGACCGGGGTGTCGGTACTCAGAATATACTTGTACATTTTATCGGTCGGAGCGCCATCCCAGATCCCGTTCCCGTTGTAATCGAGGAGCCACTGCCGCGTGCTGTTCCGGAAGACACCGATCTTCGTCGGGGTTGGTGCCAACCCGGATGTCACCTTGATATACTTTGCCTTTGTGGTGAGATTGCTCCCCGCGGCATTGGTCGCGTTCAGCGATACGGTGAAGTTCCCGGCGCTGATGTAGGTGTGGACCGGGTTCTGCCGCGTTGCATTGGTGACGTTGCCGTCCCCGAAATTCCATTTCCATTTGTTCGGGGAACCGGTCGACGTGTCCCGGAAGACCACGGTCAGGGGAGGGGTGCCGGTCGTAGGTGCTCCGGTGAAGTTGGCAACCGGCGGGAATGGTTCTGTAACCTTGATATACCCCGGCCGGATCGTCGCGTTCCACCCGTTGCCGAACACTTCCAGCATGACCTGGTAACTGCCGGGGTTCTGGAAGGTAAAGACGGGGTTCTGCTCCATCGAGAAGTCTGTGTCGCCGAAATGCCAGGTCCACCTCCACGGATCGCCGGTCGAGGTATCGTTGAACTGCACCGTGAGCGGGGCAAAGCCGGAGGTGATGTTGGCGGTGAAGTTGGCGATCGGCGGTTCAGGTAGAGCGGTTACCTCGATGAACCCTCCCTTCTCCATGACATTGGAGCCCCAGGCATTGCTGACATTCAGGCTCACGTCGTATGTCCCGATCGTTGTATAGGTGTGCACAGGTTTCTTTTCGGTGGATGTTCCACCATCACCGAAGGTCCAGTTCCAGCTTGCCGGGGAGCCGGTCGAATCATCGAAGAAACTGACGGGGAGGGGGGCGGAGCCTGTCTCTGGCAGGGCATGGAACTCTGCGATCAGAGCCGGCGGCTGATCGAAGGTCAGGTAATCGTACTCCTGCGTGGCATACGTCCCTGCCCAGCTGACGGGAAGGTTCCCCCCGCTGCGGGAGAGCACGACGGATGAGAGGTTGTACGTGCCCGAGACCGCATGGTGGTAGATATCGGCCCCGTTGAAGAGCAGGGGGACGGTCTGGTCGCCCGCAGGAAGCGTCGTCAGGTTCCCCGTCCTCGCGATCGCCAGCCCATCGCTGTCCGAGAGCAGGCCGGTCATCATGTACGTCCCCGGTTCTGTGACAGAAACGCCAACGATGACGGCGAGCTGCTCGTTCACCCCGTTGCTGTCCGCGTCGACCGGCTCATCATAGAGCGGGCCGGTGATCCGTTTTCCGGCCGGGAGGAAGTCGGTGTACTGGTATACCGCGGTATCGGCTGCGTGGGGGATGAACTGGAGTTCGTTGCCGGAGTAATCAAGCATGGTAAGGGACGTCAGGTTGTAGGGCCCGTCCTGCCCGCTCATGGCGATCTGCCGGCCGTCAAACTGCAGCGTTACCTGGGTTTCACCATTGGACGAGATGCCGGGCGATGTGGCGTAGACCAGTGTTGAGCCGTTGCCAATATCGAGGTAGCCCTCGACCTGGTACGGGCTCCAGAAGCTGTCATAGACCCCGACCGTGACGTCCAGGTACTCGTACGCCCCGTCGCCGTCTGTGTCCGTGCCCTCATCGGAATAACTCCCGCTGAAATATACCTGGGCACCTTCAAACGAGGTATACGGGTAGGCAGCTGTCTGCCAGTCATCCGGGCGGTCATCGATCACGAACGATTCGCGGCTGACTTCGTAGACCCTGATGCTGACGTTGTACGGGCCGTCGACCCCGTGGTGGAAGATATCCGTCCCCGAAAAATCCAGACTGACCTCGCTGGAACCAACACCCAGTTCATATTCGCTGACCGCCCGCGTGATGAACCCGCCATCCGAATCGCTCAGGGTGCCGGCAATGGCGTACGTCCCGGTCCTCGGCACCGTGACATTGGTTGTGACCGTGAGGGTGTCGTTGAGCATGTTGCCATTGCTGTCCGTCACAAAATCGGAATATTCGTTGACGGTCAGAATGCCGGATCCGCTCGTGTCGGCTAATGGGCCGGACAGGATTCCCGCAGGGGAAGGTACGCCCATAGCGGCAGCCCTGGCTCCCGCAACACTGGTCTGGAGGCCGGGGTTTGACCAGTCTTTTCCCGAAGAAATTGCCGCCCAGTACCCGGCTTCTGCCCGGTAACACATGTACTTCTGGTCACCGTATGTCCGATAGCCGGATGCAAGGATCCCCGACATGTTGTAGGTATCGGTCGTGTTGTTCCAGGTCAGGGACACGTCATCCTCGTAACTGTCAGGGAGTCCATCATCCTCATCGCCTCTGGACCAGCCCCGGTCTGAATCGGTCCGGCCCTCGAACTGCCCGCCGGGCATCCACTGGTGGGTGACCCATTTGTGGTTGCTCTCGTGCAGGACGCTTGCGGCGCTGTTGTTGATGCCGGCAAGCCCCCCGAAATGTTCCGCTCCCCGCGGTGTGTTCAGGGTGAACGCCGGCCATGTCGTCGGGGCTTCGGGGCCGAGGTAGAGCCTGTCGCTTGTCGTATTGTACTCCCCGGCTTCAGGTTCCGTGATATAGGCAAAATTCTCGATCCCGGTAATCGTCCGGTCCCGTTTCCAGTACTCAAACCAGTTGGGGATACCGTTGTGGTCATCGTCGGCCCAGTTCGGGTCTGTCCCTTTGTCGAAGAATACCTTGAACGGCTTTGAGAACACATCAAACCCGATCTGCCCGGTCTCTGTCTCGTGGTACATGATCGTGCAGCTTATCTTACGGTTGCCGTATTTTCCCGCTCCCGGCATATACGTTGTCGGGTTCTTATTACTGTCCTCCGCCCACTCGGTGGCACCGGTTGCTGCATTATAAATGATCCAATGGTAGCCGGTCACCTCATACCCTGCCTTCGGGGCGATCTGGGCCTCGAATGTGACCGCCTTCTTGGTGGTCGGGTAGTCCGGCGAGATGCTGATCCCCGTGATCTCCGGGCCGTCGAACGAGAACGGCTTGCCGAGCACGTGGATGTAATCTGCTTTTGTATTCGTGCTGGAACCGGATTCATTGGTGATGGTGAGACTTACCGTAAAAATCCCCGGAAATTGGTAGCTATGGACCGGGTTTGCCGAACCGGAACCGGCCCCGCTGGTCCGGTTCCCGTCCCCGAAATCCCAGGACCAATCAGTCGGGTTGACCACTGCCGACGTGTCGTTGAACTGGACAGGGAGAGGGGCGATGCCGGTGGTGATATTTGCGGTGAAGTCCGCGGTGACAAGCGGGGCTCGTCCCCAGCCAGAGAAATAATCTAACCCTGGATTATTCGTGAGCCGGGTCTGCCCGCTCCCGTCCGCGTTCATCACGTAGATCTCTGCATTACCGTCACGGTCGGATACAAACGCGATCTTCGTACCGTCTAGGGACCAGGCAAGATTACCTTTAACCTCATACTCCGGATTATTCGTGAGCCGGGTCTGCCCGCTTCCCGTCCGCGTTCATCACGTAGATATCACTATTATTGTTCCAAGGGGCATCAAACGCGATCTTCGTCCCGTCCGGGGACCATTGTGGGCCCCACACAAAGCCCTGACTATTCGTGAGCCGGGTCTGCCCGCTCCCGTCCGCGTTCATCACGTAGATATCAGAATAAGTGTCCCGAACGGATACAAACACAATTCTCCCGGGACCGGAAGATCCGGCAGCCATGCCGGTCACCAGCACAAGGAAAAGCAGCAAAAAAAGTGCAACCCGCCGCACGTTCCGGCTCATGCAATGGAATTACCGCACGCCATAATAAATGTAACTTTGGATAATCGGGAGATTATCCGGAATTTTAGAAGATCGGCTGGGGAATCTGGTTCTCCAGAGTCAAAAATAATGACAGGGGGTTATCCTCACACCGTCCGGCCAGCCGCAACGTCCTCTTCGCTCACATCAACATACCGGCTTGTCCCGACAATATGGTACGGCCCGGTTGCCCGGACTTCATACGGGTTTCCTTTTGTAGAATAGGGAACGACAAATTCCCCGTGCCGGCTCTCCTGGAGATAGACAAATTTCCGCCCGGTATTGGTGATGAGCGGGAGTTCAATCGTCCCCTCGCCCCTGATATGGGAACCGTTCACGAATTCAAATATTTTTACCGATTTTATGCCCGGAAATGAGAATTCTCCCGACTCAAGGGAGGCGGTTGCATCATTTTGGGATTCGTGGATGAGCCGGTAATGGGATAATGCCGGCACCTTCCTGACCGGGTTATCCGGCATTTCCGACAGGACAATTGCGTAATTGTTGGGGATGGCCTTTTCGTTGAATTCACGCACCGCCTCATTTGCAACCGATGCTTCCATCGGTTCGGATTTTACAATCACCGGAGCGAGCCCGGACGAGCCTGCGGAATCACCGGCGCCGGGTACCGGGCTGACAGCATACTGGATATAGTCCACTGTCCCGGGCACCGTCATCGATCCATCAAAGGTATGGAGCCGGACAAGCATGCTCTGGAAATAGGCATTGTCATACCGGGTTATAGTGACCGGCCGGGATTTACGATCTGAAGATGGTGATAAGAACCATTTGATGTAGGGTGTCGTATCGGCAGAAGCGTTCTGCCAGGGGACAAGCCCGGTAAATGTTTCCATGGCAAGATGAGAATCCGTAATGACATATCTCCCGCCAAGAGACCCAAGAATTTCATTTGCACGTGATTCGTTATGATTCAGGAAGAACGCTGCCGCCCCGCCTTTACCGCCAAGGTTATCCTGGAACGGGTTTGTGATCGGGATCCGGCGGGCAAAGAATGTGATCCAGTGGCCGGCGTCCCAGGGTGCCATGATCCCGTACGATCCGGCTGGATAGGAGAACCCGGCCTTATCGTATGTTGCGTAATAATCGATCATAGGATGCGGGGTGTTGCTCCTGAGCCATGCCAGTGATTCAGTCCAGTCATCGGGAAGAGTGCGGTTTGAAAAATTCATGCCATACTGGTAATCCTGGAACCCTGATATGCAGATGCAGGCAATGGCAAGGATAAATACGAGAATACACAGGAACCGTTTTGCCCAAAAAAAACCTTTTTTTTGTTCATCCGCTGGAGACCGGACAGGTTTCCTTTTCTTCTTGCCGGATGCCGGGCGTGGTACATCCTCCGCCCAGGGAGGGTCGGATTTGGCCGGCAGACCGGCAATCATCGGTACCCGGGAGAAAAGGGCGTTCAACAGATCTGTAAGATCAGATCTCACCCACGCGATCGGTTCGGAGATACAGATCGCCGCCAGCACCACAAGGGGGATGGTGGCATAATACTCAAACCTGCGGTACTGGATCGTGGCAAGGAGTATGACAGCAGACCACAACAGGAGGAAAACGTGCTTTGGCTTTCTCTCTTTTATCACGTAATATCCGAGAATGAACAGTCCGCCGGCCATGAGGACGAGGGCAAGGTTGAAGTTTGCCCATGCCGTGGCCAGTGACCAGGGCAGCGTTTCCTGGACGACAACCGAATATTCAGATGGCGAAAAGAACAGTCCGAACGCCCGGCCGATGACCGCCCGGAACAGGGGATGGATCTGCATAACGACAAAAATCCCTGCCCCGACGCCGAACAGGCTGAGGAAAAAAACGGATCGTTTCCCTTTACAGACCACTGAAAGAGCATAGAGCACCACTGTCCCTGCGATGAATGCAAGATTTGCATAGATAATGCCCGGTGAGTACCCGGTAACAGACAATCCACCAAAGCTCACGCCATAGAGAAACAAGACGATGATGACAACAGAGAATGCAACAAGGTTTTGGAGGACAAGGGATGAAGAATCACGGGATGCCAGATGATCAAGGACAACCTGGACAATGGTATACAGGAAAAGAATAGGGAGAAAAAGGAGCACGGTTGTCGCCGTGAGGATGGCAAGGGCATACAGGATCCCGGCAAGAAGCGCAAGAGAGACGGGAATGATCAGTGATTGGATTGCATTGAGGCGGGCGGGGTTTGATTTTGCAGAATGAATGCAGTAAATATACGTCAATAAAAACAGCGTGCTGAAAAATACCTCGGCGACATGGTGGTCGACAAATCCATACGAGGAGAGAAAATAAAAACGAAATGAGACCACCGAGACAAGTCCTGCTCCGATCACTCCCGCTTTCCAGTCCCATACCGTCTTTCCCAGAACATAAACGGCAGGGACGAGCAGGACTGCCATCAGCGGTGAGACCCATCCGGATGCGGAGATGATCTGACTGGTGGTGGTGGCACCGGCAATGATACTGACGGTCGCGGCAATGAACGGCAACAACGGCCCCCAGCCAATCGTTTTTCCCACGGGATATGCCGTCATCGGGTCAAACCAGTTATAGACCGGGAAATCTTTCACCATCACCTCGATCTGCCGCAGGGTGAAATAGGTGTCAGAATCATAGACGTAGAAAAGGTTCGGATCCTTTGTGTACAATGCCGGCATTGCCCGCAGCACAAAAGCGACCCCCATAAAAAACAGGAGGAGGACAAGAAGGATGGCGGATTTTTTTCTCATGAATGCGGGGACACTCATCATCGGGTTAACACACCCGCGGCACCGGGTCACCCATCGGCGGCTCGATGAACCGCTCGCCCCCGATTGCAGTCTCCATGATCACATGGGAACCCTTGGTAACCGTCCCGACCACGGCTGCGTCCCTGCCGTACTTGTGCGAGCGGAGGGCGGCAAGCACGGCATCCGCATCGCCAAGCGGGACCCCCATCACCACCTTTCCCTCGTTGGCAACTTCGAGGGGATCGATGCCGAGCATCCCACCGGCACTCCTGACACTCCTGCGGATCGGGAGGTCTTCTTCCCGTATGCGTACGCACACGCGGCTCTTCTTTGCCATCTCGTTGATCGCGCTCGCAAAGCCGCCCCGTGTCGGGTCCTTCATCGCGTGAATTGTACCCGCATCCAGTGCGTTTTTAACCAATCCCCAGAGCGGGGATACATCGGATTTTATCTGCTCGCCAAGGTCGAAGCCTTCGCGGAATGCCATGATCGCAATGCCGTGGTCGCCCATGGTGCCTGAAACAATAATCGCATCGCCGGGCACAAGGCCGTTGTCGCGGACGACCGTCTCCGCGATACCGACGCCGGCGGTGTTGATCGCGATCCCGTCAAGTGCCCCCTTCTCCATCACCTTCGTGTCACCGGTGACAAGGTTGGTGCCTGCCTCGCCCAGCGCTTCGTCCATCGATGCAACGATCCGCGCAAGGTCGGCGACATCGAAGCCCTCCTCGATGATCATGCCGCACGAGAGCGCGAGGGGACACCCGCCCATCACCGCAAGGTCATTGACGGTTCCGCAGACAGCAATCCTCCCGATATCGCCGCCCGGGAAGAAGATCGGGCGGACGATGTGCGAGTCGGTCGTGAAGACAAGGTTCTGCCCGTTGAGCGGGATTACCGCGCCGTCATCGAGCGCCTCGAGGCCGATTCCGCCGGCATTGTTGTGGGTGAATTTTGTGAGGGTCTGCAAAAGCTCCCCCATCATCTCGCCGCCACCACCGTGCATCATGGTGACCTTCATGCGTCAGCCACCTCGATCTCGATGTTGGTCACAACAATCTCCCTGCCTTTCACCAGTTCCGGCATCGCCCCGCAGCGGGGGCACACAAAGACCTCGTCGCCTTCGTACCCGCAGGGGCATTTTGTCTGCGGCACAACCTCGCGGCAGTCGAGAACCGCATCGAGAAAAAGGGGGTCGTCCTCTTTGATCACACCGAACAGGAACGCGACCTGCTCCGGGTTCACCATCGCCATCTTCCCGACATCGACGCAGACCTTTTTTACCCGCTCTGCATGGTGCTCGCATGCGGCCCTGCGGGCGGTTGCGTACAGGTCATAGGCAATGGAGTACTCGTGCATCACTCCTCCAGTGCGGCATAGACCTGCCTGAATATTTCCCGGGTCTCCAGGCCTTCTTCGCGGGAGAGGCGCTGGATCGCAAACCCCACATGGACGAGCACGAACTCGCCGACTTTCACATCAACAAGGTCGAGCCTGACTTCCTGCCTGAGGTCGCCATAGTCCACAAGCCCGATATTCCCTTCTTTGATCTCCAGAACTTCTGCGGGGACTGCAACACACATCGGGGATCCTCTGAATTATTGAACGCATATCATAGGAGTTCCCATCACATAAAATCAGTGATGGGGCACCGGAAAGATACTGCAATACCGTGCCGGGGAAGCGGTGCGGGAAAGCAGTGATAAGCAGCGGAAAGCGGGAAGATCCGGGGAGTCAAAAATGAAAAAAATACAACCTGACGCCGGGGAAGAGATTTGAACTCTTGAGGTGCAGGGCACCATCGGTTTTCAAGACCGACGCCTTCCCGGGCTAGACTACCCCGGCAGTGCTCCATATGTTGGCGTGCGATGTAAAAAAGGCTTCTTTGTCATGCGAGAGTACAAAGGGATTAATAATTTTAAATTATCTTCAGATTTCGTCAAAAAAAATTAAAAAAAATTATTTATTCCTGTACGCACCGATCAGCACGAGCGCCAATCCCACTGCCACAACCCCCAGCACCGGCACCAGCGGCGATTTCTGGGTTTCTGCGGTTGTCGGGGGCACAGTCAAAAAGACTGACGGCACCGACGGGCTCACCTTCACCGATTGCGCATTCTCCGCATAGAGAAAAACAGTCCCGCTGTCCGAGTACCTGAACGGATAGATCTTAAAGTAAATCGTCTTCCCCCTCCCCTGTACACTGATCGCTTCAGGATTGAACTGGTTCCGGTTCAGCAGGGTATGAAGGACGCCACGGTCATCGACATACTCGATCATCCAGTCAATACTGGACGATGTGTACACGTTTATCGTGTACGACCCTGTGATCACTTCAAAATACGCAGGGGTGTCGCGGGTCGATTTCGCATGGGCGGAGAGTACCTCACCTGCAGTGGTAACTGTGGTGGGCACGATCACGGTGGGTGTCGGCTCGGATCCGATGACAGAAACACTCTCTGTGCCAATAAAGCCTTTTGAATCGGTGAAACTCACATCATAGGTACCGGCCTTGGTTATCGGCACATCAATTGAGAAATAACCAAGGGAATTGGTGCTGATGTACTGGGGGCCCAGCACCCTTTCACCTTCGCCTCTGCTGATCTCAATCTGGATCCCGGAGTTCGGATTACCTTTCATCGTACCTGTAATTTTCAATGTCCCGGTGTACTGCTGAACTAAGGAAGAGATGAGATCGATCTCATCTGACCTGTCAACGATCCGGACAAGGCGCATGGTGACAGAATCACCCAGCCCGTTCACCGGTACCTCCACCTTGTAAGTACCTTTTTTAAGATTTGTCGTATCAAAAACGGTCCGGAACGTATTGTCATTCTGAACATAGGCAATCGTGCGCTTCACCTCGGTGCTGGTGGTGACCTGGTGATACAGAACCACATCGATCGGCGTACCGATCCCGAGCGTCGTCGTCCCGTTAACAACAAGAGGTTTGCCTACCGAAACCGTTTCCGGTGCATCGATGGTGATCTGGTATGCCGAAACACTGCTGAATAAAAAGAGCAGTCCCAGCACCGGCAGGACGAACTTATTCATCATCATAAGGTCAACTACTATGGAGTTAATGATTTCTGATATGGGCGAACGCCCACTCGCCTGCTGGCGGGGGAAGGAACGGTACGAGGGGGCGGTGCTTGAATGCCTGACAATCATCCTGCGGACATCGGGATGCCGCTGGAACCAGTGCCTGATGTGCAGCTACCGGCACGAACGGTATTCTGGTGCATTATCACCGCAATCACAGGAAAACCACCTCCTCTCCCAGCTCGCATGGATAACAACACGCTACAGGCCAGACGAATACCAGATGGTCAAAATATTCACATCGGGAAGTTTTTTTGATCAAAATGAGATCCCCGTCGCAGTCCGTACCCGCATTGCAGTGGCATTTCATGGGAAGATCGTGATTGCGGAGACCCGTCCCGAGTTCGTGCAAAAAGATTCGGTCGCCCGGTTCCTTTCAGAAATTGATAACGGCAGCTGGAAAACCCCGCTGATCTGTGCGATGGGGCTTGAGACCTCCGATGACAGGATCCGGGAAAAATGCATCAGGAAAGGGTTTTTGTTTTCGGACTTTGTGGAGGCGTCAAAACATGCACGGGCATCCGGTGCAGGCGTGAAGGCATACCTGTTATTCAAACCATTGTTCCTGACAGAACAAGAAGCAGTTGACGATGTGAACCGATCGATACAGGATGCATCCGCCCATGTGGATATGATCTCTCTTAACCCCTGCACCGTCCAAAAAAAGACCGATCTCGAATGGTTCTGGAAGCGGGGTGCATACCGCCCGCCGTACCTCTGGAGCGTGCTTGCGATCCTGAAGGATTCCCCCGTCCATCTCACCTGTGACCCGCTGGGAGGAGGCAGGCGCCGGGGTCCGCATAACTGCGGTACCTGCGATGACGAGATCGTACAAGGTATCCGGGATTATTCCCTGACAGCTGACCGCGACCTGATCGCATCACTTCTGGAAAAGGAGTGTGCATGCAAAGAGGAATGGCATGCAGTCCTTGATCTGGAGATGCCGTTCTGCATGCCGCTGACGCACTGAACGGTTATTTTTTTGCCTGCTCCAGGATCTCGAGCTGTTCTGCAAGCAATGGGAAGAACGTCCCGGCATCGCTCACAATACCGATTGCCTGCATCGTCCCGCGATCCATCAGCTTGGTCAGTGATGCAGGATTGATGTCAACACAGACCGTCTTGACATTTGACGGGAGGCAGTTGCCGACCGCAACCGAATGCAGAAGCGTTGCCACCATCAGCACCATGCTGCACCCATGGAGGTGCCGGCGCATCGCGTCCTGCGCCGCGATCACGTCGCAGATGACATCGGGCAGCGGCCCGTCGTCACGGATCGATCCGGCGAGCACGAACGGCACATTGTTCTTCACACACTCATACATGATCCCGCCATTGATCACCCCTTTCTCCACCGCCTGACTGATTGAGCCCGCCCGCAGGATCTCGTTGATGGCATAAATATGGTGTCTGTGCCCCCCCATCACGGGTTTTCCACTGGAAATATCCATTCCCAGCGATGTCCCGAAGATATTATACTCGATATCATGGGTGGCCAGTGCATTACCGGCAAGGAGGACATTGATATACCCTTTCTGAACCATCCCGGCAACGACCTTTGCCGCGCCGGTATGGATGATTGCCGGCCCCCCCACAAGGACAATCTTGCCGCCCCCTTTATGCACCTCAATGATCTCGCGTGCGATCTTTGAGATCAGGGTGACACTGGGACGCTCAGAGGAGACCGTCCCGTGCATGAATTCAAAATTGCTCTGTTCGCGGGGGCGTTCCGGATAGTGCACCTTGACACCCTGCTCACCGACGACAACAAGGTCATCTTTGGCAAGTTTCGAGAGCGGGGTGCAGAGGGCACGTTTTGCCTGCCGGTCGACGACAATCAGACAGTCCATCTCGATGAACTCGACCGGGATCCACTCCCCGTCGCATTTGATCTCGGTGAGATGGTTGGTCGTCAGGTAGAACCCTTTTGGGCCGACATGATCACGTTCAGCCGGGACCATATGCACATCCCTGACGTCAAGGGGCCGGGCGCCGAGCCGGTGCAGTTCGGAGAGGATAAAACCCAGTTTCTCACGGTTTGCTGCTGCGATGCGCAGGCGTGCGTAACTTGGGTCGGTCTTTTTTTTCCCGATATCAAATACGAGGATCTCGAAGTTGCCGCCCATATCCATGACTCTGTCAAAGAGCTGGGTCATGATGCCCGAGTCGATGATATGACCGGACAGTTCGATCTCCTGTGAGACTGCCATATATGATGATATTGGGGATGCTGGTTAATATGTATTTTTGTTAAATCTTTAAGATTTGAGGGTATTTTCTCGTTCTGGGGCTTGCAGAGGGGTTCTCTGCATTCATTCACGGAAGAAAAAGAGTCGTTCGGGCAGGATATTCAGATGTGACGTTTCAGGAATGTATCGGCATAGGCAAGGTCAGTGCGGGTATTGACATTATAGGCAAGCCGCTGATCCTGGAGGAGCAGTCGGAGTTCGTCCTGCGGCTCTGAGATCCGGTTCCCCCGGAGGATATTGATCCCGCAGGGGCAGGCAGCGATACCGTCGATGTTCTCCTGATACTGCACGTCGCGGTGGTCTCTGACAAGGGAGAGCGGCACCCATGTGGAGCAGGCATCCTTTCCTGATCCGCGATATGCTGCATGGATTGTTTCAAGAACTTCGGCATGCAGGCACGGGAGGTCCGAGACAGCAACAAACAGCGGAGATTGTTCGTCCAGCGAAAGAACCGCTTCGACCATATCCCCGATATACCCTGTCCCCTCCGAACAAAAAAGATCGATGCCGGCTGCCCTGCACCAGTTCTGCGTCATGGGGGTCTTTCTGGATGCCACAACAAGGACATCACAGCCGAATGTCTCAAAGGCACGGATCACGCGGGCGATCATGGGCTGACCGGCAATCGTGACCAGCGGTTTCTCTCCAAGGTTGAGCCGGCTCCCTTCCCCCCCTGCCATGATCAGTGCATACATGCGGAGAGGGCCTCCAGCAGGCACCGGTTTTCGTCACGGGTCCGGACGGCGATGCGGATCATTGTCGGCAGGCCAAATGACGTGCAGTCCCGCACAAGGATATCAAAAGACCGTAATTTTTTGCACAGGCTGTCTGCCGGCTTTCCGGTTTCGATGAGCAGGAAATTTGCCGATGACGGCAGGCAGGAGAGCCCGAGTGCACGAAGGTGCTCATACAGCCATTCGCGTTCACGCCCGATGAAATGGCGTGATTCTGCCAGTTCATCATAATGGCTGAATGCCCGGAGTGCAAAAGCTTCTGCACAGGCATTCACGCTCCACGGCGGGCGCATTGCTTCCATACGCAGAATAAGGTCCGGTTCTGCAAACCCGTACCCGAACCGGAGACCAGGAACCGCGAAGCATTTGGTGAGGGAGCGCAGGACAAGCAGGTGATCCTGCCGGCAGTCTGCAAGGCTCTGCTCCGGATCCGAAAGCTCGATGAAGGCCTCATCAGCACAGAGGATGCCATCAGGTGAGCGGATATCGGAAAGAAGGGAAAGCATCGCATCACGGGTGCGCAGCGATCCGGTAGGGTTGTTCGGGTTGCAGAAAAAACGGATCTCGGCATCTTCCATGTCCTGCACTTTTATGCCACCGGCAAGACGGGCGGAATACTCGTATTCCCCGAATGTCGGGGTTTCTGTATAAAATGTCCTGTTCTTTTGGAATGCAACATGACAGAAAACACGGATCAGTTCTATCGACCCGTTCCCGACGCAGATCTCTTCGGCATCGCGCCCGAAGGTATGCGCAATCACTTCCTTGAGCCGGGTATAATTGTCATCAGGATAGTGTTCGATGTAAAAAGGGTCACATTCCCATGGAACAGCGGGCGGGCGGGGATTGGTACTCGCGCTGAAATCCAGTACATTTTTTTGGGTTTTTTCAAATTGTCTCTTGCCGCATCCCCCGTGTTCGACTTTGTTTTTGTATGGTGCAGCCATGAACAAACCTAGATAATTACTCAGTTTGTTGCATGGGAAGCAATAAATGGGTTTTGTGGGGGATCTGTTTTGCAAAGAAGAAAGTTTTTATACATTTGTGTGTTACTTTGATTCATCTGGTTCAGTCAGACATGAGAGTTCTCCTTGTCTGACATATGAATGACAAATGACTGACATATGTCAGAAATGTGAGATACGATGATGCAGCGAATCACACTCCGGCTCCCCGAACAGCAGATCAACCTCCTCCAGCAGATGGTGGACGCAGGGGAATACCCCAATGTATCTGAAGCAGTGAGGGCAGCCGTCCGTGAGCTTGTGGACAAACGTGCCAGCCGTGTCTTGAAAGACAGTGACCAGGTTTCATTCAAGGTATGAGAGGGTAGAGATATGCAGAGCATAATTAACGATGCGCTGAAAAATGCTGAGCTTGAAAAAGAGTTGAACAAGCCCGGCGCCAACGCCACCGATGACGACTTTGTCGGACAGCCGAGAATTGTGATCATCGGCTGTGGTGGCGCAGGCAACAACACCGTCAACCGCGTCCATCACATGGGTGTCGCCGGTGCTGAAACGATTGCGATCAACACGGACAAGCAGCACCTGGACATGGTCCAGGCCGACAAACGCGTTTTGATCGGGAAATCCTTAACCAAGGGACTCGGTGCCGGGGGATATCCGGATATCGGGAAACGCGCAGCCGAGATGGCACGCCCGACACTTGAGGCATTGCTGGAGTCCGCAGACCTTTGTTTCATCACCGCAGGTATGGGCGGTGGAACAGGTACCGGTGCAGCACCGGTTGTTGCGCAGGTTGCAAAGGAACAGGGTGCGATTGTCGTTGGAATGGTCAGTTACCCGTTCCAGGTTGAAAAGGCACGCCTTATCCGTGCAGAAGAAGGGCTTGAGGCACTGGCTGCGGCCGCAGACTCGGTGATTGTCCTTGACAACAACCGGCTCAAGAACTTCGTCCCGAACCTCCCGCTGGGCCAGGCATTCTCGGTGATGGACCAGTTAATCGGTGAGACGGTAAAGGGCATCTCCGAGACCATTACCGAGCCGTCGCTGATCAACATCGATTATGCCGACGTCCGTGCGATCATGAGCAAGGGAGGCGTCGCCGTTATGCTCGTGGGAGAGAGCAAGCAGCAGAACAAGGCCGAAAGCGTTGTCCGCGAATGCTTAAGCAACCCGATGCTCGACATCGACTACCGCGGCGCAACCGGAAGCCTGATCCATATCACGGGAGGCACGGATCTCACGCTGCAGGATGCAGAAGAGGTCGCGACTTCGCTCACGTACGAGCTCGACCCGCATGCCGATGTCATCTGGGGAGCCCGTGTGAGGAATGACATGGAGGGCAAGATCCGCGTGCTTGCCATCATGACCGGTGTAAAGAGTGCCCAGATCCTCGGCACACGGCAGTCATACAAAACCGTTATCCAGGACATTGAGAACAAGAGGGCAAACCCAAAAGCCGTTGAGATGCCGCAGACCCGCAGGTCCCGCGACCAGTCAAGCGGTGGCGGATTGCTCGAGTGGGTCGGTTAAACAGCAGCACACCCCACCACGTCCCCATAATAATTTCCATCAAAAGTCTCCTGATGCAATGCAGGAAAATGTTGGTTTGTAAGAACCAGCAGTCACCAGTTATACCAAGAAGGTGTACCTGATCCAATCAGGTGCAAACCTCCTTTTTGTCGGGTTTTTTTTTAAAAATTCATTCGGACCGTATTCAGGTTCCGCATCGGTTTTATCACAGATTGTATCAGGAACACCAGGGGAGTTGGACATGACAGCGTACCAGTCCTGAATAACCGTCTGCGAAATGCTTAAGTGCGTTACGGTTCTTTAATAGTAGTACATTTCACCTATCCTTTGCTGGGGGGATGATGGGTGCAAACAACAGATCGGATGCACCCTGGTACCGGGAGTTGAACATCATGAACAGCATGTTGAACAAGGACTGTTGTCCTGAACCATTCCAACATTGTATTGTTGGATTCTTTTCTGATGTTTTGAACACTGCATCCTGCATGCAGGTTTTTCCTGTAACAAGTCCGGAGACTCCATTCTCCGGTTCATTTGTGCCTCAACCATACCGCTCGCGCCCTCCCTGCCGGGAATCCGGAGGACTGATGCATGATAAATGACCTGATCGAAAAGAGAAAGAAAATTCTTGCAGAATCTGAACAGCATAAAAACTTACGAAATGAGCTCAATGCTGCAGCAAGCAAGTCTGCACGGGAACGTAATACGCTCAACAACCAGACCCGCGAATTTGTTGACGAGGCTCAGAAGAACAAGGATCTCCGTGACAAACACAACCATGACGTCATCGAGCTCAAGGTACAGCGCAACGAGCTCAATGACCAGGCAAATACTCTTTTTGAAGAGATTGAAGCGTTCAAAAAGGAGCACGGCAGCCCGAAAACCCGGGGGATCAGGGAGGTCCAGAAACAGATTGAGCATCTCGAGATGATGCAGCAGACCCAGGTCTTTTCCACGGAAAAGGAGCGCGAACTGATCGACAAGATCAAGCAGATGCGGGGGCAGGTAAAAGAGCAGGAAGCAGAGCTTGAACAGGATAAGGAGATGCGTTCAAAGATAACTGCTGCCCGTGACCTCCGCAAGCAGGCATCTGAGCTGCATGCAAAAGTCACCGAGATGGCCGAGCTTGCCCAGAAACACCATGACCTTATGGTGGAGTCCTACCGCAAAGCCGACAAGTCCCGGGAGTCAGCGGACGCGAGCCACAAGAGTTTTGTTGAGGCACAGGAATCTGCGGATGCAGAGCACAAGTTCTTTATTGCATGCCAGAAGGAACTGCGCGATTACGACAAGGTCATTTCCGGTCTCCGCAAGAAGACAAAAAAAGTCAAAGTCACAAAGGAACAGAAAGCGGTCAGGAAAGAGGCCGAGCACCTGTTCAAGAATTTCAGGGCAGGGGAAAAACTCACGACCGACGATATCCTTCTGCTGCAGCGCTCAAAACTCATCTAATTTTTTTGTCGTCAGGAATCATTTAATAGATTTACGGCGAGTGCTTATATACAATGGATCAGGGTCGTACATTAGTTCTCAGTGTCGATCGTGATGACGATATTGGGTATAAGGCATCGATCGAGAGCCCGTGCGTCGGACGGGCTGCCTGCCTGAAGGCAGCAAACACCCTTGCCCTGAGCGACCCGGAAGACTCTGATGTGAATGCCATCTTTTATGCAGTAAAAATTTTTGATGACCTTATCGCAAAGGGAGAGGACGCTCAGGTCGCGGTTATTTCAGGAAACCACATGCATATGATCGAGGGCGACCGGAAGATTGCCGCCACGCTGGAACAGGTGGTAAAAGATACCGAGGCGTCGACCTGTATTCTTGTATCGGACGGGGCAGAAGACGAGTATGTCATCCCCATCATCCAGTCAAAGATACCCGTGAGCAGTATACGGCGTGTGATTGTCAACCAGATGCCCAACCTCGAAGGTACCTATTATATCCTGAGAAAACTGCTCGATGATCCCAAGATCTCACGGATGGTGCTTGTCCCTCTTGGTCTTGCGATGCTGCTCTATGCCACGGCATACCTTCTGGGGTATCCGGGTACTGCAACCATTATTGTGGTCGGTGTCATTGGCAGTTATCTTCTCTATAAAGGATTCGGGATCGACGAGGTCGTGCACGGCACGCTTGCTGCGTTACGGATATCCCTCACCCGTGGCAGGTTCTCGTTTGTCACCTACAGTACCACAATCCTGCTGGTCATTATCGGATTTGTCATGGGATTTGTGAATGTCCTGAAATTCTATTCATCCGACGGGAGTCTGGGTCTTGTGCTCTATCTCATGACATTTATGTACGGCGCTCTGGAATGGCTAATCCTCGCCGGGATCATCGTTTCTGTCGGGATCATTATTGACGTCTACTTGAACGAGCGGGAACAGCTCGGGAAGGTGATTGTCTTTCCCTTCTTTGTGACCGCTCTCGGGCTCATCCTCTATGGTGCAAGTGTCTATCTCATTGCCGTGAGCGGCCTGCCGGATTTCACGCTCACCATACCAGAGGCGGGCAATTATATCCTTTATTCAATTATCCTCGGGCTCTTTTCTGCAATCGTGGGTGTTGTCCTCCAGTATTTCATGAATAAAAAGCTTGCAGAACAGCGGCGTCAGGAGATCATCGAAGTGCTTTAGAGCACGATGTCAAGGTACTCCATAAAAAAAATAATTTTTTATCCATTTTTTCCACAAATAACTTGTTGCCATTCATTCCCCTAATGGCACCAACCGGATTGAGAAAGGGATTGAGAAAGCGGCATCGCTGGATGCAGGATAGCGCTGTTCTCAGTCTGAAGATGGATGCTAAACGACAGGTTTCTTATAATTCCTTATCAAAATAACCCATTCCATCGGGAAACATGGTTGTCATAAAAAATGTTCTTGTGATCTGGGGGGAATTGACGGTGAGAGCCGGGATGGCGACATTGAATGAATGGGAGGGGAACCAGTATATTCCCTTGCCGTAGGAATATGCCGCATCATTGACGACAAATTCAGCACTGGAAAGGTTGATACGCCGCATCTGTGCACTATCATAATTCAGGATATGATTCAGTTTATTTTTCAGATCCTGTTTACCCAGTAAAAAAAAGATGATCCGCGTCCCTTCGTCAACGGTGTAATTTACATGGATCACTGCGGTATCGTCTTTGAGCTGGATGGACACATCCTGGACCGTGATGTACCCGTACCGTTCATCATCAGCTGCCATCGCAGGTATCGCAATACCCAGCAGGATAATGACAAATAGTGCGATAGCCTGTGCTCTCATGCCTTATTGCATCTGTCGTAATCCCTTTAAATCTTTTTTGTTTTGGGGAGATTTTGCAAAAATAATTCTTTAAAAAGGGTTTTAACGGTAAATGGAAAAAGGAAAAATCACGTTATTCTGGTATTGGAAAGGACAATTTCGATGCTTGATACGTTGGTCTTTCCGGATTCAGTGTCGATGACCTCGGTTGATGTCTGGATCTCTTTTTTCACCACACCGTCAAGAAAACGGTTCAGTGCTATCTCTGCAGTATCAACAGCACGGGAGATTGCCTTACCACGCGCCTTGATCGCGACCTGATCAGCCCCATTGTTAAACTGTGTGACCACTGCAAGTACATAGTTCATGACTGGCTTGTTTCCAACGAACACTGTATTCTCTTTCAGCTCCATAGGTTCACCTCGTACGAATTGTATCAGAGATACTTTTTCTTGGTGATCAGTTCCGCATTCAGTACACTTGCGCCGGCAGCACCCCGGATCGTGTTATGCCCCATTGCGACAAACCGGATCCCCTCACGCAACCTTCCGACTGAAACGGTCATTCCCCGGCCCCGCATGCGGTCGAGCCGGGGTTGCGGCCGGTCGGGTTCTTCCATCAGGAGCACGGATTTTTCAGGCTGTGTCGGGAGCCCTTTTATGGGTGGTTTATAGTTCCGGAAGGCTTTTTTGAGATCCTCCACCGGCTTTTTGATATCCACCCAGAGAGCCATCGTATGCCCGTCGATAACCGGCACCCGGTGACAACTGGCGCTGACAGAAAACGACGCATTTTTTACTTTTTTGCCCTTGAATGTACCCATGATCTTCAGAGACTCGGTCTCCATCTTTTCCTCTTCCTTGCCGATATACGGGATGACATTGTCATTGATTGCCATCGCAGCAACGCCGGCAAACCCCGCACCTGATATCGCCTGCATGGTCGCCACTCTCACATCGGTGAACGGAAATGAACGCAGCGGCGATAAAGCCATCACCATCACGATGGTGGAACAGTTCGGATTTGTTACGATAAATCCGTCACGTCCCTTATCGCGCTGGACGTCGATTAAGCCTAAGTGGTCAGGGTTCACTTCCGGGACGACGAGGGGAATGTCCGGCTCCATACGGTGAGAACTGGCGTTGCTGCACACCGCGATGCCTGCATCGGCAAATTCCGATTCCACATCCGTGGCAATCTCCGCGGGAAGTGCGGAAAAGACCAGATCAACGTCCTTTGCGCCTTTTGGCGTTGTGGGACTTACGTTTAACCTGGCAATCTTTTCCGGAAATGGCGTGTCGAGACGCCAGTTCACCACCTTTCCGTATGGTTTTCCCGCACTGCGATCGGAGGCAGCAAGTGTTGTCAGATTGAACCATGGATGGTCCGCAAGAAGCTCGACAAAACGCTGACCAACCGCACCCGTGGCACCGAGCACTCCTACATTGATCATAGATAAAAAGAAGTGAAAGACGTAGAAGTAATTAAACCGTTTGATTTTTATTCCACAAATTTATTCCATATGGATGGCTTCCGACGGGCAGACGTCAACACAGGTCTGGCAATCCACACACATGTCCTTGTCGACTTTTGCCTTCTCATTCTCAATAGAGATTGCCGATGCCGGACATTCATTCACGCAGGTTTCACAACAGGTACATTTCTCTTTATCGACAACAGCGACCAAAATTCTTCACTCCACCAGAATGGCTTCCGACGGGCAGACATCAACACAGGTCTGACAATCGACACACACGTCCTTGTCAACTTTTGCTTTTTCTTTATCGATCGAGATTGCCGATGCCGGACATTCATTCACGCAGGTTTCACAACCGGTACATTTTTCTTGGTCAACGACTGCCACCAAAATTCTTCACTCCACCGTATATGTTTTACAAAATACAAAAAAAGGGTTTCGATATGTACATGACGGTTATATCTTCTTTAAGTTGAGGACATCGTTCATGCCGTAGATGCCGGGTTTTTTACCGACAACCCAGCGGGTGGCAAGGAGTGCCCCGCTTGCAAAAACCGCACGGTCATAGGCCCGGTGGGAGAGCGTGATCGTTTCGTAGTTCTTCGAGAAAAGCACCGCGTGATCGCCAACAATATCCCCGCCCCGTATCACATGGACACCGATCTCGTTCTTCCGCTCGGTCATCCCCTCCCTTCCGTACATCTTCTGGCGGGTGCCGGCTTCCTCATCAAGGATCTGGAGGATTGTCTTTGCAGTGCCGCTGGGAGCATCCTTTTTGTTCCGGTGATGCCCCTCGATTACCTCGATGTCATAGTCTTTGAGCAGTTTTGCTGCTTCACGCAGGACCTGCCAGAAGATATTGACGCCAACGGAAAAATTGCTGGAGATGACCGCGGGCGAGTGCCCGGCAACCGCATCAGCCATGATCTTTTTCTGTTCAGGGGAAAATCCCGTGGTTCCGACCACGAGGGCAACGTTATGGCGTGCGGCAGCCTTGACATTTTCAACTGCCGCCGAAGCGACAGTGAAATCGATCAGGACATCCGGCTTTTTCTTTTCAAGCAGCTGGTTGATATCCTTTGAGGCAACCTGTTCCGTACCAAAAAAAGTGCCGGCTTTGAGGTCCACACCGCCGACGATTTTCAGGTCCGTGGATTCAGAAACCATCCTCCCGACGGTTTGTCCCATACGGCCGGAGGCGCCGCACACGACAACATTCACCATTCCTTACCGCCTTCCTTTTTGGGGAACTGTTTCTCTGTGCATATGATCACCGGAGATCAGCGCGCCCTTCTCGGTATTGCGCGAACGGGGGGCATCTTGGAGACGAGAGCCTTTACAGGAGCGGTTTTTTTCGCCGGGGATTTTACTGTTTTGAGACCGGCTGTCGAGAGCACTGCCTGAAGTTGTGCGGTCTTCTTCTCATCAAGGTCATCGAGCGGCAGGCGTACCGGGCCACCGGCCATCCCGATCAGCTCGACCGCCTTTTTCACCGGGATCGGGTTGGTGTCGATGAACATCGCCCTCATCAGCGGGGACAGGGCATAGTGGAGGGCAAGAGCCTTTTTAAGGTCTCCTTTTTTCATTGCCTCACACATAACAACCATGCGCCGGGGGTCGACATTTGCTGCTACTGAGATCACCCCTGTTCCGCCAAGGGCCATGATCGGCAGCGTCATGTTGTCATCACCGGAGATGACCGCAAAGTCTTCATCCCGCGTATCCTCAATGATCCGTGAGATCTGGCTGATGTTTCCGCTTGCTTCCTTTATCCCGACAATGCCGGGGTGTTTGGCAAGCTCAGCAACAAGATCGGGTTCGAGGTTCTGCCCGGTCCTGCCCGGGACATTGTACATGATGACGGGAATATCGAGGTCAGCAAGTTTCGTGTAATGTTTGATAAGCCCTGATCGGTTGGGCTTGTTGTAGTACGGACTGATCACGAGCACCCCGTCCGCACCGGTGTCCTTTGCCGCCTTCGTCAGTCGTACTGCTTCAGCAGTGTTGTTGGAACCGGTGCCGGCAAGAACGGGCACCTTGCCATTGACCTTGTCAACCGTAATCTCGATCACCTTTTCATGTTCCTCAAAGGTAAGCGTCGCTGATTCACCGGTCGAACCGCAGGGCACAACCCCATGGATGCCCAGAGAAAGGAGAAACTCGAGATTGTTCGCAAGACCCCGTGTGTCAAGGTCCATTGCGGAGTTTCTTTTAAAAGGGGTAATGATTGCTGGAAGGACACCTGCAAACATAAAGCGTTTATTGGTGCCTTTTAGTATTTATTTTTCTCGTGATAAACCCGGCGACCCGGTTCCTGACACGTTTGCTTTCTATCAGTGCAGTGGTGGCAAGTGCCTGCTTGTTCTCTTCATAATTGCTGGAAAATTTTTCCCGGTTTTTTGCCAGCAGTTCAAGACCGAGAGACTTGATATACGACGGCTTGATACCCATGAGTGTTCCTCCAAGTTCCTTTATTGTATGCGATGTGACAAGATAATAATTGTGCTGGCTACCCCGACAACATCTTCCCCGATAAGATAGATTACACCTGAAGATTTTTGAGATTCCCGATCATAGATCACGTCCGGTACGCCATCAGAGCAGCATGAGGCAATCCCCCAGTCCATCGTGCTGATCCCCGGCGGTTCTTTTGAACGGTCAACACCACAGCACGCGATGGACATATCCGCGAGCTGGTGGAGTGCCTCAGGACTGTACCTGATCACCGCTGCGCTGCGCATCTCGGCATCGAATTTCATTGTCGTGAGAACAACGCGTGAAATATCAGCACCTGTATCGAATGCACATGGCCCTGATGGGAAAATTTTCCCGTCACGCACCACAATTCCCCCCGTCACGGATGCAATATTACGCCCGTCACGGGCATGGTGTGTGGCAAACGCAATATTGCACCCGGCTGCCGGGATCAGCCGGACATCCATTGCTCCTGCGAGCAATTCCACGGCTCTGTTGAGCCGTGCGAGTATGTCGCGCCGCTCCTGTTCAGGACTGACCATAGTCAGAAGGGATGGAACACAGGAAACGATAAGCATGCCTTTTTTGGCCGTGTCCTGGTTCCTGACGGATGTGCCCTGCACCCGGAACAGGATCTACAAATATATTTACAGGGCAGATGATGTGGAAATTGATTTATCGGTTCAGGGTCAACAGGTATACAATGGACGCACGACTCCTTGATGTGATCATCGGCGCGATCTGTTTCTGCATCCTGATCGTCCTGCTGGGACTGCTCCCCAGGGTGATGGACGCCGGCACTGCATATGTGAGCGCAATCCTGATATTTATCCTCGCACTTTCCGGTGCCGGCTGGCTCGTCAACAAAAAAATCGCATAATCGTCAGGATTCCTTTGCCTTTTTTACCGGTTGAACCTTTTTCTTTTTGTATTTGTAATAACTGAGGGGGTGGTTCATCCTTTCGCAGACTGAGTCCGCATGGACGCACAACCCCGTTGTCCGCATCGCTGCGCAGGCGGGGGCACTGTACTCGGTCCCACCGCCGCCGGTGATGTGCCCGACCTGATACATGGTTTTTTCCGCATCAAAGTCAGGTGCCCGCGCAAACAATTCCGCAATCTGTGATTTTTCCATACCAATATTATGGAGGAAGGCGGTCAGCGAAAAACGCCCGGGGTGGGTGAGGTTTGCACCCGATGTGATCGCGGTAATAAGCGCCTGGATGCACGGGGGAAATGCGCTCTCTTCGATTGCCCCGAGGTTCTGGAGCATCCTTTCCTGATATTCTTTTTTAATCTGTTCTGCAAACGGTGCGAGCTGTTCGCAGAGGGATCTGGGGATCGTGCGGTACGGGAGTTCGCGACGGAGGATTACACGGATTCGCTCCCGAAGCAATTCATATCTTTCTTCTTGCCTGATCGAGACAAAGCCATCCTTTACGACCCGGTTGACAAGTTTAAACCTCGTTTCATGGAGCGGGGCAATGATCTCCACATACTCATTCAGACGTATCCGT
>Ga0315277_10002834_pt1 | contig 23845 bp, 21 predicted proteins | sample YL17G05_15_MG_FD_203695 | JGI IMG/M metagenome (GOLD analysis project Ga0315277, IMG submission 203695) | Sediment microbial communities from Yellowstone Lake, YNP, Wyoming, USA - YL17G05_15 | ecosystem: Environmental > Aquatic > Freshwater > Lake > Sediment | place: USA: Wyoming | collected... | reverse complement strand
TTCGGGAAGAACGCGAGGGCGACCTGGGCGATCGGCTGGTTGGCGCCGTTCGAGTAGGCCCCGGTGATGATCCCCTGCGAGTCAACCGTGAACGACTTGAGGACACCGGGCCCCAGGCCATTCGAGGCGCTCAACTCGGCCGTGGACACACCGTCGAGCGATGCCACCTGAGTCATGTCACCGAACTCGGGCTCTATCTCGATGTCGTTCGCGCCGGGCACGGTGATGGTGATCTGGCCGTCGTCTTCGGAACTGAAAGTGCCGTCGGGGCCGAAAACTATCGTGCCTGTACTACCAGGCGTTACGCCATCGCCCGATGCAGTCCAGCTCCATTCGCGGAGTCCCGCGGTCTTCTCGAACGCAACGGTGACGTCATGCACGTTGCCGAGCGAGTCGTAGGCACCGAACGTGCGGCTCACAAGCGTTCCGGTCGGTGCCCCGGAATCGAGGTTGCGCGCAAACTGGGCGCGCGACGTCGGCGTCGCCGGGATGCCCTCGCCCATCGGGATCCTGACGTCTTTCAGTGTGTCGCGATTCTTTGCGCCGAACAGGCCTGATGAAGCCATCCAGCCCTTGACGCGCATCCCCTGCACGCCGACCAGGTAGTCATTCCCGTCGCGCCTCAGGTCGCCGGCGCGGGAGTAATACTTGCCGGAGCCATCGGAAAGGATGAAATATCCGTCCCCCTGGATGGCCATGTCTGTCATGAGCCCTGTTGTCTGGACGTTCCCGGCGATGTTCACAGAGTCGATGCTCCCGACGCTCATCCCAAGCCCCACCTGCAACGGGTCCTGGCCGCCAGTGCCGTCTGACGGGGACGAGCCGCCCCTGAGGGTCTGGCTGAAAACCTCTTGGAAGTTGACCCTGCTCGATTTGAACGCGACGGTGTTGATATTGGCGATGTTGTTTCCGATAACGTCCATCCTGGTCTGGTGATTCCTGAGGCCAGATATGCCGGAAAACAGTGAACGCATCATGCTTTTGAGACCTCCCTTGACGCAGCCGGGCTCTGCCGGCCATAGACGCCGCGGGCGCCCTCTTTGAGGTCCGGCCCACCTAGAATCACGGCGCTGTCTATGTTCGTGAAAATCCCTTCCTTGAGGCGTGAGCTGCCGACCGCAGTGATCACGGTCCGGCTGGGGACGTTGACCACAAAAGCCAGGCCGTCCATGAGGACGAGCGATTCCCTCGCCCCTTTTTCACCGGCAGCACTGACGGCCCGGGCCAGTCGCTCCATGTCCGGGACGTCCAGGCCGCGCCCGGCCTGTTCGAGCCTTGCCCTGGCATGAGTGGACAGGCTTATGCCGGGCCTGTCGCTGCATTTCGCAAGCTCGGCAGAGAATGCGGAGTCGTAGCGTCCCGCACCCTGAACGCCGCGCTGCCTCACGCCGGCCTTCGGGCCTGTGGTCTTGACACCCGCCACCGGCAGGTCCTGGTATCTCTGGACTGTGTCCGGACGCACCTACACCCCCCCCTTTCTGATCTCCGAAAGGCTTGATACGGGTACTCTCTGCCCGGCCACCTCGACCAACATTCCCTGGGGGCTTGAGATGACGCCTGTGATCTCGCCTTCCACCGTCCCCCCATCGACCTGCGCACGAGCCTGCCTGCCGATTATGGCGGCGGCACCGAGAAGGTCGCCTGTCGCCTCCGCTATCTGTGCCAGGAGCTCATTGCCGCGCTTTGTCTCATCCAGCTGCGAGAATTGGGCGGCCTGGGAGATGAACTCCCCCTCATTGGCCGGTTCGAGTGGGTCCTGGTGCTGGAGTTCTGTCAACAGCAGCCGCAAGAAGTCCTGGGTTTCGAATCCCAGGCGCCGTAGAGGCGCCCTGTCTCCGGTGTTTACCGGCAAGACCTGCATGGCAAATCCACCTTTCACGCGATCGTGTCAAGAAGTGTTGCGCGGCCGGGGTGGGCCGTGACCGTGCCCGCCGGAGCGGGATCGTCGCCCGGTGTCCCTACTGCCCGGACCGTGCCAGGCTGGGCCCGCGATCGCTCGTTCCATCCAGAGCTGCGCCCAGCGTCTCCGCCGGTCCACGAAAGAGACATGGCGACCGACATGTGGCCGACGGGCATCCCCGCCCGGGCCAGTTCTTGCGTCAAGTTCCCTATGCCCTGCCTGAACACACCCAGAGCGGCTTCAGTGTGCACGCGGAATGAAGCGACGAGCCCCCGAGGCGCTGAAGCCAGCCTGAGCCACACGTTCCCAAGGCTCTCCGGTTCCATGACCATCCGTATCTCCGGAGGACCGGAGGCACGGGCCATCTCAACCGCCTTCACAACTCTGGCTATCCGCGCGGCAGCCTCGCCGCCCCCCTGGAGGCCTCTTGTATCTTCACCCCGACCCTGGAACGGCGTCCCCAGCGGCATCTCGGTCGGCAGTCCCGGCAGCGCGCCCGGCAATGCTTCCTGCGGCAAGTCCGGCAGCCGTCCCGGTACCACAGCGGCAGCTTTGCCTCGCGCAGGAGGAGCTGGTTCCGCGCCACTGGACGCGCTGCCCGGATACCCCGGCCCGTGTTCCGCTGTGTCCCTCGACCCTGAGAGCACCAGCCCTGGTAGTCCTGCCCGTACCGGCGGGCCTGGCACAGCGTCACTCGCCTTCGTATCCTGCGCACCCAGTGCCGGCTTGCTCGAGAGCACAGGGCATACCTGTACGGGGAGCGCAACCTGACCACCATCATTTCCAGCAGCGCCTCCCGGATTTCCAGGTGCTCCGACAGGGTTTCCGGGAGCGCCGCCGGGGTCTCTAGAGGGCCCTGGGGTCATCGCGCCCACGTCCGCCGAAAGGCAGGCGAGCATCAACGCGAACAGGCCGGCGCGCGGCACCCCTGTTCCGGCCACAGGAGGTCCGCCTGCACCGCACTGTGCCGGTCCACGGCGCGGCCGTGAGAGAGGGCTCTCCGTAGCCGGCGTCTCTGAGGTTACCTGGCATACTTGATCGTTCATCTATATCACCTCCCTTCGCATGCGGTAGGTGTCCTCCACCTCGCGCATCTCGTGTCGGCTTACGATGTAAAGGTGTTCTGCCAGCCGCTTCTCTGCTATCTTCTCGAGCATCTTCCGGTCGCGCCGCGCGCTGAGCAACTCGCTCTGCCTGCGGAAAACCTCTCGTGCAGCAGCTTCGGCCTCAACCCTCTGCGAAGCCGCCAGCAGACAGAGGACGAGCATATGCTCGGTTTCCCACCCACCTTCGTCCGCCAGGAATGGTCTTCCCAGCGCCAGGCGGAGACGCTCCCGGCAGACTCCCGCTCTATCCCTTGTCCTCTGTTCCGCGTTCTCGGCATACGACAGGGCGGACCTCGCAGCAACGAGCTTCGCCTCGCAGGTGCGCTCGCGCGCCTCCCTGACAGCGAGAACTCTCTTAAGCCTGAAACTGAACCGTCTCACGTTCTGTGCCTCACTGGAACGGGCAACCGGCGCGGCTGCATATCTCAAGAAGCCTGCCCCGGGCCTCTTCGAAACTCGAACGCTCGTGAAGGCCCTGCCTGAGGTATGCCCTTATGTCGTCCATCACTGAGATGGCGAAATCGATCCTCGGATTGGACCCATGCACGTAGGCGCCGATATTGACGAGGTCCTGGGAATCCCGGTATGTGGCCGAGACAGCCCTCAGCACCTGGGCGGCCCGCTGGTGTTCCGCGCTGGTCACATGTGGCATTGCTCTCGACACGCTGGCCAGCACATCAACCGGCGGGTACTGGCCGAGCGATGCAATCTCCCTGGAGAGCACAATGTGGCCGTCGAGCGTGCCCCGGATCGCGTCCGAGACGGGCTCGTTGAGGTCGTCGCCATCCACAAGCACAGTATAGAAGGCTGTGATTGTTCCGCGCGCCGAGGCGCCCGTCCGTTCCAGCAGCCGCGGGAGCGTGGCGAACACAGAGGGCGTGTAGCCCCTGGTTGCGGGTGGCTCGCCCGCCGCAAGCCCCACCTCACGCTGCGCCATCGCAAACCTCGTCACCGAATCCATCATGAACAACACATCAAGCCCCTGGTCGCGGAAGTATTCAGCGATGGTCGTGGCCACAAACGCAGCTTTCATGCGGACAAGGGGTGGCTGATCCGATGTAGCGCAGACCACGCATGACCTGGCAAGCCCATCGGGACCCAGCTCGCGCTCGATGAACTCGCGCACTTCCCTTCCCCGCTCGCCAACCAGCGCGACCACGCTCACGTCTGCGCTCGTGTTCCGTGCCATCATCCCGAGAAGTATGCTCTTCCCGACACCGCTTCCCGCGAAAATGCCGAGCCGCTGGCCGCGGCCGCAGGTCAACGGGCCATCGATGCACCTGACGCCTACATGAAGGGGCTCGATGATAGGCCGTCTCTCGAGCGGCTCAGGCGGCAAGGCCTGCACTGGGTACCACTCATCCGCGATGACAGGGCCCTTGCCATCGATGGGCCGCCCGAGGCCCCCGAGCACACGGCCGAGCACCGCCGGTCCAACGGGGATTCTCAGAGGCGAGCCGCATGCTGTCACACGCGAGCCCGGCTCGATGCCGGCCATGTCGCCGAGCGGCATCAAGAGAGTCTGGTTGGCCGAGAAACCCACGGTTTCGGCCAGAAGCACTCGGGAATCGTGTGCCTGTATCTCACAGAGTTCGCCCACCCGCGTCCTCGGCCCGCGGCTCTCGATCACCAGCCCGACGACCTTGCTCGCCCTCCCGGAGACAACAACCGGGTCAAGGCTTGAAAGCCGAGCGAAGTAGCGGGACAGGTCAATGCTCTTTGCGCCGTTCTCACCCATGTCTGTCCACCGCCTCAAATGACACAGCAACTCGTTCGAGCTGGACGGGCAGCCGCTCGTCAATGGTGCCTCGTGGGGTCTCAAGGATGCAGTCTCCGGGCTCGAGTGCAGGATCCCCCTCCACCCGCAGGCTCCTTATCTCTTCTTCTGTCTCCAGGCCCATACGGAGAGGTTCCAGGAGGGCGGTGTCTCCGGGTGCAGTCCTGACCGTGACGACTTCCTCACCCGTCGCGCGGGCCAGCGCGTCCCTGACCAGGTCCACGATGGCATCGGGGTGAAGGCTTATCTCACGCTTCAGCACGACCCGGGCAATTTGGACAGCAAGCTTTGCCACCTCAGGCTCCGCTTCATGGATCATCGCCTGGTGCTGCCGTTTAGCCATGTCCAGTTCTCGCCGGGCCTCGTCTAAGTATGACTGAGCCTCTTTCAACCCGGCTTCCTGTCCCTGCTTCCTGCCCTCTTCGAACCCCTGTTCCCGCGCCGCGCGAATAGCCTTTTCGGCTGAACGGACACCTTCTTGCAGAATCGCCTCGGCGCGCTCGCGAGCCTGCCGCACTATGTCCAGCGGCATGCGCGAGACCCTGGCTTCCGTGGCTTCCAGCATCGAGGCCAGCCACGGCCCGTCACCAGCCCTGCCGGGCGGCGACTTGTGGAGCCTAGACGACAATTTCATCACCCCCGCCCCGCGCGATTATGATCTCGCCTTCCTCCTCAAGCCGCCTGACCTGGTTGACAATACGCGTCTGAGCTTCCTCGACATCCCTGAGCCTGACCGGTCCAAGGAACTCCATGCTCTCAAGCAGGTTCTCGGCGGCACGCTTGGACATGTTCGCCTGGATCTTGCGCTTGAGGTCTTCGCTTGCGGTCTTGAGCGCAAGCGGCAGGTCGCGGTTGAGGTCCACCTCGCGCAGCACGCGCTGGACTGCCCGGTCGTCGAGGTACAGGATGTCTTCGAAGAGGAACATCCTGCGCTTTATCTCATCAGTCAGCTCCGGGTCCTCCACCGACAGCATCTCGAGGATGTTCTTCTCTGTCGCCCGGTCGACACGGTTCAGCACCTCGACGACCGTTCCGATGCCTCCTGCGGCCGCGAACCCGCGCGTTACGAGCGACGCGAATTTCTTCTCGAGCACCGCCTCGACTTCGTGGATGATCTCCGGTGACGTGCGGTCCATGATCGCCACGCGCTTCGCGACGTCGACCTGCCTCTCTGGCGGGAGTGACGAAAGCACGATGGAGGCCTGGTCAGGATGAAGGAACGCGACAATCAGGGCGATGGTCTGAGGGTGTTCTCCCTGTATGAAGTTGATCAGCTGGGCGGGGTCCGTCCCTCGCACGAACTCGAAGGGCCTGAGCTGCAGTGTGGAGGTCAGCCTGGAGACGATGTCGTGGGCTTTCTGGGGCCCAAGCGCTCTTTCCAGGACCTCCTGGGCGTAATCCATTCCTCCCGAAGCCAGGTACTCCTGGGCCATGCACAGCTCATGGAACTCCTCAAACACCCTCTCCTTTGTCTCTGCTTCCACCCGTGATGTGGTAGCTATCTGGAGTGAGATTCTCTCGATTTCCTCATCGCGGAGATGTTTGAGCACCTTCGACGACACGTCGGGCCCAAGCGAAATGAGGAGCACGGCTGCCTTCTCGTAGCCCGCCAGCAATACAGGTTGTTTCAGCACGGGCGTCATCGCCTATCCTCCAGGAGCCACGCGCGGATCAGCTGGGCGGCACTTTCCGGACTCTGCCTGGCAGCTTTCTCAACGGCCTCTTTCAGCCTGCGCTTCTTTTCCTGCTCAGGGTCCACAAGAGGCGGCAGTGTCTCGATGCTGTCGCGATCGGTCGCTGCCTGGGCAGCGGCCATGATGGCCTGGGCATGGTTCAGCGCCTGCTGGCCGGGGGCGCGCTTTTTGCGCCGGGCCAGCAAGAACAGCAACAGGAGCAGCAGCGCAAGAGCGGCAACTCCCGCGGCCGCGATGACCAGGGTCCGGGGATACTGGCCCTGGGCGGGTTTCGCAGGCGCTTCCATTTGTTTCTTGACGGCGTCGAGCAGTGAGGTATCGAAGGCGATGCCGGTGACGGTCACGTTGTCCCTGCGGTCAGAGTCGAACCCGATCGCAGCCTCCACTATCTTCTCGATCGCCTGCCTCGACGCCTCATCCAGCACCTTGTTGACGACCACCGCCACAGATAGCCGCTTCACCGCCCCCGGGGCGATGACAGTCCTTTCCTTTATCTCGCTGACCTCGTAATTGCGCGTTGCGTCCCGCTTGTGCCATTCACTCGAGCCCTGCTGGCCCGGGAGCTGGTACTGCGGGATGTTGGATGTGGTGCCTGGGACTCCGGATGCTGCCGTGCCCTCGCCCTTGAATGTCTCTTCAAGTTCCTGAAAGCTCCTGAGGATGCCGTCTGACGCAGGCTGGTAAAGCGTCTTGTCGACGGTCTTCTGGTCGAGGTCAAGTTCGGCCCTGACCCTGGTGACCACGTTTCCCTGCCCGAGGACACGTTCAAGCAGCGACTGCAGGCCCTTCTCCAGTTCGGACTGGAAGGTTTCCTCTGGCCCGACGCCCGCGACGGGTTGGCCGGACCCCATGGCCTGGCTCCCCCCGTCACCCGATAGGAGTCTCCCGTAAAGGTCCACGACTGCGACGTCTTCCGGCAGAAGGCCCTCGACGCTCCGCGACACAAGGTGGACTATGCCCTTTACCTGCGCACGGCTGAGTTCGCACCGGGGAGACATCTTGAGGAAGACAGCGGCCGTCACCGGTCTGGCCTTTGATGCGAAGTACGTGTTCTCCGGGATCGCCACATGGACGCGGGCATCTTCGACGCCGTCGATTTCCCTGATGGTACGTACAAGCTCGCCACTCAGGGCCCTCAGGTAGCTCATCCTGCGGTCGAAGTCCGTGGCGCCGAGCGATGACTTGTCCAAAAGTTCAAAACCGACGACTCCGCCTCTGGGAAGCCCATCGCCGGCCAGCGAAAGCCTGGCAGTGTGAACCGACGCAGCAGGGACCATTATGACGCTGCCGCCCGCCGACAGGCGGTAAGGCACCTTGAGTTCGCCGAGCTTCTGCGTGACCTCGGAAGCATCACGGGCGTCCAGACCGGAGAAAAGCAGTTCGTAGCGGCTGTTGCCGGAGTATGAAGCGGCCCAGAGGTAGACCGCCCCGCCGAGCGCGCTGGCCAGTGCCAGGGCGAGCAGCGCCTTAGCGCCTGCAGGCAGTGCGGATATGTGTTTTCTGGCCGTGCTCACCAGGCCGGAAATCCCAGCCACAGGCCTTCACCCCGGTTAAACCTGCATTCGCATGATCTCGAGATACGCCTCAAGAATCTTGTTCCTCACAGATATGGCAAGCTGGAGCCCGAGCGTTGCTTTCTCGCTGGCTATGACCGCGGTGTGGATGTCGGTAGCCTCCTGCGCCAGGAGCGCAGGGACGGCGGAGTCAGCCTCGACCTCCAGCGCCCCGACCTGCTCAATCGCAGTCTTGAGCGCATCGCCGAAGCCTGTTCTCCCGGCTCGTTGTGCCACCTGAGGCCATCCGGCCCCGGCACGCTCCAGCGGTTGCACCGGCATGTGTAACCCCCCTATCCTCTGCCTATGTCCAGCGCCCTTGAGGCCAGCGCTTTGGCTGTGCTCACAAGCGTGGCGTTCGCCTCATAGGCCCTCATCGCAGTGATCAAGTCGACCATCTCTTTGACCGGCTCGACGTTGGGGAACATCACATACCCATCGCTCCCGGCATCGGGATGTCCCGGGTCAAAAACCCTCCTGAGAGGCGTCTGGTCTTCAGCGACGGCGATGACCCTCGTGCCGTTGGGGCCCGAGGCGCCTCGATCCTCGGCGAAAACCGGCATCTTCCGCCTGTACGGTCCTCCGGCCTCAGTTCTCGTGCTGTTGGCGTTGGCGATGTTTGAGGCGATGATGTCCATCCGGAGACGTTCGGCTGTCATCCCCGAAGCGGATGCATCCATCGAACGGAACACACGCACGTCTACCGCCTCCCCTCGGTGATTGCCAGTCGCAGCCTCTGCAGGCGGTCGCTGAGCTGGCGCGACAGAGCTGCGAAGTATATGGAGTTCTCTGCAGCGCGGACCATCTCAAACTCTACGTCCACGCTGTTTCCGTCGACCCGCATGCTCGAGTCCTGACTTACCAGCGCGGGTGCGCCCGCGCCTGCCCGCGCCTGCAGGTGGTTTGCGTGAGTTGCCGCAAGCGCCGTGCCCGCCTGTGATGCGTCTTTCAGAGCCCTTGCGAAATCGACGTCAAGCCGTTTGTAGCCAGGCGTGTTGGCATTGGCGATATTGTTGGAAAGCGCCCATGAACGCATCGACGATGCATCCAACGCCCGCTCCAGCAGGCGCAGGGTGTCTGTTTTCTGCATGTGCCGCCCCCCTAAACAAAAAGCCCTGGTTCCATTTGGAGGAAGAAGGGCATACAAAGCATTCTGGTCGTTCGGCAACCCGGCGGTCATGGCCAAGAGGCTTTAGACCCGTAGCTTTGCGTCCCCACCTTTCGGTGGGTTTGCCCTTTCGATTACCCCGGTATGGTGTTGGGAATCGAGACATATGGTTCTACACCTGTCTGGTAACTCCTTCTATCGCAACAACATTTTTTAACGTTTCTGCACTATCGTTGACTCGACAAGAAAGGCGGCGCTTACGCGCCGCCCTCTGGTGCAAGACTGCCTGGCGTTCCTTCACCGTTCCTGCAGGCCAGGAACTACCGCAGCTTCTTGAGCTCCTCAACGAGCCTGTCGTTCAGCACTTTGATGTAGGTGCCCTTCATGCCCAGCGACCGTGATTCGACCACGCCCGCACTTTCGAACTTCCGCAGAGCGTTCACGATGACCGACCTGGTTATCCCAACGCGGTCCGCGATCTTGCTCGCCACCAAAAAGCCCTCATGTCCCTGGAGCTCTTCGAATATGTGCTGGACAGCTTCCAGTTCAGAATAGGATAGCGTCCCTATAGCCACCTGGACAGCAGCTTTCTTGCGAGCTTCTTCCTCGACCCTCTCGGTCTTTGACCTCAGTATCTCAGTCCCGACCACTGTGGCACCGTACTCGGCAAGCACGAGGTCTTCGTCATTGAACTGGCCCTGGTACTTGGCCAGGAGCAATGTGCCCAGTCTTTCGCCGCCGCCGATCACCGGCACGATCGTCGTGACCTTCTCTTCGTACCCGCACTCCACGCCTTTGTCGAAGAGGCATTTCTGCTCTTCTCTATTGATGTTTGGGGATGTCTCGTCGATCTTGAGCAGCCGGTCGTTGTAGTCGCTCGGGAACGACTCAACCTTCAGCACCTGGTCCTGCATCACTCCGCACTCGAACTCGTCCAAAAGCGCGTGCCCAAGGATCTTGCCCCTGCGCGACACTATATACACGTTAGCGCTGACGAGCTCGCTCAGCGCTTTGGCCATCTCTTTGAAGTTCACAGGCCGGCCAGCTGATCTCTGAAGCAGTTTGTTGATGCGACGCGTTTTCTCGAGCAGGCTTTCCATAGTCCAGTGTCCCCTTTCCCCTTTTAGTACTCTCTCTTCTCCTCCAACAAAGGCTACAGGATGTATCTAGATAGGTCGATGTTGTCCATAATGTCTCCGAGCTTGGCACGCACGTATTCGCTATCGATCACGACCGTTTTTTCGGGGCTCTCCGGCGCGTCGAACGCGATATCTTCCAGGATTTTCTCAAGCACTGTGTGGAGCCGGCGGGCTCCTATATTCTCGGTTTGCTGGTTTACTCTGTCCGCCACATCCGCTATGGCATCCAGGCCGTCGTCTGTGAATGTTATTTCGACTCCTTCCGTTGAGAGCAACGCCGTGTACTGTTTCGTCAGTGAGCTCTGTGGCTCGACCAGTATCCTGCGAAAATCCTCCTTCCCGAGCGGCTCAAACTCGACTCGTATCGGGAACCGTCCCTGGAGTTCAGGTATCAGGTCGGACGGTTTGGATACATGGAACGCCCCTGCCGCTATGAACAAGATGTGATCAGTCTTGACGGGCCCATGTTTCGTCATCACTGTGGAGCCCTCGATTATCGGGAGTATGTCCCTCTGGACCCCTTCGCGAGAAACGTCCGGCCCGTACCCGCCTTCACGCCCGGCGATCTTATCAAGCTCATCAATGAAGATGATGCCGCTCTCCTCGACCCTCTTTATCGCCAGGCTTGACACAGCGTCCGAATCGATAAGTCTCTGAGCTTCCTCGGCAAACAATATCTTCCTGGCTTCCGACAAAGCAACCTTACGTTTTTTCTTTTTCTTTGGTAATAATCCTCCTAAAGCATCCTGAATGTTTATACCCATTTCTTGGACGTTGGCCCCGTCAAAAATCTCCAGCATCGGGACCGCCGAGTCTTCGACTTCTATCTCGACAATCACATCTTCTAGCTCGCCCGCTTCGAGACGCCTCTTCGTGATCTTGCGCTCTGCCGCGACGAGACGCATTTTCTCCTCAAACTTGTCTACGTCTTCTTCCTCCGTCCGCTGGGCCCCGCCAAAGAGCATCTCGAACGGGTTTCTCGCAGCGGATTCGCGTTTCGGCAGCGGGCTCAGGTAATCGAGGAGCCGTTCCTGGACCTGGGCCTGCGCAGCCGCCCGGACCTCTTCCGTCTTTTCGGTCTTGACCATGCGGATGGCCGTGTCGACGATGTCTCTGACCATGGAGTCGACATCCCGGCCCACGTAGCCGACCTCGGTGAATTTCGTGGCTTCGACCTTGACGAAAGGCGCGGAGACCAGTCTTGCAAGCCGCCTTGCGACCTCGGTTTTGCCCACACCTGTGGGGCCGATCATGAGGATATTCTTCGGCGCGACCTCGTCCTTCATCGCAGGGGCCAGGCGCATCCGCCGGTACCTGTTGCGAAGCGCGACAGCGACGGCCTTCTTGGCCTTGTTCTGTCCGATAATGTACTTGTCGAGTTCTCTCACTATCTGGCGTGGAGTGAGGTCCTCCATCACGAGACCTCCTCTACTGTGACTGAGCTATTGGTGAATATGCAGATCTGGGACGCGATTAGCAACGCCTCTCTGGCGATGGAGGCGGCGTCAAGGGTGGAGTGTGCAAGCAGGGCTTTAGCAGCCGCCAGTGCATACGGCCCGCCTGAGCCGATCGCGACAACACCGTCATCGGGCTCGATCACTTCTCCGCCCCCGGATATCATGAACAAAGACTCTTTGTCCATAGCTATGAGCATCGCCTCGAGTCTCCGGAGCACCCTGTCCTGCCGCCAGTCCTTCGCAAGCATCACGGACGCGCGCTGCAGGCTCCCTCTCGATTCCTCGAGTTTGGACTCGAACCGGTCGAAAAGGGCGAAAGCATCCGCCACCGAGCCGGCGAAGCCGACGATCACTTTCCCCTGGTATATGCGTCTGAGCTTCTTTGCGCTGCTCTTGATGATGGTGTTGCTTGCGGGCACAGTGACCTGGCCGTCGCCTGCCATGGCGCCCTTGCCGTCCCTGCGTACAGCGACTATCGTCGTTCCCATCATAGCAGGCATCACTTCTCGTCCTCCTGCTTATCTGACATCCCCGACCGGGGGTGCGCCCTATCGTATACTCGCCTCAGCCCTTGCCGCGACACGTGTGTGTAGATCTGGGTAGTGGAAACACTCGCGTGACCCAGCATCTCCTGCACCGAGCGCAGGTCGGCGCCGCCATCCAGCAAGTGTGTCGCGAACGAGTGCCTCAGAGTATGGGGCGTGACGTGGTTTGCCTGCGCCGACGCAAGCCCGTACTTGTCCACAACGCGCCTGATACTGCGCACGCTCAACCTTGTTCCGTGGGCATTGAGAAAGAGCGCCTTCTCGGACTGACGCGCCGCCCTGGCTCTCTTCTCCAGAAGGAAAGGGCGTCCGAGGCGCAGGTACTGGTCGAGAGCGGCGATGGTATCTGAGCCGACAGGCACGATGCGCTCCTTGTTACCCTTGCCCGTAACTTGGACCATCCCGTCGGAGTAGTCCACGTCGGTGACATTGAGGCCACGAAGCTCACTCACGCGCAGTCCTGAGCCGTATAGCATCTCGAGCATCGCCCTATCGCGGAGCCCGCAAGGACTAGCGTCCGAAGCGGCCTCGACAAACGCCCGCGCATCCGCCTGGTAGAGGAACGAAGGCAGAGTGCGCTCAATTTTGGGCGTGCTGACCTCTTTCGCGGGGTTCGACTCGACAGCACCGGCCTTCTCAAGAAACTTGTATAGACTTCGCACGGCGGAATATTTGCGTGCGATGGAACGTCTCGAATAGCCCCTGTCAATGAGGACTTTCAGGAAGAGCCTCAGTTCGGTGGGGCCAAGCGCGCTGAGATCCGCCCCGGACCCCGATTCGCGGAGGATGGATTCAAACTGGCGTAGGTCGACGGAATAGCTGTCAAGCGTTCTCGGCGACGCGTGCTTCTCTGCAGTGAGATATGTGAAGAACTGCTCCATCCAATCTGTGGTTTCAGCCGCGAAAGACGCCACTAGCAGCGCCACCTATGGTGTGATAAATAACGTGTACATAGTACCATATTCACATATTTTGTTCAAGGGATCAAATGGCTAATTCACAGAATTCTTTGAATGGCTTCTAGCGCTCTTGTTGCCATAATCTCGCGCGCCTGCTTCTTCCCACGCACCGGCTCCTTCAAAGGTGGAAGAAGCCCCCAGTTGGAGTTCATGGGCTGGAGAGGGCTCTGCCTGGGAGTTGAGATGTACTTTGCAAGCGCGCCCATCATTGTCTCCGCCGGCGGCACCAGGGGTTCTTTCCCGAGCACCAGCCGGGCCGCGTTACGCCCGGCAAGCCACCCCATGGCCGTGGACTCCATGTACCCCTCGACCCCGCACATCTGGCCCGCAAACAGGATGTCCGGACGTTTGGTTGCCTGCATGGTAGGCCCCAGCACGTGGGGCGCATCGAGGTAAGTATTCCGGTGCATCACCCCATAGCGGAGAAACTCAGCCCGCGCAAGCGCTGGCACCATCCTGAAAACCCGGTCCTGCTCGCCCCATTTGAGGCTTGTCTGGAAGCCGACGATATTGTACATCGCGCCGTCGCCTGAGTCCTGCCTGAGCTGTACGACCGCATAAGGTCTCTTGCCTGTCCGCGGGTCAACCAGGCCGACCGGCTTCATGGGCCCGTACCTGAGCGTATCGAGGCCCCGCCTGGCAGTCTCCTCGACCGGCAGGCACCCCTCGAAGAACTTCGGGTCCTCAAACGCATGAGGGGGCGCTTTTTCGGCTGCCTTCAACGCCTGGTAGAACGCCGTATACTCGTACTGGCTCAGCGGGCAGTTAATGTAGTCCCCGCCTTCGTGGCTCTCCAATTCGTCCGAGTGCCCGTACCGCGAGCCGAAGAAAGCGTGCTCCATGTCCACCGACTCTCTCGATACGATCGGCGACGCTGCGTCAAAGAAGTAAAGCGCCTGCTCCCCGGTAAAGCGAGCGATATCCTCTGCGAGAGCTGGCGAGGTGAGCGGTCCGGTGGCGATCACTACGGGGCCTTCGCTGGCTGGCGGAATGCGTGTCGCTTCCTCACGGTAGACGGTCACAAGACCATGCGCGGCAAGCATTGCGGTGATCTCGCGGGCAAACCCCCAGCGATCAACGGCAAGAGCACCGCCCGCCGGGAGCCTGTTGCGATCAGCGGAAGCAAGTACGATGCTGCCGAGCCTGCGCAGCTCTTCCTTGAGCAGCCCGGAAGCATTTTTGAGCGAGTTTCCGCCGAGTGAGTTGCTGCAGACAAGTTCCGCGAAGTCCCCCGAGTGATGGGCCGGGGTCATGACTCTGGGCCGCATTTCGTACAGGTCTACTCTGACCCCGGCTGCGCAAACTTGCCAGCAGGCTTCGGAACCGGCAAGCCCGGCTCCAAGTATCGTGACCGTATCCATCCCCTATTCCTCGCTCAAAGCCCCTGTTTCCTCGGCTTCTTCCCTGTAACCGCACTCTTTCCTGGAGCACGCGACGTACGTCTTCCCTCTTGCCCTTTTCTCGACCATGAGCGCTCCGCACTGGGGGCAAACCCGCGGAAGCGGCCTGTCCCACGACACGAAATCGCACGCAGGGTAGTTGCTACAACCGTAGAAAGTCCGGCCCTTCTTGGTCTTCCTCACGACCAGAGTTCCTCCGCACACAGGGCAGGCCACGTCCAGTCTCTGCAGTACCGGCTGGGTGTTCCGGCATTCCGGAAACCCCGGGCAGGCGAGAAACTCGCCGTACCGGCCGTGCTTTTTCACCATCATGCGCCCGCACTTCTCGCATGGGACGTCCGTAGGCTCATCCTTGATCTCGAAGCCGCCGATGCGCTCCTCCGCAACCTTGAGAAGGTGCGAGAAGTTCTCGTAGAACACCGTGATGACCTGGCGCCATTCAGCTTCTCCGGCCTCGATCTTGTCGAGCTGCTCCTCCATCTGCGCGGTGAATTCGACGTTCACGACATAGGGGAAGTACTCTGCAAGAATCCGAGTCACGACGGTGCCCAGTTCGGTCGGCATGAACCGCCGGTCCTGTTTTGTCACGTACCTGCGTCCTACGAGCGTCTCGATTATGGGGGCGTAAGTGCTCGGCCTGCCGATGCCCCTCTCCTCCAGAGCTTTGACGAGCATGGCCTCGGTGAACCTGGCAGGAGGCTGCGTGAAGTGCTGCCGTGGCTCGATCGCCACGACCCGAAGCTCGTCTCCCTCGTTGACCACAGGGAGGGCCTCCTCCGCATCCTCTTTGGTTTCCTCGTCGACACCTTCAACATAGATGACCATATACCCGGGGAACTTCAGGACAGAGCCTGTAGCTCTCAGCCTGAAGCCGCCTGCGGCGATGTCCACCGTCATGGCCTCATAGACTGCGGCCTGCATATGGCTTGCCACAAACCGCTCCCATATGAGGCGGTAGAGTTTATACTGGTCGCGCGTAAGGTGCTCCTTGACTGAGTCTGGCTCTCTCGTCACGGACGTGGGCCTAATGGCCTCATGGGCGCCCTGTTGCCCGGGGCGTTTCTCGTCCTGCCGCTGCTCGGCTGAGGCATACTCCTGCCCGTACTTGCCGGTGACAAAGCTCAGAGCCTCCTGCCGGGCTTCACCTGCCACCCGCACCGAGTCGGTCCTGATATACGTGACAAGACCGGCCTGGCCGCCCGGTCCGAGGTCAACTCCTTCGTAGAGCTGTTGAGCTACTGTCATGGTCCGGCGGACGCCGAAGCTCAGCCGGCGGGACGCTTCCTGTTGCAGCGTGCTGGTGGTGAAAGGGGGCGCGGGTGCCCTGCGTCTCTCGCGAGTCTTGACCGAGGAAACGACAAAACGCTCCCTGGCCAGGGCCGATGCGATTTCTGAAGCTTCCTGTCCACTGGCGACTTCGGAACGGTCGCCGTTCGCGCCCACAAACCTCGCCTCGAAATCTGGGGCCTCCCTGATGGGGCGGAGCCGCGCAGAGATCGTCCAGTACTCCCTGGGCACAAAGCCCCGGATCTCGGCCTCCCTATCCACGACCATCTTCAGGGCAGCCGACTGGACCCTGCCCGCTGAAAGGCCGGGCCGGACTTTCTTCCATAGCAATGGGCTCAGGTTATAGCCAACGAGCCTATCGAGGATCCTTCTCGCCTGCTGCGAATCGACGAGCCGCTCATCAATGGGCCGGGCGTCCTTGAGAGCTCTGGACACCGCGTCTTTTGTGATCTCGTGAAACTCCACTCTGCAATCCGAACGGTCGTCAATGGTCAGCGAGGCCGCAAGGTGCCAGGAGATGGCTTCTCCCTCACGGTCCGGGTCGGTCGCCAGCAAGACCCTGGATGCCTTCGATCTGGCCTTTCGCAGGTCCTTGAGGATGTCTCCCTTGCCCCGGATCGTGATGTACCTGGGCGAAAAGCCCTTTTCCACATCGACCCCGAGCTGGCTCCTGGGTAGGTCCCGCACGTGGCCCATGGATGCCTTTACCGAATAGCGCCTACCCAGGAATTTCTCTATCGTCTTCGCTTTAGCAGGTGATTCGACTATGATGAGAGGTTTTGGTTTTGCCGCCAAACACTCGCCCCCGGAATCTGCGATTCTAGCATATTATGCATCGGTTACAGGCCATTAAGATAAGACGATCTCATATGAGCCGTCCGAAAGACGTCTTGCCAGTCCCTTTATCTCCAACATCCCCAGCGCTCTCGCGCATTCGACGGGGTCGACTCCCGCGTGTTCCACGATCGCGTCGAAGGCGCTCTCGCCAGCCTTCAGCGCACAAAACACGCGCGCTTCGTCCCCGGCACATTCCTCAACGGACCCTGCGCCCGCGAGCTCCTGTTGGGTGCTGCCATGCTGCGCCGCAGGCAAGAGCCCGAGCGCACGCGTGATGTCCGGCCCGCACGTGACGGGCGCTGCTCCGTCCTTGATAAGCTGGTGACACCCTTCGCTGGTGCTTGAGTATATGCTTCCCGGGACAGCAAGCACATCGCGTCCCTGCTCAAGAGCAAACCCTGCGGTTATCAGTGCTCCGCTGCGTGATGGCGCTTCGACGACGACTACGGCGTCGCTTAGCCCGCTTATGATCCGGTTCCGTGCCGGGAACTGCTGGCCGCAGGGCCTGGTGCCAGGCGCGTATTCGCTGAGCACAGCGCCTCCGGCAGCGAGAATTCGCTCCTTGAGCGCATCGCGGTCACTTCCCAGCGACACATCCAGGCCGCAGGCGAGGACTGCCAGCGTCCGCCCGCCAAGCCTCACCGTCTCCTCGTGTGCGGCGCCGTCGATGCCAGTCGCCAGGCCGCTCACGACTTCGATGTGGCCGAGCACGAGGTGCCTGCAGAGGTCCTTGACCACTCTCCGGCCGTAGCTCGTCGCCCTACGCGTGCCGACAACCGCCACCCGGGCCGCCCGCGGCACAAGATTGCCTTTGAGCCACAACACGGGTGGTGAGTCCGGCACTTCCTTGAGCTTCGGTGGGTAGGATTCGCTCTCGAAGCACAGGATGTCCATGCCTGCCTCTCGCGAAGCCTCGCAAAGCCGTTCGATACGTAATGTTACACTAGCCGAGTCGCGCGAGTCAACGATACGGCCCGCCAGGCCGGGTTCGGAACGTGCCCAGAAAGCAAGTTCACGCTGCGGTGCCAGGAAGGCTTCTCTGGCACTGCCGAAGCGGGCGATGAGCGAGCGGAAGCGTTTCGGCCCTATGCCGGGAACGGACACGAGGGCCAGGGTATAGATTATGGGATCCGTCAAAGCACTCTCTCCTCTGCGCCCCTGCAAAATCAAAAGGGTAGGCACCGGTGCCCACCCTTCACATCGAACGCCTGGCATTCCGCCTGCTTTCCTGGCCGGACGGACGGCACGACTGTCCTAACCGGCTGTGCTTGCCGCCTGTCCTAGCCGCCGGGTTTCGGCTGACTCTGACTCCCTGCAGCACTCTTGGCCGCGGCGGCCGGCTTCAGCTTCTCCTGCACGATAGCCCACAGTGCCGGGTCTTCATACCCGAGCCGCCAGACTGCAATGCCCCCGAGCTTGTATTTGGAGACGAGATCTATCTTGAACGACGCGCTTTTCGCGTCCTCGTAGTAAGCTATCCTGCGCTGCTTGCCGGACAGGTAGGTGTAGAACGGAACCTTGGCCGCCTCATCCCACCCCGCCTGAACCTTACCCGTCTTGACCAGCTCGACAGCTTCGTATGCCCTGACCGACCTCGAGTAGCGCGAACCCACCGCCCAGTCGTATCCGTATGTGGGCAGGCCCATGAGTATCTTGTGAGACGGTATGGCGGATGTCGCGAACTTCAGCATCGTCTCGACCCACTCGACACTGGCAATCGGCCCGGCGAGGGCAGTGGACCAGTGCTCGTCATAGGTCATTATCATGACGCGGTCGGCGATCTGCCCTAGAGACCAGTAGTCGAAAGCCGCCGACCACGAGTTCGAGGGGTCCTCTCGCTTTTTCGCGGGCACCGAGATCGAAACCATGAACCCTTCGGGCTTGATCCGCTGAGCAAGGGCTCCTATGAAGTCTGTGTAGAGCTGCCGGTCGTCGGGAGCCACATTCTCGAAATCGATGTTCACGCCGGCGAAACCGTTGTCCTTCAGCACCTTAGCGATGTTCTCGATGGTCTTCTGTCTCGTCGTCTTGTTGGACAGTATCGTATGGGCGACAGCCTGGTCGAATTTCCCCCGGTAGACGTTACTGACGAGAGCGAGGGGCTTGGAACCCGTGCTCTTGACTGCCTCCATCAGCGCGCCCGAGTCGCCGCTCACAACTTCGCCGAGAGGAGTCACGGAATACATTGCCGCGGCCACACCGTCAATGACGCCTTTTCCGTTCTTCTTGAGCGACTCGCAGGACAGCATGTCGTCAGCGTGATACTGGCAGTAGTAGGCGACGACTTCTGGCCCCATCGCAGACAGGGGAGGCGCCGGCGGGAGATCCTCCGGCTTCGGCTGCGGAGTCGCTGGGGGCGTCACATCAGGTCGAGGAGTGTTCACCTTCGTCAGGGCCAGTTGGGTAAGAGGGCCGACTATACCGTCGGCCCGAAGGCCGGACGCGCGCTGGAGACAGAGCACGGATGCCCTGGTCATGGAGCCAAAGTACCCGGTTACGGGCCCAGAAAAGAAGCCCGCCTGCGCCAGGGATTGCTGGAGGCTCTTCACCAGAGGGCCTCTGTCTCCCCTTTGCAGCATAGCAGCCTCGACCCTGGCCGGCAGGGCGAACAGGAGAACTATCACAGCAGCTACCAGCGCCAGGTTGCGCTTACGCGACAACGACAATGCCCTCCGCCTCTCCAGCTTGACCTATTGCCGATTATAACCTCGGCAACTTGCGGCTGTCACTTAACGGTGGGGGCGATCCAGGCAGCCAAATCATCATGGAAGGGAACTAGCCTCCAGAAAATGTCACCGGATGCATGTTCTTGACGATTTAGGAGCTTTTGGGGTCGGACGAGACGGGAAGCCTGCGGCAATGTGTCGCCCGGGCTGTCATTCGTGCCGGTGCCGGGACGCTGTGCCGCAGCACCCTCCGCCTACAGGCCGGCGGACGCTGCAACGTCCTGGTACTTGAACTGCATCTCGTAGAGCTTCGAGTACACCCCGTGCTTCACCAGAAGCTCAGAGTGCTTGCCGCGCTCGACGATCCTTCCCAGATCCATCACGAGTATCTCGTCTGCGCTGCGTATCGTGGAGAGCCTGTGAGCAATGATTATGGATGTCCGGCCGCTGAGCAGTTTCTCGAGGGCACGCTGGATTATCAATTCGGTGTAAGCATCCACACTGGAGGTCGCCTCATCCAGGATGAGTATCCTCGGGTCACGGAGCAGCGCGCGGGCGAACGCAATCAGCTGACGCTGCCCGATGGATAGCCTTGCGCCGCGCTCGTGAACAGGCGTGTCGTATCCCTGCTCCATCTTCAGGATGAAGTCGTGAGCTCCCACATTCTTGGCCGCAGCGATCATCTGCTCATCGGTCGCGCCGGGCCTGCCGTATCTGATGTTGTCCCCCACGGTGCCGGAGAAGAGGAAAGTATCCTGCAGCACGATGCCCATCTGGTCGCGGAGCGATTTGACGGTGACATCGCGGATGTCCTGGCCATCGACCAGCACAGCCCCCTCCTGCGGATCGTAAAACCTTCCAAGCAGGTTGGCGATAGAGCTCTTCCCGGCGCCTGTGGCCCCGACAAGAGCGATCCTCCGGCCGGGCTCGGCCGTGAAGTTGATCTCCTGGAGGACTGGGACCTGCGGGTTGTAGCCGAACGTTATGCTTTTGTACTCTATCAGGCCTTTGATGGGGCCGAGATCCCCTGCCGTAGGCCGGTCTTTGATTTCGGGCACCTCGTCCATGATACCGAAGATTTTCTCGCACGCTGCCATCGTCGACTGGAGCATGTTGTAGACATGGCTCAGGTCCTGGATCGGCTGGAAGAACCGGCTCAGGTACGAGCTGAACGCCACCAGGACGCCGACAGTAATGCGCCCCTGAAGGATGCCATTGCCGCCGTACCAGAGCACCAGCGCCCCTCCGGCAGCGCCCACCAGTTCCACGAAGGGCGCAAACACTGAGAACAGCCAGACGGCCTTCATGTTGGCGTCGTAGTTCTCGCGATTTATCCTGTCGAAGCGCCTTGCGTTCTCCGTCTCACGGACAAACGACTGGGTGACTTTCACGCCGGAAATGCTCTCCTGCAGGTTCGCGTAGACCTGAGCTATCTTCATGCGCACCGCGTCGTATGCGATACGCACTTTGCCTCTGAAGGACGTCGCCGCCCAGACCAGTAAGGGCATGGTGACAAACGCGACCAGTGCCAGCCTGGCATCCATGACCAGCATGACCACCACAATGCCGACCAGGGTGACAACATCGTTGATGACATGCACGAAACCTTCAGAGATGAGCTCTTCCATGGCGTTGACGTCATTGGTCACACGTGACATGATGACGCCCGCCGGGCGAGAGTCATAGAAGCGGAAACTCAGCTCCTGGAGATGAGAGAACAGTTCCTGCCTAATCTGGTATATGGCACGCTGGCCGACCCAGGTCATCAAGTATGTTTGCCAGTAGCTGCAGAACCAGTTGCCGGCCTGGATGGCTACGTAGATCGTCGCGATCCTAACAAGCCCGTTCACGTCGCGATTAGCGATATGGGTGTCGAGCGCGACTTTGATGAGATAAGGGCCGGCAAGCTGCGCGACAGACGCGCCGAACATGGCGATGCACGATAGGACCACCCGGCCCCAGTAGGGCTTCAGGTAAGCCAGCAGGCGCCTGAAAAGCGTCGAGTCGTACGGCCTCAGGCCCGTGTCATCCCCGATGTGGATGTGGAATCCCATTATCTCTCGCCCCCTCTCATCGCGACCTCATCTTCCTGGTCCTGGCCAGAAGCGGCTTTCTGATCCTCCTGCCACCTGAACTGCAGGTCGTAGATCTCTCGGTAGAACCCACTGCGGTCCATCAACTCATCGTGGGCGCCCCGGTCAACTATCCTGCCGTCCTGCAGCACGATTATGGTGTCCGCGTTTTTTACGGTGGACAGCCTCTGGGCTATCACGAATGTGGTGCGGCCTTTTTGCAGAAAAGCCAGCGCTTGCTGGATCAGGTGCTCGGTCTCAGTGTCCACGCTGGACATCGAGTCGTCCAGTATCAGGATACGCGGGTCGGTCAGGAGCGCACGTGCGATGGCCACACGTTGTTTCTGCCCGCCCGACAGGCCGACGCCGCGTTCACCAACCAGCGTCTCGTACCCATCCTTGAGCGTCGCGATAAAATCGTGTATCCTGGCGGCTTTAGCTGCCGCTTCGATTTCCTCCATGCTCGCCCCAGGCCGCCCATACGCGATGTTTTCGCGTATCGACGCGGAGAACAGGAAAGTCTCCTGCAGGACGATACCGACCTGGCGTCTGAGGGCGTCGAGGTTCATGCTCCGTATGTCAGTACCGTCGATAAGTATCCTGCCGCCGGTCACGTCGTAGAACCTCGGGATGAGCTGGATGATGGTGCTCTTGCCAGACCCCGTCGCGCCGAGCAGTGCCACAGTCTGTCCCGGCTCCACTTCCATGTTGATGCCTTCCAGCACATGCCGCTCGTCCTCGTGCCCGTACGAGAAACTCACATTGTCGAAGACCACACGGCCCTGGAGCGGGCCCGGATCCACCGCGCCAGGCGCGTTTTCGATCAGGGGTTTGGTGTCAAGTATCTCGAAAACCCGGTCACCCGAGGCGATCGCGCGCTGGAACAGGTTCGCGACCCATCCCACCATCCGGAGCGGGACCACGAGCATCATGAGGTAGCTGTTGAACGCCACGAGCGCGCCAACTGTGATCTCACCCCGGATGACCTGAGACCCGCCGTACCAGAGGATCATGCTCGTGCCCAGGGCCGATATGAAGTTCATCATCGGGAAGTAATAGGCCCACATCTTAGCAGCGTACAGCTGGCGCTGGAAAAACGCCCAGTTCACGTCGTGGAACCTCTCTCTCTCGGCATCCTCCTGCGCAAAAGCCCTCACCACCCGCACCCCGGTGACATTCTCCTGGAGAACAGCGGTCATGCGGGCCACTTCCTCCTGGATGGTCCGGTATGCCGGGCGCACCTTCGAAGAGAACTGCACCACGACATAGCTCAGGAAAGGCAGAGTGCCCATCGAGAGCAGCGTGAGCTTCCAGTCCAGGCGGAGCATGAATATGAGAGTGAGAGTGAAAGAGCTTATGGCCGACAGCATGTTCACGATGCCGAAGCCGAGGAGTCGCCTGAGCGTCTCGACGTCACTCGTCACCCGCGACATGAGCTGGCCGGTCTGAGCGTCGTCGTAGTAACCGAATGACAGTCTCTGGAGGTGCCCGTAGAGCACATTCCGCACATCGTAGATGGCCTTCTGCGCGATTGACTCCATGCTGTACCTTTGCCCGAAGTGCGAGATGGCGCGGACCACCGAAACTGCGACGATCATCAACACATAGGTCAGCAGGAGATCATACCTGGACGCGAGGAGCGAGTTGTCGATCAGGAGCCGGACCAGCCACGGCCTGACGGCATTGGCCGATTCGGCCACCAGCATGGATGCTATGCCCAGGACCACGATGGCTTTGTATGCCTTCAAGTATGAAAGGAGGCGGAGAATCGTCTTCACAGCGAAATGTCTCCTCAGGCAGTGCGCAAGTGGCTGCCCGGAGCATCCTTATTCGACAGCACCGGGACAACTCCTTCGGGTGCCGAACTTAAGCACGGCAGGGCCGGGTCCAGCCTTTGTTCTTTCGAGCCCACTCCTAGAAGGATACCAGTTTCGCTCAAGCTTTCCAACAAAAAAGACCGCCAGCGGCGGCCCATTTCTTATGTCTGTTGTTGGTGTTGTGCTCACAGGTCCCTGCTTCGCCTGGCTTTCAACTCGGCGACGAGCGCGGGAACCACTTCGAACAGATCGCCTACGATCCCGTATGTTGCGACTCTGAAAATAGGAGCTTCCGGATCCTTGTTGATGGCCACGATTATGTCCGAAGAACTCATGCCTGCCAGGTGCTGGACGCTTCCTGAGATGCCCACTGCGATGTAGACTTTGGGCCCGACTGTCTTGCCGGTCTGTCCCACCTGCATGCTGTACGGTACCCAACCCGCATCCACCGCGGCTCTCGACGCTCCGACGGCGCCCCCGAGTTCTCGCGCCAGCTCCCTCAACAGGTCGAAGTTCTTCGGGTCCGCG
>Ga0315277_10002832_pt1 | contig 23847 bp, 18 predicted proteins | sample YL17G05_15_MG_FD_203695 | JGI IMG/M metagenome (GOLD analysis project Ga0315277, IMG submission 203695) | Sediment microbial communities from Yellowstone Lake, YNP, Wyoming, USA - YL17G05_15 | ecosystem: Environmental > Aquatic > Freshwater > Lake > Sediment | place: USA: Wyoming | collected... | reverse complement strand
GGATAATGGCGCCAATAAAATCCACCGGCTATGGATAAGCGAATTCCCATTATTTCCAAAGTAGCCGGAGGAAACTCCCAGAAATTTGTTCCGGAAACCTGGTAAGGGTCAAGAGGCGCTCCGGGGATTCCATAAAAGCGCATACGAATAGGATTAACGCTGCTGTCATAACGGAACCCGGACTGTTCGAGAATTTCCCAGACCCAGGGACATTTCGCGGTGATAGACCACCAGGGGGCGCGAAACCCCAGGATTTTATCCTCGTTCAGGCATTGCGCTAATGCTTCACGGGTCCGTGTGAGATCTTCCCGGAAACTCTCCGGACTCATCCGGTATACAAGACTATGGGTGAAACCATGGCTGGCAATTTCATGGTCTGCCTCATGTATCCTGCGCACCAATTCGGGATAATGACGGGCCACATAACCGGAAACAAAAAACGTGGCCCTGATCCCGAATTCGGATAAAAGATCGAGCACTTTTCCTGTGGATATCTCTAGCCTGCCCGGCCAGCGAGGATATTCCTCCTCGCCCATGGTCAGTATGCTCTGGTAGTATTCTTCAAGGTCGATCGAGAGAATATTGTTCATAATAATTCTAACTCCCGCTGTCTCCATGATTATCAATCCGGAAACCAATTAAATAAGCCAGGCCATATCTGTCAACAGAAGAAACAACCTGTCAGGCCTGTTTATGCCGATTGAACGGCATATTTATTGCTTCACAAACAAATTAGCTTAAATTGGATGATTATTACGGATCATCTGCAAATAATTTCCTGCTGGTCGAATATCTTTATCCTTCAAGCAGGGGGTTTGATACAATGCACACACTGCCAGTCAAAATTGCTGAAATAGGTTATTACCTGCCGGAAAAAATACTGGACAACCAGATTCTGGTGCAGGAGTTTGCGAGCCAAGACTGGACAGAGGAGAAAATTTTTCAGAAGACCGGTATTCGAAGGCGTCATGTTGTTAAGGCCGGAGAATATGTTTCGGACCTGGCGATAGCTGCGGTCAGGGATTTGAAAAAGCGGAGCGGTTTTGATAACAGCTCGATCGATTTCCTGGTTCTCTGCACGCAGACACCGGATCATGCCCTTCCGGCTACTTCCTGCATGTTGCAGGCGTCGCTCGGACTGCCGCAGAGCTGTATGTGTTTCGATTTCAACCAGGGATGTTCGGGTTATGTTTACGGCCTGGGTCTAGCCGGGGGTTTGATCGCCTCGGGCCAGGCCAGGCGGGGGATTCTCGTGACGAGCGAGATTTATTCCAAGTGGATCCATCCCCAGGACAGGAGCAGCCGTACGATTTTCGCCGATGGGGCGAGCGCCACGCTGCTTGAAGCCACAGAGACCGGCTGCTGCGGCATGGGGCCTTTCATTTACGGCACGGATGGGGCTGGTTACGACCGGCTGATAGTGCCTGTAAGCGGCGCCCATGCCATAGGGGTCAACCAGTCGGCTTTGCCCGAGGAGGTCGGAGATGGCGGCCATCGCCGCACCCCGGCGAACCTCTTCATGGACGGGCCGGAGATATTCCGTTTCGCGGTGACCACCGTGCCGGGACTTCTGAAAGGCCTGCTTGACAAAGCCGGAGTGACAGTTGAGGAGATAGACCGGGTTGTTTTCCACCAGGCCAACCTGTTCATGCTCAACTACTTGGTAAAAATCATGAAATTGCCCCCGGAGAAAGTGGTTCTGGAGCTTGAGGAAGTGGGGAACACGGTGAGCACTTCGATCCCTCTGGCCATAGCCATGGCTGTCGAGAAAGGCCGAATAGCGGATGGCGCCCGGCTGGCTCTTCTGGGATTTGGTGTGGGATATAGCTGGAGCGGGGCATTGGTGAGTTGGAGGGGTGCCAGATGAAACGCTTTATAGATAAGGTGGCGCTCATTACCGGGGCATCCTCGGGTATAGGACGCGCCCTGGCCTGCCGTCTCGCTGAAGAGGGGGCGAGCCTCGCTCTTCTTGCCCGGAGGATAGACCTCTTGGAAAAGCTCGCCGCAAGCTTGGAAGGCACAGGCTGCGGGATTCTGGCGCTCAAGGCCGACATTACTATCGAAGAAGAAGTCCAGGAGGCTTTTGCCAAGATTCAGGAAAGATACGGCCGTATTGATTTTCTGGCCAACATAGCCGGACAGATGCTCTTCCGTCCCTTCAGAAGCACGCGCGCCAAACATTGGGAACATCTGCTTGAAGCTAATCTGGGGGGGACTTTCCGGATCACCGGGGAGGCGCTCAAGCTCATGGGCCCGGGATCAGCAATAGTAAATATCTCTTCTGTTGCGGGTGTAGTAGGCTCGCCGGTCATGTCGGTATACGCGGCCACGAAAGCGGCCCTGATCGGCTGGTCGAAGAGCCTGGCCAAAGAACTTTCCGCGGTGCCGGTGCGAGTCAATATAGTGGCCCCGGGTATGGTCCGGACAGAGATGACTGAGGAAATGTTCCGCTTTTTTACTGCTGATCAGGTTGCAGCCCTTGAAAAGCGGCACCTGCTCGGGTTCGGCACCCCGGAAAATGTGGCCGCTGCGGTCGCTTTCCTTTTCAGCGACGACGCTTCCTGGATCACCGGGGCGGTGTTTAATGTGGATGGCGGCTACTCGATAAATGTGGATCCCTGATAGAGCGCATCACATTCTCAGGCGGACAATTCGATACCCTTAGCCTTGAGCATATTCACTATGTCCGCTACGCTGTTCAGCCCGGCCAGCTCATCCATGGAAAGCTTGAGGTCGAACTCATCCTGGATAAGGGTAATCAGGTTGATCGAACCGAGGCTGTCCCATCCGGGAAGAGAGCCCGGGGTGGAATTGAGCGCGATTTGTGCGCGCTGGGTCGAGAATGCCTGGGCCAGCTTGACAAGAAACTCTTCTTGCTTCATTATTTCCTCCATGACCAGGCAATCTGGTCAGCTAGTTAAAAAGTGGGCCTCAGCCCCGGGCTATTAATTTGCAATATCCATACCAGGATTTTCTCTCCGGCTGCTGAATGAGGTATAGAGGATGGCGGCGATGCCAGCCAGTCAATTTGTCATCCGACCGGCAGGAGAAAGTGACGGGCCGGGAATAGTGGCCTTGCGCCGGAAGATCGAGGAACTGCCTGTACCGGAAAAGAACGATCTGGCTTTCTGGCGCTGGGAGAATATCGAGAATCCTTACGGCCGCGCTATCGCCATGATAGCATCCCTGGGCGAAGAAGTCGTTTCCTGCTTCGCGCTTTACCCCCGGCAGGTCCGGATCACGGGACGCCCTTATTCCTGCTGCCTGAGCGCGGAATCCATGACCGACCGCCGTTTCCGAAGCAAAGGTCTTTTCCCCCGGCTCTGGTACGAGATTGAACCTGCTGCCAAAGCACTGAAAATCGACCTTCTTTACGGCTTCCCCAACCGCAATTCCCGGCCTGTCTTCCAGCAGGGATTCAAATGGCTGGATGTAGCCAATCCCACGCTCTGGGTCTATCCTCTCCGGCCCCAGAAGATTTTCTCCTTGCGGAGAAGCCGTATCCTCTCTTCCCTGGCCCTCCCTTTGGCTGCAGGCGGTCTCTTCTACCGCATCCCTTTCGGGTTCAAGTACTCGAACCGGGTCTTCGAGACGACCTGTTTCGATCAGCGGTTCGCACCCCTGGTCGAAGAGATCCACAACCGCTCGCCTATTGTTCTCGAACGCTCTCTCGATTACCTCAACTGGCGGTATATTCGGACTGTGGGCCGGAACTACACCCTCCTTTACTCGGCAGCGGAAAATAACGCGGGAATCGCCGGCTACCTGGTTTATAGACTGGCCTCTCACGAGGGCCAGGAACTTGGGGTAATCATGGATTTCCAGTTTTCCGGAAACGCCCCACGACAGTCAGCCGCAGAACTCCTTTCCACGGCCCTGCGGCGCATGGACAACGAAGGAGCCTGTGCAGCGCTTTGCCTCTCCATGCCCGGGGACCCGAAAGCCCGCTTCCTGGGCAGGCAAGGCTTTATACCCTTACCGCGGAAGATTAACCCTCATCCTTTCGATCTAATGATCAAGTTCTGCAGTAAAGACCTGAGCGAACAATTCCTTGTCAATCCCGCCCACTGGCGCCTTGATTTCGGCGACATAGATGTTTTCTGAAGCCCGTTCCGGTTATCTCAGGCAGGTGCCCTTTTCCTCTTCCTTCGCCGGACATAGGCGCAGGCAAGAAGCAGATAGGCACCGAACATGGCCATCAAGCCGCCGATCAGAAAGTTGATTATTCTGCCGAACATTGGCAGGTCAAGGAAGGCCAGGAAAGAGGCGGCTACGCCCATACCGACCGTGATCCAGCCGGTGATCAGAAAACTGCCCACATCCGTGGCCTCGTAATCGCCCACCTCTTCCGGGGAAACCGGAGTAGAGAGCTTCTCAAAGAAAAGATCAAGCTTCTCTTTGTATTTTCCACGGGCTTCGAGAAAAAAGCCGGGAATAAAATAGACAGCCGCGCTAATTCCCCCGGCCAGAAAGACCTGGCGGGTGAAAGAAAGATCTTTACCGAGAACAAGGTAAAGGAGGCTGATAACCAGACCCGCACTATAGGAGGCCAGGCCTGCCCACCGGGGAGTTTTCCGGTAGATCAGACCGAACATGATCGGTATGCCGGCCGGTACTCCCACCGCGCCGCCGATAGTCATCATGATCAGGAATACTCCCCCTTTAACCTTTGCCTGGGCCAGGGCGGCCATGATTACCAAAACGCCGAGAATCAGAGTCACGATACGGCCGATCAGGAGAAGGGTCTTGCCGTCGGCTTTTTTCCAGAAGACCTGCCTGATAATGTCCTCGGTGATCACCGCCGCGTACATGTTGAAACTCGAGCTCAGGGAACTCATCGTGGCCGCCATCATGGCGGAAAGCATGATTCCCATAGCCCCCCGAGGCAGGAATTTCATACAGAAAGCCACATAGGCGGCCTCCTGGGGAGCGTTAAGGCCTATTGTGATCGAGGCCAGGTCGAGATCGAGGATTCTCGTGACAATCGGCGGGGTGAGCCAGATCACGGGAGCTATAAGGAGAAGGGCCATGGTGATTGCCGCCACTTTACGCGCCTCCTTCTCATCCCTGACCGAAAAATAGCGCTGGGCTGCGGCTCCGCTCGACAGGCCGAACGACATCATTATTCCATTGGCCACGAGATAAATCCAGTCGAACTCCTGGGTTTCGATCTTCCAGAAACCTTCCGGGGCGACAGTGACCAGGCGGGAAAAATCGCCCAGTTCATAAAATCCGAGACACATGACCACCAAGGCGCAGGGAAAGAGGACCATGAACTGGAGCGTGTCGGTCATGGCCACAGCCCACAGGCCGCCGATCAGGCAATAAACCGCGATCACCAGGCCGCAGACTATGATGGTAGTCTCAAGGCTTGTTCCCAGAGCTACGGAGATGAATTTGGCCAGAGCCAGGAGCATTACTCCACCCTGGACCACAGCTATACCGAGGTGGGACCAGCTATAGAACTGGTTAGTAGAAATACCGTATCGCTCCGAAAGATAAGACATGATAGTCTGGGCTCTCGATCGCCGCCAGCGTGCTGCCAGAAACCATACCGAAAATATAATCACCACACCATTGGTAAAGTACATGGCCAGGGCCACACTTGGAGCGCGGTAAGCCAGTCCCGCAGCGCCGGTAAAGGTGAAGACACTGAAAGTGCTCATGAAGAGCGATAACCCGGAAAGCCACCAGGGCATTTTGCTGCCGCTTTTGAAAAAGTCGCTGTCGCTCTTGTTGAAACAGGACATGATCACCCCGACAGCAACCATCAGCACCAGATAAACGCCGATAATGTACAAATCCACCCGCGAAGCCAGGATCATAATATTTCCTTTTTACGGAGCGATTCTCAGGGATTATGGCACGAATTTATTGACCGGAATTTTTCGGAAATATTACTAAGGGCGGGCGAGGCATGCCTCGCCCCTACACTATATTATTGCCGGGAAATTTCTCAGCCGATAACGATTTCCAGAGAAGCTTTTTCACGGCAGCGCAGCCGCTCCACCGGGATCAAGGCCTTTTTCTGCTTTACAGCCAGGGGTTCCCCGTCAAGCGATACCCTGGCTACTCCGCAATTCCGGCCCTCAGGATTATGAAATAGCGCGTGCACACGGCAGCCGCGAAAAACTTTCACCACTTCGTATTTTTCCCATTGGGAGGGGATGATAGGATCTATGATGAGTTCATCGAACCCGGCCACAAGCCCCAGCATACGGTCCAGAGACTTACGCAGCCAGGATATGGAGCCGGAGAAATTGCTGTAGAGGTTTCTTCCGAAATGCTCGTGGTCGATGCCCACGGCGTAGTTGGAGAGCTGGTGCAGAGGACCTGTGGCGATATCCGGAATTGTCGAGCCGGGCAGGCATTTCTTAAGCTCCCGGTAGGCTTCATCCCCCCGGCCCAGGACAGTCAGGCCATAGATAAGAAAGCTCTGGCCGTGGGTGTAAATAGAGCCGTTCTCGAACTGCCCGGGCATTATATCGGCGATACGGCCTACGAAGCGGCTTTTCTGGGTATATGCCGGATAGATTAGCATGTGTCCGAGCGGGGTATCCAGACTGGAAACGGCCTCGAGCACCTGCTCCACCCGGCCGGCCTTTTGGGCCACCCCGTTAAACAGAGACCAGGCATTGACATTGAGGTGTATCTTACCTTCCGCGCAAAGCTTCGAGCCGACAGGAGAGCCATCGGGCATGAAAGCGTACACATAATGGCCGCCGTCCCAGGCCACACGGTTTATGGTATCGGTCATTTCCCCGACAATTTTTTCCATGAGCCGGGCGCTTTCCTCATCGCCCCGCCAGGTGGCGATCTCGTAGAATTTCCTGGCTGCGTAAACCAGAGCCATGGAAAGCCATACGCTCACCCCTTCCCCGCCTTTTCCCACCCCGTCCAGGGCATCGTTCCAGTCTCCGTGGCCTATACGGCATAGTCCCCGGGCGCCACGGCACTCGAACAGTCCCTGGAGAGCCCGGCGCGTGTGCTCGTACAAGGTAGCCTTCAGCCTGGTTTCCACCCTCCCGGTTCCGGGATCGTAAAAACCCTCCTCGCGGTCAAGCATCGCTGCATCCCCTGTCTCCTTGACATATTCGGCCAGGGTGTCCGCAATCCAGCTCGAGGAATCCATGTACATGCGCAGATCGTGCGGGGCGCCTTCGAGCTTGGCGAACTGGCGCATGGCCCGGCCATCCGGGAACTGGTAGCGCAAAACAGTGGGCAGGTGGGCGGCCACGAATTCCGGGTTGTAAGAGTTGATACTCATCAGGTACTGGAGAACATCCCGGTAGCCGACCTTGTCCAGAGGGAGCATAAGGCGGGCGGAGTTCTTGGCCTGGTACTTGGACCAGATATTGTAGAAGCGGTCTATCTCCGAGTCCGGAGTTCTGGTCATCTGGCGGCTGATCATGGTTTTCCAGGAGGAAACCAGCAGAGAAAGCTCGTTATTGATCCCCTGGCTCCGGAAATATTTCTCCCGCAAAAGGGCTAAATGCTCTCGAGCCTTATCCGGCAAAGGAGCGGTCGCTCCGAGAAGGAAATCGAGGGAAACTTCACTTTCGGGTTTCAGGACCAGGTCGAACTGCATGGCGGCGACAAGACCCTGGTAAGGCTGCACACCCATTGAGCTACGGCAGGAGCCTTCTTCTACCGCACGGGGGAAGAGACGAAAGTGCCCGCCGCCGGTAAATTCCTCGCTGGACATGTCGAATGAGTCGAACGGTTCTCGCGACATGAAAAAACCCGTGCGGGGGTGCTTGTTGTTTTTATCATTGTTCAGGGCAAGAAGAGCATGGAGGTCATCGTATAAAATGCCCTGGCCTACCACCCGCGGATCGAAATAGTATGAGGGGTAGGATTCCAGACCCCAGTTGATCCACAGGAAAAGGCTCATAGAACGTCCCGCCCGCCTCTTGTTGATCAGCCTCAGGCGCCACACCTCCAGGGGATCATCCACGGGTACGAAAATGGCAAGCTCACCGGAGATTCCATTCCGCTCGGAAAAAATACGCACCGTTCCCAGCCCCTGCTCGCAGCGGAAAACATCATAGGCCTCCTCTTCACGGCCGCGCTGGGGGATAAGGTGCCAGATTTTTACCTTTCCCCGATCCGTTTTCTCGCGCAGGAAAAAGTGGCGGTAGTCTGTGGCCCGGGGCGCGGTAGGAACATAAGAAGGATCTTTGTGCGAGGTTATCGGTCCGGCCACAACCGAGTCAAGACATGAAAATCCTGCTCCGCTGCCATCCCAGAAAGAGCCGTAGATCCCGTACTCCCGCGAGTGGTTGCTGGAGATGAGATGGATATAAGGCTTGGGCGTAGCCACTTTGGTGACCACATGGGTGCTCTCAGTCAGGAAACCCTGCCTGTCCTTCTGATCCTGAAAATGACTGTAACGGCAGCGGAGGAGCTCTAGTTCTTCCGCCGGGATGGCTTCGCTTAACGGCTTCCCCTCCCGCAGCGCCTTCTGGCACCTTGCGGCCATGAGGTCAAGCATTTTTGTCCGGTCTGCGCTTTCCATGTGACCGGGTGTGGATTTTTTCCGGACAGGATTCGTTGGATTCATCTTTTAACCAAGGCCAAAAAGCTTTACATGAGACCGTTAATACTATAAAAGGAGATTTATAAACTTGGCTCCTGTATTCTTTCTTTTTCCTTCCGTATTCTGTCTTCTGACTCCTGACTCCTGTATTCTTGCCTTTTATTCCGTTAGCCGCCTACCCTCCCGAAAATATATCGTACTATCAGTCCTCGCCGCCTCGTTTATGGCAAGGAGGATATCGAGGGTCCGGAAAGCCAGGTCTGCCGAGTTTTCCGGCTGGCGGTTTTCGCGCACTGCAGCGGCGAGTTCGTAAATACCGCCGCCCCAGTCTACTCCTGAGGCTGGCTGCGGAGAAGGATCGCCTTCCACATGATCCCAGCCCGGGGAATCCCTGCCCGCAATCCGCAATTCGCCCTGGCCGGCGAACATCGATGAGAGCGAAATCGATCCTTCGGTACCCTGGATCTCCAGTCCGTGGTAGCCGGTGTGGCAGTTGGCGAAAGAGAATGCGATGCGGCCGATAACCCCGTTATCAAACCGGAGAAGCGCCACTCCCTGGTCGAACCGGGTCACCCGGAAATGTCTGCCGCTTTTGGTTACCCGCTCCGGTATGGCGATGTCGAACATCCCCTCTACCGCCCGGACATCACCGAACCAGTAAATCATCAGCGACACCGGGTAAGGCCCGACATCTAAAAGCGGACCTGCTCCCTCGCCGTAGAACTGCTCCGGATTGTCGTGCCAGCTTTCCACCCGGCCGTGGAACATCTCCGCAGCAACCGATACCGGCTTGCCTATCCGTCCCCCGCCGATCAGCTTCTTCACCTCCCTCTGGTTACGCCCCAAAAGGATAAAAGGAGCGCAGGCCAGGACGACACCTCTATCACTGGCCAGCTCTATCAGCTCTTCCGCCCGCTCGGTGCTCAGGGCGAGCGGCTTCTCGCTCAGGACATGCTTGCCGGCCTTGAGGCAGAAAGAGGTTATCTCCTCGTGGGCTTTGGGCGAGGTAAGATTTACCACGGCATCAATTTCGGGATCAGCTAAGAGCTTTTCCAACGAATCATATAGCTTTCCGCCGAACTTTTCGACAAACTTTTTTCCCTTCTCGCGGGTCCTGTTCCAGGCCCCTGCGAACTCGACATTATCCTTATTCTGCCGGCGACCGAAGTAGTCGAGATAAAAGTCGGCTATGTCTCCGGTTCCGACAACCGCGAAGCGAAAGAGTTTATTCATGATTTCCCCTAAGAACGTTTTAAAAATTCCGCTGCGTTATCTTACTCTTTCCAGTCAATCAACACTCCCAGGAAGGCGCCGCGGTCAGCCAGGATGCGGCTGTAAACTGCAGGCGCCTCCTCGGGCCTGATACGCTGCGTGATCAGGTTGTCAATTTTCATTCTGCCGGAAAGGAGCAAGTCAAAGAAGAAACCGGTGAGTTCCCTTTTGCCCCAGCGGTAGTAATCGTTCCCCTGCCAGGGCGGTGTGGCGCCGTGGGAGCCGATTATCGAAAGCGACTTAGTGATCACATCATGGGTGAGGGTCTGCTGCGACGGAAAGGGCACATCGCCGATCAAACCCAGCCTTCCCCTCTTACCCAGCATGTGCTGGGCCGTGTGGAAGACAGCCGGATGCCCGGTGATATCAAAGACCAGGTCAGCCCCTCTCCCGCCGGTCAGTTCCTTAATCCTGGGCAGCGCTTTATCGGCTCCGCAGTTCAAGATTTCAGTGGGCCCGTTTCCCTCGGCTAATTTGCATCTTGCGGCTAGGGAATCCACCGCAAGAAGGTGCCTCATGCCGGCCAGTCCAACCAACCGCACCGCCAATTGTCCAAGTGGGCCAAGACCGATCACCACCGCAGTCTCTCCCAGCACGGGCCTGGTCTCACGGATACCGTTCTGGACGATTATATTGAGAACAAACCAGGCTGCCTGGTCCGGACTGATCCCCTCCGGAACCGGATGCACGGCATCGGCCCGGTCGATAAACCAGGCCCGGTGCGAGCTTGTCGAGCATACCCTGTCCCCGACCGCTATCCCACTCACTCCCGGCCCAAGATCGGTGACACAGCCTACGCTGCTGTAACCCGGCGTAAACGGGTATTGTATCCAGTCATCCCACGAGCTTCCCGGCTCCACATTGCGCTCGTAACAAATCATCTCCGTGCCTATAGAAACCAGAGAGCATATTGTCCGGCAGCGGATTTCCCCCGGGCCTGGCACAGGACACTTTTCCGCAATTACTTCCAGTTTCCGCGGGGCTGTATAATAGAACACCTGGTTATCGATAATTCCTTTACTCATTGCATCCTCTTTAATCCGAATAATTCATACACTAATAGAATAATGGAAGGTTTGCACCGTTGACCTTACGTTTGCAGGAAGCTTGAAAAAGAAGCTTGCCTAAAAATTACTTTTTAAAATTCATTAATAATCCGAGTTAGATAAGAAGCTTGACCACGGCGAGAAAAACAGGATGACCATCGATTTAGTTTTGAATCAAAACTAATAGCCTGCTCCTTTTTGTCAATGCTTTTGTCTCTGATCTGCCCACAAATAAAGCAAAAGAAAAGATAAAAGTGTATACGATTACTTTTAAGCATGATTGCTATGATTGAAAATTTTTTAGTGTATTGACATGAGAGTAAAAAAGTGGTTTAGTATAAAGTGAAGTTTTTCCTGATTTTGACTTCCCGGCTAAAAATTCCGCAAGCTGAGAAAGATGATAAAACATTCCCCTCTATTACTTATTCCTCTTTCATTCCTGCAGTTGATTTGTATAAAACCCGCTTTTCCCCAGACATTCCCATTCAAAAACTACACTGTAAATGACGGTCTGGCCCAGTCAAGTGTGAACTGCATTATCCAGGACAGAAAAGGATATCTCTGGTTTGGGACACACTATGGGGCAAGCAAATTCGATGGGAAAACATTTACCAACTATTCGACTAAAGACGGATTAGCTCATGATATTATCAAGACAATACTTGAAGACAGGGATGGAAATATCTGGTTTGGGACTTATGGAGGGGGCGTAACTAGATTCGATGGTAAAACCTGGAAAACATTCAGCAGCGTAAAGAGTCTTGCAGACGAGTTTATTAATTCCATCATTCAAGATAAAGAAGGGAACCTGTGGTTTGGGACAAAAAATAGCGGGGTTACAAAATTCGATGGAAAAGTATGGGAAACTTATACCACAGATGATGGGTTAACTGATAATTGGGTTTATTCTATTTTTGAGGATTCATGGGGCAATATATGGTTCGGTACGAACAGGGGGGTAAGCTTTTTCAATGGTAAAAAGTGGAAAGCTTATACCACTCTGGATGGTCTGGTAAACGATCAGGTACTTTCAATTCTTGAGGACTCAAGAGGGAATGTATGGTTAGGGACAGATGGAGGTGTTTCCAAATTTGATGGAAATACCTGGAGCTCTTTTACCACAGAAGATGGCCTGGCCAATAATTCGGTCTCTTCAATTTTTGAGGACAAAGAAGGCAACCTATGGTTCACTACCAGGAATGGAGCTAGCAAGTTCGATGGAAAGCTCTGGATGACTTTCAATAAAAAGAACGGGATAGTTCATACTATACTGACTTCGATTATTCAAGATATCGAGGGCAACCTCTGGTTCGGTACTGTAGGCGGAGGAGCAGTCAAACTTCGAAATTTAGCCTTCCAGAATTATTCGGAGAAAGATGGCCTGGCCAATAATTTGGTATTCCATATAATTGAGGATAAGAAAGGCAACTTCTGGTTCGGAACCTATGGCGGAGGAGTAAGCTGCTTTGACGGGAAATCATGGAGGACTTTTACAACTGCAAACGGGCTTTATGATAATTTTGTTACTTCAATATTGCAGGATAAAAAAGGAAATTTCTGGTTTGGAACAATGAAAAGCGGAGTTACAAGATTCGATGGAAGCGAGTGGAAAAAAATCACCACAACGGATGGGCTGACAGGAAACGAGGTTTTTTCGATATCTGAAGACTCAAAAGGCAATCTATGGTTTGGCACTAATGGAGGGGTGAATATTTTTGACGGGAAAATCTGGAAGAAATACACCACGGCTAGTGGCCTGGTATATAATCATGTGGATGCGATATTGGAAGACAGGAAAGGTAATATGTGGTTTGGAACTTATGGAGGAGGAGTAAGCAAATTTGACGGGAAAAAGTGGCTTAATTTTACTATAAAAGATGGGTTAGCAGGAAATATGATTGAGTCAATTTTTGAGGATAATTCAGGTAATCTATGGTTTGGTACCGAGACAAAGGGAATAAGTAAATATGACGGTAAATCGTTTCTCAATTATACGGTAAAAGAAGGATTATCAGATAATTCCTGCTATTGTATCACCCAATTGGATAAATACCTCTATTTCGGAACCAACAAGGGAGTGAACAGATTTGACGGTAAAACTTTTAAAATTATTGACACTAATGATGGTCTTGCCGCAGACGAGCTGAATTTAGGGAGTTGCTTTAAAGACAGCAAAGGCAACCTGTGGTTCGGCACTACTGGTGGAGTCACCAGATTCAATCCCCGCCTGGAAAAGTCTGCCAGCCTCCCGCCGCCAGTATACATTACTGATGTCGTCACTATTAGTGCTGAATACGTGGAGAATAATTCCCTTCTGAAGTATTTCAACAAGCATCTGAAATTCAGCTATGAGGGTTTATGCTTTACCGCGCCGGAAGCTATAATTTATAACTACCGGATGAAGGGTTTTGATGAGGATTGGCAGGTTACTGAGCAGAGGAGTGTCCAGTACACCAACCTGCTGCCCGGTAACTACACCTTCCAGGTCAAGGCCAGGAACAAGGACGGTGTCTGGAGCCAGGATCCTGCCTCATTCAGCTTTACGATCACTCCGCCTTTCTGGCAGACCTGGTGGTTCAGAATCCTTTCCGCAATTATTCTGATAGGAATTATTATCGAGGTTTTCAATGTCTGGCAGGAACACAAAACAGCCAGGGTACTGAGAGAAAAAAACGAAGAGCTGATAAGAGCTTTTACACGTCTTAACCAGGAAATTATTGAACGCAAGCTGGCGGAGGAACAGATCAAAAAATCTCTCCAGGAGAAAGAACTGCTGCTCAAGGAAGTCCACCACCGGGTGAAAAACAACCTCCAGATTATCACCAGTCTTCTTGATTTGAGCATCTCCGGGATCAAAGATCATCAGCCGGTCAATATCCTGCAGGAAGCGCGTTCCAGAATCCATACTATGGCCCTGATCCACTCCCAGCTTTATGGAAGCGACAGTTTCGAAAGGATCAACATGGAAAAATATGCCCACAATATGATTGATCACCTGTCGCAGGTTTATGCGGAAAAGAGAATATCAGTCACTCCTTTTATCTCCGCAGCCGAAACCTACCTTTCTGTCACCCAGGCCATACCCTGCGCAATTATTCTCAACGAGCTCGTTTCCAATTCTTTCAAACACGCTTTCCAGGAAGGTCAGAAAGGAACGATCTCCGTTTCCATCCAGGCATCGCCGGATCAAAATGTCGATATTATCGTCACTGACGATGGGGTCGGAATTCCCGAAGACTTCGACTCGAAAAGCGAGGAAACTCTCGGTCTGAAACTGGTCAGAAACCTGGTCGAGATGCAGCTTGAAGGGAGTGTAAGGTTTGAAAGGGATAAGGGTACCAAAGTCTCCATCCGGTTTAAAATAATGGGGTAGGGGCACGGCGCGCCGTGCCCCTACATTGGTTCATTCCAGCTTCCCGGCAGACCAGAGGATCGCCCTTTTCACCAGTTCCCGGTATCCGGGATACACTATCGCTTTCCGGTCGTGCCCGAGCTGAAGGTAGACCACCCGCGATTTCTGGTATGGGCTCACCCAGGCCACCGGGCCATCCGAGGTCGGTTCGTCGGTTTTCAGGATCACTTTGACCCCGGGCGAAATCCACATCCCCTTGTAGGTTTCATCAATCAGGTGGAACGGGCCGAGACCGTTGACTATCGGGTGTTCCGCCGCGGCGCGGACAAAAAGCTCCACATCGTGCTTGTAGGTCGAGGCGGCCATCCCGCTGTCCGCAGCCATAAGGTACCTGCCCCCGACCACTTCCCCATACCACCAGGGCCAGGTGCCGTAATCGACTATGGCATGGTGGAGCACCACTACTCCTTTGCCTCCCTCGACAAAGTCCCGCAAATTCTTCTGCTCCTCCTCTGTGGCAGTTGGCGAGGAGTCGTAAAGCACCAGGACATCGTACTTATCTTTGATCGGCAAGCTGAAAGCCTCGTGGTTTGACACTGCATGGTCCCAGGCGAGGCCGTCCCACTCGAATAGCGTATAGAACTCGCTGTCGTAACTGTGGCCGCCGGTGACTACCAGTGCCCTGAGCGCGCCTTCTCTTGGGTCTTTAAGTCCGGCATCCGGGGGGAGGGTGACTCTGCCTGTGGCCGCCCACTCGGCCCCGCGAAGGAAAGTGGCGATAAATCCCGGCTCGCTCATGGCCACAAGGTCATGCCCCAGGGCATCATAAAGCACCCGCCCCTTGCCGTAGCTCACAGTCCAGAGGATCGGCTCATCCTTTCCAGTGCCCCTGGTCGAGGTGTCGCTGTAAGCCTGGGCCAGGACATGAACCGATCTCTCCCGGTGAAGGTTGTGGTAAAGCTCATCCGTGGCGATAAAGCTCTCTTCCAGGCCCGCAGTTATCTGATGACTGCGGTCCACGAACCTGACCTTGAAAGAGTGCCTGTCCCCGTGGCCCGAGGCCGGCGGTTTTTCAGACCATATTCCGCCCGCCATCTTGGCATACTCCGGCCAGGGCGGCTCGGAAAGGCCGGTTCGCACATGACGGTCGGCCAGGATCACCATCTCCCCGAAAGCGTATATCGCCCCGTGCATTACCACCATCCCCTTGCCTGACCTGACAAACTCCTCCACCGCTTTCTCGGCTGTATCGCCCCAGCGCGGGCCGCAGTAGTCCACCACTATGAGGTCGTAAGGAGCCAGCGCAGCCGGGTTGAGTCCGGCCGGCTCCTCGGACACCCGGACATCGAAACTGCCGGTCCTGAGCAGCAGATTTTTAAGGTAAGGAGTGGTCTGGCGCCAGTCATGGTTGTTGCGTCCGGAGAGGATAAGCACACGGATCGCCCCTTGCTTGAAAAATGGCGTCATATCCACAGCCGCAAGCCTCGATTCAAGTAGTAAAGACAGAATTAAGGCCCCGGCGAGCGTATAGAGTGCCTTAAATTTTCTGGTCATTTTTTGTCCACCCCCGCTTTCCTGAGCACGGTCTTGAGGTGTTCGAGGCTCTGCGCCGCCTGCTCTGGAGTGCCGCACTCGACCGACAATACACCCGAGAAACCGCCTCCGGCCAGGATCGAGACTACTTTGGCCCAGTCGATCACCCCGTCCCCGCAGGCGCAGCCCACCGGGGTTCCGGTCACCTTGCCCCGCTCGGCCTCGGCATGTTTGATCGTGATATCCTTGGCGTGGACATGAACCACGAGGTGAAGTACTGCTTTCAGGCCCTCATACGGATCTTCCCCGCCCAGGTAGGCGTTGCCGGTATCGTAATTGACTTTTAGAAAAGGCGACTTGACCAGGGTGGCGATCTTGAGGAGCCCCCTGGTGGCGCGCGAGATACTCTGGTGCGGCTCGATCCCCACATAAATCCCGTAGCGCTCCGCAGTTCTCAGCACCTGGGTCAGGGTGTATTTCATGATTCCGAAACACTCGTCATCGGAAAGCCACGACGGCCTTATTCCCTCATCAGTGTTCACCACCGGGACACCGACAGTCGCGGCAAAGCGGATCGCTTTCTGAAGGTAAGGCACGCTTACCTCGGGCCGCATCAGAGGGCAGTGGCTGCTCAATCCCGAGGCTTTAACCCCGTTGCGCTCGAGGATATCTTTCATTTCCAGCGGGTCCTCTTCCATGGAGAAGGAATGGAAATAGCCTGCCTCGCTCAGAAGCTCCCGGCCCATGTGCACCATCGGCTCGACCCACTTGTAGCCGATTTTTGCCGCGCGTTCCACGCCCGCGGCAAAGGGTTTGTCCTCGCAGCGGATAAACTCCATGTTTACACCGGGTTCGATACTCATACATCCCACTCCTTCTGCCATTCGATTACCTTGTTTTCCTTATAAGCCATGTTACCTATGTGGCAGGCCATGGAGGAATAATGCCCGTCGACCTCGCTGGCGTTCGGCTCTTTGCGGGAGCGCATGCAGTCGAGCCAGTTGGCCAGGTGCTCCTTGGCCGAGGCATAGGGCACTCTCAGGGTGATTTCTTCCTCTTCGCCGGAAAGGAAAGTGTAGCCGGAGCGGAATATGGATAGCCTGCCGCCTGTGCCCATGAAAACTATGTCCGCCACTTCCGGGCTTTTCATGTCGGTAATCTGGGCTTCGAAGGTGACATTGAGCTTATTGGGGTATTTGACAATGAAATTGATATTATCCGGAGTATCGCGGCCGTCATTGTACTGGTAAATCCCGCCCAGGGCCGCTGCGGAAAGGGGTTTATTGAGATTAAGGAACATGTGCACCACATCGACCATGTGCACAAAAAGCCCGCCGGTCATGCCGCCGGTAGAGAAATCCCAGTAGGCGAAGCGGTTGAAATAGCGCTTGGGGTCCCAGGGAATCTTGGGCAGCCAGGCAAGACAGGCATCCCAGTCAAGGCCCGCCGGTTTTTTCTCCATTCCCGGTGGCACCGGGAAGAGGTATCCTCCGTTGCCGTTCCAGATCGTGCGCACCATGTTCACCTGTCCGATAAGGCCGCTGTCGAAAAACTTTTTTTTGGCCTCGATGAAATGGGGGATGCTTCTCTGCTGCATGCCCACCTGGACCACGCGCTTTGCCTCCCTTGCTGTGCGCACCAGATCGATCCCCTGCATGGGGAGCGAGGTCATGGGTTTTTCGACATAGACATCCTTGCCTGCCCGGCAGGCATCGATAGTGATCTGGGCGTGGGCATGGTCGAAAGTTCCCACTATGACCCCGTCAATGTCCTTGCGGTCGAGAAGCTCATGGTAGTTGGCGTACTTGGCCGCCTGAACTCCGGCCACTTTCTCAGCCTGGTCTCGTCTCTGGTCCCAGATATCGCTTATGGCCACCCACTCGATGCCGCCTACCTCGTTGACATTTTTCATCAGGCTCTGCGCCCGGTTCCCTGAGCCGATAACTCCCAGCCTGATCCGGTCATTGGCCCCCAGCACCTTGCCGGATGATGCCGCGGAAGCCACGGCTGCTGCCGCAACTGTGCCGGCGAGAAAGGAGCGCCGCGAAATATTGACTTTATCGAGATTCATTTTGAAACCTCCCGGGTGAATGTTTGGTAAGGACTCCAGCAAAACGACATTTGAAACAGGAAAAATTTCGGCTTCCGAATAGTGCTGTCTGTGAGTAAATTAAATTTCCGGTACGGGATGGAGTTTTACCGTGCTGGTTATAGCGTTGTGTCTTTTTTTATTGAATCCCCCTCAATCCCCCTTTTTCAAAGGGGGGCCAGGGGGGATTTCAGCGCCCAAACCCTGGGGGCGCAATGAATTGCGCCCCTACATCCGGACAATCTGGATCAGAAGAGAGACTTTTATGAAATTGGTTTTTAAATCTCCTCGATTATAGTGCATTTTCCCCGGAGAAACAATATTTCAGGATAATATTTGATTTTTAACGAACGAAGGGAGAAACATGGATTTGCGGTGGCTTGACTGGGCGAGACGCTTGGCTGCAATAGCCCAGAACGGGCTGGCCTTTTCGCCAGGGCCTTATGATAAGGAGCGGTATGAGGCTGTGCGCCGGATCGCCGCGGAGATTATGGCAGCGGGCACAGGGGCGGAGATAAGCGCAGTGGAAGGGCTTTTTTCTAAAGAGTCCGGATATGCCACGCCCAAGGTGGATGTGCGCGGGGTGGTGTTCCAGGGAGATTCCCTGCTATTTGTCAGGGAAAAAATGGATGGCTGCTGGACCTTACCCGGGGGATTTGCCGATATCGGCGATTCGCCAGCTGAGAGTGTGGAGCGGGAAATTTTCGAGGAGTCCGGGTACAGGGCTAAGGCAGTGAAAGTGCTGGCAGTCTATGACCGCAACAAACACCCGCACAAGCCACCGCACACCCACCACATTTACAAGATATTTTTCCTCTGCGAGCTTTTAGGCGGCGCGCCAAAAGCAAGCTCTGAAACCACAGATGTCGCCTTTTTCACCGAGGACAAGATTCCTGAGCTTTCTCTTGGCCGGATCACCCCGGACCAGGTGGCCCGCATGTTCGAGCACCACCAGAATCCGGATTGGCCCGCGGATTTTGACTGAAGAAGGTCTTTTCTGGAGAGCTTCACTATTTCAGGGACATACTTTCTTGACAGAATAGAGTCTGTTAATAAAGTTTAACTTAAAGAATTTCAAGGGAAAGTTATGGGAATAGAAGAAATCATAAGAGAAAAGCGGAATGAAATCCTGAGGATCGCTTCCCGGCACGGTGCGACAAATATCCGTGTTTTCGGTTCAGTGGCTCGCGGTGATGCCGGACCGGAAAGCGATGTGGATTTTCTGGTCAAGCTCGAACCGGGAGTTACCCTGCTCAAGACTGCCGCGCTAGTTCGGGAGTTGGAAACTCTCCTGGGCCGCCAGGTAGATGTTGTCAGTGAGCGAGGTTTACGCCAGAGAGTCAGGGAAAATTTATTGCAGGAGGCTCAGCCACTGTGAGAAAAGACAGAGATAAGCTTTCTGACATACTTGAAGCGATTGAAAACATTGAAAAGTATACTGCCCGGGGCAAAGATAATTTTTTCAAGGACGAGCTTGTAAGGGTATGGATTATATATCACATTCAGATAATCGGTGAATCAGCGGCCAATCTTTCAGTTGAATTACGGAACAATACTCCTGATATTCCCTGGCCGGATATCACTTATATGAGAAATGTCCTGGTTCACCAATATTTTGGAATTGATCTTAACCAGGTATGGGATACAGTAACTTACGACCTTCCAGATTTAAAAAGAAAAGTCAGGGAATTGCTGGAGAAGATGCAAGGTGATTAAAGATTAAATACTGTTTATTATTACTCACTCGCTGGGGCTTGTAGAGTTCTTAAGGTTGAATTAAATAAAACGACTGATGGAATTGGCAAGGTTAATGCTGGGGTTTGTAGAATTTTTAAACATGAAATAAATCCCGTTGGGGCGAATCTTGTATTCGCCCTTTTTCTGGGGCTTATAGAGTTCTGAAAGTTTATTTCAAGGCAGCATCACAATTCGCCAAATCTCCAGGTCGGCCTGGTAAAGGATTGTGTTGGGCGCGACCTCGAAAATGGTAGGATAGGCGCTGCGGTTGCCGTAGTCTGATACATCAATCGTTTTCCAGGTCTCCCCGGTCTTGTCTAGGCTCGTAGCCAGGCGGCAGCGGCGTCTCCGGTCGCCTTTAGTCGCGAACTGCTTCCAATACTGCTCACGGTCCGCCTCGGGCTGCACCATCTCACCATAGGCCAGGGCCAGGCGCCCGTCCCGGAGCTTGAGCAGGCAGGGATCCACACCGGCCGGGCCTAGACCCGGTGGAGTTCGCGGGCTGGTCCAGGTACGGCCCTCATCTTCGCTCCAGGTTGCCACTAGGGGCGTGAAATGCCCGGTGCGTATGACGCCCAGAAGACGGCCGTCATCCAGCCGTACAATCGACCATTCGTTAAAACCCTCGCTGTCATCCATGTGAGCTGGGTCCGGCACAGCCACGCTCGCCAGGTAGCGCCAGGTCTTGCCCTGGTCGGTAGAGCGCACCGCGAAAGCTCTCAGCTTGAACTTCGACTCGATCCTGCTCTGGGGATTCGTGGGAGGGGTCACATCCTGTTCGAAATTACCGTACATCGCAGCTAACAGCGAACCATCGGACAATTCCACCACCGCCCTGTGGAAAAAGAGGCCGGCCCACAAAGCGGGTGTCCCGAAATCGACCTTTCCGGCTTCGGGAATGTCGAGGAGGGTTTCCTCTTCCTGGAGGGTTTTGAGGTTGTCGGTCGACCGCCACATCCGGCCCAGGTATGTCCCGGCCGATTGTGGTTTGACCTTGTTCAGGAGCCCCAGGAACAACCCCGGACTGGAGAAGAAGGTGTTGATTTGTCCCTCGGTAAGGGCGGTAACACCCCACGGCGGGTCGGACTCATCACGGGCCACAACCTTGCTGCCCTGCTCGATAATCTTGAAGAGGCCCAGAAAATGGACTGTCCCATCCAGTGCCTGAAAGGAGCGGGCGTATCGCGCAGGCCTGGACTGATCGAGCCGCAACTGGGTGATCTTCGCGGATTCAATGGTTCGCTCCGCATAAATATCCCCATCGGCCTTTCCCCAGGCTAAAGCATGATCGGGCTGAGCACATGTCAACATCACAGCCCAAACCGCTGAAGCACTGAACCAGAAAGAGATTCTGCCCATAGTCATCCCCTCATTTTTACCGCTATTCCCCATATCGAAAACGAGAGCAATAATGTCGCCTAGTAAAATTAAACTATATCAATAGGCCGGATTCGCTAATCCGAATACCTAATCCGGATTATTCACAAATTACATGGCTTGAGGTTTATCCCTACTCAAACAACCCCCTGTTTCCCCCTTTTCTAAGGGGGAATAAGTGCTTATTTCCAAGGATGTTATAGAATTTATCTTTTGGTTAAGGTTAAGTGGGAATGTTCTGAATTTTAATTTAGGGTGACGCAAAAAAATTCCCCCTTAAGAGGGGGTGCCTGCCCCTGGCAGGCGGGGGTTGTGTTTATTCAATTAACCATTAAGAAGTTATTAATAATTCCGCCTAAGATAAAATATTATCTCTCCAGGCTAAACTCCCGCACCGCCTCGATCATGGCCACAATGTTCTCGACCGGTGTCCCGGCCTGGACATTGTGCACTGCGTTAAAAATAAACCCGCCGCCCTTAGAGAAAACCTCGCAGCGCCTGAGAACCTGCTCCCGCACCTCTGCCGGAGTGCCGAAAGGCAGTGCTTTTTGCGTGTCCACACCTCCGCCCCAGAAAATGAGCCTCTCCCCGTAGCGCTTTTTAAGCTTCTCCGGCTCCATGCCAGCGGCGGAGCATTGTACGGGATTGATTATATCGAACCCGGACTCGATAAATAGCTCGAGGAAAGTTTCCACAGCGCCGCAGGAATGCTTGAAAGTCTTCCAGCCGGTGTGGGTGTGGATCCATTCGTTCACCTGTTTATAATAGGGCATGTACAGGGTGCGGAAAGTTTCCGGGGAGCAGAAAGTGCCGGTCTGGGTGCCGAAATCAGTGCCGCAGACAAAGACCACCTGGATTTTTTCCCGGACCAGGCTGTAGATCTTCTCCAGGTTGGCCAGGGCATATTCGCACTGTCTGGAAAAGACAGAGTGGATATAGTCCTGGCGGGTGAGAGTCGAGATATACCATTCGGCTACATCGCGGATTCCCCTGGGGTGCTTGAGAAACGGCCCGGGCACGAGAGCGATGTCGCCGAAAGCAGTGCCGCCGAAAGTGGCGATAATCGCCCGGTTTGTCCCTTCGAGCGCTTCGAGCTGTCTTTCGATACAGGCTAAATCCTCATCCGCAATTGGGCCGAACTCCTCGAGGTTCTCCTCCGGGTCAAGCTTAGTGTCATCTATCTGTTCCTGGCGAATAATGGTGTCGAAAAAGTATCCGCCTTTGGGCATCCTGCCGCTCGGCGGAACTGTGGCATCCCCGCCGGGATAGATCAGGGTATCGCCGTTTTTGTCCACAGTAATATTGAAATCTTTCGAGACCAGCACCTCGAGACCGTCATAGGTGCGCCAGGGTTTCCAGTCGTAATTGGGGAAGCCGAACATGGTATTTCTCGGATAAACTCCGTCGATATCCAGTCCCATGGCCTCTTTGAGATCATCCTCGATCAAACCCAGCATCTGGTATGGCTCATGGATTTTGACCGGCCTTTTTTCCAGGCCGTAGTAATCGCGTAAGTCTGCGACACAGCTCACATGCATGCCGGTTACCGCAGTGCCGCCGAAATCCACAGGAACACGGCCGGTTTCCTTATGGTTTAAAGCCGCCAGCACAGTTTCCCTGCTCGTCATGATCCTTTGCCTCCTCTTGTCACGCCCGGCCTGTTTATGTAATTCAAAGTATGTAGAAAAATCAAATTTCAATGGTACTTTTTCGTTGTGGTGCGGGCGAGGCATGCCTCGCCCCTACACCTTAAGAAAACAGGATCCATCAAAACGGATTTTTCCGTACCTTGCCGACAGCCTGGCCTTTTATCGTTATTACATTCCCCGTTATTTTAATTCTCTCACCCAGACATTCCGATATTTCACCGGGTGGTTATGGTCCTGGAGGAAGATGGGCCCTCGCGGCGCTTCCTTTTCCCTCACTCCACCAGGGGTGGAGCTTATCGAGATATGATCCTGGATCAGGATTCCGTTGTGGAGCACGGTGAGCATGGCTTTTCTGATCACGTTGCCGGCGCTGTCGAACTTGGGGGCTAGGAAAATGATATCGTAGGTCTGCCACTCGCCGGGTTTCCTGCTCGCATTGACCAGGGGCGGGTACTGCTTGTAAATTGCACCGCACATCCCGTCAATGTAAGTCTTGTTCTCATAGGAGTCGAGTACCTGGAGCTCATAGATGCCCTGGAGATAGACTCCGCTGTTGCCGCGATCCTGGCCCTCGCCCCTGGCCGGAGAGGGCGAGGCAAACTCGAGATGAAGCTGCATGTCGCCGAACTCTTTCTTACTCACAATGCTTCCGCCTTTCACGGTCATGGCGCCGTCCGCCACGATCCATCCCGCGGGCTTGCCATCCGCATAGGTCCATTCGGAGAGGTCTTTCCCGTCAAAGAGAACCACGGCATCCGAGGGGGCTTTTCCAGCCGGGGCGGAAACCACGGGCGGTTCCTTTTCCTGGGCGAAAATAGTCGCGGCAAGGGAAAAGAACAGAGAAACGAGAATTGCGCCGGTCAGGGTTTTTCTGCCAGACATAAAAACCTCCTAGTTTAGGAATTGAAGAAGAAATAATTTCCGTAGGGACGAATCTTGTATTCGTCCAGAATCTTGTATTCGTCCAGAATCTTGTATTCGTCCGGAATCTTGTATTCGCCAGGAATCTTGTGTTCACCCGGATTTGAATGATATTTGCGGCGAGATTTCAGACAATCACCAGGATCACCCCTTTAAAAAATTTATCCAACAGGCGCGCAATAATAGTATTTATACCGCCCCCTTGCCGGAGCTGCCGAATACCCTCATCCGCCCGGCAACAACCTCGGTGACTGTCTCTCTGGCAAGGCTTAGTATCTCCTCGAAGCCGACAAAATGGTCGGCTGTAGTGAGAAGCTCTTTCACTCTTTCCG
>Ga0315277_10002831_pt1 | contig 23850 bp, 14 predicted proteins | sample YL17G05_15_MG_FD_203695 | JGI IMG/M metagenome (GOLD analysis project Ga0315277, IMG submission 203695) | Sediment microbial communities from Yellowstone Lake, YNP, Wyoming, USA - YL17G05_15 | ecosystem: Environmental > Aquatic > Freshwater > Lake > Sediment | place: USA: Wyoming | collected... | reverse complement strand
CTCTTCTATCGCCTGCTCCAGCAGGCAGTGCACGCTGACCCTATGCCCTACCGCCGAGTGGTCGGCGGCACACGGAAAGGCCGCCACAATATGTAGTGGCTAGGAGAGCGAAGTGGATATGCCTTTTACACGAATTGCACGAATGATGCTGCCACGAATTTCACAGATTACACGAATCCCTATTAGTAGGTCGAAAGTTCGTGCAATTCGTGAAATTCGTGGCTGTGTTTGATTCGTGTAATCGGTGTAATTCGTGGCTGATTTTTATAGGCTGCCCGGAACGGCATAGCCTTTTCGAGTCTCACCGCCAGAGGTGGTGGTTTCCCACAAAATAACGAATGGGGTTGCCTGCGGCCTAGTGCTCGCAGATATAAAGGATGCTGCTTTTGCGCAGAAAAATATTGGGCCCGCGATTCGCGGGCCCAAGGCTAAGGCAGTCCCGATCATAATAGCGAATTCGCCCGCGCAAGCGCTCGCCGGTCTTAAGAACCACAGTGACCACAGCCCGAGAATCGACGCATGATTTCAGGTAGGCAGCTTCAGACCCTGTGCTTCCCTGCTCCGCAGGATTGTCGAACTTCGGACGCTCGCCTCGTTCGCCGGCAGATTTGCCCCTGGATGAACGCGCTTTATTGAAGGAATTCATATAGTCCCGCAAGATATAGGATTCGTGCCAGTGTTACTGGCCAGACTGATGATAGTAGACATTCGTGGGGAAGAAGTCCACCAATTGCGCGCTGGGCCCGTTGTCATGTCCGGGGGATTCCGATTCACTGTTGAGCGTGTTCTTCCGGCGGCCGCCTTTCTTCGGACGCTTCCTGCCAGACCTGCTGGAGCACCTCCTTGGCATTTTTAGACTGCAACTCGGCTTCGAGGCGCCGCAGAGCGACCCTGACCACGTCGCGGTGGTGAAGCTTGTGACCCGGACCCTTGTCCGAAAGCAGCAGCCACAGCCTGTGCAGCAGATCGATGTCATCAGGCCAGAGCCTGGGCGGATGCGGGCCCAGGTTGAAATACGTCTGCTTGCCTGTTGTTTCGTCCAGGATCTCCAGAGACAGCTGCGGTCGGGGCTGGGGGAGCCTTTCCCAGGCGTCGCCGAAAGCCTTTGCTTGCTGAGAGGGGGTCATTTTTGCGGACAGTCCCATGACCACAAGGCTCGCCTTCAATCGCTGCGCGACCTCAACAGTGGCCCGATTGTAATCCCGGCCGGGGACCACCAGAAGTTCGACATGCTTGCCAGCCTTTTCCGCAACGGAAACAACATTGCTGAAAAGCTCTGCGATCTTGTCCGAAAAGATCTGATCCACATCGAGCTCGTATCCGCCGGAGCCGTGCCTTGGGACTCTCTTTACGGTAAGCGCTACAACGTCGATCTTGCGGGGATCGACTCTTTCAAGAACCCTCTTGAGGTGCCCGAGCTCGAAGGGATTTCGAATTGCAACCAGCACGTTTCCCTGACGCGCACTGATGGAATCCTGAGACAAGATTTCCTGGGTAACCAACCGGAACTTCTCAAGATCGGATCGCTGCCCGGCGGCCCGCCTGCGGTTGTAAAGCTCGCTTAGTTTAAAGACTAGGAAAATGGAGACAGTGAAGGCAAATCCCCAGATTGTCGCCACCTTTTTCGTGAAGAGGTTGATGATGGCGAGTGCGAAGAGGGTCAGCGTGATTAAGCCGAGCCCCAAGGGCAATTCGCGTCCCGCAACGCGAAAGTTTAATGGCACCTTCCACTCCGGCTCTTCCGGTTGCTTGTAACGCAAGACCAGGACCGACAGCCCCTGCATGGCGAAGCTCCAGACAATGCCAAAGGCATAAGCATCACCAAGCAGTTGTATGTTCCCCCGGGTCAAAACGATCGTGACGATTTGCAGCGCGACAATCATGGTTATGATCCGTGCTGTCGTGCCGAATTTCTTGTGGGGAGTGCGAAACCAGTCGGGAAGAACGCCATCCTCGGCCACGCGGTTCAGCACGCCGTTGGAGCCGACAATCGCGGTGTTCACGGCTCCCGAGAGGATGATTGTCCCCACCACCACAACAAAGGCATGGAAGAGCAGCCGCAGCGGGAGGGGCCCGACCACGTACATGGCCAACCCGCCGATGAGGTTGTCGAGATAGTGGCTTACCCGCTCATCGTGGGGGATAAGCATCACGGCAAAGAATGAGACGAGCGAGGTGAACGCCATGCTATAAATAAAAATCACTAAACCGGCACGCTTGAGATTCTTGAGCTTCGGCGATGCTATCTCGCGGTTGACCTGCGCCAGACTTTCCTCGCCGCTCATGGCCAGTATGGAATGCCCGAGGCCGATGAGCACCGCGATCAGCGTGATCTTTGTGGCAAAGGTTCCCTTCAGCCAGCCCACGGCGTTATTGCTGAATTGAATCGTCTCGAGAGTTGGAAAGGGCACGGGCGTAAAACCCCGCTTGATGATCGTGATGAGGCACCAGACGATCAACATGACGACCATGACTGTCGTGAGTTGCATTATGCGCAGCGCTTTTTGGCTGGATTCGTGCATCCCAATGATGTTCTTGCGCCAGAAATACAGGGTTACGATGATTGTGAAAAACGCCGCGAAATACGGAGGATTCACCTTGAAGCCTGGCGACTTCAGCAGATCGGTTGTTTCGTTAATCAAGCCTGCCAGGTAGAGCCCGGCGCTGACACCGCTGATTGGCCCGGTCAGCACATAGTCGAACATCAGAGCAGAAACCGAGAACTTCGCCAGCGTCCCGCCCAGCGCCTCGTGAACAACGCGGTACACGCCACCGCGGACAAACATACTGCAGCTCTCGACGTAAACAGCTCGCACCGCATAGGAGAACAACATGATCGCTAGGATGAACCAAGGAGCGGATTTGCCAACGAAGGTTTCCGCGAGGCCACCGGCATAGTAGGCAGAGGAGGCCAGATCGCACAGGACGATCGCGGCTGCCCTCCAGAACGAGATAAAGGACAGCATGATAGTGGTTGCGACAACCACCTTTGTCACACTCGAACGATTCGGCACGACACTAATATTCTCCTGACCGCTGCGGCCGCCGCAAAAGCCATTTATTTTATCACTTTTTCAGCCAATTCCCCTGATCGGCGATGGGAAGGTGAAAAACCTTATAAATCCTTGAAAATCAGACGGCCACAAAGCTCATGAATTGCCCGAAGAATCTTTGGATCCAAAAGGGAGACGGGTGTCTTAGAGGTTGGACCGGAGAAGCCCCTCCAGGCCTGGCTCCTCCAGCCAAATCATTTAAAGTTCAATCGGATATTCAGGATCTCGGGACGGTTTCCGATGCGTACCGGAGGTCCCCAAGTGCCAACGCCATTGGAGACATAAACGTGCGTGTTGGCAACCTTCTTGTAGCCCCAGCCGACCTCATAGATGGCCTTGATTATAAAGTTCACCGGCCACAGCTGGCCGTGGTGGGTGTGTCCTGAAAGTTGCACGTCGACACTCTGGCTGGCTGCCTCTTGCAGGCGAAATGGCTGGTGATCCATCAGAATTACGGGATACTTTTTATCCACGTCGGCCATAAGCTCTTCCAGGGCTTTTCGCCGCTCGCCTGTAAACTGGTTGCGCGATCGGTCTTCCCGGCCCACGAGGAAAAAGGAGCCATTCACTTTGACTGCCTGATCGCGCAGAACGATTACATTGTGTTCGGTGAGGTAGTCGCAGGCCTGCTTTGCGCCCCCAATGTACTCGTGGTTTCCGGTAACTGCATAGACACCGAATCGTGCTTTGATATTCCTGAGCGCCTCGCCCAGATTCTGCCTGATAACAGGCGCCAGATCTTCATCGACGATATCTCCAGGCAGCAAGACTACATCCGCGTTCAAACCGTTGATGTTGTCCACAATTCGATCCAAGCGATGCCGACCCACTATCGTGCCCAGGTGGATGTCGGAAACCACCACGATGTTGACGGTCTTCATCCCCTCGACTTTTTTCTCAACGGAGAGATCCAAGGTTTTTACTCGTGGTATCAGAGCATTGATGTGTCCCACTAAGAGGAGAACAGCGACCACGCCCATTGCCCCTGCGGAAGCGAAGTATTTGGCTTGAGCATAATTGGCCCGGACGAAGGAGGGAAAGAATGGGAGAAAACGCTCGATCAGGCGCAGCAAATCCAGGAACACAACAGCAATTAAGAAGTAGAGCATGGCCGCAATCCAGAACGAACCCAGCCAAACCAATAGATTACTGAGGGCTGAGGTCGAGATGTTTGCCAGTACTCGGCCTCCAAAGAAAGAAAGCGCAACGGCCCAGAACACGATCGCATAAGTGCTTCTGAGCGTAGAGCCTTGCGGGATGGATTGCCAGCCCCTGATGAAAATATAGAAGTTAACAAGCCCAGTGAGCGCAAAAAAAATCCCATAGAAAATGACGAAGTTCACAGTTCTCATGGGAACAGTCTAACGTAGGAAAACAGATTTGTTGGAGTCTGTTTTAGAAGACGAAACCCCATCCGGCAATTCTGCCGCCGAAAGTCGGGCTGCCTCCGATTCACGAAATTCGTGTCTGAAGTGCAAGTATCTCTTGCATTCGGATGCCGACTCCTGCATACTATAGTGCGTCTGATCAGGTTTTTGTACCAATCGAAACAGATACTGGCTGCAACTCCTGATAATGGGGTGTAGCTTTTTTTGTTTTGCGGCCAATGGGTCCCGAATGGCTACGAAAGCAGGAGTGCAAGACAGTCGATTAAACCCCGCTCCAGGAGCGGGACTAAAATGAGAAAGATAAAAAATGAAAGAACAAGGAACTGTAAAGTGGTTTAACAACGATAAGGGTTTCGGATTCATCAGCCGCACCACAGGAGATGATGTTTTCGTACACCATTCCGCCATTCAGGCCACCGGCTTCAAATCGCTCAACGAGGGCGATCGCATCGAGTTCGATGTGACCAAGGGGCCCAAAGGGCTCCAAGCACAGAACGTAGTGAAGCTGTAATTCTGCCGCGAGTTTTCCCTGCGGGGTTCCAGATTTCCCGGAACCCCGCATTCCCGCTTTCCTCAGAGTCCCCGGATTCGTATCCCAATCGAGCTGATGATGAAGTCCGTTCGCCCGAAATGAGGCAGCCTTCACTATCTCCACTGTTGCCAAACTGCACGCAGGTTTGGAAGCATCGTTTATACTACCCTCAGTAGAAGAAGGACGCTGCAGCTCAGGCATAAGCTGCGATTGGCAACAAAACAGCAGTTACCGACATGAGTCCGGACAAAAATGGATCTGAACGACATTCGAAAGAAGATTGATACGATAGACTTCGAGATTCTAAAACTTCTCAACAGCAGGATGGAGTATGGCTTGAGGACGAAGCGCTTCAAGACGGGAATTACCGACGAGAAGCGGGAAAGCGAGGTCATCGAATATATCCGAAAGCATTCCCAAGGCCTGATCGAACCGGAATTCTGCAAAAGGCTCTTCCTGCAAGTCATCGCCGAAGGCAAGAGGCTGCAGGGAGAAGACCTGAGACTGATCGGCTTCCAAGGAGAGCACGGAAGTTTTAGCGAAGTGGCCGCCGGCCTTTTCGATGCGCGGCTGATCTGCATCAGTTGCGACGAGTATCGTGAGGTTTTCGAGGCAGTGGAATCCGGCCTTCTCCACTATGCCGTCGTTCCGGTTGAAAACACGCTGGGCGAAACCGTGCCGGACGTCAACGAGTTCCTGGTCGAGAGGGACCTTCAGATTAGCGGCGAGGTAAAGTTGCCCATCCGCTATTGTCTACTGGCTCTTCCGGAAACGGATCCTCGTGAGATTCGACTGGTGTATTCCAGCCGGCACGCCCTGTCTCAGTGTCAGAAGCTTCTGGCCGGACGCGGGTTCGAAGGGCGACCCTATTATGATGCAGCCGGAGCCGCCAGAATGCTCCTGAGGGAGCGTCCCAAAGGCTCCGCAGCCATTGCGAGCCGTTTTGCTGCGGAGTTCTACAATCTCGCAATCCTGAACGAGGCCGTCGAGGATCACCACAGCAACATCACCCGGTTCCTGATTCTTGCGAAAAGCGGTGGCAATCAAGGAAACAAATGCTCCATCATCTTCGCGACGGAAAACAAAGCCGGAGCCCTGTTCAGGGTCCTTAAGGAATTCGCCGATGAGGGCATTAACCTGACGCGGATTGAATCCGTCCTGAATCGCGACGACCCAGGCAACTATCTGTTCTTTGTGGACTTTCATGGCTCCATTCGGGACCAGGCGGTGCTTCGCGCTCTGGACCGAGTCCGGAAAGTGACAGCGTTGTATAAATTCCTGGGCTGTTACCCGGAGGCGAACGAGCCGGACCCGAATATCACAGGCTAGCAAAACGGTCGGAGCGGCAGTCCGAACCCGCCCGGACCCAACTGTAGCGCGTCGGGCGCGGATGGAAAAGATCGGTTTCAGCAGAGTTACTCATGCTGCGCTGCTGCGCCACTGCGCATGAAAATCCGCCTTTTTGCAGTTCTTGGCGGCCTTGGTGTTCTTGGTGTCTTTGTGGTAAGGCATTTAACTGACACCACAAGACGCCAAGATCACGAAGAGCGCCAAGAAATACAAAGTCACATGCCGGCCATTTTCACGGGAGTTCCTCATGCAGCGGTGCTGCACAACTAATTATGAAATTGCGGGTTGCAGATTGAAAAACGAAAATGTTGTCTTGACAATCCGCAATCGCCAATCCGCAATTTCAGGGGGGAACTCTTATGTCAAAGCACTCTTACAGGCAAGAGCAGGAAGGGGAGGGCGACAAGGGTGGACGGGAGGCGCGAAATCACGCTATGGGAAACTGCAGAACCCGCAGAGCATTGGCGGGACGCTCGAAATCTCCGCAATCCCCCAGGCGTTCCACTTGAGAGAGGATTTTTTCGAGAAGCGCCTGAATGGAGTCGCCATCTTCGGGATAGGATGCTACCCCGATCCTGCATTCGATTCTGGCTGCCGTTGAAACCAACTGCGACTTCACGGATTTTTCAAGCCGCTGAAGGCGCTGCGCTAAACCCTTGGAGTCGATCCCGGCAATAAGGAGGACGAACCCGTCGGGGCCAAACCTTGCGAGCAGGTCTGTTCCCCGTGTGTCCACCCGCAACGTTTCTGCAAACTCACGAAAAACGGTTTCGCTTCGCTCATGGCCGAAGAGATCGACCACTCGCGCAAGGTTAGTCAGATGCAGGAAGACAAGATGAAGCGCATTGCCGGTATGGGCGCACGAATCGATCAGTGCACTCCCGGCTGCGGTCAGGTAGCCTGCGGTGTGGACGCCCGTAACTGGGTCGATCCAGCGCTGTTCGGATGCTCGCCCGCGACTCCGCGCCCATGCGATCGCCGGAGCGGCCTGGCGCGCAACGGCCTGCAGCAGATTGGAATCGCGCTCCGAGTAGGTTATGTGCTCTTGCCCATACACTGAAATCGTTCCAAGGCAATCGCCGTTGAGCAGCAGAGGAACCGCAAGTGCATGCCGGAGCGGCAAGGCAACGGGATTTGGTTCATCAAACTCGAGCCGCGCCGCCGCGTTCAACATCGGGCGGTGGTGTGCCGCGGCCCACCCGCTGACACCCCTGCCCAGGCCAATTCTAAGACGGAGGAAGAGCTCCGCGGATGTACCGCTGGCATAGGCAGCCTCGAGAATGCTGTCCGAAGCCTGAAGAAAAAAGACGCAGGTGTTCGAAGGCACAAGCCTCCGGATCCTCCGATCCAGCCCCGACAGTATGTCCTCGAGGTTGAGGTTGCGGGCAGCGATGGCGCAGAACTCGTAGAGCGAGACGAGCTCGAACGAAAAGTCTATCGGATCCAGCGCCCGTCGATCTTCGGGCACCATGGGAGTGCAGCTTGACACGCAATTCCGATAGGACATCTCCGGTATTTCTCGGGCGGCTGCAACAGCCTCCGCTTCGAGATTATCGACATTCTGGACAAACAACTCTGCCAGAGTGGGGTCGAAAGCTGTTCCCGCATCCTGCCGCATGATCGCGGCCGCTTCCTCCCTCCCCCGCTGTGGCTTGTACGGCCGTGATGAGCGGATGGCATCGTAGGAGTCTGCGATTGTAAGAATCCGCGCACCCAGTGGAATTTGCTCGCCTTTCAGATTGTCGGGATACCCGGTCCCGTTCCAGCGTTCGTGGTGGGAGCGAACATACTTGGCAACAGGAAACGGGAACTGTATCTGCTGGAGGATCTCCTCGCCTGCGGCTGAATGGATCTTCATCCTCTCGAATTCTTGCTGACTCAGCTTGCCGGGCTTGTTGAGAATGAAATCTTCAATGGCCAGCTTTCCAATATCATGGAGCAATGCTCCCGTCTCAATCGCCAGCAGTTCGGTCGGAGCCGTTACACCGAGGAGCCTCGCCAGCCCGACTGCGTAAGCGCGAACGCGGCGGATATGTCCATGAGTTGTCTGATCCTTGGCATCGACTGCGAGCGCGAGCGATTCCACCGTTCTCATGTAGAGGCTGTTAAGCTCGCGAAGTTCGCAAATATGGCTTTCGATCTTCTGCCGGTACGTGTTGTAGGTCGCGTAGGTCATCAGGACGACCGGAGCGGCCACCCCGAGCACCCACAGACCAAAGAGGCTCACATTGAACGCAATAAGCGCCGCCACCGAGGCATTCGCGAAATAAGTGGCAACAGTCCAGCTGAGATTCTTGCGCCAGACCATGTACACGTTCCGCCTCACATCGAGCGCAATAATAGCCGCGACACTTGCCGAGTTCAGAAGATAGTGAACAACGGCCAGGGCTCCTATGGGAGCAATGATCTCGAGGAAACTCACCTTCCCGGCTTCGAAGAGTGGTCCGCGGCGGTATAAGCTGTAAAAGACACTGCCGGAAATACGAGCGGCCAGTGCAAGAGCGCCGACGTTAAACAGCGTGAACTCGAGGCGCCGCCGGGCGGACTTTGCCCTCAGCGAGCCAATCAGTCCCTGGAGCGCTGCCGTAATCACGCCGACATCAGTTCCAAACAAGAGTAGATTCGTGAAAAAAAAGGTGTCTCCGACTGAGATCTTGAGGTCGGTTTCAGGAATCTTGATGGGAAAGGCGCTGGTGAGGAGGGCCAACAGGGCAATGACAGGACAGTAGTAGCTCACAGGGATGCGCACCACGGCGCACATAGAAGCCAGCAGAATCGCCGTGCCTGCGACGATGACAGAATGAAGATATGCTGTGTATCCAGGATGATGCTTTTTGTTCATCTCTTGGCCTCAGCCGTTGCCCTTGAGAGCGACTTTGAACAGCGCATTCTCCGCCGACAGATCAGCCCGGGGTGTCATTGAGCGGCTTTCCATCTCCAACTCACGACTATCGTGAAAGCTGCAGGCTCGGCTTCTGCATTACCTGAATATCCGCGCGCGAGCTCCGGGCGTCCGTGGCCTTCTGGTTGAATCGGCAGGCTTTAGATGTTCTTTAGAGGATTCTGTGGCTGGAGGCGTGATCTGGATTAGGAACATCAATAGTTCGGCCGCCCCAAGTTTCTATTACATACCGGGGAGCATTGTTCGATCAAATGCATCCCGCCCCCGCCATGTAACAAAGATTGATCCGATCACGGCATCAGCGATTGAGTGACGATATCCCTCAATTCACAACGATAGTTTCCGATATTGGAAACTATCTAGGCGGACTACAGAGCCGCATCTCATTTGGAGCCGAACCAATACCCTGTGGAAAACTTCTTTTGAAAAAATGTTGTTGACGCACTCAGGAGACTCTGGCAAACTGTCTAGTGGTCGCTGTGATTAGCGTGACCTTGAACACCGGCAGAAGAGTGACGGACGGGCTTAAAAGGTTTGTTCGTTGCACTAGGAGGCTGGAACCAACCGGACGAAACCAATCGACGGCTGGCGTTACCGGAAGAAAGATCCGGCAACTGGTAGCACCTTCCGGCTGATACTCGATCCCGGGCAGCGGGAAAGAGGATTCCGAAAGTGTCGGGTCAAGGAAGCGGAATTACAGCGGCCATTTTTATTTTCTCCTCATCAGAACCGACCTTCTTTCAGGAAAGGTCTTCCCGCTCAGCTTACGCCTCTTGCCACAACCATGCTTGTCCAGCGCGGCAAAACCCGCCGGCCCGAGCGTGAGATTTTGCTTGATGCAGCCCCGAGTCGGGTTGATATTAGGGGCTGATCCCTTTGCCCATGCCACCGAACCCACGTAGCTGTATGAGACGTTTCATTCTGATTTACCTTGTGCTGTTATTCGCCTCGTCTGTCGGCACCTCCTCGGCTGAGCAGCCGATATTCAGCGTGCCGCCATCGGCACCCACTGGAACACGCCTGGTGATCTTCGAGGGATTTTACCGCTCAACCTGAGGGATATGCCAGGCGGCCGGTCCGGTCGTCGATCAGTTGGCGAAGGATTATGCCTCCCGTCCCGTTGTGTTTTTGGAACAAGATGTTGATCATACAATCGGAAGACGTTATGACCGTTGGTGGGCGGCACATGGCCAAGGCGGCACGGTTTATTTGCCTTTGGTCATGGTGGACAGTGGGCATCGCTTCAGCAGTGGCCCAGTAGACTTCCACAGCGTCTACAGTGGCATGGTAGAGGCGGAGTTGGCCCGTACGCCTGGAGCTGACTTGGAATCCACCAGTTTTCGGGTTGGAAATCGGCTGCAGTTCTCAGGTCGGATGACCAATCACAGTGGCGTGACGCTCTCTTCCACGGGGAATGATGCCACATTCCATGCCCTTGTGTACGAGGAGGTGTCTGCGGGCTCCACCGGCCGTGTCATCCGTGCGGCCGTTTCCTCGCCTATAGCAGCCGACCTCCCTGATGGCAATGCCGTGGCATTCGCGATGGAGACCGCTGACCTCAGCGGGGTCAATTGGGACAAGCTTCATTCGGTGGTCTTTGCCGACTATCGGCCGGAAGGTTCGTTGGGTGCATACGATATGCTCCAGGCCGCCTTGCCATCCCAAGCCGGCGGGAGCAACACTATTCTTTTCAGCCACATCGCCGTAGGAGGAGGATGGAACACTTCTCTCACACTCGCCAATACTGGGGCTGACCCTAGCAGTGGAAACCTGACGTTCATAGGGCAGGACGGGCACACTATTTCCATTACTCTGAACGAGTCAGCTACCCCGCCAAAGTCGGCTCTCGGCAGCACCGGCATTGGTGCGACAGGCCTCTCCTTCCCTGTGTCGGTCCCTGCAGGATCAACAAGAGTGTTTTCAGCAGGGCCGTTGGACCCCGGCAAACCCCCAACAGTTGGCTGGGCGAAACTAGACTATGAGGGGGGACAGCTCGATGGCGCTGCTACGTTTCAGTTCTCTAACGGCGGAGTCCCGAGTACTATCGCCGGGGTATTTGCTTCTAAACCAACTGAGTTCGCCACGATTCCGATCGACAATGACGAGAGTCAGAAGCGGTTCACAGGATTTGCCATAGCTAACCCAAGCGATGAAAACATCAGCATCAGTGTGGTTATCCTCAACATGGATGGCACCATGGCGGAAAGCATCGCCCCGCCGGAACTCAATCCGCTTGGTCCGCAGAGGCAAGTTGCGAAATTTCTGCACGAGTATCTGCCCTTGCGAGCAAGCTTTAGGGGATCCGTGGTGCTGGTCGCCCAGGGCGGCCAGAAGTTCGTCGTAGTGGCTCTGGCGCAAGCCAAGGATCTTTATACGGCGATTCCGGTGATTCCAACAAAAGCCCCGAACGTCCCAAACTGATAACGCCGAATGACGCCGCATCCCTCATAGATATTGCTGGATCTCAAGGGATGCGGGCAGATCGAAGGAGCCTTTCTTCTGCTGCAAGCGTTTAACTTCGGCGTCGAGCCATTCGTCCGTCAGCCCGTTCGCTTGAGCGATGCCTTTGAGCCAGAGCAGCTCCTGCGGGTGGAGTTCCTCGTCGACAAGAGCCAGCCGGAAGCCGTCGCGCAAAAAACACTCCGCAGTTCGGCGGTTTGAGAAGATGACAGGCTCGTCGGTGATGTATGCATTGTCCAGCAAATCATTGATCGCAGCTTCGCAGAACCGCTTGTCAAAGTCGAGTATCCTCCCAAACTGAAGCATTAGTTCGCGCTCGCGAGGGTCTATGATTCGATCCTTCCCCATCAGAACGAGCAGGCCCCTGTAATAGTTGCTTCTATCGAGTTGAGATAGTCCCATGAATAATATCCTACATCTCGCTGCCAGCTGATGCTATCACCTATGCCCGGGCACCTTTATGCAATGGACGCCACACACAAGACAGCAGCTCACAATAACGTCTTGGAAATTACACAACTAATTGAGAAAAAACGGGCTTTCGTCACGATTTTTCAATTTGTTCCAGGGGACAAAGGAGCAAAGGGATAGAGGGTTCCAGATGGTGTTCTGTTCCCCTTACTCCTCGGCCCCTTTGCCCCTTTACCCCTAAAGTTTGCGAGCGAAGCGAGCTAAGTTCGATATTGTTTCATTCCGGGCTTTTACTGCCTGCGGCCTACTGCCGTCTGCCTGCTTCTCTCGAATTATATATTTTCTAAGGGCAACCAGAATCGTTTCCCGCAAGCGAAGGAATCGCGGCTTAGTAGCACAGCGGAGGGGCAGCTTGAAGAGTGCAGACCACCGATGCCGTCCATGTCCTATAGAGCTTCGCAAAATACGGTGACATCTCAGGAATGTAGGGATATGGCGCGCCGTGCCCCTGCCCTGTCCAGGATAGTCATCATATTACGCGAGGCTCAACAAATGCAAACCGCGAAGACCACAAAGGCCGCAAGGCAGCCTACTGCCTACTTTGGTTTTCCGCTAAGACTCACGCGGACCACCTGGTAAAGTCGCTCGATTTCAGGAGCATGAGGCGCCAGAATTTTCTTGTTGGCCATGAAAGCTTGCGCTTGGGCAGGAGTCATGGGTCTACCCGATCCCTCATCGACTTCATCAGGAATAATGCCCGAAGGATTGACGATGCTTTCGATCAGATCCCGAACGGCTGTGTAGTGCGCGACATCCATCTCCTTTTCTTCGGCAATGACTTCGTCCATCGCATGTTGGAGTTTCATGCCTCGCGCAATGATTTCGGCTTCGGGATCGTCCTCGGCCGGAGTGGGAATTCGCCCCGCCTCTATGTCGTCCTGCAGCTTATTCATTTTGGCAAGGGCTACTTCGTCGGCAGGAAGCAGGTTCTTCACGCGCGCCGCTCCCGCCCGCATCAGTTCCAGATAGAGGTTGACGTCGTCTTGACTCATTCGGCCAGACGCTGGAAACCCTTGTGCTTGTTCGCTTGGAATATCTTCATTCTGGCGCAACTTGGTACAGCCAAAACAGGCGCCCAGCAAAAGCACGGCTAGAAAGATGAGGGTGAAAACGCGCGAGCGACTTGCAAATTCGTTTTTCATGGCTGTCCTCTCGCGATACCGCTGCAAACGGTAGCTTCCCCCTAATAGCAACTCCACGTGAACATGTACAGAAACGAGAAACGGGACTACATTCGCAAGTTTCCGCAGCGCCCGTGCCAGGGGAATCGGTCACCTGTAAATTTTAGCACCATTTGCCGTTATGAAAAGAGCGCCATGAGGGTACCGGAAGGCAGTCCCTACAAAAAGGCTCTCACCTTTCGAGAGCAACCGGGTGCATGATTCCGTGATTCCGTAATGCGTCAGTCTTGGGTTGATTGGCGGAGATACTTTGCGGATCTTCGTGTTTTTGCGACTTAGCGGCGGTTAAAATCTCCGCAAAGACGCAAAGGCTCAAAGAATCACAGAGTTTCGTCCCGAGTCTAACGCATTACCGCGATTCCCGATTTTTCTGTTGACAGGCCCGTCATATTTCGTGCAGTCTACGCGCACATTCTGTTCCATTAGAGTTGTGTGGACGTATTCCTCGAGGAGGAGGGATCGCGGAGATAGTATCTGTTTAATCGTTGGTAGGGGCGAGGAGTGTGCTCGTTACAAATCCCCGACTCTCGAATGGGTCTGTAGTTGACAGTCGGCGCGCGGCTGCCGGAGATCTTCTCTGATTCAGGCAGCGGGACCGATAAACAGATCTGAAATACTTCCCTGGCATGCGATTTCGCTTCGCAGCAGAAAGGCCCACTGGTTTCAGCAGTTCTCTCTGCCAGGCGGGATGTTGCGAACGACTGTTGGGAGTGGCGGCGGAAGAACCTGTTTTTACGCCACACTGCATTGACGGGCCGACCCCATTGACAAGATCCAATAGCGCCATAAAGGAGAGATTTATGAAGGTATTATTCTTTCGAAAATGGACTCTTTGGGCACTTGCATTGACAGCCCTAAGCGTTCCGGTTTTAGCCCAGTCTGTGCGCGGCAGGTTAAGTGGCCGCGCAGAGGATCAGTCTGGTGCGGTTGTCCCCGGAGTCAATGTGACAATAAAGCACACCGCGACGGGTGAGGCATTTACTGTCGTCAGCGACGGGCAGGGTACGTTTCAATTTCCCTCGATCCCATTGGGCACGTACAGCCTCGAAACCCAGCTGACCGGCTTTAAAAGGGTAGAAGTGCAGGGCATCGTAGTGGAGGTTGGAAAGCAGGCTGAAGTCAACGTTAAGCTCGAGGTGGGATCCGTGAGCGAGCAGGTTGTGGTGACCGGGCAAGCCCAGCAGGACGTGAACACGGTCAGCGCAACCCTGACCAATGTCGTCAACACCCGGCAGGTTGCTGATCTCCCGCTGCCCACGCGCAACCCTGTGGACCTCGCGCGTCTGCAGATCGGGATCGCGGTAACCGGCGACAACACCCGCACTGCCTCGGTGGGCGGCCTGCGCGGGTCCGCGACCAACGTGACCCAGGATGGCATCAACGCGATGGACAACTTCGTGAAAACAGACTCGTTCTTCGCGCTCAGTGCGCCCTCGCTTGCCTCCACGGAGGAGTTCAGCGTGACGGTCGGGACCGTCGGCTCGGATTCCGGCCGGGGCGTCGCCCAGGTCCGGATGGTCACCAAATCGGGCACCAACGAGTTGCGCGGTAACGTATTCTGGCAGCATCGCAACGACGTCCTGAATGCCAACAGTTTCTTCAACAACACCTCCGCCACAGCAAAACCCCATGAGTTGCAGAACTGGTACGGTCTGGCCGTGGGTGGCCCCGTCTGGTTGCCCAAGGTGTATGACGGCCGGAACAAGAGCTTCTGGTTCTTCTCTTACGAAGCCTTCCGCGAGAATTTCATGGCTACCCGGAACCGGACGGTAATGACGGACCAGGCACGTCAGAGCATATTCCGTTACACCGGCTCTGATGGGCAGACGCAGTCGGTGAATCTGATGACCATAGGCAACGCAAAAGCGATCAACCCGATCACGTCGGCAATGCTCAATGCGATGCCGCTCCCGAACAATACGGAGGTCGGCGACGGCCTTAACACGGGGGGCTGGCGGTTCAACGTCTCCGGAACCGACCCGAGCGACAAGTACGTGGGGCGCTTCGACCAGGAGCTTCTGCACAGCCAGAAGTGGGGATATCACAAACTGGAATTCGTCTATAACCGGGCCGAATTCCTGCTCAAGCCCGACACTTTCAATTCGCTCGAGTCTCCGTTCCCGGGCGGCATTGACGCGTTTCAGTCCTCCGTCAGAACCCTGATGGCGACCGCCATCCACTCGACGTTCGGCAGCCACATTACCAACGAGGCACGCTTCGGGCACCAGCGCGCGCCTGTGGGCTTTCTGCGCGACAGCCCGCCGAAGAATCCTTTCTACACCGGCTTCCTCACGGTGACAAACTATGACAACACCTTCATGTCCCAGGGACGCAACTCGTTGGTGTATCAGTTCCTCGACAATTTCGCGTGGATCCGAGGGAAGCACACCGTGAGGACGGGGATGGATCTCACGTCCTTGTCCGCGATCACATTCAATGATGCGGGAATCTGGCCGAGGGTGAATCTGGGGACGAACTCGGCCAACCCCGACGGCATTCTCAACTCTGCCTTCCCCAACCTCCCCGCTGGTTCGACGGGTACCGCGGCTGCGAACCGCGCGCGCAATGTGTTCGCCGATCTGACCGGTTTTCTGGGGAACGCTTCGCAGAGCTTCAACGCCAACAGCCCGACTTCGGGATTCGTGGCCGGCGCCTCGAACGCGCGAGTCTACAGGCAGCGCATGCTGGCCCTGTACCTCCAGGATGAGTGGAGACTACGGCGCAATCTGACGGCAAACTTCGGGCTCCGGTGGGAATGGCAGGGGGTTCCGTACGAGGTCCATGGCTTGGTGATCCAGCCGGTGAACAAAGCCGACGGCCTGTGGGGGATCTCCGGCCCCGGCAACCTGTTCAACCCGGGCTCGCTGAAGGGTACGGCACCGCAGCCCATCGATTTCGTCAACGGAAAAACCGGAAAACAACTGTACAACAACGACTGGAACAATTTCGCTCCGTTCATAGGCCTGGCCTATCAGCCGAAGTTCATTTCCGGCCCGATGCGATGGCTCTTTGGTGACGAAGGGCAAAGTTCCATCCGGGCGGGTTACTCCATAAGCTACCTGCAGGATGGCTGGACGGTGGTCACCAACGCTGTGGCTAATCCCGGCTTGAACCAGGCCGCCGCGAACAACGTGCCGACGGGCGTACTGACCTCCGCGGGCGTGCCGGTTCCAACTCCTGCCTTCAAAATGCCGATCACAGACGCGGATAATCTCGCGGTGAATTCCGGGGCCGGAATGTGGTCCTACGATCCAAGCCTGCGGACCCCCTACGTCCAGCAGTGGTCCTTCGGGATGGAGAGGGAGGTTGCGCGCGGGTGGGTCGTGGAAGCCAGATACGTAGGGAATCACGCCATCAAGATTTTCCGGGCCGTCGATTTCAACGAGGTGAACATTTTCGAGAACGGATTCCTGAAGGAGTTCAACAACGCGAAGACGAACCTGGCCCTCAACGGCGGAACGAGCTTCGCGCCGACTGCGGCGGGCAGCATTCCGCTCCCGATTTTCAGCGCCTTGTTTGCCGGACTGCCGGCAAGCAGCGGATTCACGAGCTCCACGTTCATCAACCAGCTCAACCTCGCCAACATCGGCGCCATGGCCAACACGTTGGCATTCAGCACGACCTACAAGGGAACCAGGGCCAATCTCACACCCAACTTGTTCGTGGCCAACCCGAACGCGGCCTTCGCGCGGCTCACGACAAATGGCTCTTTCTCCAACTACAATTCCATGCAGATCGAATTGCGCAAGCGCATGTCGCACGGGTTATACCTGCAGGCCGGCTACACCTTCAGCAAGGCCTTGACCGACAGCGAGGGGAGCCAGAGTACACTGGAGCAGCCTCGCACCTTGCGCAATCTCAAGCTCGATAAACACCGCGCAAGCTTCGACCAGATGCATCGCTTCATCAGCAACTTCATCTACGAACTCCCCTTCGGCACCGGACGCCGATGGCTGACCGGCGGCTTCGCGCCGTTGCGCAAGATGCTCGAAGGCTGGCAGGTCGGCGCGATCATCAACTCGCAAACCGGAGGTCCGATCTCCATCGTCTCGGGCCGTTCAACCGTTAACAATTTCAATACCGGTCTGAATATGGCTCAGATGACCGGCGCCACCTTTGAACAGATCAAGAACGCCATGGGGGTGTACAAGACCCCGGTAGGCGTGTTCTTCATCGACCCGAACCTGCTTAACATCACGACGAGTCCGACCACCGGGAAGCTGACCGGCGCCACGCTGAAGGATGGCCTCCTCGGCGCGTCGGCTCCGGGCTCGTTCGGGAATATGCCCCGGAACGCCATCAACGGCCCGGGGTTCACGCAGTTCGACTTCAGCCTCACGAAGCGCACGTACTACACCGAGCGCAGGAGCGTGGAGTTGAAGGTAAATTTCCTGAACGCCTTCAACCACCCCAACTTCGCGTTCGGCGACGTGACTTTTGATAACGCCAACTTCGCGCGAATCAGCGGCCAGAGGGGATCCTCGCGCATCATCAACTTCATCCTCACCCTCACCTTCTAAGGGGTGAAATCCCGGGAAACGACGGGCGGGAGCAGCGGAATTCGGGCCGCTCCCGCCCCCGTCAAAAGGAACATTCCATCTGGCCCTTCGCAGCGGCTTCAGTGCAGTTGGCGGAGGGCCATTTCATTTCCGGGCTGTGCACTTGACATCGCCGCGGAATCCAGGGACCAATACTCCGCAACGAATTACCTGGGGCGGCATAGCCCCAACCAAAAACCATCCGCAGGTGACGCAGATTTACAGATGAATCTTGTGCATCTGTGAATCCGCACATCTGCGGATCAGAAAAACCCTGCCCGCCCGCAAAGGATTTTCGCCTTGGTTGCAGGGATCAGCCAACCGGGCGATGAAATTTGAAGTTTGTCTAATCCGTGGCGGCTTTTGCAGAAGTGCGGGAATCTGATCCGCCCGGGATTGAGCGGCCCGGCGGGAAACTCGTTCGCGCCATCGAAACGCGGACGCTACAGGTCGAAGTGAGAGTGTATCTAATTGATCAGAAGAGAAGGCAGGGCGCCTCCCGAGGGAGGACTTCGACGACGCCTGGAGTTACTCGTAGCTTTTAAGGATATTCCACCCGAGGCGGATGCCTCACAAACCGCTGATCGAGGACTGACAGCCCGTTTTCGCCACCTTCCAGACTCGCACCTAATACCGGTAGCTGCGGCCTACTGGATTACGAATGCCTTTGGATCGATCGCCTGATTGTGAAGGATTTGAGTAAAGGCATTGCTGTAATCGAAGATGACGGCCTCGCCCGATCCTCGTCTGTTGAAGCTCAGCTTATACCCGTGAGGCAAGCTTAGCGAATCGACCGTCCTGAAGTCATCGAACCATTCCTGAATCTTGTAATATGCGTCGTTCTGCGAGGATGTGTCCGGCAATGTCTTTCCCATCTCGTCCTTTCCCTGCACCATCATTGCCCGCACAATCAACCGATATTCAGAGTACACATGGCGGAAGGTTTCGGGGTCGAAATAGAGCGCGACCTGGACGTCCCCGGGGTCCTTTTTTGCCCTGTACTTGACCTCAAGCAAGGATTTCCCGTCCACCTTTTTGAGCCCCGTGTAGTCTAATTTCGGCTGCCGTCCGGCCAGGTCCAGCAATGGCCAGGCGGTGGTCATGGTCCCGCCCATCAAGCCCTCTTTCAGCAGGATGCTGTGGTCATAGACGAATTGCGCCAGATGAGAGCGCACGCGGAGCCGCAGCTGGCCAACATCAACGCTTTTGCCGTCAAACACAAACTGTTCTCCCTGATGGTCGGGCGCGCCGAACTTCATCGCGATGCGCATCATCCTTCCCTCAGAAAGAAAAGTGCCGATACCACCCAGCTGGCCCGGCTTCGGCATGTGGAATGTCACCTGTGCTACGCCGCTCGCCGTGCGGTTCTTCGCCGCGGCGCGGGCTTCCGCCGTGCCAATGGACTCCAGGTGCTTGGCTACCAACTCCTCCGCTTTTATCTTCGGATCCTTAGCGCCAAGCAAGGGATGATAAAAAGCGAGCAGCAGGGCGCCCAAGAGGTAGAAACCTGCACGATGACTGCCTGTGGTTTCCCTTGCCATGAGAATCTCTCCCTCCAAGACTGAGTCCATTCATTGCGAAGCAGTACAGGCCTACAATAGTGCCTTGGGGCGATCATCGCAAGAAGAATGGGAATCTCGGGGGCTTGAACAAACCACCGATTGCGCGGATTTCACCAGTTTCACCGATGCTGCCGGCCTGTCGAATCATGAACGCCTTCGGATTCAGCGCCTGATTGTGAAGGACTTAACTCAGGGCAACGCCGGGGTGATTCAGGAACTCATTGGGGGTGTGCCATGCCCTTGGTTTCGTCCACGCCAGTCGAACCAAGGGAAAACTGATGGCACAACTGTGCCGTTCATTCCCCCACTGTACTCCTACTCGGGCGAGGGCGAGACGGGCCGGTTGGCCCATTAAAATTGGTCCAGTTATACTATTTTTTGGAATGTTGAATTCCTTTATATTTGTCCCAAAAGAAAGCAGAAAAACCTGGAGGACTCCCCAACCTCGCAATTCTGCTTCGGCGTCTTTTCTCGCATTGCCTGCCTGGTAATGGAACGCGCTTCCCGGGCGGAACTGGGAACGCGCCTTATAACCAATGATCCTCGCCAGAGGAGGGGCTTTATGCTCCCTTATTCAAACTCAAGGTCATTCATGAGTCGCACAGGGTTTGCGCTGGCCCTGGGAGTAATCTCTATTCTCAGTGTTTCGCTTTTTAGTCAGTCCCGGCAGGATTTCCGTGCATCAACGCCTCCCGAAGTCGAAAAGTTGGAACCGGCCCTGTGCGCGCTTGGACGTGACGTTGCGCTTCCCAATGATGACACCATTCCGGTGATCGTGCAGTTTGCGGAACCTGCGGCGGTGGACAATGTTCTGAGTGCCCCGGAAACACCGGAAGATGCAGAAGAGGTCGCGCGGGGGCGTGCTCGGACGATTTATGAGTCCGGAGGCATTCCAGAACATTCGTTCTATAGTTTCACAGCGCATTCAGCTCGTGTGAGCCTCGCTACGCTGAAGCGTCTGGCGAACCATCCGCTTGTCTCCCGGGTTTCTCTCGACTATCCCGTTCAAGGGAGTCTGTACACGACTGCCAGAGCGATTGGAGCTGATCAGCTGTGGGCAGGGCTTTCCGGCGGAGCAGCGCTGACCGGTCACGGTGTCACGGTGGCCGTGTTGGACTCCGGAATCGACTATGACCTCCGCTTTGCTGGCGATCTGAGGGACCGGGTTAAACAGTCAATGTCGTTCAACGGCTTGTCTGCAAACGACGACTACGGGCACGGTACCCACATCGCCGGCATCATTGCCGGAGAAGGAAAGGAGTCCGGGAACCGTAAATATCCCCTGCAATTCAAGGGGATCGCGAATGGCGCAAATCTCCTCAACCTGAAAGTTCTGGATTCGCGCGGCATGGGAACCACCAGCAGCGTCTTGGCGGCGCTCGACTGGTGCATCAAGAAAAAGAATACGTACAACATCAGGGTGATCAATCTCTCGTTGGGTCATCCGGTTTCCGAGTCCTACAAGACCGACCCGCTGTGCCAGGCGGTGGAAGCCTGCGTCAGAAACGGAATCGTAGTGGTCGTAGCTGCGGGGAACTACGGCAAAAACAGCAACGGGACTGTCTATGGCGGAATCACAAGCCCGGGCAACGATCCATTGGCCATCACCGTTGGCGCGGTGGACACTCATGAAACCATCGTTCGGAGTGACGACACTATCGCCAGCTACAGCTCTCGTGGACCGACAGCTATTGACGGGTTGATCAAACCTGACATCGTGGCGCCTGGCAACAAGATCGTGTCGGGGGCAGACAGCAGGAGCACGTTATACGCGAAGTACCCTTCTAATCGAGTTTATCCCCAAAACAAGACCATCTCAGGCATCTTAGCCAGTGCGGACTACTTCATACTCAGCGGGACCAGCATGGCAGCCGGCGTTGTCTCCGGAACCGTGGCCTTGATGCTCGAGGCCAATCCCAGTTTGACCTCAAACGGAGTGAAAGCCATCCTGGAATACACAGCCCAGCGCCTGACGGGTCCTAACATTCTCGAGCAAGGGACCGGTTATCTCAACACGGAAGGCGCCGTCCGTCTCGCACGTGCCATATCCTCGAAAAGCGACATAATCAATGGTGCGGCGTGGATCCCCAATCCATCGTCAATCCAACCGTACAGTCTGATCGCCGGAGAGGCAATTCTTTGGGGTGACGCCATTCTCTGGGGCGACGCCATTCTCTGGGGCGACGCCATTCTCTGGGGTGATGCCATTCTATGGGGCGATGCCATTCTTTGGGGTGACGGCATCGTCTATGCCAAGAACTCTGCGGCGACATACAATGATCGCATGATGGTCTACAAACAGCCTGCGATGGGAAGCGCCATTCTGTGGGGCGACGGAATGCCATGGGGAGATGGGATCCTCGTGGGAAACACATTGATATGGGACTACGGTGCAAAGGTCCACACCATAGGGATTCTCAATTCCACGCTCGCGCAATGGTACCCGAACTTCGTGAACCCCGGTTCCATGACCGACTCAGCTGAAAGCATACTGGCATACGGCGAAGCCGGGGTCGTGACAGGACTCACCGTAGGGCCGGCCGGCGCCTGGTTTTATCCGCCGAGGTGAGTTTCCAATAGAGCTAACGCGAAATAGCAGGTGGGAGTCACATCGGTTGGATGAACCAAAAAACTGAACCGCGAACTCTACGCTCAGGCCCCTGGCAGGGTGGTTTTATCCTCCGTACTGACCGATAGAAAGGAATTGCTGCAATGAAACCAATACGCACAGCATATTTAGCATACATCAGTACAATAATTGCGCTCGGAACAGCCGTCGTCGCGCTATCCATTTACAGGGTGATCCACAACACCGTGAGCTATGAGTGGCTTATCCTGGCTTATCTCACCGTTCTCACCGGCGCCTTTACCGTCAGGATCCCTCGGGTCAACTCCAAGTTCTCCGCCTCCGACACTTTTATTTTTATCAACACTATCCTTTTCGGTACGGCGGCCGGAGTACTCACAGCAGCTCTCGACGGCGCCATCGGATCCATCCGCTGCAGGACCACCTCGCGACGAATACAGACAATACCCTTCAATACGGCAGTCCTGGGGCTCTCCGTCTTCGCCGCAGGCGAACTCTTCTTCAGGATGCTCGGGCGAGGGCCCTTATCCCAGGGACATTCAGTGACTATCCTCGCACTCGTTCTGCCCGTGATTCTGTCCGCTCTAGCCTACTATCTGTGCAACTCCATATTCGTCGCGGCCATGCTTGCCTTGGAAAGCGGCGAAAATACCTTTCGCCTTTGGCGGGAAGGCTTGTTCACTACCTTGGGAATCACTTTGGCGGGTGCCGCTGCAGGAGCCCTGATCGCCTTCAGCGTGCGCTCGATCACCCCGCTGACTCTCCTCATCGTCGTGCCTATCCTGGTCGCCGTCTACTTCATAAACATGATTTACCTGGCACATCCAACCGCTGCCGATGCGCAGGCCGATGCGAACAACCTGCTGGTCACGCTCCGCCCAGCCTATCGACGCTTCCATTACTTCATGGTGGCCCTCGGCTTGGGATTCGTAGCCCTCCTCCTGTATAACGTGTTCGGGGAGAAGATAAGTTATCCGTGGATGATTGTAGCGTTGCTTGCGGCGTTTGCCGGCTTCGTCACCGTCAGAATCCCGGAAGCAAAGATCAAATTCTCGCTCGCCGATACCTTTGTATTTGCGAACACCATTCTTTTCGGACCTGTTGTAGGCGGCATCACAGCCGCCCTCGACGGGTTTGCGGGCTCCATACGATGCAAGACCAAAGCCCGCAGGATGGAATTCACCCTGTTCAACATCGCGGGCATGGCCCTTTCCGCGTACATTGCCGGCGAGCTGTTCTTCCGGATCCTGGGACACAGCCCCGTATACCAGGATCAAACCCTAAAGCTCGGAGAGACTTTCCTTCCTGCTATGGTGCTCGCGATCTCCTACTACCTCCTTAACACGATGGCGATCGCGGTCATCGTCGCCTTGCAGGAATACGAAAACGTTTTGCGGGTATGGCGGGAGAACCTCCTGTGGGGCTTGGCTACCTGCGTCGCCTGTGCTCTTGGCGCGGTCTTTGTGGCTATAGGCATAGCGGCCCTGACGCCCATGATTGCAATCGGAGTTCTGCTCCTTTTGGCGGTGGCCTACGTCAGCCTCAAAGCTTCTGTAGAGAGAGTGCCACAGGGCATCCGACCGTCTGCATAGGAAGATGTAGGGAGAAGAATGATCCGGGCCTACCCGCTGTTTGCCGATCAGATCTCGCCATCGAAATAGTTGCCGCAACGCCGCTCGCCGAGGAGGGTGCTAAGGGCCTGTCAATGAATAACGTTTGCACTTTGGCGCGAGCGCCGGGCGGGCAGATGCGAGGCGCCGCGACGCAGGCGATGTCAGTGTGCATCGTCGAGGAGCGGCAACGAAGCAGATGCCCGCCCGCCGCCG
>Ga0315277_10002829_pt1 | contig 23861 bp, 18 predicted proteins | sample YL17G05_15_MG_FD_203695 | JGI IMG/M metagenome (GOLD analysis project Ga0315277, IMG submission 203695) | Sediment microbial communities from Yellowstone Lake, YNP, Wyoming, USA - YL17G05_15 | ecosystem: Environmental > Aquatic > Freshwater > Lake > Sediment | place: USA: Wyoming | collected... | reverse complement strand
CTTTGCTTTTTTCAAATTCTCTTCCGTAGCATAGCGAAGACAGGGAGGGCCGTCAAATTTGGCGCCATCCTGGCCATACTCGTCATGCGGCCGTTCCACTTTTGTCAGCCCAGGTAGTTATCAAGCGTCTTTGGGTCGCGGAAAGTGTCGAAGAGCTTCTGGTCGGGGCAGCCAGCAAGTTTGTTGATCGCCACCCCCAGATCCGGATCCGAAACGACCAGCGCGCCGAGAAGGGCACTCGGGTCAATCAGCTCGACCGGTGGATTAGGCAGGCAGCGAATGGGACCGAAGGTTTTGATTTGCTGCATCAACTCCGGAGAGCTGTCGGGGAAAAACAATAGCGAGGTTATTGTTGACATTCCCTGTGACTCCCATGGTAGGTGAAGGAACAATCAAGCCCGACGATAGTTCCAATTGACAGCGCTTCGGGTCGCAGCCTGGGTGTGGCCGCCGGTCCGGTGCTGGGATAAGATATTATGTAGAATTCGGCCGGGCGCTCCGCGGCTCCGTCACTCGCCCGCGGGCTCCATTATACCGCAAAATAGGCTCTAGAAATCGAGTTTTGCGCACATCTCTTTCAAAGAGTGCTTTGCATGTCGGCGCCAAGCAAATCAAGCTCCGTCTACATCGAGATCACAAGAGGCAGGAGCAGCCGAGGGCGGTCTCACAGGCAGGCCAAGGCAGCCCAACATTCTTCTGATTTCATCCGGAAACCAGGGACGGCAAGCCGATCGGCAACGCCGCGCCAGTGTTCAAGGACCTGATTGCCGAACTCAAGGTGCAGGCCGACAAGCTGTAGCAGGTGCTCACCCGCGACCTCGCCGCCTTTAATGTGGAAGCGAAGAGACTCAATCTGGATCCAGTGACGGAGAGGTCACAATAGCATAAGCTCGCATTAGAGTAGCGGCGCGCATCAGAAGCAAGAAGCAATGGATGTTCAGCCACGCAGGGCATTTCCTGCTGGATAGGCGCCGGCTTGGCGAATTCTGATTCTCGTTCTGGCCCTCATTCAGGCGCTGAGCAGCGCCACGTCCAGGCAGGCCACGCAAAGTTAACACGGAAGCGGAATCCAGCAATTGCGTCGCGGGCTATCTATCCGGGTGCTCTGCGTCCCCTGTCAGCCCGGCATCGAGCGACCACGTTCCTGCCCCCGCGATGAGGAGGAATATGCAGCCCAAGAGCATCGCGTAATCAACCCGCGCCTCATGCGCCATGGCCCAAAAACCGCTCTTCATGGGCCGATTGATTCTTCCACCAACTGCGTGTCAGCGCTCGGAAGCGACATCCCAATGTAATTATACAGAGGAATCCTGATGTGGGGAGCTACCGGAAGGCGCGGCCCTCGAGATGAGCATAGGGCAGTACGCCACATGGATACCGCCGCACGAGGTGTTTCCTATTTTGACTTGATAGCTCCTGACGCTCCCTCCTGCTCGGGGCGTCAGTGAGGTCGGAGGGCTAGGATTGGCGGTCGGAGATCTGAGCCAAGATGCGGGAGAGAAGCTCGTTGGGGGTTACGGAAGCAGTGCCCAGCTTGCCGACAACGATTCCTGCGGCGATATTCGACAAGATCGCCGCTTCCAGGATTGACAGCCCGCTGACCAGGCCAAGAGCAAGCGTGGAAATGACCGTGTCGCCTGCTCCGGTGACGTCGAACACTTCGCGGGCGAGCGTCGGAATCCGGGTGACCTTGAAATCAGCTTCAAAGAGAACCATGCCGTGCTCGCCGCGCGTCACCAGCAGATGATCGATTCCGGTCTGCTGTATGATTTTTCTGCCGGCCCGCACAAGGGATTTCTCATCGCCTATGCTCATGCCGGCGGCGCGCTCCGCTTCGGCGAGGTTGGGCGTAATCACCGTAGCCGGTCGATACGCCGCCAGATTCTTCAACTTGGGGTCAACACAGACAACCTTCTGCGCCGACCGCGCCATCGGCAGGATCTTCTTCAGCAGCGAGGTCGAAATCAGTCCTTTGGCATAATCGGAAACGATCACCGCGTCGACCGCTGCCACGTGGGCTCGGAACCAGTCCACGATTTTCTGCTGCAGCTCGGGGGTGAGCGGCGTACGGTCCTCCCGGTCCGTGCGGCACACTTGCTGCTGATGAGCGATGATGCGCGTCTTGACGCTGGTCATCCGCCCCTTGTCGACAAAAATGCCTCCCATCGCGGCTCCGATGCCGCGAAACTCTGAGCGCAGTTGCTCCCCCTCGGTATCATTCCCGACGATCGCAAGGGGAAAGGGTTCCCCGTCGAGAGCCCTTATGTTGGCGGCCACGTTAGCCGCTCCGCCCAAACAGGTCGTCTCCTTCTGAATCTCAACAACCGGCACGGGCGCTTCGGGGCTGATGCGGCTGACCGAACCCCAGACAAACCGATCCAGCATCACGTCGCCGAGCACCAGGATCTTCTTCTTCCGGAATCGGCTTACCGCCGCTGCCAGAGTTTCCGGATGACAATTGAATCGAGCCAGTACCATGGCATCAACACTCGTTTCCCGCAGAGTCCGGGAGCCTCTGCTATCGGCCAGGAATAATGATAGACGGCTGAGACGGCCCCATCTTGGCCTCTCGGGGAATGTTGCGAACGAGGAAGTCAACGAAGCTGAGTGAGGATGGCCCGGCTTCCAAGTGACTTGCAATCACGGCACGCATCACTTCCAGGCATTCAATAGCATCCTTCAAGAGGATACGCTGCTGGTCGGGCTCCTTCGGGTAGCGGCATGACTCGACCAGCATGCTGACTCGTCTCCGCAGGCTTTCCACGCGCAGATTGTTCGAAGCTGCCTCGTAGATCACGCCGCGTTCCTCGGTGCACAGCGTCTTCAGGACGCAATCCAGCGCCTCCGCTACATCCGCGTCGCTTAGATCCCGAGAGGATTCTCGCTCAGCTGCGATCACCGCCTGTAAACGGGCCACCACGGTCTCGAAGTTCGCAAGGACGCGGGTTCTCTTCTCCTGCTCGAACGGATCGGACGTCCGGTAATGGCGCAGGGCTTCCAGGTCTGCTTCGCGTGCCCGGCCCACCTTCAAGAATTCGCAACTCTCCGGGCAGTCGATCTCCAGCACCCGTTTCTCGCCGCAGCACTGGGCGCAGATCGTCGCATTCTTCGCTGGACAGAATCTTCTGCCCTTCCGCCGATTGCATAGAATACATTTCATCACAACGCTGCTTTTCTACATCGATTGCCGGCCCAAACCGGAGCGCAATTTATACCACATCCACAGGCCTTCAGGTAGCATCTCCGGGCAACTCGCGATGCCGGCATGCCGGTCTAGACCGCATTCAGCCCACCTCTGCCACGTGTCGCACAAAATCGGTCCAGAAATCTTCTGACCGCAGCATAGTGCGGGAAGGCTCGCTCGGCCCGGTGAAACTCGGGGGTGTGGCACCGTTTCCCCATCCTGGTAGCGGCCTCGTCAAACACCGTGTGCAGCATTTCGTGATAGACAAGATAGGATACGGCCGACCTCGGGACTCTGGGTGAATCGAGGACCGGACTGATAGTGATCGTGTTTTGGGTGGGGTCGTAGTGACCCAGGCGATTCCAGCTCTTGCGAGCCCCCCAGCCTAACTTTCGAACTTCCACCTGGCCATTGAAATAATCCCGGTTCAGCTCGCGGTAGATCTCATCCGGAGAATGATATCTTCCCGGCGCATCCACGATATGCTTCCGCCCGCGCAGGCGGCGGCGCGCCTGGACGCGGTCTTCAACCTCCTGATCGCGCCGGAAGCACTCGTAGACCTGCAACGCCTCGGACGGAGGCTTGCGTCGCAGGACCTTGGATGCAAGCAGGATGACAATTGACTCCAGTACTACCCTGGGTGCCTGGCTGCAGTGATCGCTGATGCGAAGCACCCAAGATGCACCGCGGCGCCGAATCGTGTGAGTCAGACCGACATAGGGATAGAATCCCGCGACAATTTCCTTGTCGCGGAAGGAGCCAGAAAATGCCTGGAGGATCGAACGGCATATTTCCTGGAGTTTGGCGGCATCAGACATAGGACTGGAAGCCAGGAGTCAGAACAACAGCAGTCACTCCCATGCCTATATCCGCAACGCGTGAACCTGATGACGCCCATGGACTGCATTGGACCGTTAGTACGCGGCGTTTCTTCTGACTGACGACTTCTGACTCCTTACTAATCGGTTCAGTAGTAAGTGGACACCTGATCTGACCTAACCACGAAACACACGAAAGCCGTATCGTGTCTTTCGTACTACTTACGCTCGGATCGTTTGCAGGAAGGCAAGGATTCTCGATCACAGGTTCGCAGGGCAAAGAGGCGCGAAGCGCCGGCAGAGAATAGCCCCGCCCGTGAGGGCGGGGTTGGCTGAGAGAAAAGAAATCGAGGTCCGAAGGACCGGCACAAATTACCCGTGCCGCACCTTCGGCGCTCATTCCGGTCGGTCTGATATACCCCGGCCTCACGGCCGGGGCTATTTTCTGTCGCCTCTTCGAGGCTCCTCTGTTCCGCGGCTCAGCAGTGAGCCTTAGTTTTGGCTGCGGCCTTGCCGCGCCGTTTATTTCGTGGTTACGGTTACTCTCCCGAGATGTCCACATATTTATGAACTGATTGGCAAAAAAACTTATTGCTTCTCTTTGTCCCAGAGTACCTTCTCGAGTGCAGTAACAGCTGCTTTCAAGGAATCGATGTCGGCTTTCAGCTCAGGCAATCTGCCGAAAAGGGCGTTCAGCCGTTTGTATTCCCGGAGGGGGCGCACCGGGACGCCCCAATACACTTCGCCGCCGCGAACGATCTTGCCGGGGAGGACGCCCGCCTTCGAGCCGATCACTGCCCCGCTCTGCACCCGCACGTGATCTCCAAACCCGACCTGGCCCCCAATTACGGCATAGTCCTCTATCACGCAACTGCCGGAGATGCCGGTCTGGGCCGCAATCACCACTCCTCGGCCGATCTGGACGTTGTGTGCCACCTGCACCAGGTTGTCGATCTTGGTTCCCGCGCCGATCCGCGTCACGCCCAGCGAGCCCCGGTCCAGGGTCGTGTTGGCGCCGATCTCAACGTCGTCCTCGATAATGATTTTCCCCGCTTGGGGGAATTTCACCTGCGAGCTGCCGTCGAAAACATACCCAAAACCATCACTGCCGACCACTACACCAGCATGGAGCACGACTCGATTCCCAAGAATGGAGCCCGGATAAAGCACCACGTTCGGGTGAAGTGTGCAGCACTCCCCCACTGCGCAATCCTCCCCGACGACAACGCCGGCGTGCAGGATGCAGCCGCTGGACACCCGGGCACGGGCGCCGACAACCGCGAACGGTCCGATGTCGACATCGGCAGCGATATCAGCATCTGGAGAGACGACGGCGCTGTTGTGTCGAGAGCCGCAACCACGCGCACTGGGCGCCAGCAACGCTGCCGCCCTGGCAAAGTCCAGTTTGGGACTGTTGGAGAAGATGGCGTTGCAGCCGCTCGGGACCAGATCAGGGGGAGCTATGAGACATCCCGCCCGGAGCGCATCGGCCTTCCGCTCTCGTTCGAGAAACACCAAGGACGTGTCGTCGGCAGCCTCCCAATTGGATACCTTAGTTAGCCGACAGCTGCCGTCGCCTTGGAATTTGAGGCCCAATAACGCTGCAATTTCGGATACGGTATAGTTCATCTTCACCAAATACTTAACCTCAAAGACCTCAAAGGATTTAGTTCTTAGTTTTATTTCTTTGAGGTCCTTGAGGTCTTTGCGGTTCAGTTTTCCAGCTCTATGGCTGCGCCTTTGGCATAGATCTTATGACGGCCCTTCGTCCTGTGCCACTCGGTCAGGGTCGCAGTCTTGTGCCCGCTTTCGATAATCTGACGCCAGCCCACGCCCGTGTTATAGGCGCAAAAGGATATCTCTCCCTCCTCAGTCCCGTAAGGAATCACGCACATTTCCGTGCGTCGGAAATCGTAAGTCCAGAGATCCTGAAACCACATGCCTTCAACGCAAAGCACGCGCCACTGGTCCTGGTCGGAGCGCGTCTTCATACGATCATTGCGGTCGCTGTCGGATCTTTCGGAGCTGGGCTTGAACAGATTGAGGATCAGGGACAAAGGAAAGCCGCGCGGCGCTTCCTTCGCTTTGTAGTTGCGAAGGATCGCGAGCGCCAGCTGGGTCGTGGTCAGCGCCTTGCCCCGCGCGGTGTCGGTAATAACGGCCACGTCACTGATGAACCGCTCGTAGTCAAAGAACTTGAACAGCGGGGTCCATTCATGGGTCTTGCGGTTGATCACAATCAGACTGAAAACGCCGCAATCGGGATGACAATTGCAGGCGCTCCAGCCCCACGGCGCGACCGGCCCCTGGAGAATATCCATCACGCTTGTGAAAGCGCTATAGGTAGACAAGGGGAACCAGTCCCTCATCGGGTTCCAGTCCACGCGCAACTGCATCCTCAAATCCTCGACCATCTGGGAAAGGGTGTAGCGCTGCTCATAGCGGGTCTCGTCATCGATCTCCTCGTCCCTGCCAGAGAAAGAGATGGGCTGGAACACGACGGTTTGCACTTTGTCGACGTTCTTGGCCGCAAAATCGACGATGGGTCCGATCGCGTCATTGTTGATCCCGTTGATGATCGTGGTCACCAGCGTGGTTTTCATCCCGACTCGGGCCATGTTTTCTATTGCCTGCAGCTTGACGTCGAGCAGGTTGGCTACGCCGCGGTGCTGGTTTTTCTCGTTGGTTGTGCCGTCGAACTGCAGATAGGTTCCATGCAGCCCGGCCGCTCGCGCCTGGCGCGTGAACTCCTCGCTCTGAGCAAACCGGATTCCATTCGTGGCCGCCAGAATTCGATAGAAGCCGAGCTTCCTGGCATAGGCAACAGAATCCAGGAACCAGGGCGAGAGCGTCGGCTCGCCGCCGGAAAAGAGGATGATCACTTGGCGCCGCGGCTTAAATGACACCGCCCGATCGAGTATCGCCCTGACGTCCTCGAAGCTAGGCTCGTGAACATAGCCGACCTGGTTGGCATCCATGAAGCACGGCCCACACATCATGTTGCATCGATTTGTCAGGTCGACCGTAAGTACCGTGCCCCGCCCGTACCTGATCGAGGAAGACCCATGGCGATGGATGTTCTCGTCGTCCGCAACCTCGAAGTCCCGGCCGAAGAAAAGACTTTCGATGCGGCGGGTAAAGGCCGGATTCGTCGAAAGCACGTCTTCAAAGGGACCGTGCCTTTCGCACACTTTGCGCATAAGGATGCGCCCGTCCTCTTCGACGATCTCGGCTTTAATCTCGCCGAGATGACCACGCGCGAGCAGCGACAGGTCAATCTCCCCATTCACCACCTTGGCACGAGCCTCCGGGACGCAGCGAGGGCAGAGTGAGTCGGTGACTCTCGGGAATCCAAGCGGAGGGGCAGTGCGCTGGCGGCTCTTGGGCATTCGACCGGGGGCCCATCTGGGATGGGGCAGCTGGCCTTCGGGGATGCGTGTGTTGACCGCCTGGAACGCGCACCATAGAAGATCTGACGCCCCCGTGACAAGGGATGATCCAGCCCAGTTCCACAGCGGGCTGCGCCTGCTTTCATCACGGACAATATGATCTGTATACATACGACCCTACTCCGAACCGCACCCTCGGGATTCAGTCTCTGTCATGAATGTCCCCGAGACCCATGCTCGGCTAACCCAAATCCGATCAAAGGATAGCGCGGGTCAAGTTAGCAACTTTTCGGCGTCCCGTCTATGGAATTCCACGCCGCCCTCTACTGGAAGCTCCTCAGAATGAGGAAGATCTCGGTAAGGGCAAGCCCCACTAACGTCCTGTGCTCGCGATTTCGGACGACACGCGACCACAGGAAGGAGGACGAGCGCGCTGCCGCAGCGTTGAAGCTTGGGAAAAACATCGGCACGCGTCTGGCGTACTCCAGAAACTGCTCCCCGTAACCCTGCAACAACTCCTGTTCCTCTCTCTTCATGACGGGATAGTAAAGCGAGACGAAAAAAAAACCAAAGGGCAACAGGAGCCAGTATCCCTGTCCACCAAGGAGCACTCCGAGCGCCATGAAAAATGATCCAAGGTAGAGCGGATTGCGCGTCATTGCATAGGGGCCATCCTGGGCCAGGGCCCTTCCCTTCTCGATGTACCCGGCCGCCCAAATTCGAATCAGGGCGCCGAGGCCAGCCACGATGCCTCCTATGAAGAGTGAACGACGGGATGGGTGCATGAGCATGAGAAAGGCCACGCCCAGCAGGGTGCCCGCAGGCACGCGAATCCTTTGTGCGATCCCTCCCCAGGAAGACATGCAGTCAGTCCGCTTTCATGTATCGGGATTTGCAGCCCAGCTACTTGTTGTCCTTTCCCACTGTCGTACTGTCACGAGTATAGGGAGTAGCCAGCCACTTTTTGGCCTCGTCCTGGGCGCCGTTATAGTCGTCCTTGGTGTTGAGGGCCTTGTTATACTCCGCCATCGCCCGCTGTCGCTGACCGAGGATGTCGTAGATCTTGCCGATATAGATGTAGCACCAGACCTCAATCCACTTGGGATCCCTGTCTCCGTTCAGGGCATCGCGGAACGTATTTGCCGACGCCTGAAGGTTCATCTGCTCGAAAAGCACCTCCGCCAGCCGAAAATGCACGATGGATTTCCTCGGGTTGACTTTGAGAGCCTCCTCGTAAGCGCGTATGGCTTCGACATAATCGCCCTTTTGCTTCAGATCATTGCCGAGGGTGAGCTGCACTTTGAGCCGGAGTTCATCGGAGTCACGCAATAGCTTGTTGTCCGGATCGACGATCACGGTCTGCGGCTCACTAAAGGTGTTGACATCAAAAGGCGTCGATTTTCCGCTGAGCTCGACAATCGTTCGTTCGCTCCTCTCCGCGGTCTGAGCCTCGATCTCCACCGGCATGCGGAAGAGGTCTCGGTCCTGGTTCACGCTCCCGGAGACGCGGAAGCCGTCGCGGGTCTTATAGATCTTGTAGTCCACCTGCAGCTTCGGCACACCGGTGGTGTCAATCCACTCAGCGAAGAACCACCGCAGCTCTTTGCCGTAAAGCTGTTCTGCGAGCTTCTGAAAATCCGAGGTGGAGCCACCGTTGCCGGCAAACTGCATCGCGTACTGCTGGAGCAGATTAGCAAACTTCGCCGGGCCCAATATACCCTGGAGCATGTTCAAAACCGACGCACCTTTTCCTGCAACGATTGACTCATAAGTGTCGTTTCCGTAGCCGAGGCTTATTGCAGTGCGGATCGGGCTCTTGCTCTCAAATTTCAAGGCGAGCACTGCCAGATTGTCGATCTCTTCCTTCATGGCTTCAGGGCCGCCGCTCTGTCCAAGGTAGAGAGCCGCTGAGTAGTAAGCCATGCCATCCGCCAGCCAGAGGTCATCGGGGCTCTTGATTCCGACCGTATCCATCCACCACTGATAGGCGGCCCTGCGAGCGAGCGAGCGCACGGGCGGTGTAGGATCGGTCAATTCCTTGTGAGTCACGAATATCGTGCCTGCTGTCCCAGGCTGCAACGCAAGTCTGTCGTCCACTTCGACGAGCCGGTAGCTCTTTCCCGAAGCCGAGTCCCCCCATAGTTGCTGATAATACGCCAAGGGTTTTACAACCGCCTCCGCGCTCTTGCGAATTGCGTCGATGTGATCTTCGCGCGCATAACAGTCGATCGTTAGATCATCAAACTGCGCTTTGCGTTCAAAGTATCGCCCCGCGACAATCGAAATCGCCGTCTCGGGTTGCTTGACGGACCAGCCGAATGTTTCCGTAATGTCGTGAGTCACGATCGGCATCTGCACTCCCGGCCCAACCGCAGTCATGCCAAGAGGCACGGTGACTTCGACGGTCGCCGTGGGACGATCCACAAACAGTTTGTTGACTGGGAACCACTTAGCCGGATAAAGGAGGTAGCTGCCTTCCAGTCCGATATAAGCGCTGTTCTCATCACGGGTGAAGTTTCTGCTGAAGCGGTCCAGGTCAAATCCGCCATCGTATTCCATTTTAATTGTGACGCTCTCCCCTGCATTGAGCTGCCTGGGGAAGTGGACCGCGACGCTTCCAGGGCCGGGATCATCCTGCGTGAAATCCAGGTTCGTACCCTGCAGATCTGTTATCTTGACAACGGACAGGTTTTCACTGAGCTGGAGAACGACCACGTCGGTGGTTTCGATCACTTTGAACGTGACAGCCGCAACCGCCTTCAATTCATGGGGATCGGGATCGAGAGTCAGCTGGAGGTTGTAGTTTTCGATGCTGATCTGTGGAAGAGCGGAGGCCTGCCTCCTCCCCTGCGGATGAAGACTGGCGGCAAGAGTGAGAGCTAGTCCCGACAGCAACAGGCGTTTTCGTATTGTTCGCATCAGCATTCGTTTCCTTCCAGATACTCTGCCACCAACGCAGCCGCCGTATCTGAGGCACAGCGCGAACCAAGCACGTCACGAATCCCGGCCAAGCGCGCTCTCATGGCCGCGGCCTTTTCGGGCATCTCCAGATATTGCACGGCCGCGCGAGCCAGGGCCTCGGGGGTCGCCTCCCTTTGCAGGTACTCCGGAACAATCTCTTCTTTGGCAATCAAGTTTACCAGCCCTTTGTACGGACTGCGAATCAGAATGTTACCCAAACACCAGCTCAGCGGCGAAATCCTGTATGTGATCAGAAAGGGGGTCCCTACCAGTGCCGCTTCCAGAGTGCTCGTGCCGCTCTTAATGAGTCCGAAGTCCGAGTTCGCCAGGATCCTCCGCGCCGCCGCCGGCACGATGCGGAAGCAATCCCTCTGCCGGTTCTGTCCCAGCACCTTCGAAGCGATTCGGATCACCTGGCTCGTTTCAATCGCCGGTGCCACCGAGATCAGAAACTGCGCCGGCAGGCGGCGCAGGATCTCCAGAGATGCTTCCAGCAAAGTGGGAAGGATATAATCGACTTCGCGTCTCCGGCTGCCTGGCAGGAGCGCGATCGTCTTGAGACTGGGATCAAGGCCGAGATCGCGGAGAAAACTTTCCCGATCGCCATCGACTACAAAGTCTTCCAAGAGAGGATGACCTACGAAATCCACCTTCACTCCCCGCACCCGGTAATACTCTTCCTCAAACGGGAGGATGACGAGCATCCGATCCACATATTGACGCACGATTCGGATCCTCCCGCGCCGCCACGCCCACAGCTGCGGACTGATGTAATAGATAACTTTTATGCCCAAGCGTTTCAGTCTTTTCGCGAGCCGGAGGTTGAATTCAGGGAAATCCAGCAGCACGGCCACGTGAGGGCGTCTTTCCCGGCAGGCATCCGTCAGCAGCTGAAAGGTCCGGTAGTATCTGAGCAGATGGTAAATCGCCTCTCGCGGTCCGATGGTGGCAAGGTCCCGGATGTGGCAGACAATCTCGACTCCGGCCTCCCGCATCTCATCCCCGCCGGTGCCAAAGAAGCACACCGTTTTCTCCCCGCAAAGCGCTCGAAGCTTCCTGACCAGGCGGGCGCCATAGCGATCCGCGGATGTCTCCCCCACTACCAGAAGGACAGAACGCGGTCTAACGTTTGACTGTGTCACAAAATGCACCTGGGCAAAGAGGGGACACGCCGCATTTCCAGTTCTTTCGAAGCCATCTTAGTAGCGCGAAAAGCCGAACGTCCTCTTTTCGTGTTGTCAAGAATCACGAGAGATCCACGCGCCGCCGATCACCTGCTCGCCCCGGTAAAACACGGCAGCTTGACCCGGCGTGATCGCCATTTGGGGATCGTCGAAGTCGACCCGTACAGAACCGCCGGCAAGCGGCGTGATCGTGGCCGGCGCCTCAGCGTGCCGCGATCGAATCTTCACACATGCCCGTAAAGCTTGTGTCGGCTCAGGAATCGCAATCCAGTTTGCGCGCACGGCATGAAAGGACCTCTCAGCCAGCTGTGGCCGTTCGCCGACGACCACGCGTTTCTCGCCGGGTTGGATATCGATTACATATAAAGGGGCCGAGTGTGCGATGCCCAAGCCGCGCCGCTGTCCGATCGTGTAGCGGTGGATGCCTCGATGAGTTCCTACGACCCGGCCGCCGCGATCGACGACCGCCCCCGCCGTGGATTCCTCCGGGCATCCTCCCTCACGCAAAAACTTTTCGACAAAGCCCGCATAATCCCCGTCCGGCACGAAGCAGATTTCCTGGCTGTCGGGCTTGTCCGCAACGTTCAGCCCGTATCGGCGCGCAATCCGGCGCACCTCGTCCTTGTCAAGCTCTCCCAACGGGAACATGGCACTCCCAAGCTGCTCCTGGTTCAACTCAAATAGGAAATACGATTGATCCTTGTCCGAGTCGAGCCCTTTTAAGAGGAGGCGCCTTCCGGTTCGATCGTCCCGGCTGACGCGCGCATAGTGCCCTGTCGCCACACGGCTGGCCCCGATCTCCTCCGCGAGTCGCACCAGGTAATCGAACTTCAGGCGCGAGTTGCACAAGACACACGGAGACGGCGTACGACCATTGCAGTAGTCTTCTACGAAGGACCGCACGACTGTGCGTTCGAATTCACGCTCGAAGTTGACGACGTAATGAGGGATTGCCAGCCGGGATGCAACCTGCCGCGCGTCATAGAGATCGTCCAGGGCGCAGCAGCGTCCGAATCGGCGCACGTCTTCAGCAGACGCATTGCGCCTCTGATCATACAGCTGCATGGAAAAGCCGACGACATCATAACCCTGCTCTTTTAAAATCGCGGCAGCCGCGGAGCTGTCTACGCCGCCACTCATCGCCACGGCGACCCGATCTCTAGTCATCGCTCCAGCGCCCCCTCCGGTATCCACAGAATGCATGCCCTGACCAGATGAAGGTCTCTGAGGTTCGGATGAATGATGTATTCGTCGACGTTCAGCACTTTCTCCTGATAGGAGTTCAGCAGCCGCCGGATCTCCTGGTGCACGTCCACCTCAAGCGTCTCGAGGCACTGCTCCAGATCAGATCGCGCCGGGTCCGGGTACGGTGGCACTTCAACGCAAGCATCCAATGTCAATTCAGTCCACAGAAAAAGCTCCGCAATTCTCTCGGCCACATCGTGCAGTCTATCCCTCGCTTGAGCCATGGCGCGGTCCGACTCAAATCCTCCCGGTCTGTCTTCCGAAACATACTTCTTCTCGATGCACTCAAGGCGCCGGTTGACCACCTCTCGAAATGCTTCCAGGTTACTGCGAAAGGGCTCATTGAATCCGTCCAGGCAGCGGTCAAGAAAATCATCGCGAGTTTCGCCGGGATTGGAATAGACATTCAGGGCGAAGTTGCGGAAAATCCGCACCTCGGCATGACGAAGCAGGAAGGATAGATATTGAGTTTCGACCCGGGACAACAGGTCTTCGGTCACGAACTCGGGCAGGCTGCTGAGCTTTGCCGTTTCAGGTTTCGAAGTCTGAATGGCCGCCGGATCCACGCTTCGCACCATGTCGCGCGTCCAGAGCGAATCCCCCTCGAAGGGGAGGATATCCAATATATTGTTTATTCCACAGGTCATGTGGTAACCAGAGCGAACGTCTGCGAAATCGATCTTAGCTTCTACGTAAAAACGAGGCGTGTACTCCTGCGGGCCGAAGGATGCGGCGCAGAAAAACAGGTGCTTGATCTTCCCAGGATGGCCGGGCTCGACTGGGAATACCTGAGAATTCAATGACATAGATCGGAATCCACCTTTCAGCTGAACCTCAAATTTTACCATGCAGTCTGAATGCCGGGAAGCAAAACGAGCCGGGTTGGCAACTCAGACAGTGGTGCGCACCGCTTGGAGCGATGCCGTCGCATACCAAAAACGAACCACCAAGACCCAAAGATCTCAAAAAACCAAGAGCTAAGGGGCTTTGGCTGCGCCGGAGGCGAGTCCGCAGCTGCGCTGCGGAATCCACTCCTGGCGTGGGCATCGGGGACAAGCGCATGGGAGATGGGTGCTACAGGGAAGCCCGGGGGTCTCACCGAACCCTCCAGGCTCCAGGATAGCTTCTTCTGCGCGCTTGTCCCCAACGCCCGCACCAGGAGTGGCAGCCAAAGCCTATTTCCGACGCACCATTCATCACAATCCTGTGTAATTCCAGGATCTTTGTGGTCTTGGGGTCTTTGTGGTTCCAAAGGTATTGGGATGATTGGCATGCAGTGTCTGAATCGCTGCAGCCCGGTACTGCCGTCGAAAGAATGCAAAGACGCAACTGTACGGTTCTCCGCCTGCTCTGCGTTTCAGCCCCGAGAGCATCAATGAGCAGCGCGGGGGTTGCTTGTTGCCCACACGGCTGAGAGCGACTCGGCCATTACCGGACGTCCAACTCGGCGATGGCGGCGCCGTTGCCCGCCGTGTGCTCGCTCAGAACCACGAACTTGAGGTAGCGGCCCTTGGCAGGCTGGGCGAGGCGGACGGTCTGTTGCAGTGGCTCCGCCGGCAGAGCGCTCTTAGCGACGGGCTGGCCCCAGTCCTTGCCGTCTTCGCTCAGGTAGATTTCGTAGTCTCTTACGCGGCCGCCAGGGTCTTGCGATCGGGCCGTGTAGAGAACGGTGGAGACGGTCAGTTCGCCGCCGAAATCCAGCACGATGTTGTGCGGCGGCTGGCTAACGTCACTGCGCGGGCGCGCGCGCCAGGCAGTTTGCGGGTTGCCGTCGATCATGTTGGCGGGATCGCCGTCGCCGCGCAGAGAGCTGCTGGCCGAAACGACTTTCCAGGCAGATCGGTGGTCGTAAGGACCAAGCGCAATCGCTCCGTTGAAGGATCGAAGTCCCTGAGCAGTCGCACGGAGCGAGATCACACCCGCTTGCTTGAACTCAAACGGCGAGGTGTAGGGCTGCCATGTATCGCCGTCCACGAAGTATTCCACCCGGGCGCCAGGCGTGTTGCATGCGAGCGTGACTTTCCCGAAGTTGTCGCGTTGGCCGAGGACTGGCTTTACCTGATCTTGCGGAGCTGCCAGGCGGGCCACTGAGGAAAGGTCACGCACGCCTTGGGGAATCAGACGCAATGTGTAGGTGAACGCCACCGGATCGGACCACGTGATGTATTGATCCAGCGGGCGCGGCCCGCAACTGGCCGTTCCCACGCCCAGCGTGCGCACGCTGAGCGTCACCACCGCAGCGGAGCTTTCCGGCAGATCAATAGAGTATTCAGGCGGCGCCATCTGTTCGTCGGTGTACGGAAGCGCCGAAACCTGCATCGGGCCGTCGCTCTGGGCAATCAAGCCGGGAAGATTGGCGCCCTGGAGCGCGGCCCAGCGGACGTCCTCGTGATTGCCGCATTCCATCGGCTTGGCATACGGCGTTAGTTGCTGGCGCACGGTGCTGGAGTAAAGGCCTACGTCGAAGCCGCGCTTCCGGTCCGCGTAGTTCTCCATGGGCCCGCGGCCGAGATAGGTGAACCGATCGAAGCGCTTGTCCAGTTGCATGCGCACGCCCAGACGCGCAAGCGCGATGCGGCGTCCCTGCGGCGCAATGGCATTCGCAACAACGATAGAGCCGTCGCCGTAAACGGTGTAGACCGCGGAATGCGTGGCGGACCAGCCATTGCGGCCGTCGGCGTTGATCACGGACTCCACGCGCACGGCAGATGGACCAGCCTGTTCTGCCTTGAAGCTAACGACTCTTGGCTGAAGGGCATCGATACCGGCCGCCTTCCAATCCCTCTCAGCCCACTCGTCGTCGATGCGGTGCGGAGCGCGATAGAAGTACATCTTCGGACCGCTGCCGGGCACAAGCAGCGAGATGCCATCGCGCGCGATTTGCGAAATGCCTCCTTCCGTCTTATCAAAAACCACGCGGAAGGCATCGCCCTCGATGGTAACAAATCGCGCATCTTGGGTAACCTTCACCGGCTTCATCAGTGACGCATTGGAAACGGCTGCGGGCGCCACCACGGGCAGCTTGAACTGTGTACTTGCAATATCGTATCCGGCCTTGGCCCAGAGTTCATCTTTGGCCAGCACGAATGACAGTTGGAGGAAGTACTCGGCGCCGGGCTTGGCAACGATCTTCTTAAATGGCGCGTTAACCAGCGTGGTTGCACCCGGCGCCAGATCCAACCGGCCCAGGGACCCCCGGTCGATGACCTTGCCATCCTCGCTGAGAGTCCAGCCTCCCACGAACCGGTTCAGATTGAGGAAGGCATACTCGTTGCGGATTCTGATCTTGCCGGAGGCCAGGTCTTCCGGCTCGAAGCCAATCCATTGATACGCTCGTTTCAGTTCGGGGTAGTGGGGCTTGGGCGAACGGTCGGAGAAGACGACGCCCTTGTGGATGAAGTAGTGATCGTTCGGCACCTCGCCAAAGCCGCCGCCATAGGCAATGAACTGACGCTTCGGATCGCGCCGGTTCCACAGTCCCTGATCTTCCCATTCCCAAATGGCGCCGCCCATCAAGTTCGGGTATTTGTCGAACAGATCGTTATACTCGCCGACCGCGCCCATGGAATTGTTCATCGCGTGGGCGTATTCGCAGAGATAGAACGGCTTGGTGCGATTGGGATCCTTGCCGGCGTTCTCCACCAGGTTGACGGCCGTGTACATTTGGCTGTCGATGTCGGTCGGATTGTTCTGCCCGATGCCGAAGCCTTGATAGTGGGACGGCCGGTCGGGATCGATGGCCTTAATGGCCCTGAGCGCGGTGACGAAGTTCCTGCCGTTGCCGTTTTCATTGCCCAGCGACCAGATGATCACCGATGGGTGATTCTTGAAATTCTCCACGTTGGCCACGTTCCGGTCCACGATGGCCTTTTCCCAGCGTGGCTCGCGGTCCAGCACGCCCATGTAACCGTGGCATTCGACATTGGCTTCGGCCACCAGATAAATGCCGTACTCGTCGCAGAGCTCGTACCAGCGGGGATCGTCGGAGTAATGCGAAGTGCGGACATGGTTCGCGTTGACCTGTTTGAGAAGCTCCAGGTCCCTGATCATCCGCTCTTCGGACACGTAGTGGCCGGTGTCGGGCCACATCTCGTGACGGTTGGCGCCCTTCAGTTTCACGGGAACGCCGTTGATCATGAAGATAGGACCTTTGATTTCGACTTTGCGGAAGCCCGTGCGGGCGGAAATGATTTCCTGTTCTCCGGCGCTACGGCCACTCAGAGTGAGTACGGTCGTATAGAGATTCGGCATTTCCGCAGTCCACTTCGCAGGATTGGCCACAGGAATCGCAAGCGAGACGGCCTGCTCCTCCCCGGCATTGAGAGCCGGCACATCGACTGTGGCGGAGGCGCCCGCAATCGGCCGTCCTGCGCGCGTGGACAAGTCTACCGTCAATTTACGCGCCGGAGCAGGCTGGTCGGAGTAGTTGTGGACCTCGGCAGAAACGGCGAGGCTGGCATCGCGATACTGTGCATCGAGATCGGTCCGGATGAAGAAATCGCGGATGTGCACTTGAGGAGCGCTCCAGAGTGTCACATTGCGGAAGATGCCGCTGAGGCGCCACATGTCCTGATCTTCGAGGTAAGTGCCCGCGCTGAAACGGTAGACCTCCACCGCGACCATGTTCTTGCCCGGCTTGACGTAGGGTGTGATGTCGAACTCGGCAGCATTCCGGCTGTTGACGCTGAATCCGACCTTTTCACCGTTGATCCAAAGGAAGAAGGCGGAATCGACGCCGTCGAAAGTGATGAAGATGCAGCGACCGTTCCAGTTGGCAGGCAAGTCGAAATCGCGGCGATAGCTGCCGACCGGGTCGCGTTCCTCGTAAGCAGTCCAGTTCTTGGGCGGCTCGCTCATCACCCGTGGCCAGTCGCGCCTGATGATGTAGCCGCTGTTCCTGTAGTAGGGCGTGCCGTAGCCAAACACCTGCCAGTTGGAGGGGACGGGGATTTCTTTCCAGGAACTCACGTCGTAAGAAGGCCTATAGAATTCGACGGGACGCTGTTCGGGGCGCGGTACATAGTTGAACTTCCAAGGTCCGTTTAGACTGCGGCGCCAGGAGGAGGCGTCTCGATTTGCGGCGAGCGCCTCGGCTCTGTTTGCATAAGGCATGAGCGTGGCGTGATACGGCAGCTTGTTGATGCCGAGCATTTGCTCGTCTTCGATCTCTGGGGGAACAGGAGCATCGGGCCCGGGCCGCGTGGCCGCTAACATCAAAAAAGCAACAACAGATGTAACAGCAAAGAGGCAGCGTCGCATGAAAAACCTCCAAATGAATTTCGGGTTGATGATGGCACCCTCGCTGTTGCCAGGCGATTTGGCGCTCAGGGTGGTCGAGGCGCGCGCCCCTACCACAGCCCATTTTCAAAGCAAAACTCGATTCGCAAATCTGAATCATTTTTGCCATTGTACGCAATCCGAGGCGAAAGCAGCAAGATCTTCGGGCACATCAACAGGTGAGTTTCGGGATTTCGTGGCTTGCCCCCACATTTGTTTGATACAATCCTGTGCCAGGTAAACCATCTATCGGAGAAGAGCGCTCCCATGAAAGAAACCATAGATTTTCGACTCAACGGCAAGCCTACAAAGCTAGAGGTCGAAGGCGACCGAATGCTCTTGTGGGTACTGCGTACCGACCTAAACCTTACCGGAACGAAGTTCGGCTGCGGCGCAAGCCTCTGCGGCGCGTGCACCGTGATCGTCAACAAGGAAGCCGTGCGATCGTGCCAGTTTCCTGTAAGAGAGGTTCGCGGCAAAGAGGTCATGACCATCGAGGGATTGGCCCAAAACGGCAACCTCCATCCCTTGCAGAGAGCATTCGCCGACCACGGTGCTCTGCAATGCGGCTTCTGCACTCCCGGCATGATCATGACCGCCTATGGGCTGTTGCTGAAGAACCCGAAACTCAGCCGGGACCAGATCATTGCCGGCATGGATCAGAACCTGTGCCGGTGCGGAGCCCACAATCGCATTCTCCAGGCAATTGAAAGTGTAGCCAAAAGGTGAGGCATATCATGGCAGACGGAAAATTCACAGTCAGCGAAAAGTCAGATCCGACCGCCGGGCTCTCACTTGACCGGCGCGAATTCATGAAGCTTGTAGGCGGAGGAATCATCGTATTCTTCACGCTCGATGAGTCGGTTTTGCTCGGCCAGCGCGGGCCAAGTTACCCGACCGATTTCAACGCTTACCTGAAGATCGGTGAGGATGGCAGGGTGACCGTCTATTCGGGAAAGATCGAAATGGGACAGGGCGTCATTACCTCCCTTGCCCAGGAGGCGGCCGACGAACTCGGCGTGGCACTTGAGTCTATCGACATGGTGATGGGAGATACGGATCTGTGTCCGTATGACAGCGGGACATATGGCTCGATGTCTACCCGCTTTTTCGGTCCTGCGCTGAGATCGGCAGCCGCCGAGGCCAAAACTGTGCTGCTCGAACTGGCGTCGGAACGGCTCAGGATGCCAAAGGAGAAGCTTGGCGTCGAGAACGGCGTGGTCTTTGTCACGGCGGACAAGAAAACTCGAGTGACTTTTGGACAGCTCACGAAGGGCCAGAAAATCACGCGCAAGCTCGAGGGCAAAGTGGTGACGAAATCCGTATCTGAGTTTACCGTGATGGGTAAACCTACGAAACGCGTCGACGCAATGGCGAAGGTTACCGGCAAGGCGCAATACGCGGGGGATATACGAGTGCCGGGCATGCTGTACGCCAGGATCCTGCGCCCGCCGGCACACGGAGCGACACTGAAGAATGTCGACACCTCAGCAGCCCAGAAAATGCCCGGGATAATGGTGGTCAATCAGGACGGCATGGTTGCCGTGCTTCATCAGGATCCTGAGGCAGTGGAAAAAGCTCTTGCAAGCATCAAGGCTGAATTTGATATCCCGAAGCCGACCGTTGACAATGAGACGATATTCGACCACATCCTCGACTCTTCACCTCGTGCTCAGGAGAGCGACAGGAGGGGCGACCTTGCTGTGGGAGAAAAAGCTGCGGCCACGCTCTTCGAGAACAAGTATCTAACAGCTTATGGAGCGCATGCACCTATTGAAACGCACACTGCTGTCGCAAATGTCGAAGGTGAAAAAGCGACGGTCTGGATTTCAACTCAAAGTCCGTTCCCGAACAAGAATCAGATCGCGCAGGCCCTCAAGCCCTATGGTTTTGCGCCGGACAACGTGCGCGTCATAACTCCGTTCGTGGGCGGCGGATTCGGCGGCAAGAATCCTGCGCAACAGGCGGTGGAAGCGGCGCGGCTGGCGAAAATCACAGGGAAACCGGTTCAGGTCGCCTGGAGCCGGGCTGAGGAGTTTTTCTATGATACCTTCAGACCGGCGGCCGTCGTCAAGATCAAGTCGGGAATCGACGGCGCAGGCAAGATCTGCTTGTGGGACTATAACGTCTACGCCGCCGGATCGAGAAGCTCCGAGCAGTTTTACGATGTGCGCAACAACGTCATCAGGGTTTACGGCGGAGGCATGGGCGGCGGAGGCGGCCCGCACCCGTTCGCCACAGGCGCCTGGCGCGCCCCGGGAGCGCCGATAAACGTTTTTGCTCGTGAATCGCAGATCGACATCATGGCAGCCAAGGCAAAAGTCGATCCGTTGGAGTTCCGGTTAAACAATACCTCCGACGCGAGAATGCGAAGGGTCCTCCAGTCGGTGGCCGACCGATTTGGCTGGAAGAAGGCGGCGATTCCCAGCGGTCGGGGCTATGGGCTCGCCTGCGGGATCGATTCCGAGACCTATGTTGCCGAAATGGCCGAGGTCAGAGTTGACAAGGCAACGGGAAACGTCAGGGTCGTCCGCATCGTAGCGGCCCAGGAAATGGGCATTATTATTAATCCCGACGGGGCCAAGATGCAGATGGAAGGCTGCATTACCATGGGGCTTGGATATGCCCTTTCGGAGGACATTAGCTTCAAGGGCGGTCAGATATTCACTACCAACTTTGACACCTACGAGCTGCCACGCTTTTCGATCTTGCCCCAAATCGAGACAATCCTCGTTAAGAACGACGAACTGCCGCCTAAGGGTGGCGGCGAACCTGCGATCGTGCCCATTGGCGCAGTAATCGCCAACGCGATCTTCGACGCAACCGGCGCACGGCTGTACCGGTTCCCCTTCGTCCCGGACAGAGTCAAGGAGGCACTCAAGAAAGCGTAATACGATCTGGGATTTTTAGATTGAACCGCTAAGACCCCGGAGATTCTTGGGAATATCCTTTGGGATCTTCGTGGTCTCTGTGGTTCGCATTTTGGGGGACGGTTTTAGTTGGCGCTGTTCCGGCAGAGGGACCGCTCGCTCAACAGCGCGTTGAAGATGTCCTTGAACTCCTGTCTGCCATAGAAAAGGCGAGATTTGACGGTTCCGACCGGGCAGTGCAGGATATGCGCTATTTCCGGTATCGTGTTCCCTTCCACATCGTGCAGGCGTACGACCGCTCCCTGCTTCTCCGACATGCGCTCGAATGTTTCCTCGATGAACGCCCTCAGCTCGCTTGAAGCTACATGCTGCAGCGGATCGATATTGGGGGTGGGGCTGGCCGGAAGTTCCTTGGCGGCCTCATCTTCATCCAGGGCGACGAAGCGCTTGTTGCGGCTTTTTCTGATCATGCCCAGGCAGACATTGACGGTGATTCTGTTTACCCAAGTTGAAATCTTGGAGGCTCCGCGAAAGCGATTGAGGCCCCGATAGATGTTAATCAGGGTTTCTTGAAGCGCATCCTCTGCCGACGTCTCCTCACCCAGAATGCGAAAGGCAGTGTTGAAAATCCTGCGGTTGTAAAGCGCCAGCAGAGCGTTGCAGGCTTCCGGGTCGTCTCTACGATGGCGACGCAGCAGATTCAACCCCACTTCCTCTTGATCCAGCCTTTCTAATGTTTCCATAATCCCTCTCGTGAATCGTCCGACAAACACACACGCTTTTCCTAAGCAATGCTAGTGCCAGAATGAGTCCAGCGAAACATCATAAGTAAGTTATTTATCTGCAAAGGATTACAGATATTGCCCCCAAGACCCAGAAAAGACCATAATGTACACAAAGTTGACACTTTTTAGGGCTTGCGGGACAAGTGCCTCTATATTAATGAGTTACCTGTGACGACTTTCTAGACAGCCAAGTGTAATCAGGACGGTAGGTGCATGCGTCTGAGCTTCTCGAGCAGCGATTGGCGGCTGATTCCCAGCGCGCGGGCGACGCGCGACTTGTTATGGTTGAGGCGTTCCATGGTATCGCGGATCATCTCTTCTTCGAGGTTCTGCACAGCGACCTTCAGGTTGCCATCCGGAGGGGGGGATGGTCGCATGCGCTGGCGGACGTGGTCGGAAAGCAGGTCCGGACCTATCTCCTTCTCCGGTTCCGCGAGCAGCACCAGCCGTTCGATTTCGTTCTGCAGCTCGCGGACGTTCCCCGGCCAGTTGTAGGTCTCCAGCATCTGCCGGGTTTCCAGCTTGAAGTGGCCGACCTTGCGGTTCAGCTTGGTCGAAAACTGTTTCAGGAAGAAATCGGCAAGGGGGAGGATATCTCGAGTGCGCTCGCGTAGCGGGGGGATAGTCACTGAGAAAACGTTTATGCGGAAGTAGAGGTCCTGACGAAAGCAGCCCGCCTCGACTTCGGCGCGCAGGTTCTTGTTGGTGGAGGCGATGAGGCGCACGTCGATCTTCTTGGGCTGATGATACCCGAGGGGCATGATCTCGCCTTCCTGGATCACACGCAGCAGCTTAACCTGCAGTTCGGGGGGGGCCTCCCCGATCTCATCGAGGAAGATGGTTCCCCCATCCGCCATCTCGAAGAAACCTTTCTTTTCCTGGCTGGCGCCGGTGAAGGCTCCCTTTGCGTGGCCGAAGAACTCGCTCTCGACCAGTTCCTTCGGGATGGCGCTGCAGTTCACGGGTATGAAGATCCGGTCGCGGCGGTTGCTTTCATTGTGGATAAAGCGTGCGATGAGTTCCTTTCCCGTCCCGGTTTCGCCCTGGATGAGCACGGTGGTTTCCGTCCCGGTCACCCGGCGTAGCAGTTTGAGGATGTTCTCCATCTCTGCGCCGCCGTATATGATGTCACGAGCGCGGTCTTCCAGTTCAGCTTTCCGGCGCAGGATGATGTTTTCCGTGCGCAGCCGTTCGTTGGCAGCCTGGAGCTCGGCCGCGAGCCGTTCGTTTTCCCGTTGCAGTTCCCGTTTCTCCAGCGCTTCGCGCACTGCCATGCGCAGCTCATCCGGCTCCCAGGGCTTGGTGATATACTTGTGGACCTTGCTGGCATTGATGGCCTCAATCAGATCATTCACGTCGGCATAGCCTGTGAGAATGATCCGCACCAGATCGGGCTTTTCTTTGCGAGCGGCATCGAGGAATTCGATGCCGCTCATCCTGGGCATCCTCTGATCGGTGATCACGGCATCGACAGGATGGACTTTCAGCACCTGAAGAGCTTCTTCTCCGGTCTGGGCCAGGTGGACATTGTATTGGTCCACGAAGGTCCGGTGCATCTTCTGCAGGTTCGCCGGCTCGTCATCAATCAAAAGCAATGTGTACTTTTTCACTCTGCCGCTTTCTCCAGGTGGATCGGCAGCCGAACGGTGAAGATCGCCCCGCCGGCAGGGGCATTGGCAACGAAGATCTTTCCTTGGTGCTGTTCAATGATGCCGTAGCTGATGCTGAGTCCGAGCCCTGTTCCCTGTCCCACCGCTTTTGTCGTAAAAAAGGGCTCGAAAATGCGCTTCAGGTTTTCACGCGAGATGCCACGGCCGTTGTCTTCGACTTCCACTTGGACGAAGCTATTGTCGGCACGCGTGCGAATCCATACATCACCTTTGCCGTCGATGGCATGGAAGGCGTTGGAAAGCAGGTTCATGAACACCTGTCCGAGCTTCCCCGAGTATCCGTGGATTTTTGGAATCTCGCCGTATTCACGATGAATCTCGACGCGTTCCCTGTATTGATTGCGAAGGAGATTGAGCGAAATCTCGATCGAGGCGTGCACATCGATTTCCGAGATCGTGTCGCTATCCATGCGTGAGAAGGTGCGCAGATCGGAAACGATGTTGTTGATCCTGCTCGCCCCTTCTGTGAAGTTTTCAA
>Ga0315277_10002828_pt1 | contig 23864 bp, 17 predicted proteins | sample YL17G05_15_MG_FD_203695 | JGI IMG/M metagenome (GOLD analysis project Ga0315277, IMG submission 203695) | Sediment microbial communities from Yellowstone Lake, YNP, Wyoming, USA - YL17G05_15 | ecosystem: Environmental > Aquatic > Freshwater > Lake > Sediment | place: USA: Wyoming | collected... | reverse complement strand
GGAAGACAATAGACCAACTGAAAGAAAAAGATCGCACCTTACGTTGAGGAAAAGGTGGGAATATCACTCACTAACTGGTCTCGAAATGGCATATTGGCCGGTTAATCAGCACGTTTTTTTGCCATTCGCGTTTCCGGCGCGCCCGGGCGCTGCCTGGGGCATGGAATCATTTGTCGACAAGGAGTTGTCGCATGAATTATCAGAGACGGTGTCTCGTGATTGTTCTGATGCTTATCGGCCCGCAACTTTCCTGGGCGCAATCCAGCCAGCAGGCGGGGCGCGGGCAGGGAACGCCGCCGGCGGCGCAGGGGCAGCAGGCAGGCGGCGGCCGCGGCGCCGCAGCCGCGCAGCCGCGCGGCCGCAGCATCACGCTGGGCGACCTGACGAACTTCGAGGTCAAGGAAAACGCTTTCCATCTCGCTGCCGGGCAGGATCGGCTGCAGGTCATTTTCTATCGCGATGATATCTTTCGCATCTGGCTCGGGCCGGACGGGAGTTTCACGGAAGCCCAGCCTGCGCCGGAAGACGCCCAGATGGTGATCTACAAAGGGCCTGCGATCGGGATGCCGTGGCGGGATGCGGGCGACTACTACCGCATCGAAAGCAAGGAATGCATCCTGCGCATTTACAAGCGCCCCTTGCGGTTCGCGCTCTTCGACAAAGATAACGGCGTGATCTGGCAGGAGACCCGCCCCTTGAGCTACGGACCGTCCACCATTCAGACGCTGCGGCGGGGGGAGAGCGAGCATTATTACGGCGGCGACATGCAGAACGGCTATTTCTCGCACCGCGACACATCCGTCAATATCCGCCTGAACACGCGCGGATGGGGCGACGGCACGTCGCCGAACCCGGCGCCGTTTTACATGAGCACCGCGGGCTACGGCGCGTTCCGCAACACGATGACGCCCGGGAAATATGATTTTCTTTCGCCCCTCAGCCTGTCCCATGACGAGCAGCGTTTCGACTGCTACTACTTCTACGGTCCCTCGCTCAAAAAAATCCTGGAGGGCTACACTGCGATCACCGGCCGTCCTTTCATGCTGCCGCGCTGGGGGCTCGAATTCGGCGATGCGGATTGCTACAACAAAAAGGGGAAGACCCCCGACGTGATATCGAAGGTAGCCGACAAGTATCGTGCCAACGACATGCCGGGAGGCTGGATCCTGCCCAACGACGGCTACGGCTGCGGGTATGTCGAACTGGACACCACCATCCAGGAACTCCACAAGCGGGGCTTCTACACCGGCCTCTGGACGGAAAAAGGAGTGGAGCGCATCGCGAACGAAGTGAGCGTGCTCGGCTCGCGGGTCATGAAGCTCGACGTCGCCTGGGTCGGACGAGGATACCAGTTCGCGTTCAACGGCAATCGCGATGCGTACGAGGGCATCGAGAAAAACAGCGACGCCCGCGGCTTTGTCTGGACCACCTGCGTCTGGGCCGGCGCGCAGCGCTATTCCACCATCTTTTCAGGCGATCAGTCGGGCAACTGGGAATACATCCGTTTTCACATTCCCACCGTGATCGGCGCCGGGCTGTCCGCTTTCAACGCCGCCTCCGGCGACGTGGACGGCATTTTCGGCGGCAGTGCCCAGACGCAGGTGCGCGATTTACAGTGGAAGTGCTTCACGCCCGCGATGATGATCATCAGCGGCTGGTCGAAGCAGACGAACCTGATGAAGCAGCCCTGGATCTTCGGCGAGCCGTATACGGCGATGAACCGCAAGTATCTGAAGCTCAAAATGCGGCTTACCCCTTACCTGTACACTTATTCGCGCGCGGCTCATGATACCGGCGTGCCGACGGTGCGTGCGATGGTCCTTGAATTTCCCGATGATCCGACCACGTGGTCGAAGCGGACCCAATACCAGTTCATGAGCGGCGAATGGTTTCTGGTGGCTCCCGTCTATGAGGACAGCCCGGTCCGCAGCGACATTTATCTGCCGGCAGGGAAGTGGATCGACTACTGGGATGGCACCGAAATTTACGGGCCGACGGTGGTGAATAACTATGCGGCGCCGCTCGACAAACTGCCGCTTTTCGTCAGGGCGGGAGCGATCGTTCCGATGTATCCGGAGATGCTCCATGACCGAGATAAACCGAAGGATCCGGTCACGATCGATGTCTACCCGGCAGGCAAGACCAGTTTCAACCTTTATGAAGACGACGGCGTGACCCAGCAGTACCGTACCGGCGCCTTCGCAAAGACCTTGATCGAGGTGGATGCGCCCAAGTCGCTGGACATTGCCGAGCGGATTTCGGTGAAGGTGGGGCCGGCCAAAGGCCAGTACACGGGCATGCCGGCCAGCCGCTCTTATGTGGTGGATGTGCATATCCCGGCCAGGCCGGCCGGTGTGCAACTGGCCGACAAGCCTCTTCCCGTTTTTGAAAAGAGGCAGGAGTTCGATGCCGCGGCCGAGGGATGGTTTTTCGATGCCCGCGACCGGCGCGGCGTGCTGCACGTCAAAACCAGGCCCCAGCCGCTGAAGGCCGGCTTCACCGTAACGATCGCCATGTGATTTTCAGCGCCGAAGGCGCGTCCCATACCAGCCTGGGGCAACGCCCCAGGAACGGGATGCCCGGATAGACAAGGGCTGTAAGCCCGCCCTATCATCGACTATGGAGCGGGCCTACAGCCCTTCCATTCCTTTGGGATCGCGTGAATCCTGGGGCGTTGCCCCAGGCTGGTATGGAGCGGGCCTTCGGCCCTGGGTCGGCGGATTGCCCTCCTGATTGAGATTCAGCCGGAGCGTAATATTGAGCGCCGAAGGCGCGTCCCATACCAGCCTGGGGCAACGCCCCAGGAACGGCATATGGCCATACATATAAGGGCTGAAGGCCCGCTCCATAATCGTTTATAGGGCGGGCCTACAGCCCTTCCATTCCTTTGGGATCGCGTGAATCCTGGGGCGTTGCCCCAGGCTGGTATGGAGCGGCCCTTCGGCCCTTCATTTTCAGGTTCATATCTTTTGTTGCCAATGATTCGCTGTGGGCCCGCTTATAAACAGATTTGTTTGGCTACCGCTGATCTGTGTAAGAAGCAAGATCAGTCGCCGCACCAGAAAGACTTTCATTCTGCCCGCGATTATGTTTGGATGGGTTTATGGATAGCAATGGCAAAATCAGGTGTGGCTGGCCGGGGAATGATCCTCTGATGATGGAGTACCACGACCGCGAGTGGGGCGTGCCGCTGCATGATGACCGGAAGTTGTTCGAGTTTCTGATTCTCGAGGGGATGCAGGCGGGGCTGAGCTGGCGGACGATCCTCCACAAGCGGGAGAATTTCCGCAAGGCCTTCCATCGTTTCGATCCGGCCAGGGTGGCGCGCTACGGCGATCAGGACCTGGAGCGTTTGATGGGGGATGCCGGGATCATCCGGAATCGCGCGAAACTGCGGGCGGCGATCAACAACGCCCGGCGCTACCTCGAGATCCGCAAGGAGTTCAAAACCTTCGACCGGTACATCTGGGGGTTTGTCGGAGGCAAGCCGATCCGCAACCGGTTTGAAAGGCTCGCGGAACTGCCTGCCCGCACCGCACTATCCGATGGGATCAGCGCCGACATGAAAAAGCGCGGCTTTCAGTTTGTCGGGTCGACGGTCATTTACGCCCACATGCAAGCCACCGGCATGGTGAACGATCACATTCTCAGCTGCTACCGGCACGCGGAACTGTCGGACGAATGCAAGAAACGTCAGCGCTGAACGTTCGCGGTCGCCGTTTGCCCCAATTGATCCGTAGCCATGCCCGTCATGATGCGGCCGCCGCGCGCCACGTTCAGGTTGAAGATGAACGGACCGAAATTCTGCGGCACCCCGTTGACCTGCCAGACTCCGCGGATGCACTCCGCATGCAGAAGATTTCCTATGAGAGTCCCTGAGAATTCGAAACTCTCATAGTTAAGGAAATTCTGACCCGCATAATTCCTTGCATAGTACTGCGAAGTTGTGGAAAAGCTCACCTGCTGGTTCACATGCGAGATGAGCATTTGTCCTGATTTGACGAGGCCGTTGGGATAGGTGAGCGCGTAATTCCAGGAGCCCGACAAGTCAATGGGCCTGGGCCTCTCGACGGGCGGCGGGACCCACTTGGGCTTTTCGACGGGCGGCTCGACCGGCTTTTCCTCGGGCGGCTTGACCACGCCGGAAGCGGGCTTTTCGACCGCCGGCGTGGGGACATAGCCGTCATCCATCAAATTGCCGACGATGCCGAGGATCACCAGAATAGCCAGGCCCGCCAATCCCCAGATCCACCACTTCCTGCGCGACTTCGGCGGTTGCGGCGGCATGGGCGTTCTTTCCTGCCCGAGCAGTTGCCGGATCCTGTTGAGTTGTTCCACGAACTGCGGATGATTCGGCAGGTGCTGCAGCGCCTGCTGCAGCATGGCTTCGGCTTCGCGGTAGCTCCCTTTCTGGCATAATCCCTGCACGCGTTCCAGGACTTCGTTGATCCACTGTTGGGTGGCTTCCGCCGCCTTGCGCCGCTCCGCCTCCTTGATGAGGAGATCCGCCTGCTTCCGCGCTTCGGCCAGGGCCTGGCTCAGGGCGGGATCGCCGGGATTAAGGCTCAGGGCCTCCTGGAAGGCGGCGATGGCATCGCCGTAGCGGGCGGCAGCGAAGGCCTCGTTCCCCTTGGCCTTCAGAGTTTCGATCCGCTGTAATCTTTCGGCATCCGGTTGCGGCCGGTCTTCCGGTTTTGGCGCCCGCCCCTGCCGGGCCCTGGCCAGGTATTCCTGTGCGCGCTGGAGCGAGCCGGCGAAGCCCGCATCGTCGGGCTTGATGGCAAGCGCCTGCTGCCAGAGGGAAACGGCGTCGGCGTACCGCCCTTCATTGAAGGCGGCCGTCGCTCTGCTCTTGAGCGATTCGAGATGCTGATCCAACTGCGAGGCCTGCTTCCGGCGCTGTTCGGCGGTGCCGTCGAGCTCTTCGCGCAATTTACGAATGCCGGCGAAGCGCCTGTTTTTGTCCTTGTCGATGCACCTGGCCACGATCCGGTTCATCTCGGGAGAGGCGCCGTCGATCGGTTTGGGGACCTTGTTGCGGATCTGTCCGGGCAGATCACCGGTCACGAAAGGCGGGGCTCCGGAGAGCATCTCATACATCATGATTCCGACCGAATACTGATCGCTGAGCTCGCTGATTTCGCCGTCGAGCTGTTCGGGGGACATATACTGCAGGGTTCCGGCGCTCAGCTGCGAGGTCAGGCGGGCAATGGAATCGTGGCAGAGCCGCGCCAGGCCGAAATCCGAGATCTTGATGGACCCATCCTTGCCGAGCAGTACATTGCCGGGCTTCATGTCCCGGTGAATGACCTTCTTTGAGTGGGCGTGCTCCAGGCCCCTGCACACCTCGACGGTGATGGCCCGCGTATCGGCTTCGGAGAGCTTGCCCTGGTTGGCGATCCGGGTGTCGAGCGTCTCGCCTTCGACGTACTCCATGACCAGGAATTTGGTGGTCTCCCCATCCTCGAAATTGTGAAGCCGCACGATGTTCGGATGCGCAAGCAGAATGGAGGTCTTTGCCTCCGTGATCAGCCTCTTCACCGCGACCGGGTCCTGGATAAGGATGTCGCGCAGCACTTTGATGGCGATCGGTATGCCGAGCATCTGGTCTTCCGCCAGATAGACGCGTCCCATCCCGCCTGCGCCCAGGAGCTTGACGATCTTGTATCGGTTCAGCAACACCGCGTTGGCAGGCAGGCCCATTTCCGTCTGGCCGAAGCCGCCTTCGTCGGCGGCTCCGCCGCCTGACCGGGCGCCGCTCGGACGGGAAGGCGCGCGCAGCTCGGTTCTGCAGGAGGTGCAGAACTTGTCTTCCAGACCGCATTCTTCACCGCATTTTGGACAGAATCTTGTTTCAGGCATACGGAAACACCTGTTCTTCGTTATGGCCGCCAGGCCCGGCGGCTCAGTGGGGAGCTGCGGCGAGCCAGGCGGATGCCTTGTTTGCGCTCAGTCCACCAGGGGTGGAATCGGCTTGAATCCTTTGTTGCGCGCCTTGCTCACATCCACCCCGCACCAAAAGGTCTCCGGGTCGCTCGCGTAACGCAGGCCTTCTGCAACACAGTCCCTGAATTTTCTTGGATGCGAGGAGGCAAAGGTCGTTGAGTTCAAGGGAACGACCAGATTCGAATCCAAGAGTTTCTTCACCACCGTGTGGTCCCTGTAAACACTTATATCAAGATCGCTCTCAATCAGCCAGGCGCCGAAAAAGGCGTGGCCCTGGATCAGGAAGAAAAACGGATCGAGCCCCATCCGCTCGACGCAGGATGCGCAAAGCAATGCCAGGTCCAGGCAGGTGCCGCGGCGGTGCTTGAGAATCTGCTCGGGGAAAAAGACCTTCTGGGAAATGCAGGGCTCACCGCTGGGAAGCTGGCCGGGCCTCTCAAAGCTCGGCGGCGGATTGATGTAGGAGAGCTGCAGGTCATTTTGCAGGGTCAGGAACAGGCCCTCGAGCATGTGCATGACTCTGTTCGGATCGCCGGACTGGTAGCCATCGAGCGAGGTGTCGCGGAATTCCTTTTTCAGGCGGTCGCGCACCATGGATACGATGTTTTCGACGGCTTCAGAATTGGGTTGCACGAAACAGGCTGCAATCTGCTGAAGTTGCGGATGATAAAACCACTCATTGTAGGCCAGCACCTCCATGGGGAAGGTTTCGGAAATCTGCAGGTCACCTTCCGAAAACACGTCGATCCTGAGGCTGGCCTTCTCGGCCTCGCGTACCTCCTGCAGCCGGGATTTGGTGAGCGGCACGAGAATATCGGTTTCCTGGAATACCTTATGAGCCGGGATGACGGAAACCGTTTTCTGCCAGGGTTCGCCGTAATCGGTGGCCACCCAGGCTTTGATCAGAACATCCTTGGCCTCCTCGATCGAGTTATTCTTGATCTCGATCACCGGGATGAGGGGGATGCCGCAGTGAGCGAGTGCAAAGTTCAGCTTCGGCTGCGGCAGCACCCGGAGCTGCAGGTCGCGGGTGGTAATCCGTTCGATTCCCGATTTCGAGGAACGCATCGCGCCGCCTACATCAGGCATTTCGAACTTGAGATCCGGCATTTTCGGCATGCCGGCGGCAAACTCCTCAAGATGAGAACGGCTCTTGTGAAGGGCGGCGCTGGTTTCGCCCCGGATTTCCTCGAGCAGGCTCCTGCCCAGAGGGCTTCTCGCTGCGCCCGTGCTGCCTTCGTCCGGCTGGCGGGGAGATTCCATGGGATGCGGAGCGGATCGTCCGGTCTCCGTTTCGCGGCTCCTCGGGCGGGCCTCCCCGCACATCCGGCAGAAATTCCCTCTCTCGGGATTTTCGGCATTACAACTCGCACAGCGCCAATCGGCCATGTGGGCTCCTTCTCCCTCCCGAAGATGTGGTGGCGGCACAGCGAGGGGTGCGCCCTCTTCGCCTTCGGCTCAAATCGCTTGCCGCGCCCCAGGTGACGATGCCTTTATCTTATCCATATAACTTGAAACCGCAGGTATCACAGAATTTGTGACCCTCTTCGACCTGGACGTGGCACTGCGGGCAGCCGATCGTGCGGATGCCCGGCGTGGATCCTTCGGAGCCGGTGGTGTGCACGACTCCGGATCCCGAGGTGACGATGATGTTGTCCGGCTTCGGCTGGAACGAACGGGCCGCCGCGGTAGCCGTGTCCCGCTGCGTGTCCATGCCGCGGTTGTACATTTCCTGCATCATTTTGGCGTATTCGCGGCTCATCTCCTTGATGTCCGCCGTCCCCTGATCCTTCATGGCGAGCATGCGCTCGTAGGCTTTGGCCACATCGGCCGAGGAAGCGTTCTTGAATTTCTCCTGGAACGCCTTGGCGACTTCGGGATTCTTTTCGGCGGCCATGGCCAGGATCTGCTCTTCGGTTAAACCTTTCATGCCTTCGGTGCGCTTCAGTTCGGCCAGCATGGAGGCGCGATCGGCGGGGGCTGCCGCGATCAGGGCTTCCGTGGAAAGCGTGGAAAGAACCTGGATGCGGGCGAGGTCCTGTTGGTGCTGCTGGGCCGCTTCTCTCATCTTGATTTCGGATTCGGTTTCGCGTTCCCTGAGGCCGCGGTTCAGATTCTGCTCCGCTTCGCGGGCCTTGATTTCCTTGAGCTGCTGGAGAATGTCGAGGCCGCTCTTCGCCTCCATGCCGTCCAATTGAATATCCGCGGTTTTGGAATCCACCTTGTCCTTCAGGTCGGCCGCCCTTTTCTGGGCGGAGATCCCGCCTTCGACTTCCGCCGCCTGCTGGCGCAGTTTGAGCTCCGCCGCTACCTGTGCCGTGCGGATATCGATCTGCTTCTTGATGTCGGCCCATTCCAGCGCCTGGCTTGCCGCGGCGTCTTTCTGTTTGGCCTCGAGCACGTGATCGAGCTGCGCCATTTCCTCAGCCCGGGCGGCATCGGACATGGTCCGCTGCACACCGATCTTTCCTGCCAGTTGCGCGCGCGCCAGATCGGCGTTTTGTTCGATCTCGAGTCTCTGCAGCAGGTGTTTGCGCGCCGTCTGGCGGTCCTCCTTCTTTTCGGCGAAATCCTGGGTCAGCGCGCGCATGTCTTCGGCGCGCAACAACCGGTCCTTATCCACGCTCTGCATGAACTTCTCGAGGTCAACCTCGTTCTTTACCTGATCCATGTCATTGGAGGAGACGGCCTGCTGCATGCGCTTGAAGACCTTGGCGCGCTCTTCATAAACCTCCAGCTGCATCAGCTGCTTGGCGATTTCCTGGTCCATGAGCTTGCGGTCCAGCCCGATGGTGGAGCCTTCGCCCTCCAGCGTCGTCTGCAGCTCCTGCGAGTGGAGCCAGTACTCCTCTTTCTGCTTGGTCATCGCATCGGTGCGCGGATGGCGGAAGTTGAAGACGCGCACCTGGACAAAGGAGATGCCCTTGCGGCTGAAAGTGGCGGCCAGATGCTGCGCGACCCCCTGTTCCATCTGCTGCTTGAAGGAGAGGTCGGTCTTCAGCTCTTCAACGCTTTTGGTGCCGATGAATTCCTGCAGGCAGTTTTGCAGCTCCACTTCCAGGAACGTTTTCATCTCGGAAAGGGAATAGTTCTGGCGCCCCTTCATCATGTTCTCGAAGAACTGGGTGGGATTTTCCATCTGGACCACGAGGCGGCACTCCACTTGCAGGCGCAGCGGGTCGCGGGTGGGGAGGCCTGAGAAGGAAAATTCCAGTTCGGCATCGCCGGTATCGACCAGGACGGCGGTGGTGGTTTTGTAGTTGAAGATGTTTTTGATGCGCTGCAGCAGGCCGCCCATGTCGTAGCGGCCGGGCTCGAGTATGCCCGAGTAGGCGCCGTTGACAAAGAAAATCGCTTTGGTGCCGGCTTCCACAATCAGGCCGCGCTTGAAAAAGCCCTCGACGTCGTCCACTTCGACCTTGGTGGCGAAGTCATTCGTGCGCCGCGCCCAGCGGTTGCCAGTAATCTGCGGCGCCGCACTCTCCGACAACGGTTTGCCGCAATTCCCGCAAAAACTCTTGTTGGCTGCGACCGTCGCGCCGCAGCTGTTGCATTTCAGCTCCGAACCGGGCAGGGATACGCCGCACGACCCGCAGAAGCGCGCTCCCGACTTGTTTTTCGTGCCGCATTTTGGACACTCTACCTGGAAAAAGGGAACCATGGTCATTCCTCCCAAAACGATCACCGCATGATTAATCTGTCGATACTAGACTCCCTGTTGATGACGCATCCGGCAGCAGACGCTTGCATGCCGGCTTAGTTAGTCTCTGTCGCGAAACGCCTTTTCAGGGGCCAAAGCGTCATCAGTAGGGGCGACCGGCAGGTCGCCCGAAAAACCGTGCCCAATGCCTGATATGGGTCTTAAAAGTTTGCTCATCAATGACTTGCCTGCTTTTTTTTATTTGGCGAGTCATTTGTTTCGTCATCTGCGGGCGACTGGCAGGTCGCCCCTACATGATTTACCGGTCTTCGTGACAGAAACTTGTTAAGACTGTGCGGCGGCGCCGCCGATCTCTTTTCCTGCCGTCATTGTACCATGACGCTAGGTTTCTCCATCCGCAATCCGGACCGAGATCCGGCTCGGCGTCCCTTCCAGATACTCGACCGGTATGATATTGGCGCCCGCGATGAGCCGGAACGGCTTGTCCAGGATGATATCCTGGTCAAAGCGGCGCTGGTCGGGCGATGCGCGCATTTCAAAGTGGGCCCTGGACGGGCTTTCGCGCAGCCAGAGAAAGCCATGCCGCCGGGTTTCAATCCTGGTCAGGCGGACCTGCCAGAGATTGCTGCCGTCGAAGAACCTCCAGCCGTCGCCCACGCGCAAGGTGTGGGCGCCACGGATCTTCGCCAGGGGATCGAAAACCGAGGACGGAATGTCGGCCCCTTTTGCGATCGCGGCCAGGACCTCTTCCGGTTTCATGGTCATGCCCTCGTAGGATTGCAGAAGGGCGCGGATCTGTTCCCGCTCGTGCGCGGAAAACGGCGAATCGGCCGATTCCACCGCTTTGCGCCGGAAATTCTCGGTCATTTTTTTGGCCACATCCCGAGTGGTGGCACCGCCCTGCGAATCCACCAACTGCATGAGCAGCGAGTTCTTCTTTTTCCAGATCTGGAGCTTGGCCTCCAATCCGGTCATCTCCGCCTGTTCCAGTTCCTGGTTCAGTGCCTTCTCCTTCAGGGCATGCTCCTGCTCGATCAATCGTACCGCTTCTTCATGTTCCTTCTGGTCCCGGGCTTCCTGCAGCTTCCCGGCCAGAACCGCCTGGCGCAAGGCGCCGCGCACTTTGTTGCGTTCCACTTCGCGCCTGACGGCCTCGCTCTCCAGGGACAGTTCTCCGTAATCCTTGATGATCTGGTCCAATGCGGGGCTGGAGATGCGCAACTTGGTCACGCGCCGTATCTGAAAGGCGGACTGCGTCAGCGCATCCCGAACCCAGCCTTTCGCCATCTCACTCCATTCCGAAAGTCTGTCGCCGTGCTTATAGAACTCCTCGGCGGACATCGATCGGACCCACTGCTGGGCCTGCAACGCGATCTTCTGGGAGATGTTCTCGGAGATCTTCGCCGGCGGCAGCGTGAGTTCTTCCAGCGAAGCCTGCATCAGGCGGGCGGGATCGATGCTGAAAACGGCCTGGACCTCGAGGTGCATCGGCTGGTGATCGCGCGCGAAAAGGTCCGAAAGGTACAGGTAAACGGGAAATTCCTTATCGCGCCAGGCAACCACCCGGGCATTCTCACTCAGTGCCATGCGCGCGATCATCTTGGAGACTGCGCCGCGGCGGTATTTCTTCGGCTCCAGTTCCTTCTGGACTACGCCTGCATCCACCAGTGCGCCGCGCCAGCCCCACGGGATGGTGAAGCCGTGCCGGAACTTGTCGGCCGCATAAGTATGGGCGATTTCGCCTTCCGGCATGTAGGCCTGCAACGGCTCTTTAGGCGCCTCCACCAGTCCCAGACACCGTTTGAAAAAGAGCCTGATCCTCTTCCAGAAAGCGAACACAAGACTCATGGCGATGGTGCTTGCGATCGCGAAGGGAAGATTCTCGGCGACTTGTTTCAACAAGGCGACCGCCTTATCAGTCAACCAGAAGGTCTCCAGCAAAATCCACATGGCACATACTCCCTGATCGCGATCCGAACCGAAGGGAGACCGCCCCTTCGCCGCGCGGCCGGCTGGATCGTTCGTTTTTTCGTTATACATGGGCCATAAATGCGCGACCAAAATCAAGAACCAGAGCGCAGCTGCAAAATCAGATTCGACCTCATTTTCACCACAGAGACACGGAGAACACAGAGGGGTAATGCCGAGATTCATGCCCGGGGGGCAACGCTTCGCGTTGCGCCATTCACGCCCGGGAGCGGCGGAAAAGCCTTACAGAACGGGCATGAAATCCCATGCAGGAGCTGCTTTTCCGGCGCTCCCGGGCGTGAATGGCGGCCGAAGGCGCCCCCGGGCAGGCCTGGAACGGCTCTGCGGTCTCTGTGTCTCTGTGGTTCGTTTTTCGCTTTTTCCATGTGCACTTCGGTCTCAACTACTGCCAGGACTTATGTCGCTGTGTATAAGAGCCAGGCGCCGGAAGCCGGAATCGCTCCTCCGAGCTCATTTCAATCCGTAAGCCTAAACCTCCCTAGCCCGCATTTCTCACCAGCTTTCTACTGCGGCGGCGGATCCGGGCATGTCTACTGCGTTGCGCTCGGCCGGTCTCCTCGACGTACTGTCGAGTACGCCTGCGGAGCCCTCCCGTCGCGCGCCTTGTAGCCATGCCCGTCTGCGCCGCCTCGCTACGAAACCTGGTGAGAAATGCGGGCTAGGCCCCTTCTGGCTTCCGGCTTCTGGCTCCTGGCTTCGGATCCTTCAGTTGCTGGCGGCGAATTCACTGAAACGCGCGCACAGCTTCTTCAGTTTTTCGATGTCGACCCGGATCCGCCGGAAGGCCTCATCGAAATCCTTCTTCTGCAGAGGCCGGATCCGGAGCTGGTAGTCTTCAATCGAATCCCGTCCTGCGTCGACACACTGGGGAATCTGCCCGTTGAGTTCCTCGACCATGATGTTCACCGCCTGGTTGGCGAGCCGTTCCAGGTCGCGGCCGCTGAACCACTCCGTCTGGGCCAGCAGCTTCTCGATCGGGTAATCCAGGGTATGGCCCTGCTTGAAGAGCTCGATCCCCAGAATGGCCTTGCGGGCCTCCGCATCCGGCAGCGGGATGTAGATCCGCTTTTGAAAGCGGCTGAGCACCGCATCGTCCAGGTCCCAGGGCGCGTTGGTCGCGGAGATGGTGAGGACGAAACGGTCTTCGCCCTTGTCGGCGAGGCCGTCCATTTCCGAGAGAATCGTCGAGAGCATTCTCCTCTCGGCGCCGCTCTCGGAACCTTCGCCGCGGGGGAGGCACAGGGACTCCACCTCGTCGATGAAGATGACCGCGAAGCCCTCGTCCGCTTCGCTGCGCGCGGCGTCGAAGAGCGCGGTGACCAGTTTCGAGGATTCGCCAAAGTACTTGGAGAGCAGGTTGCTGGCTTTGACGTTGAAGAAAGTGGCTCCCAGGCCGTTGCTGGTGGCGGCGGCCAGGAGTGTCTTGCCGGTCCCCGGCGGCCCGTAGAAGAGCATTCTGCGCCAGCCCGCCAGTTTCACGCCCTCGGGCTTTTTTGCCAGCGCGAGGCCGTAGGTGAACTTGATTTCGCGCTTGGTCGTTTCCAGTCCGCCGATCTTGTCCCAGGTGATCTTGCTGCGGGTGATCAGCGACGCGATTTCATTCGAATACTGCTGCTGGTCTTCGCCGGGAGTCTGTTCTTTCGCCGGCGCGCCCGGTTTTTGGGGCGCCGCCGCAGGAGCGGTCACGCGGCGCTTGCCGGATTTCAGCGCTTCCGCGAGTTCCACATATTGGCGGGCCTTCTGGTTCCGGCGGGCCTGGTCGTCGCGGGTCAGCGCATATTCGGCATAGCTCCGCATCAGTTTGGCCGCCTTGAGATAAGACGCGGCCGCTTCCAGCCCCTTGCCCTGGGATTCCAGCGCCCGCGCCTCGGCCAGCGTCTTGTCCAAATCAACCTTGAGCGGACCGCTCAGATCGACATTCATGAGCATCTCCTTGGGAGGCAACCCTATTCTTCGGTTTGGACCTTGTCGGATTTGACGGCCTTATCGATCTCCTGCTGCATCTGCTTGACCGCTTCCTCGTCTCCCGAATCCAGCGATCCGGCCATCTGTTCAAGCGCCTTGTCGAATTGTGCGAAACCGGCCTCCACATCCTCCTCTTTCCCGCGCGATACCGCCAGTTCCTCTTCGCCCAGGATGTCTTTGAGCATGTCGTTGAAGGTGTCGTCGTCCACCTCGGCAGAGTCGATCGTCTTCTGAATCGAGCTGTCTTGGAAGCGCACGATGAGGTTCTGCAGGCTCTTGCGGTCTTTTCGCTTCTCGAGCATCTCCATTTTTCTCAAGAAGGATGTGAGCGCCGTCTTGGCCAGGGACAGCCGGCGGAGGTCGGCATTGAGGTATCCGTTGTCGATCTCCAATTGCCTCATCTCACGGAAAATATCGCGCACCAGTTCCTGTTTGCCTGCCTTCTTGGCGTTGACGGCTTCATTGACCTTCTGTTGCTTCGTCTGCGTCAGCACGTCCAGATCGCGCCGTTTTTTCTTCTGGTCGCGCTCGATTTCCTTCAACTGCACGCGGAGATCGTCAGCATTGGGCTGTTTGGCGAAAAGTTTGTCTAACAGGTTCATGATTCTTGCTCCTTTGTCAACAGAGATGGCTGTGGTTCAACTCTCCAGGATCTTCGGTTCCGGCCGTGGTGCTTCGGCCGTTTGCACCGGGGGCTCTTCTTTCACCCCCATGATGCGTTTCTTGAGTTCTTCCAGCCTGCGGCGTTCGGCCGATTCATCGACTGCCGAAACGATGCTCGAACCGTCTTCCGCCGCAATGCTGACCCTTTTGTATTCTTCGACGTGCGCCTCGACGTCGCCGGCGAGACGGTCAATTTCGTCCTCGCTGACCCCTCGCGAACGCATGGCTTCCATTTCCTGAATCTTGGCGATCAGGTTCAGATGCAGGTTCACGTTTTCATGATAGATGGACACCTGTTTTTCGAGATTTGCGCGCTGCTTGGCAAGACGTTCGATGCGCCGCAGGATGATCATCTCCTCCGTGGTCGTCAGCCCGCCCTTGCGGATCGAGTTCTCCTCCGCAATGATCGCCTTTTCGAGTCCGATCAGCTGTTCCTCATTGTCTCGCAAATCGATCTCGTTGCGCGCGCGCAACGTCTCCAATCCTTTGACGAGGTCCCGCGTGCCGCTTGCACTCTGATAGATCTGGCGCGTCTCGTCCGGCACATTCTCTCCCTGAAACAGGGCTTTCAGCTTTTCCATGATCGACATAAATCCCTCCTACCGGGTAGTGATCTGAATGTAGGTTTTCCCCTTGTGCTCGAAAGTCTGATAACGGCCGGCGGAATTCCCGATGGCGGCGTCCACGGATTCCCGATCGATTTTCTGTTCCTGCAGAAACGCATCCAGGGGGACCTGATCTCCCGGGATCACCAGCCTCGGATGACTGGCCAGCGCCTTTTCCGCACGCGCTTTCTTTTCGGTACGCGTCTCGGGATCGAACAGTTCCCGCAACGGCCCTTTCGGTCCGAAAACCGTCCAGCACGTTCCCTCGCCCTTTTCAACCAGATAGAAGAGAACATTGCCCCGGGCTTCCGCATGAGCTTTCCACTCATCCGGCCACCCGGCGGGGGAGAAGATGCCGACGCAATAATAGGACCCCTCCTGGAAATCAAGCCCATCCTGCCCGGATATCCGCCGCAGCAAATCGGCTTCGGATTGCAGCGCAGCCGGGTCCAGACGGATGGCGGCGAGCGTGAACCGCTCCTTGATCAACAGGCCGGCGGAGAGCGGGTACTGCGTCACGTCGCCGAACTTGCGCCTGAATGATTGCGCCTGCACCTTGGGATCGACGGCGAAAGCGTCTCCGCTCCAGGGATTGGAGACGTGTGCCGCGTGCCGCACCTTGAGGTCCACACGGTTCAGGAAGGTTTCCCCCCAGTGCGGCGCCATTGTCTTAAATGCTTGTTCGGAAGAAGCATCGGAAGTGCTCATAGCGGTCGCTCCCTTCGCTGCAGCAGTGGTGATTGCCGGAGCGGCGGCATGGGCGGAGGCAGCCGGCCTTTCAGGCGCGGGCGCCAACGCTGCCGCCGGCGCGCTGGAACCGGCGAGGTTGCTCTGCTTGTGTTTCTCGCAGCCGCGGTTTCCCAAATGCCAGCAAATCCGGCAGATCGGCGCGTCACACTCCGGACATGTCCATGCGGGCGAAAAGGCGCCGACCTTCGAGAGATACTGTTTCCCGCAGCGATAGCAGACATCGGGCTGGAACGGTCTTGTGCCGGAAGCGGCTGCAGGCGCGGAGGCTCCCGATCCGGCGGCAACGGCCGGGAAATCAAGCCCGGCCCGCTTGGGCGGCTGCAAACCGGCATCCACGGCCCGGCCCTGATATGGTGGCGCCTGGCGCTCGGCATCCAAGAATGCGTCCGCCATACACACCAAGCCATGCCCGATCTGCAGTTCCTTGCTGTATTCCTCGCCGCTGGGATCGGTGATGGGCTTGCAGGCAGAATAGAAGAGCTTGATCAATTCATCGGGACTCGGCTGCCAACCTAGAGATTTTGCCTTGGATTTGAGCAGCGCGAGGCAGCCGGCAACGGCAGGGGTGGCCATGCTGGTGCCCGAGAGCCGCACGTGATAGCTGTCGATAGTCTCGGAGGGGCCGAAGTCAGCCGTGCATGACCTGGCTGCGACGATGTCCACTCCCGGGCCGACGCAATTCGGCTTGCCGAACAGCGGCGAACGCTGATCGGTGCTGCCCATGGCCGAAAAAGGTGCGAGATAGCGCTGCTTGTCAAGGGCGCCCACGGTCACGGCCGTTGCGGAATCGGCCGGAACCCCTACCGATTCGGGATAGGACGGCATCGGATTCCCGGCGGCAACGCACACCACGGTGCCGTTGCGGAATGCCTCGTCGCAGGCCTGTGTCCAGATGGACCTGCCGTTGGGAAGCGTCCCTTCGTCGCCGAGGGAGAGGCTCAGGATGTCAGCGCGCCGGTCAAAAACCGCCCAGGCCATGCCGGAAAGAATCGTCTCCAGATTGCCCGCTTTGCCGGGCGTGAGCACTTTTCCGGAAATGAGCCGGCAGCGCGGCGCTATGCCACCGTACATGCTTCTCTGGGTGGGATCATCTCCGGCGGCGATCGAAGCCACGTGGGATCCGTGCCCGTTCTCGTCATCCAGGCCGGTGGCGGTGAAGTCGCAGTAATCCTCCGCGGCTACTCGGGCGAACGCCGGATGTTTGCGGTCGAGACCGGTGTCCAGCACAGCGAGAGTCACGTCATGACCGAAGTTCGCGCGCATTTCCGGTGTGACGCCCAGGATGTCGCGCGATTCCACCATGTTGGTGCTGACCGCCATGGGTTTGGGCATGGTGATGGGAGTCCAGGGGGCTGCCACTGCTGAGGTCTCCGCCAGTCCGGCAATCTCACGGACAAAGCTGACTTCGGGCGGGCATGAAAACTTCAGCACGCCCAGACGTTCGAGCAACGTGTCCTGCAGGACACTGAAGCCGAAGGAAAGCAGGCGCTCCTTCAAACCGGCGGTCTTGCCGGCATTCCGCGCCATGCAGAGAATGACGGGCCAATCCTCCGCGGGTACCAGATCGGAATAGTGCCGCAGGGCGGCGGGAACGTTGCCGCGCACTTTTTCCGGCACCGCGACCGTGCGCAAATCGAGGTCGAGCTGGGAGCGCACCTCCGAGATCCGCTCCTCGCCGCCGCCTTCCTTTCCCCGGAGCTTCGCGACCAGAGTCGAATAGCGTTCCAGGGCCTCGCCGCGAAAGATGCGGCGGCGGACGACGCGGTCCACGCGCAGCCGCTCCTGCTCGTCATATTCGCGTTCCTCGATGCGTTCGTCGATCCACTCGACCTGCAGGGCGGCCTCCGCCTGTTGGGCAATGATCTGGCCGCGCTTGTCCTCCAGCGATCGAAGCAGAAATGCCTGGATCTTGTCATTCATCGGATCGTTCACGAGATTCCACTCCCATTTTCGAGAAGCACGATTTTCCCTTCCTGTTGATAACTCCGGACCACTTCCAATGACACCAGGCGCCGCAGCAGATCAAACGAAACATCCGCCGCGACTGCGGGCACCATCGGCAGCCAGCGTATACTCTCCAGCGCCTGCATGCAGGATCCGCACTTCAGGATCTGTCCCGGCTGCATGGTCGCCAGTGGAGAACGGCAGAAGGCGCACGACTTCTTCCCACCCTGCCCCGGACCCTGCTGTTGGACCAGCGGGAATCCTTCCGCGCCGGCAATCTCTTCGACGGCGGTGGAGAAAGCGGCACGGTCGGAGACCGTGATATGGAAATGCAGCGCCGGTGTGCGCAGGAGCGCCACCAGGTCCCCGCGCAGGATCTCCAACGGCAGTTTGCGCCGCAGATCGGGAGCCACAAGGGACTGCCCCGCCAGTCCCTGAAGGAGGATGGCAACCGGATCCGCCGGCTCGCCTGAGGCCTGCACCTTCAGGACGCGATAGGCCGTGACCGCCGCTGCATAGGAGATGAGCTGCTTCTCACCAGGCGGATGGAGCACGGCCAGGTTCATGATTTTCCTGAACTCTGTGATAAAGCCGGACACCGGGCTGAGATGGATGCGGGGATCGCCAAATCCGCGCAGGAATCCGCCCATGCGCCTGCAGATGCCGTCCAGGTGTTTCGAAAGCACCTCCTCCAATTTCAGCTCCCTTCTGCGAATTTCCGGTAGCGGTCCAGCATCGCCTGATTGACCGAGGGCGGCACCTCTTGGATTGCCTGCTCCAGGTCGGCAAGGGTCAGGATCGCATCGGCGCCGGACCCGATTTGCCGGCGAAAGGGGAAATCCGTGGCTTTGATGCAGACGCCCGATATGTCTGCGCCGCTGTATCCTTCCAGCTTGCCTGCCAGGGCAGGGAAGTCGACCTCCGGCGCCATCGGAATGCCGTCCAGATTGAAATGAAGTATCTGCTCGCGCGCCGCGGTATCGGGGAGGCCGACGTAGAATTTCTCGCCGAAACGGCCGGTGCGCATGGCGGCTTCGTCCATGTCCCACGGCCGGTTGGTGGCCCCCATGAGCAGTATGCAGTTGGTCTTCGGATCCAGGCCGTCCACCTGGGAGAGGAATTCGGGAACGACACGGTTCATGACCGTGGACTGGCTGCCGCGTTTGCCGACGAGCGCTTCGGTCTCATCCAGAAAAATGACCGTCACCGGATAGCGGCGCGCGACTTCGAACAGGCGGGCCAGGTTCTGTTCCGCCACTCCCACCCACTGGGACATGATGTTCGAACTCTTCACATTCAGGAACTGGGCGTCGAGTTCGGTGGCGATTGCCTTGGCGATCATGGTCTTGCCGGTGCCGGGCGGGCCGTAGAGCAGCATGCCGCCGCCCGCTCTTTTCTTGAAGCGGATTGCGGCTTCCGGATGGTGGAACGGATAGATGACCCTGAGATTGATCGCCTCCTTGACATCTACGAGGCCGGCAATCTGATCAAAACGGACGTTCGGCTTTTCGGAAACGATCCATTTGTATTCCGGGGTGAGTTCGCCGTCCTGGTCTTTGGCAGGCGCGCCGGCGCCTTCTCCGCGGGCGCGCGTCTTCTTTTTCCCTTGGAGCGACGCGGCCAGATCGCGCAGTTGCAGCGCCTTCTGGTGGCGGATTTTCTGCAGCGCGGGCTCGGATGCCAGGGCTGCTTTGAGCAGATACTTGGCCGCGCTAAGCAGATGATGGCGCGCCTGCTCGTAATCTCCGACCTTCAGATAGTCGAGACCCTGATCCTTGTTCTTACTGTACTGCTCCAGGAGGAACTGCATGCAAGTGCCCCTCAATGCTTCGCAAAACTACTGTGCTTTTTCGGCGCGATTTTCTGGCACGCTAACCGCGCCAGAACCACGAGCTTATGAGCAAGCTGCTTTTCTACTGTCTCCTGACTTCTGACTCCTTCAAACTCAATCTGCCCAAATGAGTCCGGAGATTGCGCGTGGCGAAACGCTAAACCAAGCGAATCATGGCAGGAATGATTCCTATCCGCCCTACTTGCCGCCGCCTTTTTCGATTTCCTTCTGAATTGCCGACAGGTCCTTGTCGATCTCATCGTCAATGCCCGCGCGCTCTTCGTGAGAGACTTCCTCTTCGAGCATCTTGTCGATGTCTTCGTCCCTGACCATCCCCCCTTCGGAACTCCCTTCGTATCCGAACATCGATTCGGAGGTCATTTCCAGGAAGGTGTCCATGCGTTCTTCCAGGCTCTGCGCCCGGGACATGGCTTTTTCGAAATTGACCTGCGTCTTGGCCATATCCGTCGCGCCGAAAACCTCCGAGATCGACTTGGACAATCCGTTCATGGCGCTGGCGAATTCGAAATGGCCTTCGGCCTGCTCCTTGATCTGGGCGGCGGATTCCAGCGCCAGCAGCTGGCGCTCGAGCTGAACCTTGACCGTTGCCGTCTTCTTGATGGCCTTTTTCAGGAACTCGTACTGGTTGGCCCAGCCGAGCTTTTTGGCCCGCTTCGCCTTGACGATGTAGTCGGCCTCGTGTTTTTCGTTGGCCGCGATCTGCCGCCGGATCTGCGATGCGGCCTTTCGGACTTGAATGTTCCGCTCGATGCGTCGTTCCTCTTTTGACTTGAACAGGCTCATGGGACCTTCCTTTCGCTGCCGGCGGCCAGCGTCCGGTTCCGGGCAGCAGAAACCACTAATGACTCATCCGTTCCACGAAGCTCGCAATGCAGTAATTATAGAATATGCTTCCGCCAAGAGCGGCAACCAGGATCAGAGCGGTCCACACCGTCGGAATCCAGAAGCCGGTCAACAGGAGTGCGGCAAACATGTCGATGACCGTCAGCCCCAGAAGCAATAGGAGATTGGCCGCGTTGGATTCTGCCGAGACCAGGCGGCGGATGAGCGGGATGGCGGCAATGGGAAGCAGGAGGGTGAACAGGATCCAAAAGAATATCCTCCAGCCTTTCGAGCTGTCCGCAATCCGCGAACGCCAGTAGGAATTAAGAATCAGGCTGCCTCCCACCTCCTCGGAGTAGCTGCGCGCAAAAACCGCCTGGCCGCTGCTCCTCTCCGCCATGCGCAGCTCCAGTCGCAAGACGCCGGCGCCGGATTCGGGCTGGGGTCGAGGCACTTCACCGAAAACGACCAGATCGACTCCCAGCTGCCTGGCGAGCCCGACCGCTTCGGAAAGCCGGGTGACGGCCGCCTCCCGTTTGCCAAACTCCTGCATCAGTTTCCCGAAAAAGGTTTCATCCAGCACGCGATATTGTCCGGAGGCAACAATCTTCTGCCGCAGGAGGCCGGTGAGGTAATTGGAATCATCTCCGGCCAGGCTGAGGACGGCCAGGGACGGGACATTCGCCATTTTGGGCAAATCCTGGACTGCCTGGGTGCAGATCTTGTCCGCCAGACTCCGTTGCATCGAGCCGAGAGTGTCCTCCGGGGCGCCGAGAAAATGGAAGCCCCCGAAAACCGCGGATCCCAATACGCCCAACAGGAGAATGGGTCTCATCAGGGACCTGCCCAAAAAGCCGAAAAGCGGATCGGTCAGTCTCAATTGCATAATCGGTGCCTACCCACAGAATATTGGCGCCCAGGCTTCGAGAAGCCGTGCGCGAGGAACCATACCCAAATGGACCGGCATATCAGATACCGGAAGCGCGTTTTCGGTTTCTTCGCGACATGTGCGTATCTGCCATGCCCGGGTACAGAAATGAGACGTGCAAACAGAAAGTTCTTGCGTTCTTCTTATAGGTTCAACGGGCTGCAGGGTCAAGCAGAAAGCGGTCTTCCCAGACGAAACGGAGCCGGGAAGGGCGTCCGCATCCCCGGTCGCCTTGTCACCTCGGGCGCCACATGTAGCGATGCGGGCCGAAGGAAAGCTCGGTTTCCGCGCTCAGGCAGATGATTTTCCCGGGCAGGAGTTCCAGGCCGCCCGCCCTGATCACGGCTTCGTTTCCGAGCGCCTCAAGGTAATACCGGCCGTTCCAGAATGCCAGGCGGGCTCGCGGCACATGAGGGCGGCCCACCTGCAGCCCCAGCGGCCCCGAGGGTTCCCAGCCGACTTCCATTTTGGAGAGCAGCCACAGATACTCCTCCTCCTGGCCATTCGCAGGCCGCTGAAAGCCAATCCAGTCCCATGGTGCCCGCTCAAACGGATCAATGGTGGGATCCAGGCGGAAGATTTCGCCGCGCGACAGCTGCCACCTGGCATCGTCACTGCGCGGCGCGCAGGAAATCCTCAACGAGAACTCGCACGAACCGATTTTGACATCCGTGCCCGCGGCGACCGGGAATTCATCTTTTGCCCCGATCAGCCGGTGGTTCACCGACATCAGGGCACGGCCTTTTGGAGCCATGCTCAGGTAGCAATTGTCGTCCCGGAACCGGGCCACGAACTGTTCTGCGCTGATGGTCGTGCTGCGCGGGTCCTTCTCGAAATCAGGCAAAAACCGCAGCACGGCATGGCTTCTCTGCGGTTCGCGGCCGAAGACGACTTCCGGCATGGAAAAGATGAAAAAGCGCCGCGGCACGGCCGGATCGAGCGATTCCAGCAAAGCGCGCTCGGCTTTGGCCGGCATCTGGCCGCCGGCGGGCAGGATGATCTTTCTCGAGGCCGCGCGCACGTGCATCGATTCGGCTTCATCAAGGTCCAGATCGACGCGCATCCAGAACGGTTCCTTGCGTTCCATGCGCTCGTTGAGGCGGCCGGCATCGAGCCCCCGGTCCTTTCCCACCCCGCCGATCAACTCGCTCAGGTCGTTGCCCATGAATTTGTCGATATCGTGGATGTCGAGCGTGAAACTCGTATGCGAGGTGGGGCCCTCATTCTTGGATGAAACGATCAGGGTGGTGTCGCCCTTGAAAACCAGCGGCTGGCCGAATTCGTCATCGCACCGGACGGCGATTTCGAGCAACGCTTCGCCGCCGAGCCCCGGCTCATATTGAAAGGAGGATCTCTTGACCACCGCCGGTTCGAGCCTCTTCAATGATTTCGTTTTTGAATTCTCATACGGGCAATTCACATCAAGGTCGAGGGACTTGATCACGCGCTCTCCCTGATTCTTGATGCGGAATTCAATGACACCCATCTCGCCGGCCTTATACCGGTGATTGATATTGATCTCGAGCACCACCGGGCTTTCCGCATTGATTGAAGATTCCATCTCGCTCATGTTTCCCTCCCCGCCAATCAGCCTGAAGCTATAGGACGCAGCGCTCACCTGGACTTGCCCGGTGTTTCTTTCATCGGACGGATCGGACGGATCGGACCGATCCGTCCTTCACCGCATCGGAGATTACCTGAATTCGATTCCGTTTCCGCGGTTCGTGCCGGATTTCTGTGCAACCGCGCGCATGTCAGTCAATCCGGTATTCGCCGCCGGGCTTGACGACTACAGCTTTGGCGCCTGCCGCTTCCGCCTTGCGCACGAACTCCCGCGGATCAGCCTGGATGATATCAAAGGTGCCGTAGTGCATCGGGATGTTGACTTTGGCCTTGAGAAAACCGGCGGCACGCACGGCGTCCTCGATTCCCATGGTGAAGTTATCGCCAATCGGCAGCAGCGCAGCGTCCAGGGGCCCCCAGGCGTCTCCGATCAGCTGCATATCGAGGAACAGTCCGGTGTCGCCCGCGTGGTAAACCTTCCTGCCTCCCATAGTCAGCACAATGCCGGCCGGATTGCCCAGGGCTTCGCCGTCCGGCCCGGTGGATCCGTGGTGGGCAATCGTCAGCTTGACATGGCCGAACGGGAACTGGTGCCCGCCGCCGATGTGCAGAGGATGTCCGGGGCAACCCTGCTTGCCGAGGTAATTGACGATTTCGTAGTTGGCGACAATCAGCGCTCCGCTGCGCCTTGCGATTGCGGCAGCATCTCCCACGTGATCGCCGTGCCCGTGGGTTACGAGGATCGCGTCCAGTTTCTGAAACGCATCTTCTTTGACATCCGCAAGCGGGTTGCCGCTCAGAAACGGATCGATCAGCACCCGGTGTTTCCCATCTTCGAATTCCCAGCAATCATGACCGTGATAGCGCAACGTCAACATAGCGGCTTCCTCCTTCCGGCCCATTATAGACCGGGAGAGAAGGTTCTTAAACTCCGAACGCTGAGAATGGGGATAATCGGAAGCGGGAGGCACTCCCGGAGAAACAAAAACGCCACGGATTTCACGGATTTGTCGATGAACTTTCGATCATGTACTGCGGCCCAGGGGCCGCGCAGCCCTTGGCTGGTTTCTGTCGCGAAACTCCCAATCCGGTGACAACATGGAATGTGGGGGCGACCGGCAGGTCGCCCCCACAGGATTATGCGAGTATCGAGACAGGAACAAACTAGAGGATTGG
>Ga0315277_10002827_pt1 | contig 23864 bp, 10 predicted proteins | sample YL17G05_15_MG_FD_203695 | JGI IMG/M metagenome (GOLD analysis project Ga0315277, IMG submission 203695) | Sediment microbial communities from Yellowstone Lake, YNP, Wyoming, USA - YL17G05_15 | ecosystem: Environmental > Aquatic > Freshwater > Lake > Sediment | place: USA: Wyoming | collected... | reverse complement strand
TAATGCGTGATGCGTAATGCGTGATGCGTAATCAGCGATGAGAGATTGGAGGTTGGAGACTGACGAGGCCATGAGGAATTACTCCTTGTGTCTCCTGATTGTACTCGTTCGTGCGGAAGTGGCAAATTAGGATTTCCAACCAGGCTCTTGTGTGGGATAGAACATTGACTTGACAATCTGTGCCACTACAGTGATACTTGAGTTGGCCAGGCGACGGGAAATCTGCACCGTAGGAGGCGTAGGCTATGCAGCAACTGTTCACCCAACTGTTCGGTGACAATCGCATTCTGATGGGCATTGTGGGTACCGTCATCACAGGCTTCGCCACCGGCCTGGGCGCTTTGCCAGTATTATTCACCTCGAAGGTCTCCGACCGATTGCTGGACGCGCTGCTGGGCTTTGCCGCCGGCGTGATGCTGGCGGCGACTGCCTTCAGCCTGATCGTCCCGGCCATCGAACTGGGCGGCATCTGGCCGGCCGTGCTTGGGATCTTCATCGGTGCACTTTTCCTGGGGGTGCTCGACCGGGTACTACCTCATACGCACCTGATCAAGGGGATTGAAGGCCCCTCCTCGACGATGCGACGGGTGTGGTTGCTCATCATCGCCATCACGCTGCACAATTTCCCAGAGGGGCTGGCGGTGGGCGTGGGCTTTGGCGCCGACCGGCTGCCCGATGCGGTCGCGTTGATGATCGCCATCGCCTTGCAGAACATGCCGGAGGGACTGGCGGTGGCGCTGCCGCTGGTGCGTGAGAAGTGGCCGCGCGGCAAGGCGTTGGCGTATGCGCTGGGGTCAGGCATGGCCGAACCGGTCGCCGGCCTCATCGGTGTGCTGGCCGTCACGTTGATGAAACCACTCTTGCCGTGGGGTATGGCGTTTGCCGCCGGCGCTATGCTCTACGTCGTCTCGGACGAGATCATCCCCGAGACCCACCGGCGGGGCTACGAACTGGAGGGCACGTGGGGCGTCATCGTCGGCTTCCTGGTCATGATGTTCCTGGACAACGCGCTGGGGTAGCCATGGATCTAGTGCATACGGTCACATCCCCTGCGGGTAAGCGGCGGGTGAGGCCCGACGAGGCCCGATGGGTACATCGGGACGTCGGGACACCCGGGCGTGTCAATCTCAGAAGCGCGTGGCTCATCCCGTTGGCTCTCATCTTACTTTGTGGTCTACATCCCCCCGCAGCCGTGCGTGCGCAGGCACCCACACCGCGATTCACCTCCCTCACCGCCGAACAGGGCCTGTCCCATAACGCCGTGCGATGCATCCTGCAAGATAGCCAGGGATTCATGTGGTTTGGGACACAGGATGGGTTGAACAGGTACGACGGGTACACCTTCACCATCTACCGGCATCGCCGTTCGGACCCCAATTCGCTATCAAGCAACGTGATCACTGCGCTATACCAAGACCGCGCGGGCACGCTGTGGGTCGGCACGATTACAGGACTCGATAGCTTTGCGGGAGGTGCGGCGCGATTCGATCATCATTCCGCGATCGGTGAACAGGTGAGCGAGATCTACGAAGACGCCGCAGGCAACCTATGGATCGGGACAGAGGGGGCAGGGCTCTTCAGATACGACCGCGCAGCCGGTCAGTTTACCCAATACTTGCATGACCCATCAGACCCTCACAGTTTGAGCAGCGACAACGTATCGGCCATTTACGAGGATAGTGCGGGAATTCTATGGGTGGGTACCACTCACAGCGGGCTGAACGGTTTTGACCCCGTCACCCTCACGTTTGCCCGCTACCAGCATGCTGCGGCGGACCCACACAGTCTGAGTTATGATCGGGTGACGGCAATCTACGAAGATCGCTCCGGCGTTCTCTGGGTTGGAACAGGAGACGACTATGAAGTGGAGGTGGGCGGGCTGAATGCGTTTGATCGAAACACCGGCCGGTTTACCCGCTACCTCTACGACCCACAGGACCTCCACAGCCTGAGTCACAACGACGTCAAGGCAATCTACGAAGACCAGGCTGGCGCACTCTGGATTGGCACGGACGATGGCCTCAATGTTTTAGATCGCACGGCAAACACCTTCGTCCGTTATCATCACGACCCTCTGGATCCGTATAGCCTGGCCAATGGCCGCATCACCGCCATCTACGAGGACCACAATGGCACACTCTGGTTTGGAACCGATGCCAGGGGGCTCAGCAGATACGCCCGGGTCAAAGAGAAGTTCATGCGCCTCCAACCTGACCCGCTCACTGCCAACGGCCTGAGCGGTTCAGTGATCGGCGCGCTGTACGAAGATCGCGACGGGGACCTCTGGATCGGCATTCACGGCGGGGGCCTGGATCGGTACGACCGCGCGACCGGCCAATTCACTCACTACTCGCATGACGCCGATGATCCTACCAGCCTGAGCCACGACCACGTCAAAGCGCTCTGCGAAGACCACGAGAGCGTACTGTGGGTGGGAACCAACCAGGGCCTGGACCGGTACGAGCGTGCCACCGGCCAGTTTACACATTACATCCACGATCCTGGTGATCCCAACAGTTTGGGCCCTGGCGCGGTTAAGGTCATTCTAGAGGACCATACCCACGCGCTCTGGATCGGCACGGAGGATCCGGGGAGCATAAACCGGTTCGACATGACTGCCGGGGCCTTTACCCGTTATGGGTATGATCCGGCCGACCCGAACAGCCTCATCAACACGTATGGTGTGAGGGCAATCTATGAAGACCAGGCGGGGGACTTGTGGCTGGGCACATATAACGGCCTGGTCCATTTCGACCCCGGCGCCGGGAGGTTCACTCAGTACCTGCACGATCCCGACGATCCTCACAGCTTGAGCCACAATTTCGTCTGGTCCATCTATGAAGATCCAGACAGGAACCTGTGGATCGGGACCGCTGAAGGGCTCAACCGCCTCGACCGGGCTAGTGGGCAATTTGCCGTTTACACGATGGAAGACGGCCTGCCCAACGATGGCGTGATGTGCATACTGGGTGACCAACAGGGCAACCTGTGGCTGGGCACCGATGGTGGAGGTTTGTCCAGGTTCAACCCGTGGACGGAGACCTTTAAGAACTATGACGTGAGCGACGGCCTGGCCAGTAACGTGACGATGCTGGGGGTCTGTCACAGAGGCATGAGCGGGGAGATGTTCTTTGGCACGCTCAATGGGGTGACCGCTTTCTACCCAGCCGACGTGAAAGACAACCCCTACGTCCCACCCATCGTCCTGACAGCGTTCAGAAAGTTTGACGAGACGGTCGAGTTCAATGTCCCTCTCGTGGAGGTGGAAGAGATTACATTGTCCTATCGGGACAATTTCTTCGCTTTTGAATTCGCGGCCCTGGACTATACCGACCCCGCCAGGAACCAGTATGCGTACCAACTGGAAGGCTTTGACAAAGACTGGATCTATTGTGGCACGCGGCGGTACGCCAGTTACACGAACCTGCCGCCAGGCGCATACATTTTCCGCGTCAAGGGCACTAACAACGATGGGATCTGGAACGAGGAGGGGCGCGCGGTGAGGGTGATCATCACACCTCCGTTTTGGCAAACCTGGTGGTTCAGGATTCTGGCAGGCGCCATTGGCTTGGGGGGCGTGTTCGCAGTGGTCGGGGCTCGGATGCGGTATGCAGCCGTCCTGCGCCAGAGCGAAGCGCAGTTCCGGGCATTGTTCGAGAATGCCCCACTCGGTGTGTTTGAGCTGGATATGACCTCAACCCCACCGCGTATCACCCGCGCCAACCGGCAGTCTGAGCGCGTCTACGGGTGGTCTACGGCGGCACTCACAAGCGCCTCTTTGGACAGTATCTTTCCCCCCGACGCGTGGCCGACCCTGGAGCGGACGATGTATGCCCTGGGCCCAGGAGAGACCATCACCGTCGAATCCACTGGCCTGCGCCAGGATGGGACGGCGTTCCCTATTCGCATCAGTGCCACAGGGGGCACGGGACACGATCTCAAACGAGCGATCCTGGCCATCGAGGACATCACAGCGGAAAAGCATCGCCGCTCCGAAGAGGAAGCCATCGCCGAGGAGCGCCGGCGCATCGCCCGCGAGATCCACGATGGCCTGGCCCAGGACCTGGCGGGGCTGCGCTTTAGGGTGAGACTGTGGCACACACTGGTGGACGATGACCCCGCTCAGATGCACGTCGAACTGGACGGCTTGCGAGACCTGTTGAGGGAGAAAATCCGCGACGTACGGCGCTCCATTTTCGCCCTGCGGCCGGTGGCGTTGGACGAACTGGGCTTCTACCCTGCCCTCCGTCAGTTCATCGGTGAATTCGGGGAACAGAATCAACTCTACATTGACCTCCGCATCACGGGGCCACCGGAGCGGCTGCCTGTTTTCCTGGAGCCTGTGCTGTTTCGCATCACTCAGGAGTCGCTAAACAACGTGGGCAAGCATACGCAGGCTCAGATGGTCTGGATCGCATTGGACCTGACATCGCCGGATGTGGTAAGACTGAGAATCCGGGATGACGGCGAGGGTTTCGATCTGGCGCTTCTGGAGCAAGCCTTCCAACGCGGACATTTGGGGCTGAAACAAATGCGTGAGCGGGTAGAAAACCTGCAGGGCGTATTTGAGTTGCACAGTCAACTGGGAAGCGGGACAGAGATTCAGGTTATTCTGCCCCTGACCGGTGAACGCGAGGCATGATATGTCGTCCACCCGTGTGCTGATTGTAGATGACCATCGCATCGTTCGACAGGGTTTGCGTCACGTTTGTGAGTTGGCCGGCGGTCTCACGGTAGTCGGAGAGGCCCAGGATGGGCAAGAAGCAGTGAGGCTGGCACGGCAATTACGGCCCGACGTCATTCTGATGGACATCAACATGCCCATATTGGACGGTGTGCAGGCGACTCGTCTCATCGTTGAAGCCGATCCCTCGGCACGGGTGATCGTTCTTACCATATACCGCCAAGACCACTACGTGTTCGAGGCGATCAAGGCCGGAGCGCGGGGCTACCTGCTCAAGGACATTGACGAACAGGATTTGATCGGTGCCATTCGGGCCGTCCACCAGGGAGATGCACTGATCAACCCCGGTCTGGCGGTCAGACTGTTGGACGAGTTCCGCCGCATCAGCCAAATGACGGACGAAATGGAAGGCTCGGAGGGTCTGACTCAGGCGGAGATGGACGTGTTGCGCCTGGTCGCGCAGGGAACTGACAATAGGGCGGTCGCACAGCAACTCGCCCTGTCGGAACGGACTGTCGCCAACCGTCTCAGCAATATATACGAGAAACTGCACGTCAACAGCCGCACCCAGGCCACGCTGGTTGCCCTGCGCCGGGGGTGGGTGATGTTGGACGATGATGCATGATGCGTGAGGCATGCTGCCCGTTGCGCAGTGCGTGACGAAGCACAAAACACAACACAGAGAAAAGTACCTTACGAGAAGGTACTTTTTTCTTTGCCCGTCGGTGAACTTTATCCCTTGCCAATCAGGGCCAATCCATGAGATGCTTGAGTGTGAGGCCTGGCGTGTTATCATGCGCGGCCATCTTGGCCTACCTGGAGAAGACTGCGTGAATGGTCCCATCAGAGTGTTCATCGTAGATGCTGACGATCCATTTCGCCAGAGGCTGTGCGCATTACTCGGAGACACCGAGGGCGTCACGGTAGTGGGCGAGACGAAAGAGGGGCAACAAGCCATTGCCCTGATCCACGAGGCGCGCCCCGACGTCGTCCTGCTGGACATAGGCACGCCACACACCAGCAACCTGCAAATTGTGACGCAAATCTGCGAATTGCTTCCTCCCACCAAGGTTATCGTACTGAACGACGAGGACCAGGAGCAACTGGTGCTCGATGCGTTCGGAAAGGGTGCGCTGGGACACCTGGTCAGAGGAAGAATCCAGCCAGCGGAGGTCATCGAAGCTGTCCGCGCGGTTGGCAGAGGAGAAGTGGTACTCAGCCCTGGCGTCGCTGGACGCATGTTGGACAAGGTCGTGCACGAACGGCGGCATAGAACCGACTGATTGTTGGGAGATTCGCAGGAGGTGAAACGATGGGCAAGCGAATGATGAGACTGCTCGCATTGGCCACGCTCCTGGCACTGCTGGTGCCACCGGGAGCTGCGGGGGCGCCAGGAAACATCGCCATGGCGTCGAGCGGGCGAGCTCCAGCAGAAACCTGGGTCGTCAACAACACGTACGATGAAAGCGGCACGTGCACACTGCAGTTCTGTTCGCTGCGCCAGGCCATCGCTGCCGCCAACAACCGCGTGCCCGACACTATCATCTTCGACATTCCCACGGATGACCCGGGCTACAGCCCGAGGACCGGCCAGTGGACGATCCACCTGGGTTCCCCGCTGCCGGTCCTCAGCGGCTCCGACTCGCTGGCGATAGACGCGACGAGCCTGGGGGAGCCGGGAAATTGCCAGAGTTACGTCATCATTGATGCCACCGGCATACCCTACGGCCTCGAAGTTACCGGAGCCAACAAGACACTCAGCGGGTTGGTGCTCAAGAACGCACAATCCTACGGCCTCTACATTCGCGGTTCCAGCGCCCAGAACAACCAGTTGACGTGCAGTTACGTGGTGAGCAACGCGGTAGACGGCGTGCGCATCGGCGATGGTGCCAACGGCAACTCTATCGGTTCTGCCAGCGCCAGCCTGCCCAACGTGATTGCCCTGAACGGCGAAGACGGGATCGAGATCACCGGCTCAGCCCACGACAACACGGTCACCAACAACCGCATCGGCACGAACGAGGCTGGCACGTCTGCCTGGGCCAATGGGGGCTACGGCGTGCGCGTCAGCGGTGACGCCATGGCCAACACGATTGGCCTGGCCGAGTCCGGGGGAGGCAACCTCATCAGCAGCAATGGGCTGGGTGGCATCTTGATCAGCGGCAGCGGCACGCGAGACAACGTCGTTCAGTATAACACCATCGGCACCAACGCGGGCGGAACTGCCGCTCTGGGCAGCCAGCAGGACGGCGTGGTGATCAGCAGCGCACCAGACAACACCATCGGCCCCGGCAACCTGATCAGCGGCCACAACCGGGACGGCGTGCGCATCGAGGGCGGGCAGGCGACGGGGAACGTGGTCAAAGGCAATCTGGTAGGCACGGACGCAGCCGGGGCCAGCCGGGTTAGTAACAAAAGGCTGGGCATTCTGCTCCAATCCGAGGCGCATCACAACACCATCGGTATGGACGCCGACGGCAACGTGATCAGCGGCAACGGCTACAACGGGGACTATGCGATGTACGGCGGCGTGGGCATCGTGGGCAGCAATTTCAATACGCTGTGCAACAACAGCATCGGCACAACGGCGGGCCGCAGTGGGAGCCTGCCCAACGCCGGACCTGGGGTGTGGCTGTCAGGCTATGCCCAAGAGAACAGTATCGGCCAGGGGCTGGCGCCAACGCAATCCAATTGCGCCAACACAGTCGCCTGGAACGAGGGGGACGGCATCTACGTCTATGGCCAGGGCACGGTACACAACCCCATCGGCCGCAACTCGATCCACGACAACCAGGGCCTGGGGATCCACAACGAATCCGGCGGCAACGAGGAGTTGCCCCCACCCGACGTCTCGCGCTACTCCGTGTCGCCCGTCGGCGGCGTGGAGTTGGAGGCCACCGCCTGCCCCGGCTGCACCGTGCTGGTGTACTCAGACGACGGCGGCGAGGGGCGCACCTACGAGGGGTCCGGGACGGCCCACGCGACGACCGGCCGCTTCAGTTGGAGCGGCACTCCCACGGAGGCTGCCTTCACACTGGTCAACACCGACGCGTACAGCAACACGTCCGAGTTCTCCGCCGCGTTGGCCAGGCTGAGGCTCTCGATTGACGACGCGTTGCCCGGCGTGGTAGTGAACAAGGTGGCGGGTGACGCAGACACCCCGGCCGGACAGACGATCGTCGAAGTGGTGGCGGAAGTCACCAGTTGGGACCCCAGCCTGAAGGACGACGTAGACGTGCTGGTGACCATCCCAGGGAACCTGTTTGGCAGCCCGGTGCGGGTCTTTGTGCGGGACCAGGCGGGCGATTCCGACGGCACGACGGTGGGCTGGACCAACCTGGGCAGTGGCGCGTATCGGGCGGACGACGTTGACCTCCTGCTGGCAGGGAGCATTTACCGGCGGCGGGTGGTCTTGCGTTTCCAAATCCCCAACGCCACCTCACCTCAAAACGTGTACGTTCAGGGCCAGATCCAGGTGCCGGGCCGGGCCATACGCGAGCCCGACGACACGGCCACGGTGCGCATCGTCCAGCCGGGGAAACTGCAGGCCATCATCGTCGCCAACCGCCGGCTGCTGTACCAGAACTATGCCGCCAACGACGTGACCACCCTGCTGAACCGGTTGTACACCGAGGCGCAAGGGCCGACGGCCAGCCACAGCCCGCCGGCAGCCATCTACTACGTGGACGCCTACAGCAGCACGGTGCGCAACTGGAACAACACCACCGTGAGTTACGCCAGCGAGGCCGTGGCCAACACGGTGGCGAATGGGATTGACGACTTGATCGAGGACTGGCACGAGGACGCAACGCAATACGTCAACGTCCTCGGCTTCCAGTTCCCCATCGCCTGGCCCACCTACCTGCTGATCGTGGGCGACGACGACAGCCTGCCCTTCTATCGCTACAACGACCCCTCCGATGACGAAGGTATTGACTTGTTTGACTGCGACGGGAACCCCGCCAATGGGAAGGAGCACGCCGGCTGGTGCGTGGACAGCAACGCCAACCCGGCGATCCGCGCCACCGACGCGGATTACCTGTTCACCGACAATCCCTACGCCGACGTGTGGGGCAACGACTGGCAGATGGGCGACGTAGAACTGTGGGTGGGGCGCCTGCTGGGCGACAGCGCGGCCGACATGCGGAGCCTCCTGGACCAGGGGGTCAGTTGGAACAACGGCCAGCGGGGCGGCGTCGTGATGGCCAGTGTAGACGGCTGGGAACTGGGGCTGGAGCCGCACGTGAGCGGTTCGGGCCACATCGCCGATCTGTACGACGTGACCGCGCTCCTGCGGGGCAAGGGATTCCAGGTGCGCAACGACGACAATCCCACCAGCGAGGTGCGCACGATTGACGTGATGTCCCCCTTCGAGGGGGGGGACGCCAGTTGGAACACCAACTTCCGCAACGCCGCCAACAACGCCAGTGGAATGGATCTGTTCTTCATCGGCGGGCACGATAGCTATAACTCTGCCAGCATCCCAGGCAGCAACTTCACCCCCGCCGATACCTGCGCCGCCGCCACGTGCGACTACAATCGCTTCGACGACGACCATCCCATCGCCATGATCGTCGGTTGCCACGGCGGCCTGCCGGTGCCCAACGCCGGCGGGCTGGGCGGGGTGAACGACTGTATGGCCCGCGACCTGGTCCACGAGGGAGCCAGCGCCTTCATCGGGGCTACCGGTTTCAGCTATGGCTCGCCCAACGACCTGCACGTATGCACCTGGGGCGAGCGGCTGATGCAACGCTTCTTCGGCCAGTTGGTCAAACCGCCTGGGGGCAACTCGATGACCATCGGCAAGGGCCTAGCGGAGGCCAAGCGGGACTATGTCTTTGGGCAGGGCAGCAACAACGCGCTGGACCGCAAGACGGTGACCGAGTACAACATCTATGGAGTTCCCTGGGCCTTTGTCTACTATCCGAGTCCCAGCGCGACGGCCCTGGCGGCCGCTGAGACCGAGGAACGCGCCTTCACGATAGCCGATGGGCCGGTGGCGGCCGCTGCCAGCGCGGGCACCTACTCGCGCAACTTTACGGTGGACATCGCTGGCTACACCGCGGAGACCGAGACCCAGGGCGGCATCGTGTACAATCTACTCTCTGTTCAGGGAGGTGAACTGGCCATCGCCGCCGATGCTCCCATCCTGCCCTACGTGCGAGCCTACACGCTGACGCTGCCCCTCGGCGGCAGCGTGACCGACGTGCAGATCGTGGACGAGGCGCACTCGAGCGTCGGCCCCTACAACATCCCCATCGCCCAGGTCGAGCCATGGACCGAGGGAGGATTGACCTACACCACGACCACGGACATCGCATACCCGTACCCTACGGACCTGGTGCAGTGGCAGGCGACCGGCGCGGGGGTGCTGTTTACCTTCTTCCCCATCCAGCACAACCCCACCACGGACGCGACCACCTTCTTCAACTACCTCGAGGTGCGTGTCACCTACGAAGCACCGTCCTCCATCGCCGTGACCGATTTCTCCACCGACAAGACCCACTACCGGCCCGGCGAGACGGTCCACACCAGCGCCATCGTCTGGAACGTGGGCAACGCGGATGTGACACTCATCGCCACGCTGACCATCGAAGACACGTTGGGGGGGACCGTGGGAAGCCAGTCCAGCGGCGCGTTCAGCGTGCCACCCGGTGGGTCCCACGGATTGGCGCTGGGCTGGACGGGTGTGTTGCCGAGCGGCTCCTACCAGGCAATCGTGACCGTTCGAAGCAACGACGTGGTCGTGGGCGGGGCCTCCGCGGGCTTCCAGGTCGTGGACGGGCAGATCACTGCGCTGGTGGTCCCCAATGTGCTCGTGCCAGGCCAGGAAGCCAACTTCCAGGTGACTTTCGCCAACTATAGGGCCGGCCAGGTCACTGCCGACGTGCAGCTCTCCGTCTACGACGGCCACGGGCTGCCGGTGGCGGACCTGCCGCCGCAGCCGATGCTGGTTGGAGCAGGCGCAGAAGGGACGGTGGGCTTCGTCTGGGACTCTGAGGGGGCGGGCAGTGGAAATTACATGGCCGTCGCCACAGTCAACGTGGGCAGCCAGGCCTATGGTCCGGCCCAGCAGGACTTCCAGGTCGCCAGCAGGATCTACCTGCCCATCGTGCTGAGAAACCACCCATAGTGGAGACAGGACAAATGAGACACAGGGAGCGGCTGATTGGCTTTTTTCTGATTGGCCTGATGGCACTGAGGGCGAGCCTCCCGGTGCCCGCGGCCAGCGCTGTCGCTCCGGCAGCAACAGCCACGCTCACTATCACGCTGGAAGCGGGCGATTACACGCTGCGCGGGGGAAGCGACGGCGAGACGCGCATCCAGATGGAGAAGGATTTCGGACACTTGGGCGCTCCTGGAGAGCCGGAACTGCCGGGGCACATCTTCCTCATTGCGCTGCCACCAGGAGCGCAGGTGAGCGACGTCCATTTCGCGACGCCGGACCCTGTACTCCTGCCAGGCCGCTACCAGGTGGCGCCGGTTGGGCCGGCCGTATTCGGCCCTGGAGAGGCCAACTCGTCCACTGAGCACACAGAGCAGGCCTGCTCAAGCGACCGGCCATATCCCGGGGAGGTGGGCACGTACCTGGGCCAGGACCAGTGGCGGCGGTATACCTACGCCCGGGTGGCCTTCCAGCCGTTCTCGTACTGGCCACTGTCCGGCGCGCTCCGCTTCCACCCCACGCTGGTCGTGACTATCGAGTACCGGCTGCCCGAACCGGGCAGCCCGGCCTGGCGCGAGGTGGAGCGATTGCGCGACGACCGGGTGCTGGACGACGTCATCGCGCCGTACCTCGTTAACTTCGATCAGGCGCGGTCCTGGTACGACGGTGAGGCCGGCACACTCCTGACAACCGCCGCCAGCCAATACGACTACGTCATCATCGTGCAGAACGCAACCATGGCGACCGCCGTGACGCCCTTCAAGACCTGGAAGGAGTCGTTGGGCCACACGGTCAACGTGGTCACGCTGGATTGGGTCAATGCCAACTACTCGGGCGCAGACGTGGCGGAAAGGGTGTGGAACATGCTACACGCCAAGTACCCGGCCAGCGAATGGGGCATCCGCTACGTGCTGCTGGTGGGCGACCTGAGCATCATCCCCAACCGGCTGCTGTTTTATTCCGATCCACCCAAGGAGTGGGGACTGCAGTCCGACCATTTCTACGCCAAACTAGGGGGCGGCGACACGAGCGCGCAGGTGTGGAACCACGACGGCGACCGGCGCTGGGGCGAGATTGACGGGGACGAGATGAGCGTGGTGCCCGACGTGTTGGTCGGGCGCATCCCGCTCAACGACACCACGAGCGTGGGGAAAGCCCTGCAGGCGATGATCAAGTTCGAGCAGGACGACGGTGGCTGGAAGCACAAGGCGTTGCTGGCCGGCGGCTACAACGACATTGCCAGTGCCGCACAAAAGACCGACAACGCCGTGCTGATGGAGTACATCCGCAACCAACTGCTGACCCCCAACGGGTGGGAGTACACCCGCATCTACGAGCAGAGCGGGTTGGGCACCAGCACCTATACCCCATCGCTCGACTATGACACAAGCAGGACCAATGTGGTGACTGCCTGGAATGGAAGCGCACACGGGCTGGCCATTTTCGCCGACCACGGGAACTCGAGCGGATTGAGCGGCCACGTCTGGCAGAACGACACCCTGACAACCACCAACCAGGTAGACGAGGGGGAGTGGGTGTGGAGCGACTTGTTTACCATTGACGACGTGGCGACCCTGACCACGACCTACCCCTCGCTCGTCGAACTGCTGGGGTGTGCCACGATGGGCCTGACCACCGCCCCCTGGCCGACGCAGACGGTGGACTTGCACGGCACTCCTACCCAACCGGGCGGATATAGCGAGAACACCGGCTCCCGCCTCCTGGCCAGGGGAGCGGCAGCGGGCGTCGTGGGCTTTGACTCCCCTATACCCTACCGGCAATACTGGACTGCGCCGCCCTCGTTTGGCTCGCAGACCGCCGGTGTCTACTTTACCGAAAACCTGGTCAAGAACCGTTACACACTGGGCTGGTCGCTGTACGAAGCCAAGATCCGCTACACCACCAATTACTACCAGGCGGGTGCCTACGAGCCGATCCCCTGGGCCTTCACCCTGTTCGGCGACCCCTCGATGGTCCTGGAGGGATACGATACGTCCGCCCAAGGCACGAACCGGACGATCCACAGCGGCGCCGTCTACGGCTACGGCACCGACAACGCCGACGACGGCGATATGTACGTGGCCGTAATCACAAGCCCCGACACCCACGACGGTGAGATCAAGGTCTACAAGTCCACCAACCACGGCGATACCTGGAGTCACTGGGCAACGGTCATGCACAGCAAAGGCTTCGATGCCGTGGATGTACTGGTGGGGGAGTGGGGTTCAGATGAGTTCGCCGAGAGAAAACTCCACGTCTTTGCCAGCGCCACCGATGGCAGGGTGTATGACAATCGCATAGACCTCTCTACAGCGACCGGCACCTCTGTGCTGATCTCAAATGAGGGCAGCGCGAGCCAGGTGACACACATCTCCGCCGCGCGAGACCCGGTGCCCATTACCTTCGGCCTCTACGTGACCTGGGACGTCACTTCCGGCACCTCCCACCAGGTGAAAGTGGCGCGCTCGACCAGCAACGGCGTATCCTGGACCAGCCAGTTCACGTTCGATGGCTACCAGCAGCCACATATAGACGCCGGCCCTGCCGGATCTGCCAACCACGTCTATCTGGCGGCCGTGGGGAACAGTTTCCCCTACGACGTCTACGTCACGCGCAGCACCGACCGCGGGGCAAACTGGGGCAGTTGGACGAACCTCACTTCTGGAGACAGTGCCAATTATCACGGCACTCCTGCCGTCGCCTCTTCGACCGACGCCGCCATCCCCACCGTGTGGGTGGCTTACGACTACTACAAGACCGTCACCTATGGCGGGGCCGATCTGTACTTTGCCTACTTTACTGATGGGGGGAACAACTGGACGCGGAACCGCATCCTCAGCGCAGAGCAGGGGTTCGATGAACTTTCCCCCGACATGGTCGGCCACCGCGGCGGCCCCAGCCGCTGGATGAACATCGCCTACGATCACAGCCAATCAGCCCGCCACAACGTCGTGTGGCGGTGGGCCAACGGCTCGACGCCGGGCGCCTGGCAGGCCCCTCGGCTGGTCAACGACTACAACACGCACCCGGCAATCGGTCCACAGGTGATCTATTCTCCTGGCGTCGCGGCGACGGGCAGCGGCGTCGTCTACCCCGGCACTGGTTCCCCGGTGACGAACCTGTACTTTGCCGCGCCCTGGCTCACCTCGACGACCAGTCTGGCGGCACGCTCTCCTGCACCCCCTCCCGCTCCCGAGTGGAATGCGGATCACAGGATGGGAACGGATAGGAGTGTAGCGGTGGCATACTCCCCTGCGTCCTCTCCTGCTCTCGGCGGACAACAGTCCGCCGTCCCCCTCCAGGAACCGTACTGGGCGTTCACCGGCCAGGTGGGCCAGGCCTTTCGCGTGGCCGGGCTGGCCCGGCACCCGGATGGGACACTGTACGCCGCCGCCACGACCCGCGACGTGGAACTGGCCAACACAGGGACCGTCTTCCGCTCCGGCGACGGTGGGCGGACCTGGGAACCGCTCCCCGAACTGCCACTGGCCTGGTGGCTGGACAGCATCTTGGTCACCGACGCCGGGACGCTGCTGGCGGGCGGCACGCTGTACGAGTATCACAATCCGGATGTGCACCCCCATGGGGCCATCTATCGCTCCGAGGACGGGGGACAGCACTGGTCGGTCGTTGCCGAGCGGCCGGACACGGGCGCTGTGCTCGCGCTGTTGCAGCGAGCGAACGGCGACGTCGTGGCCGGGGCGGGGCCGGGTGAGACAACGCTCGTTTCGTCGGACGACGGGCAAACCTGGCAGCCGCTGGGCACGCCACCGAGCGCCCGGCGCGTGTATGCGCTCCTGGAGACGGCCGAGGGCAGCCTGTACGCCGGGGGCGAACGCACCGGCGGCACCGGTGCTATCTACCGCCTCGGCAGCGGGGGATGGGAGACGGTCGAGGTACTCGACAACCCCGCCGCCGTGTATGCGCTGCTGGAGGACGACCACCAGGTACTGTATGCGGGAGTAGCATTCACGGACCATACCGGCCGGGTACTCCGGTCCTCCAACGATGGACAGGACTGGGAGCCCTCAGCCCCTCTGGGAGAGAGCCAGGCCGTGCGCACGCTAGTGGAAGGACCGGAGCAGAGGCTGTACGCGGGCGTGGACATGGGCCCCGGCACGTTCACCAGTTACGTGTACAGTTCGGCCGATGGTGGGCAGACCTGGCAGGATGGCGGCTTCGTGTATATGGCAGACGCCGTGTATGACCTGCTGCTCACGCCAGAAGGGGGGATGTATGCTGCCAGCGGCGACACCTATGGCGTTATCTTTCGCTCCGAACCGTCAGGTACGGGAGGATATCGTGTGTATCTCCCGCTAACGTTGCGCAACGCGCAATAGGCGCAATGCGCACCAGGCGCGCTTCGCATCAAGCATAACCTGATCGAGAGGGAGAAATGGCCAAACACATCGCGCAACTGCTGATACCGGCTATCATCCTGGCGCTGGTGATGCCGCTCAGTCCCCTGGCGACACAGGAAACGGCCCGGGCCTCGAGCGGGCATGCACCGGCGGGTACGTGGGTGGTCAACAACACCTACGACGAAAGCGGCACGTGCACGCTGACCTTTTGTTCGCTGCGCCAGGCTATCGCTGCCGCCAATAGTAGCGAGGGGGCCGACACGATCACGTTCGACATTCCCACCACCGACCCCCACTATAACCCGGCCACCGGCCAGTGGGCGATCGCCCTACAGTCTCCTCTGCCGGTGCTCAGCGACCTGGCCGGCACGACGATTAATGCCATGAGGTTCGGTTCCTGCTCCGCGTTCGTGATCATTGACGCCAGTGGCGCCTCCTATGGCCTCGAGATCACCGCGACCCACAACGCCATCAGCGGGTTGGTGATCAAGAACGCGCAGAACTCGGGCCTCTACATCCACGGCTCCAATGCCCAGAACAACCAGTTGACGTGCAGTTACATCGTGAGCAACACGGTGGACGGTGTGCAGATCGCGGGCGGCGCCATCAGCAACACGATCGGTTCTGCCACCGCTACTCTGCCGAACGTGATCTCCGCCAACGGCGGCGACGGGATTGATATCTCCGGCTCGTACCGTAACACGGTTGCCTACAACTATATCGGCACGGACGAGGACGGCAATTCGGCCTGGGGCAACGGGGGGTACGGCATACGCATCTCTGGCGGCGCCATGACCAACACGATCGGCCTGGCCGGCACGGGGGGCCGCAACCTCATCAGCGGCAACGAACTGGGGGGCGTCTTGATCAGCGGCAGTACGACGCGGGACAACGTCGTGCAGAACAACTATGTCGGCGTCAACGCCCTGGGCAGCGCCGCCATCGCCAACCTGGACGCCGGGATCATGAACGACGGCGTGGTCATCAGCAGTGCGCCATACAACACGATCGGCCCGGACAACGTGATCAGCGGCCACCGGCGAGATGGGGTGCGTATCGAGGGCGGCACCGCCATGAACAACGTGATCAAGGGCAACACGATCGGCGCGAACGCCGCCGGGTTGGCCCGGGTGACCAACCGGAGGTTCGGCGTGTGGTTGCAGGGGGAGGCGCACCACAACACCATCGGCACGGCCGGGAGTGCCAACCTGATCAGCGGCAACGGCTACGACGGGGACTTTGCAGTATACGGCGGGGTAGCGATGCTGGGCAGCAATTACAACACTCTGTGTGCCAACAGAATCGGTACGAACCGGCAGGGGGATGGGCTGCCGAATGGGGGACCGGGTGTGCGGGCGACCGACTCTGCGCAGCACAACAGTATCGGGCAGGGCACGGCACAGAATTGCACCAACACCATCGCCTGGAACGAGGGGGATGGCGTCTATATTCACGGCTCCTACACGCTCTACAATGCGATCGGCCGCAACTCGATCCACGATAACGAGGGCCTGGGGATCAACAACGAGTCGGGGGGCAACCGGGAACTCCTCCCACCTGAGATCACGAAATACAGCCACTCGCCCGTCGGCTACGCCACGCTGGAGGGCCGCACCTGCATCACCTGCACCGTGCAGGTCTACTCGGACAGCGGCGGCGAGGGACGCACTTACGAGGGGCAGGCGACGGTCACCAACGGCCACTTCAGTTGGCAGGGGGTCGTCTCGACCGGCTATGCGTTCACGCTGGTCGGCACCGACGCCAACAGCAACTCGTCCGAGTTCTCCGCCTCCCCGGTCAAAGTGAGCCTCTCCATTGACGACGCGCTGCCGCACGTGGTGGTCAACAAGTTGCCAGGGGACAGCGGTGGGCCCGCCATCAGCACGACTGTCGAGTTCGCGGCCACCATCGTGAGTTATGACCCTTCGCTGCGCAAGAATCTGAGCCTGGAACTACGGCTTTCTGGCGGGATATGGGGCTCACCGACGCGCGTCTTTACCCGCACGCTTGCGGCGGACTATAACGGCACCCTGGCCAGTTGGAGCAGCCCATCGGCGGGTGTGTACCGAGTGCAAGGGGTGAACCTCCTGCCGGACTCGGACAACGCCACGAGTTGGTCGCAGCGCGTGGTCCTCCGCTTCGACATCCCTCCCGGCACTTCTCCGACGCCCGTCCTGGCAGTCGGGCTGATTACGGCCACGGCGCGCACGGTGAACCAGGGGGCGGACCTGGCTGCCCTGCAGGTGCTCAAACAGGCGGGCGAGATCATCATCACCAACCGCACGCGGCTCTATGCGCAGTACGACGCGACGGAGACGGCCACTTTCCTCCAGGACCTGTATGCCTTTGCGCAAGGGGCGCCGGCCAACTGGAGCCCGTCCTCGGTGATCTATTACGTGGACGCCTATTCGTCCACTCTGGCCTCCTGGACCAACACGACGGTGAGTTACGCCAGTGAAAGTGCCGCCAACGTGGCGGCGGGACGGGTGGAGGCGCTGCTCGAGGACTGGGTCGAGGATTCGCCGACGACTTATGTGAAGGTGTGTTCCAGTTCGTACGGCTGCCACAACAATCCCGTGGATGCGCCTTATCTGCTGATCGCGGGCGACGACAACATCATCCCCTTCTATCGCCGGCCGGACCCGACGGACACGGAAGCAGAGTACGTCTGCCCTGACTACTGCGCGCCCAACACGGTGCTGACGAACCTGCGCTACAACGACTACTTTTTCACCGACAACCTGTACGCGGACCTCTCCTGGGTATTCGACGAGTTTCCCTGGGACGAAGGGGGTGTGGAACTGGCCACCGGGCGGCTGGTTGGCTCGCGCGCCAGCCACATGTCCACCTTCCTGAAGGCCGGCCAATACGGGCCGTCTACGACGAACCCGGCCCAGGCCATCGTCATGTCGTGGCAGGGACGGGACACGGACGAAATCGCGGCCTATTTGGTCAATCACGGCTATGACGTGCTGAACGACACGGAATCCCCCATCACCGTAGACAACAATGACTGGCTGGAGTCGTATGTGCTGGCGATCTTGATGCAGGACCACTATCAGATCCTGCACCACAGCGACCATGCCAATGAAGGGGGATGGTCTACACCTGACGACGGCAACTCAGACACTGGGGACAGTATCGGGGTGGACGACCTGAATGGGACAGGCCAGGCCAACCGGATCGCTGCCGAGCACCCTATTTTTACCTCCAATGGCTGTCGCTCTGCACTCCCGGACGCACTACCGAACCCCAATGCGAGCGGCAATTTCGTCGAGCAGACGATGGTGAACGCATTTGCGCACCTGGGGGCTTCGGCGGTGATGGGCTCGACGGCGATTTCATTCTCCGACCCTGACGACGACGATCTGTGCTGTGGCGAGGAGTTCGTGCGCGACTTTTGGTCGTGGGCTGCCCGTGCCCCCAGCAGTGGCACGCTGAACCTGGGGCACGCCTTGCGTTACAACAAGCGGTACTGGGACGGGCATTACTCGGTGGACGACGTAGAGGAAAAGACTGGCGGCGAGTTCACGCTGTTCGGCGTACCCTGGGTCACGGCTCCGTACCGTGGTACGTCATCCCCATCGCCGCTGCGGCCGGCCGAGAACGGCGCGCTCGCTGTGCCGCAGGCGATCGCCGCGCAGACGTACGTCGTCACGCGCACCTTCGACGCCTCTGGCTACACGATCAGCCACGTGGAGGACTATGACTTGGTGGAGGTGCCCGGAATGCCGCTGGCCCACGACTTTGGCGTGCCGCTGGTGCCGCTGGCCGAGGTCGAACTGCAACTGCCACTCGGAGCCACGCTGCTGGACGTACGGGTCACACAGGAGAACCCGGTCAATCTGGGCACGCTGAACATCCCAGCCAAAATACCGGCCGTGGACATCCCCGGCGGCGACCCCGGCGGCCTGACCCAGACGCACAATATCGGCGTCTATCCGCCGCAGTTGGCGGTCAGCCGCACCGTATCTATGGACGGCTACAGCCTGGCCCGCGTGTACGCCAGCCCGCTCTCCTACAATACCGATCCGGCCTCCCACCAGGCCACCCTCTACCGCAGCCTGACCATCCGCATCACCTACGACACTTCGGCCACGGTGGGCCTGCTGAGTTTCGCCGCCGATCCAAGTGACCTGGCGCCCGGCCAGCCTTTCTCGGCCAGGGCGACGCTGCTCAACGGCAGCGACGCGCCAGCCGCCGTGACCGGCACGCTCAGGCTGGCCAACAACCTGGGCCAGGTGGTGGGGGTGCAGGGGCTGGATCGCGTAGTTCCTCCTGGCGAACCGTTCCCACTGGAAGTGGGGTGGACTGCCCCGCTGACCGAGGGGGCCTACAACCTGTTCCTGGACCTGTGGCAGGCCGGGAGCCAGCAGGCAGTGGGCTGGCAGATGGTGAACGTGACCGGCGGGCGCATCACGGACCTGACGGTGCCCCAGGGGCTGAAAGTCGGCCAGGAGGCAGCCTTTGCGGTCGGTTTCGCCAACCGGCGCCCCACCCCGTTCGAGGGACAGGTCATGCTCTCGATCTACGGCGCCGGGGGGGCACTCGTGACGACGCTCTCGGCGCCCATCTCGGTGGGTGCTGGAGAGCAAGCCACGGTGAATCTATTCTGGGACACCAGTGGGACGCCGGCCGGCGAGTACGTGGCGGCGGCCACGGTGGCGGGTGCGGGGGAAAGCGTCACCTACGGGGTGGTTCAGGAGAGCTTCAGCCTGCAAGGCGCGCAACAGCGGACGTTCTTACCGCTGGTGTTGCGGAGTTTCTAGCAAATTGCACAACCAGGGAAAGGAGCGAAATGTACATCAGGAGATCCATCACCATCGTACTGGTTGCCAGCGCCATCATGCTGGCCGTGGGAGTTGGTCCCCGCGCCATCGGCAGCGCGCAGGCGCTGCCCCCGGTCCAGGAGCCCCAACCTGTGGGCGCAACCGTCCCTTACCCTGGTCGCCTGGCCGACCAGGCAGGGCAGGCGGTAGCCGATGGGGCCTACGACTTTACCTTCACCCTGTACGAGGCCGAGACCGGCGGGGAGCCGCTGTGGTCAGAGGTACAGAAGGACGTCACGGTACAGGAGGGTGCTTTTAGCGCCCTGCTGGGTAGTGTGAACGCGATCCCAGTGGAGACCCTGAGCGGTGACGAGCGCTGGCTGGAGGTGGGGGTGCGCGGGCCAGGGGAGGCGGAGTTCACCGCGTTGACCCCGCGCCAGCACTTGAGCGAGGCTTCGGCCTCCAGTTTGGCAGGCCCGGCGGCCACTTCGAGCGGGATGACGTGCCCGCACGACCACTGGGGGGAGACGTGGGAGGGGAGCACCGGTTGGCTCTACCTGCGCAACACGAGCACCGGCAATACAGCGTACCTTCCCGGCTGGCTGGCCGGCGTCTACGGCGTAAGCGATACCTGGGCTGGCGTACACGGGCAGAGTACCTCAAATATCGGGGTGTATGGCCAGAGCACGAATTCCTACGGCGTGCAGGGACATAGTGACAGTGGCTATGGGGGGTTCTTTTCCAGCGACGCTGACGACCTCGACCTGGCCGTCGGCGGCCGCCGGGGGCGGATCAATAGCGACCCTGACGACCCGGATAGCAACTTGTATCTTTCCAGCAACGCCGACGTTACCATCAAACTGGACAATGACAGTGGGGGAAATCACTTCCTGCGCGTCCTGAACTCGGGGGGCACCAACGTGTGCACCGTGAGCGAGGATACAGCCGTCGGCCTGGTGTGCACGAACAAGAGCGCCGTCGTCGGGACGGCGAACTATGGCTCGCGCCTGCTCTACGTCGTGGAAAGCCCCGAAGTCTGGTTCGAGGACTTGGGTACGGCCACGCTGGTGGATGGGCAGGCCACGGTGGCTTTCGAGCCGATCTTTGCCGAGACGGTCAACCCGGATGTGGACTATCACGTCTTCGTGACCCCGCTGTGCCAGGAGCCGGTACTGCTGTTTGTCACGAACAAGAGCGCCTCAGGTTTCACAGTGCGCGGGGTGACGCTGGATGGGGAGCCGTCCGGCTGTGCCTTCGACTACCGCATCGCTGCCAAGCGGCTGGGTTATGAAGACATGCGCCTGGAGAAGACGGACTGGCAGGAGGGCGAATGATGAGCAAGCACATGTTCGCTACCGCCGTCATTGCTCTGGTCTGCGTGCTGTTGCTGGCCGGCGCAACATCGGCCCAGTCCGGTAGCCAGCCCTCACCTTCGCGGTACGTTGCGGTCGCCGACCGTGTGGAGAAAGGCGAAGCCTCCGGCGGGCGTTATCACCTGACCAGCGTGTCGTGGCACGTCAGCGGCGCTGCCAGCGGTGGGGATTACCGCCTGCTGAGCCCATCCAGCCCCACCCTGCGAGGCAACGGCTGCTGCTGCACGTACCTGCCCTGTGTGTTGCGCAACCACCACTAGGGTAAAGACATGAAAAAGCGGTTTCTTCACTGCACATTGGCTACATTGTTGGGCCTCGTGCTGACCCTGGCATTCATCGGCTTGGGCGCGGCCGCAAGGGTGCGGCCCGCTTCAGCCGTGCGCTACGTGGCAACGACGGGCACAGACACCGCGAACGACTGCACGTCGAAAGCCCTGCCCTGCGCCACGATCCAGCGTGCCGTTGACGTGGCTGCCCCCGGCGACGAGATTCACATCGCGGGCGGCACCTATAGCCGCGTGGGCACACTGGCCGTGATCACCAAGACATTGTGGATGTGGGGCTGCTACGACCCGGCCTTCACCGCCCCCGATCCAGACCTGTACCAGACGGTGCTGGATGCGCAGTGGGGCGGGTCAGTGATTAGCATCACCAGCGCCGATGAGGTGGGGCTGGTGCACCTGACGCTCACCCACGGCAACGGCAGCGGCAACTGTGGCAGTTACGGCTGTGGCGGCGGCCTCTACGCCGTGGATACCGATCTGCACGTGGGCCATTCTGTCATCACCGATAACGTAGCGAACCCAGCCGGCGGTGGATATGGTGGCGGCGTCTACGTTGAGCGCAACGGGCACGTCAACATTTGGGAAAGCCAGGTCGTGAGCAACACTGCCAGTGCCAACGCCGCATCCTCCGACTACGGCTGGGGTGGCGGCATCTACGTCAACGGCGGCACGGTCTCGCTGGTACAGAACCAGGTCCTCAACAACGTGGCGCACGTGTGGCGGGCGGGCTTTGGCGGTGGGGTCTACATGAACGGTGTCACGCAGGCCGACGTGCTGACCAACGTTATCCGGGGCAACAAGGCCAACGGCACGAACAGCCCTTATGGCAGTTATGGTGGCGGTCTCTACGTCAGCAACGGTTCGGCGGTGGCCGTGACCGGCAACCAGATCGAGGACAACCTGACGAACGGGACCGGTGGCGGGGTCGAGGTTGCCTTTAGCGACGCCCACCTGGCGCGCAACACAATCGTCGGCAACGTGACCGCTGGCGGCGGCGGAGTTTTCGTCCAGAGCACTACCCCCGTCACATTGAGCAACAACCTCATCGCCCACAACTATGCGGGCTTCCGCTGCGGCGGAGTGTACGCGAGCCTCACATCCCTGCCCGGCAGCCAGGTCGTGCTGGTCAATAACACGATTGCCGATAACGGCGACATGGGTGTAGCGGACTGGACGTACGCCGTCCTGACTATGACTAACAACCTGATCGCCGGCCACGCGACCGGGATCGGCATCAAGGACACTGTGCACAGTTCCGTCTCTGCCGATCACAACCTCTTCTGGAACACTTCCGATCCCATCACCGGCACGCACGCTGTCCTGGAGGACCCGCTGCTGGCGCCGAACTACCACCTGCGCATGGGGTCACCCGCAGCGGACCAGGGGCTCACCATTCCCTGGCTGACGACCGACCTGGAAGGCCACCCACGCCCGGAAGGCAGCCAATACGACATGGGGGCATTTGAGGGGGAGAAAGTGTGGTGGGACGTGTTCCTGCCACTGGCATTACGCGACTAGAGAAAGAAGCGACTCAAGTCGCCACTACGAACCACGGCGCGAGTAAGGAGGAGGAGGAGATGAATAGCCTATACACCAAGATCGTTGTGACTGGTGTCCTGGTACTGGTGCTCGCGTGGAGTGCTTGTACAACCACGACGCAGGCGGGTGATACCCCTGGCTCTCCTCCGGCGTCGCCAGCCGATGCGGCGACCTGGGCACACGCACCAGGCGCTGTCACCTATTACGTCCGCCCGGACGGCGGTTCTGCGACGCAGTGTACGGGCCGGACCAACGCCCCCTACCCCGGCAGCGGGACGGGGCGCGCCTGCGCCTGGGACCACCCATTCCGGGCGCTCCCGCCGGGTGGTTCACCGCGCATCGCCGGCGGCGACACGCTCATCATCGCCGCGGGTAGTTACCGGATGGGGCACGGTGCGCCCGGCGCCGACAACTGCGAGTCCGACTACCCCTGGGATTGCCACATGCCACCCATCCCCAGCGGTCCCGACGCAGCGCACCCCACCCGCATCGTAGGAGCCGGATGGGACACCGGGTGCTCCAGTAAGCCGGAACTGTGGGGAACCGAGCGGGCGAACTTGATTCTCAACCTCACTGACGTCAACAACGTCGAGATCGCCTGCCTGGAGATCACCGACCATTCCGGCTGTGTCGAATCTCACAGCGGGGGGTTGGCCTGCCAGCGCGACGAGTATCCCTACGGAGATTG
>Ga0315277_10002826_pt1 | contig 23877 bp, 33 predicted proteins | sample YL17G05_15_MG_FD_203695 | JGI IMG/M metagenome (GOLD analysis project Ga0315277, IMG submission 203695) | Sediment microbial communities from Yellowstone Lake, YNP, Wyoming, USA - YL17G05_15 | ecosystem: Environmental > Aquatic > Freshwater > Lake > Sediment | place: USA: Wyoming | collected... | reverse complement strand
GGGGTACTCCCGGTTGAAGACGTCGGCGGCGAGGTCCCGGCCCTCGTTCGGGGTGAGGACCCCGGCCGAGACGAACCGGGTCGCCATGTCGGTCGTCTCCTGCGGCGACCGGGCGATGGGGCTCTGCGACACGAACTTGTGGTAGCGGACCCCGAGGTCGGGGAACAGCTTCCGGTTGATGACGTCGTCGAACTCCTCGCGCGCCGGCTGGAACACCTGCTGCTCGGCCTGCGCCAGGGCGGCTTCGGAGGTGGCGCGGTTGTAGTCGCGCGAGTCGCCGCAGACGATGGGGGGCAGGCGGAACGCCTGCCCGACCTTGAGGGAGCACTGCTGGTCGTAGTTCTGGAACAGGGCGTCGTCGTGGATGGCGGCCGTCAGCGGCTTGATGTCGATGGACATGCGGCCGGTGCCCGGCGCGTCGGCGGACGGCACGCCCTCGAGCACGAGGACGTTGTGGAAGTTGCGCTTCCCCTTGATCTCGCTCTCGATATGGTCGCGGATCTTCTCGGTTGAGTCCTGCGACAGACGCCCACCCGCCACCAGCACGACGAGCGGGGGCACGCTCTTGTTCTCGAAGTACAGGTAGTTGACCTCGGCCGCCTGGCGGGAGCCGAGCACCTCGAGCAGGGCGCCGATCCACCGCGGGATGCCGTAGGCCGTGCGCGTGCTCGGGATGACGAAGGAGAGCAGCTCGGTCGCGGCGACCGCCTGGGGCTCGCCGGCCCGCAGCGCGTCCATGCTCTCGTAGACCCGGCCCGTCTTGGCGCCGACCGCGCGGGGGTCGCCGAACTCCTTGAAGTAGACGCGCTGCCAGTTGACGATCTGGACGTAGCGGCGGAAGCGCGCCTTCTGCTCCGCCACCGCGTAGTCGAAATCGCTGACCTTGACACGACGAGCGACCACGGTCAGCGCGGGGTCGAGCTGGCACAGGCGCATCGTGAAACTGGGCACGTAGACCAGGCGGTGGACCTTGCCCACGCCGTCCCGCAGCACCTCCCAGAACGCCTGCCCGATGACCTCCTGGTCCGTGCCCGAGCGGCGGCGCAGCGCGGTCAGGCCGTGGTCATCGCTGATGTTGTCGAACAGGGTGTCGAGCTGCGACTTCTCCTGCCGCATCTCGGACCGCATGACGTCCTTGCGGTGGCGGACCTCGCCCTCAGTCGGCCAGTCCTCGAGCAGGAGCGCCGCCGCCTCGTTGCCGAGGAGGCGCTGCTCCAGCGCCAGGTGATGACGCTGCATGTAGATGGACGCGGCGATCCGCTCGTCGACCTTCTCCGCGTTGGCGTCCAAGTCGAGGACGGGCTCGATGCGGTGCCCGAACCCGTGGACGTTCTGCACCATCGCGTCGATGCGCTGGCGCAGGCAGTTGGAGTGCTCGAGGAGGACGGTGAGCGTGGTCGGCTCGTAGGGGGGCAGGAGCGCGCCGGCCTCCTGGAAGGCCAGCGTGAGGTTGTCGGCGGGGACCACGTTGCTGGTCGCACCGTCGGCCGCGTAGCTCTCCGACTTGGCGAGGGAGACCCAGCGGTCCTCGTCCCACCTCCCCGCAGTGGGGCACTGCTGATCAGGGGGTGGGTTGAACCCGTCGAAGAACGACTGCCCCTGCACCTGCGGGGTGATGAGGGAGGCCACCGCGCGGATCACGTTCTGCTCGCCCATGCGCTCCACCGTACACTGACCGGCGCGGGCGTTCAAGATGTATGAGGGAGATTAACCGCTGGTCGGGGGCCACCAACCGCCGCCGAAGACGGACGAGGTCGTGGTCGCGTCCGCGCAGCCGCCGAACCCCCCGAAGACGCCCCGACCCACGACCACGAAGCTCACCTGCGGAGCAGGGGGCGGGACTTCGATATGGAGGATGCGGAGACGATCCATCGCCGCGTTGATCTCCGCCATGCGGGCGTGGACGCCGCCACGGTCAGGGTGACACTCCAACGCGAGCCGCCGGTAAACCTTCTCGGCCTTTTCCCTGAACTCCTCGAGCCGTGCCGGGCGCTCCCGCGGGTCCTGGTGGTGGACCTCGCGCAGGAACTCCTCAAGCAGGCCGAGCGCGCGGAGGGCAGACGTCAACCACTCAGGCATCGGCGTCACCCCGTCCCGACGATCCCGGTCCAACTCGGGGGCAATAACACCTTTGTCGCGCCGCTACTGGCACACTCGCCGCGAGGCCGCAGCTTGAGTCGAAGGGGACGGCCGAGAGGTCGATGCACCGCTTAAACGCGGCGACGTGCTCCTCCAGTTCGCGAACGCGCTGCTCCAGGCGGTTGACGCGGGCCGAGTCACTCACGATCGATTCCTCCGGCGCGGGAAGACGTAGATGGGCGGGTCGTGCGAGGAGCTGGCCCCGTCGTCCCCGGGCCCGTGGCGACGCCGCGCCTCGCGATAACCCGCGAGGTAGCCGAACAGCGCGGCGGCGAAGATGGAAGCCGCGAGCGTCAGGATGGACAGGAAGTCGGGCATCATCCCGCCCTCGCAGCAGCCAGGTGGGGGCAATTGGCGTCGAGCCAGTCGAGCGCCGTGCGCCCGGCCGCGGTGATGATCCCTCCGGCCCGCACGGTCACTGTCACCATGTCGAGGCGCCGACGCGCCGCCTGCACCTCGACCGGCCCGCACGCGTACAGCGTCAGCAGGTTGGCAAGGTACGCCGGCGTGGGCGTGTTCCGCCAGTGCCACCAGTCCAGCTCGAGGTTGCAGGTCAGCGCCTCCACCTCGTACTCGGCGCGCCGCGCGGCGTCGGTGACGTAGTCCCAGACGTAGCCCACCGCCCCGGCACGCTGGAACTGAACGACGTGCTGGTGCTCGTGCGCGCAGGTGACGGCTTGCGCCCACAGGTCCCAACCCGCCTGCGGCACGCCAACATCGAAGGGGAGGTAGATGTTGTAACCGAACGTCGTGGCGCAGGAGTCGAGCCAGGCGCCGCGGTCGATGATCCCCATCGCGCCGAGCAGCGTTCCTAGCTCGCGCATCGCGTACGAATCGGAGCGAGTCACGGTGCGCGTCCCGTAGGACCGACACATGGCCTTCCACAGCGCGCGCACCTCTTCCGGCTTGACGTCCATCAGGAACTCTCCCACGTTCGGGAGCCCCTGCAGGGCCCCGAGGAACTTCCGCAGCACGTCACTCTCCCGGGCACGCGGGCAAGCAGGCGTGTCCCGCCCCCCCGTCGGTCGTCACGGCGCAACACGAGAAAGGGGCGCCCCCGCCCAGCGTGGTGACGCGCCAGCAGTCGGTGACGTCCTGCCACCGATGGTCGGGCCCGCACACCTGGGCGATGCCCGTCACGCACTGTGTCGCCGCGACCACGGGACAATGCGCGGCCACCGGGCCGCACGCACCCAGCACCAGGAAGGCCAGCACCAGCGCGCGCATCAGTTCGCCCCCGGGGCGACCGGAGCAGTGCACTTGGGGACGTGCTTGGAGACGACCTCATACATCTCGCTGCAGGCGCGCATCAGTTCGGCGCGATCCCATTGCAAGACCTCGACCGAGAAGATGACCGCGACCTCGAGCCCCGCGAACACGACCGCGGCGGCCCCGGGTCGGGTCCAATGGCGGTCGTCGCGCAGCGCCTGCCAGAGCGCGTGCATCAGCCGCCGGTACAGCGGGCGGTCCATCTTGGTCGTCGCGTTCACGTTCCCTCCTGGCCGAACAGGTAGAGCAGGCGGTGCTTGCGCGCGGTCGCGTTGCGCCCCAGCCGCTCGTCCGGCGTGGTGGCCCTGTCCTGGAACTCGGTGACGAGCGTATCAGAGAGCTGCTCGAGGGCCGCGCGCAGGCTCGCCCCGGAACCCCAGAGCTTGAACTCGTCGCACCACAGCATCACGTTGCCGGGCTCCTCGCTGCGGATCTCGTACCTGATCGGCTCGCGCAGCACCTTGCCCGCCAGCACGAGGATGGTCCCCGTCTTCATGGCTCGACCGAATCCCCAACGACGGCGATCTTCACGTCCACCCCGGTAGCAACGTAAGTGTCCGTCGCGGATGCGATGGGGTGCTTCGGGCCCGCCTCGAACGGCCTGACCAGCCCGAGCTTCCCGACGAAACAGCCGCTACACCAGGCCGTCACGCCCAGCTCGTTCGGGTCGTACTCCCCGATCAGCGGCGCCGCCGACGTGTCGCCCCCGTCGTCCAGCTCCGCGGCGTGGATGCACCCGGTGACAATGTAGCCGTCCCCGGCCGACGTCAGCGCACCCCCGCACCCCTCGCACTTCGGGTAGGTCACCGTGTCCATGATCCCCTCCTACGCGGCGCTCCCGTCCCAGCGGTGCGGGATGCCTCCGCTGGGGGTGCGTGCGTCCTCGAGCGTCTGCGCGCGGCGGGTCGCCGCGAGCAGGCGGTTGCTGTTGCCGTGGACGAGCCAGGCCGCGACGAGCCCCCAGAACTCGGGGTCCTCGCCAACGTGCTTGACGCTAAAGCTCCCCTCGCTACCGTGGTCGGTCACGAGGCGCGCGACGTAGCCGTCACACTCCGCCTTGCGCGTCCCCATCGGTTTATGCTGCCGCGGCATCGTCCCTCGCATCTTAACACGCGCGCGCCCCCGCGGGCACTACACCGCGAGCTGCTCCGCGCGCAGAATTGCACCACCGTCGGAGATCACGCCTCCTCGTCATCGAAGACGCGCGGGTCGAGCCCCGTGTCGACCGCCCCGGACGCGGCCCCGTCTCCGCCGCGACGCGCGGGGCGCGCGAAGGTCCGCACGCTGACCTCCCCGCCCAGGTCGTCCCGCCCGAACGAGCGCGCGGACGCCGCCGCGATCATCAGCGCCATGAGCCGGTCGCCCGCGTGCTGGTCGGGGCTGTAATAGAGGGCGTCGCTGATGAGGGCCTCGACCTCGGGATCGGGCGCGCCCTCCCGGTTCGGGATGATGAAGCGCGCCCCGGCGAAGTCGGCCTCCAGGGCCTCCATGCCGAAGTGCTTGCTCTTGGCGGTCGTGTTCCAGGCGCGCACGGGCAGCCGGGGATAGTCCTTGCGGGTCATCTGGATGAGGTAGCTCTGCGCCGAGTTGCTCTCGACCACGACCACGCCGCCGTAGCGCCGGTGGACCTCGACGATGCGCCCGATGATGTCGGGCGCGGACCAGCGCCCGGACTCGACGTTGAGCAGGATCAGCTCCCCCGTGGGGTAGCGCATGACGGTCACGAGCGCGGTCAGGTCGGCGCTCTCCTTCTGCTCGACCGCCAGGTCGACCCCGGTCCACACGGTCGCCCCGGCCGGCAGGTCCGCGGCGGAGACGCTGCGCGCGAACGGCACCCCGTAGCCCCGGTCCAGGCAGGCCTCGATCCACTCGCGCTTGAAGTGGGCGCTGGAGTCGTCGCGCACTTTGCAGAGCATCTGCTTCGAGAACTCGTGCGGGGAGAGCTTGTCCAGCTCGGCCCGGCGCTCCTCGATGCGCTCCCGCGGCCACCGCTCGGGCCAGAGCAGCACCCCGGTGCGCTCGTCGACGACCGGGTAGCGCCGGGCGTGCCAAGCGCCGGTGCGCTCCCAGCGGTGGAGCAGGTCGTCGGGGTGCCAGGAGTTGCCGATGGCGACCATGCGCGCGGTCGCGCTCATGCGGCCCGGGACGGTCGAGTTGTACCAGTCGCAGAGCTTCTGGCGCTCGGAATGGGTCCGGGTCGACTGCCAGGTGAGCACGTCGTCGAGGATGCCCATGTTGGCGCGCAGGCCGAGGATGTTGGAGTGGACCCCGGCGGCGAGGACGCTCGGGTCGCGGACGCCGATGTGCGGGCGCTTGACCGTCAGTTCGGTCTCGCCCCAGGGCGTGGCCGGCCGCAGGTTCGGGAAGATGTCGCGCAGCTCGGGGCTCCGCTCGATGTAGCGGCCCAGGGTGCGCACGATGCGGACGGCCAGGTTGTGGGTCGCGCACAGGATGAGCACGCGCATGGTCGGGTTGCGGTCCAGCTCGAACAGGACCCGCCCGATCGCGATGCCCTGGGTCTTCCCGCTCTCCGGGGGCGCCCAAATGATCTGCCGCTTGTTCTTGGTGATGAGCCGCTGCCACTCGACGTGAGAAGCCGAGAGCCGGATCGGCTGCCCGGTGGTCTCGTCCTTGAGGACCACGGCGCAGAACACGGCCGGGTCCTCGCGGGCCAGCTCGCGGATCACGGGCCAAGTCTGCTCCTGCTCGCGCAGGGCGCGAACCACGCTAGGCGCCAGGGACAACGCCGACCTCCAGCAGGGCGCCCGGGTCGCCCTCGCCGTTCCCGCCCCCGCCCTTCTCCTCGACCTCGATGTCGGCGTCTTCCACGCCCGGGGACAGGGCGCGCCGCCGGATCAGGTCCGCCAGGGCGGCCCCGTGCTCCAGGCGCCGGATGGCCTCCTCCTCCGTGAGCTGCTCGACCTGGACGCTCACGATCTCGGTGGGCTCGCCGATGCGCAGGCGCTCCAGCTCCATGCAGACCCGGGCGGCCTCGGCGAGGTTCTTACTAAAGTAGCCCAGCGCATACATGAACGCCTTCGCGTCCTTGAGGGTCGCGGTCCCCCCCAGAGCGGCCTGGTGGATGAGCTTCGCCATGGCGTCGAGCACGTCCGGGTGGAACGCCTTACGCCCGTACACGATGCCCGCCAGGACCAGGCCTCGCATGTTCCGGCACATGGCGATCTCGCTCTGCTGGGTCTCCAAGGCGTCCGCCTTGGCGGCGGCCATCAAGGCCTCCAGCTTGCGCTTGGCCTCCTTCTCGGCCACCAGCACGGCCTTCGCCAGCTCGCCGCGAGCCTGCTGCTTGATCTTCTCGGCCTCCTCCTGGGCCTCCCCCACGATGCGCGCGGCCGATCCGACGGCCCGGTCGAGGGCCTTCCCCTTGACCTTCTCGGCCGCGTCCAGCCGCACCCGGGCGGCCCGGGTCAGCTCGTCCAGGTGCTTCTTCGCCATGAGGGTCTCGCGTAGCTCGGAGGCCAGCGCCCGACGCCCCGGGTGCTCGTCGCCCAGGACCTTGCGGATCGGCGGGAACCCCTTGGAGGGCCACCCCTTGTGCCAAGCGCGCTTCGCCATGCGAATGCAGCACCCGGACTCCCGGGCGACGGCGGTGAGGTAGCCGCGCCCGACCGAGGGGGGGCTCCGGCGGTACGCCTCCGTGAGGGCGTCGTAGTCCTTCTGGGTCACCTCGCGCTTCATGGGAGTCAGCATAGCACGGTTTTAGGCCCGTTCGTTAGGACTGCACGAGGAGGCGCCCCGGGGACCTCCGCCGGTCGCTCCGGCGATGGTAGCGGGGGCGCGGGGTTGGACTCCCCGGGGCGGGGCGCTCCGAGCCTAAACTGGGTGCCCACATGTGGGAGACGAAGGCCCTGAACCCGGCGCGGCGCGCGGCGAGCTTCTCGGCCCGGGACAACCCCTCCCGCAGCTCCGCGGCAAACTCGAGGTGGTCCGTCGAGGCCGCCTGCAGGACGATGGTCCGGGTGACGTGGCAAGGGCCGGCGGCCGTGGAGGTGGCGCCGTCGTTACCGAAGGCCGAGGCCCTCCAGGAGGGCGACGAGCCGGGGGAGGTCGTCCCGCGCGTCCGGGCAGAGCGTGACGAGGACGGGCTCGTTCATGGAGCGGAAGATCGAGCTGACCACCATGGGCACGGTCGCCCGCTGAGCGCCGAGCCGCCACAGCGCGTCCTCCACCACAGCGCGTCCTCCACCGCGGCGAAGTGGCTGCGGGCCAGGTGATCAAATGCCTCCTCCGCGCTCCGACACGTGACCGGCGCGGGCACGACGTCGCCGTAGGCCTCGACGAACTTCTTGAAGTCGAGGTCGATGACCTCGGGCAGGCGCCCGGTGCGGTCGCCGGCCTCGTAGTGGACGTTCGGCTTGGTGCGGATGACCCGGCGCGCGACCTGCTTGCCGTCCGCGCCCGTCGTCACCTCGAGGTCGCAGAAGAGGATGATGTCCACCATCCCGAGGACGATCTTCCGGGCCTTCTCCGGCAGCGTCGGGACGATGCGGGTGAGCTTCCCCGTCCGCGTCTCCAGCTCCTTCTCCTGCGAGTGGGAGATGAGGAAGAGGCCGTAGGGCAGCAGCGAGAGCTTGTTGAGGACGCGGTAGAACTCGCTGTTGATGAGCGCGTAGCCCTTGCCGTAGCCGAGGTCGCTCTCGTGCTCGATCTTGAATTTCTGGCAGACGTGCTCGGCGCACATCCGGTACGCGTTGTCGACGGTGTCGAGGACGATGGTCTTGTAGGGGTGCTTCCCCTCGGAGATCTCCTTGCAGGCCTGCAGCAGGTCCTCCCAGGTGCCGATGGCCACCTGGAAGACCTCCAGGTTGTTGAGGCCCGCCTCGGTGGCGAGGAACAGCGCGCCCTCGGCCTGCGAGCACCAGGTGCTCTTGCCGATCTTGCTCGGGCCGTAGGTGAGGACCGTGAGGTCGCTCAGGTTCGTCTTGGGAGGGGTCTTCTGGGACGGCAACATGTCGTGCTCCTTGTGGGTTGGGGGTCAGAACGGCGAGGCCTCGACGGCTTCGAGGGTCCCCGCGCTCCTGCGGTCGATGAGGTCGTAGGTGCTGATCATCCGCCCCGGTTTGATGCGAGGACTCAACTCCGACCCCCCCTCTTCTTCCCGGGCGGCTTCTCCTCCCTGACGTACCGCGCGACGCGGTACTTCCACAAGCTCGCGGTCGTCTGGCGCATCTCCGCGGCCATGTCCCACGCGCGCAGCCTGATCGCCGACACCTTCCGCAGCATCACGCACCACGTCGGGTGGTCCCCGAACCGGCACTCGACCACGTACAGCACGGACTTCCTCGTCACGGCTTCCCCCCAACCTGATCGATGGACAGGGGCACCCGCTTGAGGTGGGCCGCCGGACGCGGCTTGTTGGGCGCGCGGGGGGCGGCCATCGGGGCGGGCAGCGAGGCCGGCGACGGTGCCGCCGCGATGCGCCCCCCGCGCCCTGTCACGATTGGCGCGGGGCGATCCCGCCCTGTCACGATTGGCCGCGCCGCCGCCTGGCGGACGTGCCCCAGCAGGACCTCGTTCATCAGCCGCACGTGCCCCTCGAGCTGGTCGACCTGGCGGGCCAGGTCGGCGAGGGCCTGCTGCACGTCGTTGGAGCTGGTGGCGAGCACGGTGTAGCCCCGGCTCGCCTGATCCCGCGCCCGGTCCTGCCGCGCCCAGGTCAGGCCCCCGACCCCGCCCGCGGCGACGAGCGCCGGGACCGTGTACCGCGCAACCGCGTAGAACACCCTCGACCACCCCTTGGTTTCGTCAGGCATCGCATCCTCCTCAGTCGTCCCACAAGAAGCCCGGCCCCACGAGCGCCCCGACCTGGGGCGCCGCGCGGGCCACCCGCACCACCCGCACCGGGAGGCGGCGACGCTGGTTGAGCGCGCCCAGCACCTCCCCCCGGTCCAGCGCGCGCAGCACGCGGACGGCCTCGGGCTGCTCGAACAAGCCGACGAAGCCCGATTGCGCTCCCGTGACGATGGATCGGAATCCGGTGGTGCGTATCGCGTCGACGGTTTGCGACGCGTGCACCCCCACAGGAACGTATTCGTGCAGGTCTAGCGGCCGCGGCATCACCACGAACAGGGCCAGGGCGGCGCCGAGGCGCTCCAGAGCGACCTCCTCCGCCGTCAGGACCGGGTCCGGGGCCGCGGGGTCGAGCAGGTCTACCACCTGCTCCACGTCCGCCCACGTCAGCCCCGCCGCGCGCTTCTCCATGTCCCCCTCCCACCCTTTGACTTGCGCTTGCCCGCTGGTTTTCCGAGCGCGTGCAGGCCGGCGCGCCGCGGGGAGGACGCCGGGAGGCCGCGCGGGTATCCCGGCAGCTTCTCCAGATCGAGCAGCGTCGCGTGGTGGAGGACCCGGCTGACCCGGGGTCCGTTCTTCGAGTAGTAATCGAGGGAGCATGCCCGCGGCGAGTCCGTCCAGGCCCGCGCCACCTCTGGGAGCAGCTCCTTGCGCCCCACCCCCACGGGGCGGACGTAGACGAACCCCGCCGCCTTGGGCACGTCGATGTAGGAGTCTTCCCCGGGGGTCTCCACCTGCGCAGCGTGGACGCCGATCAGGTGCAGCGAGACGACCTCCCGCCCCTCGACCCACCTCAGCTCGTAGGTCTCCCCCAGGCGCCAGAGCACCTCCTCCTCCGCGCTCAGGACCGCGCCCGGGGCGAGGTCGGCGGCAGACACGAAGGTGGGGCTCACTCCGCCCCCGCGGGGCGGGCGCAGAACCGCGCCCGCAGCTTCTTGCCGACGTAGTCGCGCAGGCTCTTGCACTGCGGCACGTCCGGGTCGGCCAGAAACTTCTCGACCGCCGGATCCGGGCGCCAGCGCGTGATCCCCCCGCTGTCGTCGTGCGCCCCGATCAGCTTGCCCACCAGGTCCTCGAGCGGCGCCCCGTACTGCAGGGCGATGCTGACGAACGTGCAGGCCGCGTCGGCCATGGCCCCGCCGACCAGGTGGCGGTGCTCCCGATCGAGCTGAAGGAAGACCTCGCCCACCCGGCCGTCGGGGAAGAACCCGACGTGCATCACGGCCGAGATGCCCCCCCGGCGCGGGCCGATGCGCAGGTCCCAGGCGACGGACTCGCGGTCGTCCGGCAGGTGCTCGCGCTGCCGCGGGACCTCCAGGGGCTTCCCCTCGGCGGCGGCCCGGTACTTCGCCAGGTCGGCGCGCAGGACCTCGGACTCCCCGAGCAGCTTGAGGTACGCCTCCCGGGCGCAGTCGCGCTCGTAGGTGACCTTGACCAGCTCGATGCGGTGGGACTCGGCGCGGAGCTGGGGTGCGCAGCGCGAGCAGTCAGGCCTGGGCGTCGTCTTCCGCACGGTTCCCCCCTTCCCTTCGACGTCGTCGGGCTCCCCCGCACAAGCCGCGCAGGAAACGGGCCGCCGCGCGGCGGTTCTTGCCAAGGTTCCACCAGTGGTTCACGCCGGACGGGTGCGGGACCATAACGGCGGGGACGCCTCGTACCAGGAACCACTCGAAGTAGCCCCCCGCCCACCCGAACACGCGGGCCGGCCCACAGCCGACGAGGACCACGAACGGGCGCCCCGACAAGTCGACGCCGTCCGCGGCGGTGCGGGCCTCGCGCACGGGGAACCTGTCGCCCTTCCCGCGCTTCCCGGGCCACCTCCCAACCAAGTTGACGGCGTCCGCGAACTCGTCCACCCCCCGGGCACCAACGATCCGCGCCAAGCGGTCGCCGCTGCGCGTGCCCCTGCCGAAGGCGGGGCCACCGGCCCGGGCCGGTGCTTGCCCCACCAGGAGCGGCCTCACGCTGCGCCCCCGAGCTTGGAGAACACCCCGTCGACCAGCGCGGACGCGATAGCGCGCATCATCAATGGGGGGACCGAGTTCCCCAGGCGCGCCCACTGCTGGGCGTAGCCCCCGGCCAGCTCAAAGTCGTCGGGGAACGAGCACAAGCGCTTGACCTCCGCGATCGAGAGCCGCCTCCGCTGCGGGGGCGCGAACCCTTCCCCCTCCCCCGCAGGTGAGCCCTGGACCGCGATTCCGGAGAACCCCGAGCTGGACGCGAGGACCGTTGGGCACGGGGAGCACCCCGGCGCGCGCCGGGCGCGCGCCGGGGCTTCCGCGAGCGGGCAGTCCCCCCCGCCGACGATCTCCCCGTAGGACCCGCCCAACGCGGTGACCGTCGGCGCCGGGCTGGACGCGGCCGCGACGTCCGCGCCGGGGAAGTACCCGTGCGCGGGGCGGCGCAGCGCCGCCCCGCGGCTTGGCCCACCCTCGACCAGGAGCACTTGGCCAAAACCGCTCCCCCCGATCCCCCCCTTCATTATCGTGGGGGACGGCGAATCCACACACGGGACGCGCGCGCCGGCGGAGAAGCCGGAGACGAACTCCAGTTCCGGCCCGCGCACAACAGCGGCTCGCCGCTGTTGTGCGGAGTCGCTCGCGATCGTCATGATCGGCCGCCCGGCGTCCCGGTCCACGTCCCCGTAGTTGTGGCCGACGACCCGCGCGATCCACGGGCAGGCGTCGGCGATGGAATACCGGTACGGCAGCGGCCGGGGGAACGCCGGCTGGACGCCGAGATCCGAACGCACGCCAACGAAGATCACGCGCTGCCGCGCTTGCGGAACCCCGAGCCACTGCGCGTCGAGGAGGCGCGCCTCGACGACGTAGCCGCACCCCCGGAGCGCGCGCAGGACCTCCTTAAAAGTGCCGACGGCGACGCCCTTCGCCAGGCCGCTGACGTTCTCGGCCACGAACACCCGGGGCATAAGGCCGCGCAGGAGCCGCGCGTACTCCCAGAACAGGTCGTCCATCCTCTGCTTAACCCCAGCGTGCCGGGTCTCCTTCCCCCACAGCTTCTCCCGCCTCCCCGCGGTCGAGAACGAGGTGCACGGGGGTGAGCCGTCAAAGACGTCCAGCTCCCCCTCCCGCAGCCCGGCCGCGCCGAGGACGTCGGCGGGCTGCACCTCCCGGACGTCCCGCGCGTCGAGGGTCGTCCCAGGGTGGTTCAGGACGTACGAGGCGCGCGCCTTTAGGTCGCAGTCGTTGGCCCACACCACGTCCATCCCGGCCATGCGGTAGCCCAGGCACGAGCCCCCGCACCCGGAGAAGGTGGACGCCACCTTGAGGCCGTTCCTGGGGACGGAGGCGATCTCCTCCATCGAGAGGACGCGGTAGGAAGGCTTGCCGGCGCCCTCGCTCACGACGCCTTCCCCCGCCACTCGTACCCGCACTTCGGGCAGCGGTACTCCGTCGGCATGTCGTCGTCGAGGATCGCGAAGTCGCTCGGGGGGGACGGGCACTCGGACGCCCCCGCGATCAGGGCGGCCGCCGCGGTGATGGCGTCGACGTCGTTCCTGTCGTACCCCGTCCCGGCGAGGGACTCGTCGCCCCCCTCCGCGACCATGCGCGACAGCGCCGCGGCGAGGGCGACGTCGTCCCACCCCCCCTTCTCCACGAGCCGGTTGAGCGCGATGGCGGCGGCCCCCTCGTCTCGCTCCTCGACCCCCACGAAGTCGACGGGGACGAGCCACGCACCGCCTTCCCCCACCTCGATGTTCCCGGGGGGCTCCTTCCCGTCGGCCCTCATCCCCGCCAGCGCCTCGGCTCGCCCGTGCCCCGACAGGACGTGCCCGGTGACCCGGTTGACGACGATGCGCTCGAGGAAGCCGAAGCGCCCCATGCTGTCCCTTATGTCGGGGACGGCGTGCCCCTTCGGGTTGCCCGGCAAGCGCAGCAGCTCGTCCAGGATCACCATCTTAGACTCGATCATGTCGTTCCTCCCTCGTGAAGGTTCAACCTACCACGGCGACCTTCCCGGCCTCAACGGACAAGCGCAGGTCGGGCGCGAGCGCCGCGGCGAGCGCCTCGCTGTGGGTGACCACGAGGACCTTCCGGTCGTGCGCCAGGTCGGCGAGCACCCGGGCCGCCGCCGCGACCCCCTCCGCGTCGAGCGCGTCCAGGGCCTCGTCGAAGTAGAGGTCACCCCCCTCGACCGCGTGGGCCGCGCGGGCCACGTCGGCCAGGGCGAGCAGCACGGCCAGGTCGATCCGCCGCCGCTCCCCGCCGCTCGCCGCCTTGTAGCCCTTGCCCCCGCCGGCCCCCGCGACCTCGAGCGAGAGCGCGTCGGCGATGCCCCCCGACTTCCGCTCCGCGTAGGGCTTCAGGGCCAGGCGCAGGCCCGGCCCGGCCAGCCGGTCGAGCCACCCGTTCGCCGCCTCCTCCAGGCCCCCCAGGGCGCGCCCCAGCAGGTGCGCCCGCACCCCCCGGAGCCCGAGCGCGCGCTCGGCCGCCCGCAGCTCTCCATGCTCGGCCCGGGCCGCTTCCCCCTCTCCCCCCGCCGTCCCGCGCTGGGCCTCGAACTCGGCCAGGGCCGCCCGGGACTCGGCGACGACCCGCTCCTGCAGGGCCCGCTGGCGCGCCACCATCTCGGCCCCCCGGGCGCGCTCCACGAGCGCCGCCCGCTGCCGCTCCACCGCCAGGGCCCCCTCCTCCAGCTCGGCGACCTCCTCCCCGATGGCGGCCTGCGCCTCCTCGGCCGCGCGGGCCGCCTCCTCCGCGCTGACCCGCTCCCGCTCGACCGCCCCCCGCAGGGACGCCCGGAGCGCGGCCGGGACCTCCCCCCCGCAGGTCGGACAGGAGTCCCGGTCCAGGCGCCCCTGGGCCGCCGTGGCTTGCCCCAGGGCGGCCCGGCGCTGCTCCCGGAGGGACAGGGCCCCCTCCAGCTCCCGGCGCAGCCTGGCGGCCTCCTGGCGCGCCTGGGACGACGCCGCCTGCAGCTTGTCCGCCCGGGCCTTGAGGTCGGCGACCGGCTCCACCGCGCCGATGGCGGCCAAGGCGACCTCGGCCTCGCGCAGCCTCCGCCCCTCCGACTCCAGGTGGAGGGCGAGCTGCTCCCCCGACCGGGCGAGGTCCTGGACCCGGCGCTCGGCCGCGCGCAGGTCGGCCCGGCACGCCTCCAGCGCCGGGTCGAACTGGTCGAGCCCCAGCATGGCCTCGAGCAGGCGCTTACGCTCCCCATCCGTGGCCCCGGTGAAGGCGGCGCTGTCCGCGCTCGAGAACACGGCGCTGCGCCGCCACACGTCCCACGGGCCGACCACCCGCTCCAGGGCCTCCTGCGCCTTGGTCGTGGTCGCGTAGTCCTCCGCAGCCCCCCCGGCGGACCAGGCCAGCGCGACCTTGCCCCCCGCCGCGCGGCGCCGGCGGGCCTCCAGCCCCGCGGCGACCAGGCCGACCTCCCCCTCCTCGCCGTCCCGCCACGGGTCGGTCCCGCGCAGGGTGCGCCCGTACATGGCGACGGCGACCGCCTCGACCAGGCTGCTCTTGCCGGCCCGGTTCGGCCCGGTCACCAGCACCAGGCCGCGCGCGGGCAGCTCGACCCGCGTGTCCCCGTGCGACATGAAGCCCCGAAGCTGCAGCGTGCGGACGTTCATCGCATCTCCTCCTCCCGTGTGAGCGGAAGCGCGAGGGCGCACTTGAGTTTCAGCAGGCAGTAAGCGTGCACCCCGAAGCCGGCCGGCGAGAACCCGAAAGAAATGAGCCGATCCTCTCCGAGGGCGCGCAGGAGAGGCTCCCGGCAGATGTGGCACCCCGGCGGTCCACCCCGCTGACGGGCGCGCTTCACGAGGGCGGCCGCGCACCGCTCGCAGATGATCATCCCGTCGAACACGCCGAGCGGGGCGTCTGCCCCGTGCAGCGCGCAACCGAAGCGCCCCGTGAGCGGGAGCCCGTAGGTCGCCGCCAGGTGCTCCTCGTAGATCAACCGGCGCTCGACCGGCATCCCCTCGATCAAGCGCAGCCGCTCGTCCATCGCCCAAGGGATCGGGCGCAATGCCTCTGGCAAGGGATCGGGAGCGGGGAAGTAGCTCCTGGTCAACGGCCGCGGCGCCGCCGAGAACGGCTCCCGCTTCACCTGATCTGCCGGCGAGGGCGCGGGAGCGTAGCCGGCGGTCAAGTCGCGGATCACCGCGAGGCCATCGTCCCCCAAAACGACGAAGGGCTTGAGCCACTTGCTCCGACTGGGGTGACGCATCTTGCGAAGGGCCTTGGCCTCGATCTGGCGGATGCGCTCGCGCGTGACCCCGAGGACCTTGCCGACCCCTTTCAGGGTGAGCGCGCGCCGCTCCCCGAAGCCGAACCGCAGCCGCAGCACCTCCGCCTCGCGCGGGTCAAGCGTCGCCAGCACCTCCTGCGTCCGGTCCGCCAGCTCCCTCGAGTCGACCACCCCGCCCAGGAACGTGACTCCCGGAACGAGAAGCGGGACGGGTGCGACGACCTCGGTGGCGCCCGCGAGGTCGGCGCACAATTCCGACGCCGCCGCGGGCCACAGCTCCGCCGGCTCGATCCCGTGAAACCGGGAGATCCGCCGCGCCGTCTTCTTCCACCCTCCCCCGTGACGGAGGGGGGTCGCCGCCCCCTGCTCGTACTTCCGCACCAGCGACAACGACACCCGCACCCGCCGGGCGAACCCGCGCTGCGACAGACCCAGCTCCTCGCGCAGCCCCCTCAACTTCGCGTTGGTGCCCATCTCATTCCCCGGTCTCGTCCGCCTCGTACAGCAGCGCGTCCCACTCGGCGAGCATCGCCTGCGGGCGCACCTCCTGCACCAGGGCGAAGGTCTGCGGGTAGTTCATCCCGAGGCGGAAGCGGCAGTAGTCCGCCACCTTGCCCGCGAGCACCGCGTCGCGCGTGACCAGCGCCTCCTTGATCGCATCCTTCAGCTTCATGCGTCCCTCCACCGACATTTTATCCGGCCACGTTACGCCCCGCCCGACGTGCCACACCGTACCAGGCCACGCCCCGCCTCGCCTGCCTCTCCGCGCCCGATCCGGCCTCACCACGCCAGGCCACGCCTCACCACGCCAGGCCACGCCTCACCACGCCAGGCCACGCCTCGCCTGCCCCGCCTTCCACGCCTTGCCTTCCGCGCCTTGCCTTCCTCTCCTGCCCCGCCCGACCGCTCCACCCTCTCCGCGCCACCCCATGCCTCGCCTGCCAAACCGCGCCTGACCGGGCCCGACCTAGCCTCACCGCGCCAGACCTCGCCCCGCCTGCCTGGCCCGTCCTCACCGCATCGAGCCAATCTTCACCTCACCTTCCCCGCCTTCCTCTCCGCGCCGCCCTCACCTGACCAAGCCAACCCACGCCCTGCCTGCCACGCCTCGCCGAACCGTGACGCACCATACCGCGCCCCGACTCGCCCTGCCTGCCACGCCAGGCCCAGCCCGCTACGTCGCGGCCCGCTCGAACCAGGCAGCCAGTTGCTTCCCGACCAGCCGCTTCTTGTGCGCCTTCAGGACGTGCTGCTCCCGCTCCTCCGCGGACACCACCGCCGAGCACTGGCCCCGACCGTTCTTGTGCTTGCACATGAACCGCGGCTTCGGGCTCTCCACCGGCACCTCGAAAAGGCCGAGCTGCGAGATGACCTTATCCACCTCACCGAACACGGATGCCAGCTCCTTCAGCCCGTCGTACTTGCGCCGCAGCGCGACCAGGTCGGCCACCGCCCGCCGCAGGGTGTAGACGCGGAACTCCTCCGTCTGCATCACCACGTCGCGCGGGAGGTAGCCCCCCGCGCGCGCGGACCCGCTCGGGAGCGCCTCCTCGTTTCCCTCCACCATCACGACGTCTGGGATATGCAGGAAGGCGGCGGTCTCGGGGCGGTCCGTGTCGACGATGACGACCGCAGTGATGAGACCCTGCGCCTGCTCCCTCCGCCAACGCTCCCCGCAGACCTTGTCGTCCCACTCGAACGCGTCGTGCAGAGCGTGCCCCTTCGGCCGGCAGGAGTCCACGAACGCCGCCGGGTCCACCTTGCCGTCCCGCGCCACCAGCTCGTCGCACAGGCGCCCGACAAGGGATGGGTTGATTCCGCCCAAGGAGACCCCGTGAACGATGCCACCACGCTTGAACTTCCAATGCTTGCTCATTTCGTCCTCCTCAAGATCAAGATGCCTGCCGTGCCCCTCCACGCGCGGACGAGCCTCTCCGGTCCCAGCCTATCCTCCCCTTGCCTGCCCCGTCACACCGCGCGCCGCCGTGCCTCGCCTCGCCTTGCCTTTCCGCGCCGCCCCACGCCTCGCCTCGCCCGCCCGGACAATCCAGGCCTGGCCTCTCCAGCCCTTCGCAACTGCCCCGTCACACGGACAGGGCTCATTCGTGATCTCTGGATTCATCGGATACAGCCTCCATACAGACCCCATACAGACCCCATACAGACCGCATCCGTTCCAAATACAGACCCATGGGGGGAGGGGGGAACATCGGCCAGTAGTCGGGGGTGGTGCTCACGGCTCCCCCTCCTTCCAGGCCCGCGGGATCGGCCAGCCCCACTCCCCCAGGACCTCGCGCAGCAGCCGGCGCCGGCCCGCGCGGGTGTAGAGCAGCTCGTAGACCTCGTCGTGGCACACCCGCCGCACCTTCCGGTCGGGCGGGTGCCCCTCCTCGTGGACCTCCTCCAGCAGGGCACCGCACTCCGCGCAGCGAACCGTGGTCTCCCACCTGGGGTTCGCGTAGTGGTCCATCAGCGCGACCATCTGCTGCGCGGCCACGGCGGGGTGATGAACGTACCGCGACTCCAGCAGGCCAGCGGGCCTCCGGGTGAAGTCGCGCGCCCCGTCGTGAATGCACTCCGGTGGATCGCGCGGGCTCACGACTCTCCCTCCCCCACCGACTCCGCGATCAGGTCCAGCAGCCACCGCGGTAACGCCAGGCGCACGGTGCAGGGGTCGGCTGGGTCGACGAAGGCCAGCGCACCCCCCTCGCGCAAGATGTCGGCAAGGCCAAAGGCGCGCACGGTGCTGGTGATGACGCCCTCCTTTTCTATACTCATCCGTGTCTCCCACTAGCAGGCATTCCATTTCTGCGTGCTAGCTCATAGATCTCTGGCTGCAGCCAACCCTCTACACAATCAAGGGCCTCGGTAATCCTTATCTAATACATTTGTGCACGACTCTCTCGGATTTGATCTTTATCCTGGCGAGGTGCAGACGCTTAGTTATCTCCGCGACCACAGCCTCATGCATGTCATTAGCTTTCCCGTCATCATCAGGAGTGCAGGTAGAGATTAACCAAGGAGAGTTGAAATCGACCTGTCTCGCTACATCGGCTTCCCAATAAGAACCTTCCTTGATTGCGTGGAAAGCCATGGTGCGGATATGGCATTGACCCACGGTAGAGATAACAATACGAGTCTTCCCACATTCCAGCAGGGTATTACGACGGAAGATGCAACTGGAAGCACAGATAAAATGACCAGGCCAGCCTCGTTCTGTACGTTTGACTTTCATCAGTCTACCTCAAGGTAGAAACAGATCCGCGTTACATCCCCTACCCTAGAAGATAGGGGTGCATACTAGGGAAGATAGCCATAACCCTTATCTCCCCATCCTCTAATGGTCTACAGGATCCTTTCACCCAGCTCAAGGGGGCTTGCCCATCCGCGCCTGCCTCGCCTCTCCTCGCCTCTCCTCGCCTCTCCCAGCCCCGCCTCGCCTGCCTCTCCGCGCCAGACCCCGCCTCACCCGACCAGACCATGCCCTGCCGCGCCATGCCCTTCCATGCCCGGCCCGCCTCGTCTCGTCCTGCGCGGTCGGAACGCTCCACGCCACGCCTGACCTAGTCGAGCTGCGCTACGCCCGCGCCCCACGCGCGAGCGCCGCGACCATCCCGCTCTTGATCTCGAACGACCCCCAGCCAAGCCCCGCCGACTCCCTGGAGTCGTTCCGGCCTTCCCCGATCCCGACCTGCTGCCCCGCCCTCATCAGCAGGTTGGCGACGTCGGTGGAGGTGAGCATGTCGGCGTCGAACTTGATCCGCACGACCGCCTCCCACCCCGGCGCCCACTTCGGCCGCGCGCGCAGATCCATGCTCCCGTCGGAGTTGCGCGCCGGGACGATGAACATCTCCGGCTCCCCCTTGGTGATCTTGAAGAGGGGGGAGCCGTCCGCCCGGTCGAACCCGTCGGCCTCCGCCCACAGGGCCAGCTTCGCGTGCGTCATCTTGTAGCCCACCGTGCGGCACGCCGAGATGCAGGCGTCGCGGAGAGCCGCGCACGGGATACCGCACCACCCTTCGGTCGAGACGTGCTTCGCGTCCTCGTACAGCGCGGCGAAGTCCTTGGGGGGCTTGCTGCGGGACTTACCCTTCTGCTGGGACCCCGCTTCCTGCGTGGCCTTCATCTGCTCCTGAGGTCGCGACCCGAAGCGGTGCTGGACGTAGGGAACCGTCCCCACGAGGGTGAACTGCACCACCTTGTAGTTCGGCGACCTGATCTGGATCAGCTCCGTCTTCTTCGCTTCCTGCTCCACCGGCTTGACTGCTTCCTTGGTCATCGGTCTCCTCCTTGCCCGCTAGGCGGGCTGCCTGGTAGTGGGCCACCGCGGCCCGTTCTGCCGTCACACGTTCGCGACCCACACCACGGCGCGGGCGCCGCTGCGCGTGAGCCGCTCCCCGTTCTTCCTGATCCGCGGCGGCGTGGTGCGGGCCAGCTCGCAGACCCGCGCGCTCGCCGTCTGGTGCTTCATGTCCAACGCCTCCTCGACCTCGTCGGTCGTCGCCCCGTACCGGCCCCGCGCGGAGATCAGCGCGTAGACCCGATCCCGCATCGTCGCCGCGTGTGGCGCCACCATGAGCGCCGCCGCCCGGGACGTCCCGCTCCCCCGCGCGTGCGGGGGCACGTTCAACGACGCGAACTCGAGCTGCCCCTTCGTCACCATGGTGGACCTCCGCTCGCTCATCCCAAACTTGTGACTATTCTTGAGTTCATCCTTCGCCATGCCGCGCCACCTCACCGGCCGCCCCCCGCGCCCAGGTAGGCCCGGCAGCGGCGCAGCACCGCCGCCCGGTCGACCCCCTCCTCCAGCTCCATCGCCCCGACGAACCCGGCGAGGGCCTCGTCCAGGTTCCCGGCCCCCCGGGCCGCGCCGGCGGCGGCCCGGGCCGCAACGGCCGCGTCCGCCCGCTCCCGCTCGACCTCGACCGCCAGCAGGTGCGGGTCCCCCGCCATCGCCCGCTCCCCCGCGGCCTGGGCCTCGACCACCTCCTCTGCCCCCGCGACCACCCAGCGCAGGTACGCCCGGCCCCCCTCGTGAGCGAGCGCCGCCGCCACCTTCGCGTCCGCCTCTTCCTGCGAACGCGCCAGCAGGAACCGCGGCCCCCCGAACCAGACGGTCCGGTGCAGGAACGTGTCCCCGTCGGCCCAGATGGCTGCGCGCCCATACTCGGTCCCCTCGTCCTGCCAGCCGCGCGGGACGAGCGCCCCGAGCTGGACCACAGCCGGCCCGTGGTCGAGGATTCGCTGAGAGTAAGTCTCCGTCCGGTGCCAGTGCCCGGCGAAGCCCCAGTCGATCCCCCGCTCCCCCATCGCCGCCAGCAGGTCCGCCGCCGGGACCTGCTCACCCGGCCCGAGGAGCCACGGCGGGGAGTTCGCGTCAGACAGCCCGTAGTGCATCGCCAGCAGGCGTGCCGGCCCCTTTCCCCGGCACCGCTTGAAGTGCTTCCTGACCAGGGCCGGAACCTCCCGCGCCGCGTCCGCGAGCCCGAACGGGACGCAGAGCAGCTCCACACCCCCAATCTGCACCACGCGCGGCTCCTCGACGACCTCGGCCACCGGCGCCATCGGGGCGAGCGCGTTGTCCCCCGGGGCCGCCGAATGCATCTCGTGGTTCCCCAGGATGAGCACCGTCGGCAGGTTGGCGAGCGCCCGCTGCGCCGCCGCGATGATCGGCGGCTCGGGCCGGTGCGAGTCGAACAAGTCCCCGCAGACCACCAGGGCGTCGCACGCCTCCTTCTTGGCGAAGGCCGTCGCACGCCCGAGCACGTCCAGCGCCAGCCGGCAGCGGGCGTTGATGCCCGCCTCCAGCGGGCCCCCGTGCTGGGAGAAGTTGGCGAGATGCGCGTCGGCCACGAAGCAGAGCCGCGTCACGCCTTCACCTCCAGGCCAAGCCGCATCTGCTTCCCCGCCCACCGCCCCAGCTCCAGCTCGTCGGCCTGCCGCTCCCCCGCCGACGTGGTGGGGAGCACCGAGATCCGCCCCTGGTGGCGCGGCACCTCCTGACCGTCGAACACGAACCACGCCAGGTCGTGCACGTCGGTCTGCCCGTCCCCGGTGAAGCTCGCCCGGTTCGGCAGCACCAGCACGTCGGGGGCGTGGGTCCGCATGAACTCGGCCCGCTCCTCGCTCGCCAGCATGCCGAGCCGCATCAGCAAGCAGGTCGTCTCGGCGTGCTCCATCCCCCAGCGGACGAACTCCAACGCCTGCCCGAAGGGGGGGTTGGTGATGCAGACCCCGTGCCGGCCCGGAAAGTCGACCACGGGCACGCGGGCCGGGCAGAGGACCCGGGCCGGGTCGCCGACGGCCTCGACCAGGGCGTCGCGGCACTCCGCCCGCGCCTCGATGGCCACCCAGGTCACGCCTGGCCGGACCTGGTTGACCGCGCGGATCAGGTGGCCCTCGCCAGCCGCCGGCTCCACCCACGAATTGCTCATCAGGCAGATCCCCCCCAGCAGCCGCCGGACCATCCAAGCGGGGGTCGGGTAGTAGTCCAGCTCCCTCCTCACGACCGCACCCGCCCGCGGTAGTGGGCCTTCCAGCGCGCATGCGCGGCCTCCCGCTGGAGCGCGCGGTAGAGCGCCGGCCCGACCACCGGGCCGTGCTTCCTGACGTAGAACTCAAGCCGCCGCATCGGTCCCCCCCTCCTCCGGGCTCACCGTCGCCACCGCCCGCCGCCGCGCCAGCACCGCGCCCCGCACGTCCTCGCGCAGCGCGCCCATCAGCTTCGGGTCCGCTCCCAGGCGCTCCGCGGCGGCGTCGCGCCCGTTGCCGACCTTCGCGCCTTGGTACGAGAGCCAGGCGCCCGCCTTCTCCACCACACCCAGGTCGGTCCCCAGGTCGAGCAGCTCGGCCGCCGCGTGGATCCCGCGCCCGTACATGATGTCGAACTCCGCCTGCCGGAACGGCGGGGAGCACTTGTTCTTGACGACCTTCGCGCGGGTCTTGACCCCGACCTGCTCGTCCCCGTGCTTGATGCTCGCGACGCGGCGCAGGTCCACGCGCACGCTGGCGTAGAACTTGAGCGCCTGCCCCCCGGGGGTCGTCTCGGGAGATCCCCACATGACGCCGATCTTCTGCCGGAGCTGGTTGGAGAACATGATCGCCACGTCGTTCCGGGCCGTGACCGCGCACAGCTTGCGCATCGCCTGGCTCATCAGCCGCGCCTGGAGGCCCATGTGCGCGTCCCCCATGTCCCCCTCCAGCTCGGCCCGCGGCACCAGAGCGGCCACGGAGTCGACGCAGATCAGGTCGACCGCCGCGGTCTGCACCAGGGTGTTCGCGATCTCGAGCGCCTGCTCCCCGCAGTCGGGCTGCGACACGAGCACCCGCTCCAGGTCGACCCCGAGGGCCTGCGCGTAGCCCACGTCGAGCGCGTGCTCCGCGTCGACGAACGCCGCCGCCCCGCCGGCCCGCTGGGCCTCGGCGACGGCGTGCAGCATCAGGGTCGACTTTCCCACGGATTCAGGTCCATAGAGTTCGATGATGCGCCCCCGCGGCCAGCCCCCGATCCCCAGCGCCAGGTCGAGGCCGAGCGAGCCCGTGGAGATGACCCCGACCTCGCTCGCCCCGACCTCCCCGAGGTTCATGATCGCCCCCTTGCCGAACTGCTTCTCGATGGTCGCGACCGCCTGGGCGAGGCGCCGCGCCCGCTCCTTGATCCCCTTGTCCGCCATGATGACCCCCTACCAAGCAATGTCGTCGTCCGGGTCGATGACCGGCGCGTCAACCGCCTTGAGCCGGCGACCCTCCCCCGCGGAAGGGGCCCCCTTGCCGGAGACCGTGCGCACCACGTCGCCCAAGTTGCCGGACTCGAGCATCTCGCGGATCTCCTCCGGCGTCGGCACGTAGACCGTGCGCCCGAGGCTGGGCCGCATGTCGAGCCAGCCCATGTCGCCGAGCGGGGTCGACTTGCGGGAGACGGCCACCTCGTAGCGCGTGTCCTTCTTCCCGGTGCCCGTGCGCGTGACCACGATGTCGTGACCGTCGATGGGGTCGGTGTAGTCGACGCCCGCCTCCGGGTCCTCGCGCAGGAAGCGCAGCTTCTCGTGCTGCTTCTTCGAGAAGCGCGCGAGCATCGGCCCCAGCTCCGGCCGAGCGCGGTCGACGAGGGCGGTGATGACGGCGAAGCCCGGCTCGAAGTTCTCGGCCGCCTTCGCGTCGGCGTAGTTGCCCCCGGACCGCAGGCGCTCCGCGACCGCGCAGGCCACGCAGGGCTTCTTCGCCATCAGGCGGGGGCAGTTGAAGACGACCTTCTTCTCGGCGCCCGGCGCGTCGATGTAGTGGGTCGCCAGGAACACGAACGGGCTGTTGCGCCCGGCCGGGGGCGGTAGGATGCGGACGATGTTGCGCCCGACCTTCCAGTCCATGAAGGTCGTCTTGACCATGCGCGACACCTCCTCGGCCTCGTGCCGCGCGGCCTCCGGGGTCTAGGCGCCGTACTTGACGATG
>Ga0315277_10002825_pt1 | contig 23892 bp, 16 predicted proteins | sample YL17G05_15_MG_FD_203695 | JGI IMG/M metagenome (GOLD analysis project Ga0315277, IMG submission 203695) | Sediment microbial communities from Yellowstone Lake, YNP, Wyoming, USA - YL17G05_15 | ecosystem: Environmental > Aquatic > Freshwater > Lake > Sediment | place: USA: Wyoming | collected... | reverse complement strand
GTGCTTTCGGCAGACCGCTTTGACCGCTACCGAGCTCCTCCAGCGCCCGTCTCAAAAGGATTTTTTCATCCGGATTCATTTTCCCGCTCATGGCCGGCAATCTCTTCTCCGCTTCCTCGTTCAAGGCGTCCAGCCCCTGCTGCGCGTCGCGGTTATAAAGGGTCATGATCCGGAAAGTTTCCTCACCCCAGCCGAGGAGAGCGAACACCGCGTGCATTATCTCGTCATGCTCCGCCGGCAGCATCCGCGGGCTTATTTTCCTTAACAACAGGGGAACGTTTTCTACCTGGCCCATGTGGTATATTGCCCGGGCGCCGTGGATCACCAGGCGCGGGTTATGGGTGTGCCGGAATATTTCCTTGATCCGGCCATAGGATTCCCTGTCCTCCAGCTCGGCCAGAGCCACCATAGCCTTCCCTTCGAGGAAAAAATCGTTGCTGTAAAGGCCCTCCCGGAGATCGGGCACGGCCTCGGCCACACGGTGGCGGCCCAGGATCTCCGCAGCCATGAAAGAAGTGGTGAACTCTCCGCTCCACACTTCCTGGATCAGCCGCTTGGCTGCCTGAGGCCCGAAATCTATTCTGTCCAGGGCTTCCAGGGCCGCTGTCCTGATCGTGAAAAGCGGGCTGTCCAGGTAATCAAGCAAAGTCTTCTCGCCCACCTCGCTGCGCAGAGAAGCCAAACCATCGAGCAGCCTCCGGGTCTCGCCAAGGGGCGGCATTTCCTCCAGGCGCTGTACGGAGAGCAGTGTCCGCCAGTCGCGTACGCTGAACATCATCCCCAGCACCGTGGTGATCTTTCTTTCGGCCAGGGGCTTGAGGCTCAATACGGCGATAAGGGCCAGAAGCTCGGCAGCCAGGACGAATAGGAAGTAGGTGCGATAAATATTTATCCCTCTCAGGCCGAAATCGCGCAGGGCTTCGAGCAGACCGCCGCCAAGCACAGTGCCTACAAGACCAGCGGCGAGGCCCTGGAGCACGAGAATAATCAGGAACAGGTTGAGCAGGCTCTCCCGAGGTGCGACGTTCAGAAAATAATGTGAAAGAGTGATCTGTACGCTGCCCATACAGAAACCGACAAAGAAAAATAACAGCCCGGTATACAGGGGGTTCATTCTGTCCGGAGTAACCACCCAGAGAAGGCTGAGTGCTGCAAGTCCCAGAACATTGATCACCATCACGGGCCGGGGGCCGGAGCGGTCAAGGAGCAAGGAATTGAGGTACGAAGCAGCTACAATACCCAGGGTTTGAAAAACTACAAAAACCACCGCGCCCTGGTCCGAGATAAAGTAGCCGTTCTTGACCGCCAATACCTGGAAAGGCGCCAGAAGCTGGATACCTGAATAAGCTACCACCCAGGCGAGAATCAGGAACTGGAGCTTTCTCTCCCTGTAGATGAGAGCGATTGCCCGGAGCAGAGGCTCGCGGCTTGAGAGCATAGGCCCCTCTGACTCCGGCACGCGCCACAAAAATATGGAAGCTGTCATTCCCAGAACACAGCCCACCCCAACTAAAACCTGGAAGTGAAAGAAAGAGGGGTTGCCGCGCAGCCAGAAACTTACTGCCACGAGCATGCTGACCATGGCTGCATAGCCCCAGAACCAGGCCTGACCGATAAACCGTCCCCGGTCGTTTTCGCTGGTGATATCGTTGATCAGAATGTTGTCCGAGGAAACTCCCATGCTGCGGAATGCGAAAAAGAGGAAGCTTGAGCCGAGGAGCCAGTATAAACCCAGATTAGGTGAATAATGCTGATAAATCCAGGGGGCGAGGAGCAAAAGCCCGCCCATCAGGTTCCGAAAAAACCAGCAGGTACTGTAAGTCCTGGCAGCGCCCCAGCGGGCCACCATGGCCTTACCCAGAAGCACGAAAATGGTTGTCAGATGAATGTAACTGGAGAGAAGACCGATATGGAAATCATTGGCCCCGAGTTTCAAGCCGTACAGAACTAGTACGCTCTCAGCCAGGGCGGAATAAGAGAAGGCATTGATAGTCGCGAAGTAAAGGAATCCACTCTGCGCTTCTTTTTTCTGGGACAGGGTCAGCCGTGGAGGAAAAACTCTTGCTGTCATCACACCGCCGTAAAAATAAAGACATTTTAAATCCCCCCTTGCCCACTTTAGTAAAGGGGTGGGGAAGCGGCCTCTTCTCCTTTTGAAAAGAGGGATCGAGGGGAATTTGTGAAATATGCTTCGAACTTTTGCTATTATTTATAGGGCAATACAATCAGTAACCATACATCAGATTAGGCATTAAGATACTAGAAAAAGTGAAACATTGTCAAATATTAGGCTTTTAACTTTTCCCGGTGGTAATAAAACAGTCAAAGGATACCCGCACATGCGGCAACCTTCAAGCTCTCGTTGACTTATCCTTTTAATCTTTTTAAATTTACGACCTTAGATTCAAATTGACTGTTATTTTCCATTCCAGGGGGAGATAAAAGATGGCGGTTAATGAAAAAGAATCAATTATGGACAAGCTGGTCAGTCTGTGCAAGAGGCGCGGTTATATTTTTCAGAGCAGCGAGATTTACGGCGGGATCAACTCCTGCTGGGATTACGGCCCGCTGGGAGTGGAGCTCAAGCGCAACATAAAGGAGTTCTGGTGGCGCTGGATGACTTTGGATAGGGACGATATCGAGGGGCTGGATGCCTCGATCCTGATGCATCCGCGGGTGTGGGAGGCCTCGGGCCATGTGGAAGGGTTCACTGACCCCCTGGTAGACTGCAAGAACTGCAAACAACGGTTCCGCGCCGACCAGATCCAGGGCAATACCTGTCCCGCCTGCGGCAAGGAGACCTTGACCCAGCCGCGGCAGTTCAACCTCATGTTCAAGACCCACATGGGCCCGGTGGAGGATGATGCCTCCCTGGTTTACCTCAGGCCGGAAACTGCTCAGGGCATCTATGTCAATTTTTTCAATGTACAGACTGCTCTGCGCCGCAAGATACCTTTCGGCATAGCCCAGATCGGCAAGGCTTTCCGGAACGAGATCACTCCCGGCAACTTCATTTTCCGCACCCGCGAGTTCGAGCAGATGGAGATGCAGTATTTTGTCAAGCCGGGCACTGACCAGGAGTGGTTCGAGAAGTGGAAAGAAGACCGGATGCAGTATTACCTGGCCCTGAGCCTTAAGAAAGAGAAGCTCCGTTTCCACCAGCACGGCCCGGGCGAGCTGGCCCATTATGCGCGGGCTGCTTTCGATGTCGAATACGAATTCCCCTTCGGCTGGCAGGAGCTCGAAGGTATCCACAACCGCACCGATTTCGATCTCTCCCGCCACAACGATTACAGCGGCAAGGACTCGCTGAGCTATTTCGACGAGGCGACAGGGGAGCGCTTCGTGCCTTATGTGATCGAGGCCTCGGCTGGCTGTGACCGGACTCTTTTGACTTGTCTGGTCGACGCCTATGACGAAGAAGAGGAGCGGGTGGTCCTGAGGCTCTCCCCGAAAATCGCACCGATCAAGGCCGGGGTGTTCCCCCTGGTGAAAAAAGAGGAAATGGTCAAGGCGGCCAGGGATGTATACGAGCGGCTGCGTCGGAAATTCAAGACCTTTTACGACCACAACGGCTCGATCGGCAGAAGATACCGCCGCCAGGACGAAGCCGGAACGCCGCTGGGAATCACTACTGATGGGCAGACAATCGAGGATTATACGGTCACGATCCGGGAAAGGGACTCCATGAACCAGCACCGGGTGAAGATCGATGAAGTGGCCGAGTGGGTATCGCGCTATGTCAACGGCTGATCAAAAAGCGCTTATTCCACTTCTCGATCTGGGGCCGGATGAAATAATTGCGGAGCTGCGAGGCCGCCTGGCCTCCTGGGGCGAGAAACCATACCGTGTCAAACAGGTCATACGCCAGATTTACCAGCGCCTGAGCCTGGATTTCCTGGAGATGACCGATCTGCCTGCCGGGCTGAGGGAAAACCTGGCCTCTACTTACCGGATCATGCCGCTGGGGATTGTGGAGCGAAGAAAATCCCGGGATGGTACAGTCAAGACGTTGTGGAAGCTCGATGACGGCGCATTCGTGGAAAGCGTAACCATTCCCATGGAGCGTGAGCGCTCTACTCTCTGCCTTTCCACTCAGACAGGCTGTGCTTTCGGCTGCGTTTTCTGCGCAACCGGCAGACTGGGAGCTGGCCGCAATCTCAGCTCCGGAGAAATTGTCGGCCAGGCTATCGCCCTGATGAGAGAAACAGAAGGCCCGGTGCCGGCAGGAGAAGACCGCCCGCGCTCTCCAAACATAGTTTTCATGGGCATGGGCGAACCTTTCCTGAATTACGAAAACCTGAAAAAAGCCCTCACCGTGCTCAACCACAACGATTTTCTTCAGGTGGGAGCGCGCCGGATAACTGTCTCCACAGTGGGCCTGCCGGATGGAATCATACGCTTCAGCCAGGACTTCCCGCAGATGAAACTGGCGGTGAGCCTGCACTCGGCCCGGGAAGCCCTGCGGAAAAAACTCATACCCGCAGCCCGGAAATACCCTCTGCCTCAACTTCTCGAAGCCTGCCGGGAAGCCCACCGGATTACTGCCCGGCGCATCACTTTCGAATACCTGTTGATCCCCGGAGTGAACGACGAGCCTGAAGATATAGAAGCCCTGGCCCGCTTCACCGGGAACCTTCCCTGCAAGATCAATCTCATTCCCTATAACCCGGTGCCGGGAGTCCTGTTCCAGGCGCCGACCCGGGAGGAACTGGAGAATTTCCAGAAAAAGCTGTTCACTTCCTCGAAGCAGGCGGTGACTATGCGAAAGTCCCATGGGACAGATATCGAGGGAGCCTGCGGCCAGCTCGCGCCACGGATGAAAGCGAGTCGAACAAATACCGGCTAGGAGGGAGGATTATGAACGGACATAATTATTCTCCGCCTCTTTTCCGTGAGGAGCAGCGTTTCCGCCAGCCGTTACTCTGGGCGATGATCCTTTTCACCTCCGGGATAAGCATTTTCTCGACCATATCCCAGGAAGTATTTAGCCGACCGATAGGCAACAACCTGCAGCCTGACTGGGTGTTGATCATCTTGATGATTGTGTTCGGGGTGGCCCTGCCGATTTTATTATGGACCGCTGTCTTAGTCACGGAGGTGAGAGCGGATGGTGTCTATTACCGCTTTTTCCCTTTCCACCGCTCTTTTCATCAAATACCCTTTTCTTCGATCCACAATTACCGGGCCTGTACCTACCATCCCATAGCCGATTACGGCGGCTGGGGAATCAGGTACGGCTGGCGGGGGAAAGGCAAGGCTTACAATGTGAGCGGAAATCGCGGGGTAAAGTTCGAGTTTACCGAAGGCAAACCTCTGCTTATCGGCTCGCAAAGGCCGGAGGAGTTCGCCAGGGCCATAGAACAGGCCTCGGGAATTGCTCCAAGCTGAAAATTTTCTATTCACTGCCCGTAAACACAGGCTGGGTCCAGGCCTTGAGGCCGTTCGAGTCCGCCACCCGGGCGCGCACATAACCCTCTTTGCCGGTTATCTTATAGACCGCGGGATTGTCAGACACAGTAGCCAGTATTCTTCCTCCCCTGCCGATAAAATAAACCGTGTACTTCGTGTCTTCATCCGCAATTTTTTCAATCTCCACCGTGTAACTCAGACTATCCACTTTAATATCTTTAAGTATTATGCCGTTGGAAGAATAGAAATCGCCCCGGGCCAGCGCCGCGGCAATCCCGGGTGCCGTAAGCTCATTCCCCCTGACCATGACCCAGCCGCGGCCGGGATTGGAATACTCCTGCCCCCAGTTTTTGAGCTCGTGGGTGTCATCTGAGGCTACGCCGTAGATCAGTCTGCCCCGGGAGAGGAGCGAATCCCACAAGGCCTCTGTCGCGGGCATCCCCCCTTCACCGTAATCGTTGCAGTCTGTGGAGAAATTGGCCACCTCGAAAAGGCTGCAATTATTAACCGCGTACATTTCCTCGACCCCGAAAGCCCAGCGGAAATTGGGGTGGTTGATCTGGGCCACTGCCCCGGCGGCGTTAATGGAATTCACATCCGCCTGGAGTATTCCCGCAATGCTCTTGCCGCCGGCAGGGATGATCTTCTTTTGCAAATTGATCGCGCAGAAGTGAACCGGAGCGCGGCTTGAATCCGGACGGATAAGCTTGTCCGTGACCTCTTCGCCAGGAATGACCAGAAATTTCCCCTCAGCGGCGAATATCTCATTGAGTCCCCGGACATTAGTCAGAAAATTGTGGTCGGTGATCACCACGAAATTGTAGTCATGTTCCTTGTACCAGCGGACCACAGCATCCGGCGATGAATCTCCATCCGAGTTAACAGTGTGGGTATGGGTGTTGCCTTTGTACCATTCCGCACGGGCAAGGGTCGTGATCAAGATAATAACAGCGAGTAGTAAGCCTGTAATTTTCCGCATCTTTTTCAGCACTCCGTGGTGGGTAATCTTAGTTGGCTAAGACTATTCATATTCGTACATATCCAGAAATGCACACCAGTAATTAACACAGTAAAGGTCTTTTATCTATCACCGAAGCAGTTATCCAGTTTTCTTTGTTACTTTTGTGGTCGCAGCATACCTCGGCCCTATAGCGGGCACTCCTCATAATTAAGATGATTTTGTAACTGCTTGGAATAGAAGAACTTATTCCCCCTTAGAAAAGGGGGACACAGGGGGTTGTTTCTCTAATCATGATCAGATGATCTCTCATTTTTCTCTGATAAAGAGAGGCTGGATCCAGGCTATGAGGCCGTTTGAATCCACCACTTTAGCGCGCACATAACCCTCTTTTCCGGTAATTTTATAAACCGCCGGATTATCGTAGACCGTGGAGAGCACTTTGCCTCCCCGGCCGATAAAATAGACCGTATATTTGACATCTCCCCGGGCAGAAGCTGCGATCTCCACGGTCAATGCCTTTTCTTCCGCCTTTATATCTTTCAGGGTGACTCCGGTGGAACAGTAGAAATCGCCGCGGCTCATGGCGGAGACAATATCCTCCGCGGCCAGGCGGTCTGCTTTCACCCAGACCCAGGCCCGGCCGGGGTTCGCCTGCCGCTCGTTGAAAATCCTGTACCCGTGCGCGTCATCCGAGGCCACGCCGAATACTTTCTTCCCCCGGGTGAGAAGCGAATCCCAGAGCGCCTCAGTACTGATCATGCCGCCTCCGCCCGCGTTATTCACGTAGGGGTGGGCATTGGCGATCTCGAAGATTTTATAGTCCCCGGCAGCGGCCATATCCTCGACTCCCAGCGCCCAGCCGAAATTGGGATGGTTTATCTGGCAGAGGCCCCCGGCGGCATTGATCGCCCTGACATCAGCCTGCAAGGTCTCGGTGACACCCTTGCCGCCTGCTGCCGGAATGGTTTTCCGGATATTAATGGCGTTCAAGTGGATTGGCACATCACGGCCATCTTTAGCCACGGCGCCATCCGAGACCTCTTCTCCGGGAATGACCAGGAATTTTTCCTCTGCGGCCAGGATGGAATTCAAGCCGTCGACATTGGTGACAAAGTCGTGGTCGGTGATTACCAGGAACTGGTAGCCGTTTTCTTTGTACCAGCGGGCAACCTCATCCGGAGCTGCGCCGCCGTCCGAGTTCACCGTATGAGTATGGGTATTGCCCTTGTACCATTCGGCAGGGGCAGCCTGGGGGATTAAAAAAAGAACGGTAAGAAGAAGGATCAGAGATTTATTCATCTGAAAAGCTCCTGGCAGCGGTGATGAAGTTTTACTTAGCGATTAAAATAATTGCGGATAATATCTGAGAATGATAGCCGCTAACTCCTTACAACTCTCCTTTAGAAGTCAGGAGTCAGAATTGATTTTGAACAAGCATCCAGCATTTTACTGAATTTATCTACAAATTATAGTGCTTTTTTCAGAGTAAAAGTTCCTGATAACTTTTGGCCGGTGTTTTAATCATTTCTCCTGACTACTGACTTCTGTCTCCTGACTCCTGAAAGATAAATGTTTTACTGGCAATTCCAATGCTCAGGCTTCGTACTTCTCCCCTTTAAGCCGGTACAGGGTCTCCCCGGCTTTGGGCACGAAAAGGCAGCCCTCATCCTCCCGGTTCTTCCATTTCTCGAGATCAATACCCGCCGGGTCGCGGTAGCCCAGATTGATCCTGCGGCAGCGCTCTTCAGCTATGCCGGTAGCCAGAATCACATTTACCCTCGGTCTCTCGACTCCATCCCGGTAAGTGCCCCCGCCTTTCACATGGGTGCTGTGGGCCAGTATCCCGCGCGGCACATCCTTGAATTTATCCATCCGGGCCAGGAAATAGTCCCGCGTATGATAGCCTATCCTGTCCAGGATTTTACCGTGGGTGTAGCTTACCTCGGTGATATGCGGCGCATAGATAACGAGCTCCCCGCCGTCCTCGATAACCGGCTCGATCTTGTACATCACCTTGCCCGCAGTCCAGATATCATCGTACATGTGCGGAGCCACGCCGAGGATGTATTTATACTTGCGGTCCACATAGTGGATATGGATCTGGGCGGAGAGGTCGGCGGCCGCGCTCCAGGCCTCGCTGACCGGGCCGATATAAAGTCCCGCCAATTTACCTCCTTTTTCCACCATGTCGAAATTAGTCACCGGCATACCGATAAAACCTGCCGCCTTTTCCACTACCTTGCGCGGCGGGGTCCACTTGTTCCCGTTGACCAGGGGGTTCGTGATCACAGCGCCCAGCCAGTGGAAGAAATGGAGAAAATCATTGCCCGAAATTCCGGGGAAGAAATACTTGTTGCCCCCGGAAAAACCGACCACCTCATGGGGGAAAGTCGGCCCGAGAATGATCAGGTGGTCGTAATCGTAAATCATCTTGTTGATCGGCACAGTGACTGACTCGCGGAAAAGGCCGCCGGTCAGCTTTTCTATCTCATCGGCAGAGATCGCTCCGATTTCTCGGAAAGTCTCCGGCAGGTCCCAGCGGTGGTTGAAAATTTTTATCTCAGGGTAATCGCGGGCCAGGACTTCCGGGGTGAGTCCCACCCGGGCGGCGATCTTTTCCGGGGACATGGGCTGGTGAGTCCCCAGGGCGATGAGGTAATTGAGCGTTCCGACTTTACCTTTAAGCAGCCGGTAAAAACAGGGAAACATCATCTCGAGCGGCACTGTGCGCGTGCCATCGGGGATGATCGCCAGGACACGTTTTCCACGGAGATCGAGCTTCTCGAAGGCCCGGCGGCAAAGCTCCTCGACTTCTTGTTCGTTCAGAGTCCGGCCATCGGAATAACCCTGGCCGATCACCTCGTTCAAGGTTTCCATGAATCTCTTCCTTCTTTTTTTGTTGCGCGGTCCCGCAGCACATACGCCTCTGAAATGATCTGAAAATATACTTAGCGACTAAAATAGGAGTCAGAATTCAGGAGTCAGAAAAGTCAAACCATAGATTTCAGAATCAGAAAATTTTTTGCTTAATCCCTGAATACTTAATACAAATTGATGTGCTTTTTCCCGGACCAGAAGATCCTGTAAGCTTTTGGCCGGTGATTTCATCCCTTCTCCTGACTCCTGACTCCTGACTTCTGTCTCCTGAAAGATAAGTGGTTATCAATAAATTCGAGAAAATGTTGGTATTCGCTAAAATTTATGACGCGATGCATAGAAGCCTGCACTTTACTTTTTCCAGGGTGGGGTATCCGGCAGCAGGGCTTCGAATTTCCTGATCAGCTCGTTCTCCAGGGCGCCGGCATAAGTGCCGGAAACGAAACGGTCGAAAGCCTCCAGGTAAAGGAATTCCCAGCTTTTTTCCTCTGAACCGGGATTTACCGGGAAAAAGAGGGCCTTGTTGCCCCGTGCGGCTTTCATGTCCCCCGGAGCGTCACCGATCATAAGTATGTTCTCCGGAGGGTACTTGCCTCCGGCGGCCAGGGCGATATGCTCCTTCTTGCTCCCCATTTCCTGTCCGGCGATAACCCGAGCGTAACGGGCGATGCCGTGCTCGGCCCATTCCTTTTCCAGCGCCGCCCCCGGAGTAGCCGAGACAACTACTATGTCAGCCAGTGGAGCCATTTTTTCGAGGCTCTCCCGGACAAAGGCGAAAGGACCGCAGCCCTCGACCATCCAGTCCACGCTGCGGTTCACAGCTTCACTCCATTCCAGGGCCTGCTTGAGAACCGGGTTCCCTGTTTTTTCGACTTCCGCTTTAAGAGCCGGGTTGCCCAGCGCCGCGCCTGAATCGATCCATTTCCTGATTTCGGTAAGATCGGGCAGCCTGACCCCGGATTTCTCGACCTCGGGACGTTCGGCGAGGAGGTCCATAACCATGATCAGGGCGGGGAAGCGGTTAATGCCGCGCCACTTGGAGTAAAGGTTGACAAACTCCGCGGCCTCGCGCACATACTTCGAGATTGACTGCAGATGGTAGTACTTGATTATGTTGGGGATGAAACATTCCTTGTGTTTGAGTTCCATAGTGGGAAAAGCGCAGCCGTCGGAATCTATGCCGACAAAGAATTTCTTTTTCGGCTGCATGTTTTTCAAAGAATCATTATGGGCCATTAAAATTCTCCTTAAGATTGATTTCTTATCGTTTATTATCAGCCATAACCCTCGATTTTACTGTACCGGCATGCCGCCGGGGAAGAGAAAAGTCTTCTCTTAAACCCCGCTGAAAGCATTAAACCCGCCGTCAATGGCCACCACCGTACCGGTGACAAAGCTTGAGGCGTCGCTGAGGAGCCAGAACATGGCCCCCAGGAGTTCCTCGGGTTCTCCATAGCGGCCCATGGGTGTTTTGGCTATAATCGTCCGGCCTCTGGCTGTAGACTCGCCGGTATTCTGGTCAACGAGCAGGAAGCGGTTCTGCTCGGTGAGGAAAAACCCCGGAGCAATGGCATTGACCCTGATCCTGGGTGAATAATTCTGGGCCATGTGCACGGCGAGCCACTCGGTGAAATTGCTGATCGCCGCTTTAGCCGCTGAATAGGCGAGGACCTTGGTCAGGGGATGAAAGGCGCTCATCGAGCTGATATTGATAATATTTCCTGCTTTTCGTTCGGCCATGGCCCGGCAGAAAATCTGGCTGGGCAGGATAGTGCCGACACAGTTGAGGTCGAAGACCCAGCGCACCGCAGAATCCGGCAGGTTGAAAAAGGATAGCTCGGGACTGGTAGTGGCCTCTTTCTTGTTGCCTCCGGCACCATTAATGAGCGCATCGACCGGGCCCAGCTTTTCGACTACTTTGCGGTGGGCTTCTTCGACACTGGCCCGGTTAAGGACATCGACCACCACGGCTGCTGCCTTGCCGCCGCGGGAGTTGATCCTCCGGGCAACCTCGCCGGCGGCATCCTCGCGCAGATCAAGCACGGCTACAGACGCTCCAGCCTGGCCCAAAGCCTCGGCCATGACACTGCACAGTATTCCGCCGCCTCCGGTCACGGCGACCACTTTACCGGATACATTGAACATCTTTGCCAGATAATCGGTTGCCATCTTGACTCCCTTTAGCCGCCGCTGACTTCGCGGCACTGAATTATAAAAGTAACCGGACCGCAGCTGAATATTCAGGAACGAGCCACTCCCAATGTCTCCAGGTGACGGCTGATATGGCGGTCCAGCATCTGGTAATATGTCTCCTCATGATCGTAAAGAGTGCTGTAGATTTCATCCCGGAAAAGCCAGCGCCCTGAATTGTCAGTCCCGGAAAGGAGGGAACCGTAAGTGATGTGGAGAAGCTGGCGCGAGTCCACCTTGTCCATGAGTCCTGCGAGATCGCTATCGGCGACTGAAGAAATTTTCGGGATAGCGGCGAGATTCGTGGTCACATGATAGCTCGCCCGGTCGACCTCGAACCGGGCCAGGGCGTGCTCGTGCATCCGTCGATAGAGGGCGGGATTTTTGAGTGCGATCATCCGCACAGCCTCAAGCCAGCTTGTGCCGGCGGTCTTGAGATGGAAATAGCCGCCGGTGTTCTTGCCGATAATAGGAAAGATCGAGAACTTGTCGCTGCCCGAGTGCACGCTGATCTTGTATGGCCCCAGTTCCGCAGCGACAAGGGCGTGAGCGGAAAACTGGCGCTCGAATTTCCCCAGGTCGCCGATATAGTCTATCCCTTTCTGGAACTGGCCGGTGAACTTGGGCGCCAGGCTCTGCCACTTCATGCCGCGTGCTTTGAGCTCTGTGGCCCAGAAAACGTGGTCGCGCTCAGTGGTATCGGTTTCTGTCTCATCCACGCTGACCTCGAAATCAAATCCTTCTATCCCTTTGCCGGCAGCGGCCTTGAGCTCGCGGTAAATAAGGGCCATGTGCTCGACAGCCTTGTGGTAGACCAGGACCGCCCGGGCGATCTGTGCCTCTGAAAAAGTAATTTCAAGCCTCAGAGCGCCCCTGGACAGGTTCCATGTTTTACCCAGGTAACGGTCTCTGATCTCTTCCCAGCCGGGGATTTTTTTGAATTCCGCCAGGACCTCCTGGTCGGAAAAATGGACTGCCTGGAGATTGATAAAGTCCGAGGCATCCACTGTGAACATGGTGAATCCTTTTTTATAACAATCCAAAGCTTCTTCCACTTTCTTTATATGGTCGGCATCAGCGGCGAAAGAACCCGTGTACCCGGCCTGGAAAGCTCCCCACCCGGCATTGTCGATCACATCCTGCGGCGTCCGCCTGGTTCTCCCCAGTTCGCGCATGGATTGCTGGGCGAGCACCGGGAAAATCTCGAAACTGGTTAATGCCCGGAGGTGCCCCGGAGTTGACACGCCCAGGCGGTCTCCGACTCCGAAAGAGGGCCGTCTTCCTATGGTCACCGGCGCTGTCCAGGGGAAAGTCTCGCGCAAGGCCCCGGCATTTGCTGAATCGCAAGGGCAGAACTTGATCCCGGACACTGTTTCCCCGGTGAACCGGCCAGCGGCTTTACCTTGGCCGGAAACGGCCAGTCTTTTCCCTGTCCCGGTCCGCACCATGCAGAAAAAAGCGCCATCTGCATGTTTTAGCGAACCAGGGTATACTCCAGGGATTTTAGCGATACTCCGTGGTCCCCCGGATGCTTGAGACCCAAGCTTGACCGCGATCTCTTCCAGCTTAACCCTCTCTGCTTGGCCATGGGTTTTATCCGCCATCATTATCTCCGCGTTGACACTCAAATTAAGAGCTGTCCGGTTAAGTTTAAGATAATCCTCTTGACAATAAATTTGCCCGGAGTTTTTTTAAGACAGGTCTTCTCCTTTTGGCGGCAAAAGGAGCAAAACCGTTTCCTTTGTAACCAAAGGAACCGAAAGTTAATCCTGGCCACAGAAGCATTTACTCCGCTCCAGCGGAGGTCGCCTCCGCGGCCCCTTCGCCTGCCCCCCACGCCGCCGCGGATAGGCCTGCCGACAGTTTGTGGTTCAGAGACCGGCCACGATGGAAATTATGGGGCAAATGAGACGCTCCTCTTGCCTTGACTCGAACAGTTGATACATTACGGCCTGATAGCTCCTCTCGATTTAGTTTAAGCCAAGAACCTTATCTCTAATTCCTAAGCAAAGTATCAGTGGCTTATCCTTGAATGACAATACTCCAACTATGAACCAATTGATTTAACCGTATAGTACTGACTAAAATTAATAAGACCAGGATCGAAAATATTTATTTTTTCAAGATAGAAATATTTGGCAATTAATAGCGTATCCGGCCTTCATTATTAACCGAAATGTTATCGTAGGGGCGCGATTTATCGCGCCCAAATCCATAGAGCGCAATTAATTATGCTCCTACAGCAGGGATCTCATCTTTAAAACCCGTCCAGAATCTCACCGTTTTCTTACAGGCGTTATTTTAAATCAAAAAATCCCTTTCCGGTTACAGTTCAGCGAACCTGGTATGCGGGGCATTTCTTGGGGAGCCACTTTTTCCTGAAACGCATAAAGAGCGGCAAGCCGCCTTCCATGGGCAATTCCACCTCGCCTTCGATTAGCGGCCGGGCGTATTCCAGAAATTCCGCGGTCGGGAAATTGCCCTCTTCGTTCATCCACTCGCGCGGCAGTTTATTCTCCCCATTGGCTACATCTTCCAGCCGGGCCAGCCCTGTTTCGATTTTATAAGGCGAATTGGACACCCGCTCGAGAGTAATCATGTATCCCGTGGTGCCCGATACTCCCTGGCGCACGGCCTCTCTCCCGCAGAGCCAGGCCTCGTCGCGGTCAGTGCGGGAGGCGAAATGCATGGCATTGCGCTGGGTCAGCCCCTGCATCATCCAGCGGGTCTTAAAGCCCAGGTTGTCCTCGATGATCTTTTTCAGCACCTGGGCCACGCCGCCGAGCTGGGAGTGTCCGAAACTGTCCTTGGCCAGGGCGCTCGGATCCTCGGAGACATATTTACCATTGTCCCAGCGCATACCCTCGCTGGCGGCGATAAAGCAGCGGCCGAGTTTTTTGTGCACGGTACGCACATCCTCGATAAACTTCTCCCTGGAGAAGCTCACTTCCGGGACATAAACCAGGTGAGGGGCATCCTCCTCAGTGCGTCGGGCCAGAGCAGCACCTGCGGCTATCCAGCCCGCGTTCCGGCCCATAGTCTCCAGCACGGCGCAGGTATCGAAAGTGTACAGGCTTTCCGTGTCCCGGCCGGCTTCCATGGCGCTTGCGGCGATGAACTTGGCTACGCTGCCGTAGCCCGGAGAGTGGTCTGTGAAAGCCAGGTCATTGTCGATTGTCTTGGGTACGCCCATGACCACCATTTCAAAGCCGAGCTGGGCGCTCAGGTCTTTGGTTTTTGCCGCAGTGTCCATAGAGTCGTTGCCGCCGATATAGAAAAAGTAGCGGATATTATGGGCACGGAAAACCTCGAGAACCCGCTTGTAATCCGCGCGGCTGTCCTCGAGCTTTTTGAGCTTGTGGCGGCAGCTCCCCAGGGCTGCGCTCGGTGTGGTTTTCAGCATCTCTATTGTCCGGCTGTCCTCGGCGCCCAGGTCGAAAAGCTCTTCTTTCAGGACTCCGAGAATCCCGTTGAATGCGCCGTAGATTCCGGTAATCGACTTGCACCTCGACGCCTCCTGGATCACACCGCAAACCGAGGCATTGATCACGGCGCTAGGGCCTCCGGACTGGGCCACAAGGCAGTTGCCCTTGATCTGGCTCATTATTTTCTCCTGTTTTTATGTATTTTTAGCTGGCAGGTGATAACTTTTATATTCTTTTTCTGTAGTTTTTCCCGGATTTGAGGATCATCGATCCTGTCCACCAGGAGGTAATCGAAATCGTCGAAATCGGCAAAGGGGACAAGGCTTTGCGAATTGAACTTGCTCGAGTCCACCACGGCAAAAGTTTTCCCGGCGCAAGCCATCATGCGCTTCTTGGTTTCCGCCTCGACTGCGTTGTTGCAATAAAAACCGCGATCGAGCGACACTCCCCGGGCGCCGATAAAAGCTCTCTCTACCTGGATTCTTTCGAGCATAGACCAGCTCTCTGTGCCGATAACTGCCAGGCTTGCCGAGCGTAAGGTGCCGCCGGTGAGGATCACCGTAATCCCGTCGCAGTCGCCGAGCTCGACCGCCACCGGGATGGAATCGGTAACCACGGTCAGGTTACGGTAATTGTTCAGATTTCTGGCGATCTCCAATATCGTTGTCCCGGCATCAAGAAGGATATTCATCCCTTCCTCGATAAATTCGGTAGCTTTCCGGCCGATTTTGCGCTTGGCCTCGAGGTTAGGCACATCCTTGTCGCCGAAACTCAGGGTGGCTTTCCCTGGGAAAATGCTCCTTTCGCGAAGGAGCGCTCCGCCGTGGGTGCGGGTCAGATACCCCTGGCGGGCCAGGGTGCTCAGGTCCGAGCGCAGGGTAACCTCGCTCACCTGGAACATTCCGGTGAGTTCGGAGATATGCAGCCGCCCTTTTTGCTGTAGCAGGTCGAGAATCTTTTTCTGCCGCTCTTCGGTGAACATACGACAGGACCGCCATTTGGATAAATAATCCAACCAGACTTTCCACAGGCAACATCTGGTTTCGTTAGCTTTCGTTTTGTTTCGTAATATACTATTCGGGAAACAGGCAGTCAAGGAGGTTTGTTTAATATTATCCGTAAATCCGAGTTATCTTGCCAATTAACCTTTAATTCAATATGTTTTAAGAAATATTTCGAATAATCAATTCCCAAGTAGTCGGAAAATTTATTAAATAATAATTATTATGGAGTCAGGACCAATGAGCGACGATAAGATAAAAAAAGCCGTGCGGGAAGGCTATGGGAAAATCGCCCGGGGTAAAAAATCCTCCTGCTGCGGGCCGCAGGCTCCAAGCTGCTGCAGCGCCCCGGATCCGCAAACAATCGGCCGCAAGATCGGTTACAGCGAGGAGGAGCTGAGCCGGGTGCCGGAGGGGGCGAACCTGGGACTGGGCTGCGGAAACCCCATTGCTCTGGCCAGTCTCAGGGCCGGTGAAACCGTGCTCGACCTCGGTTCGGGGGCAGGTTTCGACTGTTTCCTCGCCGCGGCGAAAGTGGGCCCGAGCGGGAAAGTGATCGGCGTGGACATGACCCCTGAAATGGTGGCCAGGGGCAAGGAGAACATTGTCCAGGGCGGTTACAAGAATGTGGAATTCCGTCTGGGCGAGATAGACAACCTCCCGTTGGCCGACCATTCGGTGGATGTGGTTATCTCCAACTGCGTGGTCAACCTGGTGCCGGACAAGGCGAAGGTTTTTGCCGAGGTTTACCGGGTGCTAGTTCCAGGCGGCAGGTTCATGATCTCGGACATGGTGACTAAGACAAGGCTCCCTGACTTTATCCGCGAATCCATCGAGGCCCATATAAGCTGCCTTGGCGCTGCACTTGATGAATATCTCGAGGCGGTAAGGTCTGCAGGTTTCGAGGAGATTAGAATCCTCAAAGAAACTCCCTTCCCTTATGAACTCATGGCCCAGACAGCCGAGGAAATAATCAAGCGCCTGAAAGTGAGTGAAAAAGAAGTCAGGGAGTTCGCCAAATCAGTGGTAAGTATTACAATCAGCGGATTCAAACCGAGGGAGGCTGCCTGAGGATTCATTCAGGCTTTCTTGTTTTCCACCGCCGGTGGGGCCAGAAATAATGCTCCGGGACACGGCGCACATACTCGGCCAGGCGGTCTGTGAAATAGGCGGTCATTTGGGAGATGAATTCTTCCCTGTCCCCGGTTTCCGGATGCGGAACAGGCTCGAATATTATTTTCCAGCTGTCCGGACCGGCCGGAACCATTATTGACAGCACTACCGGAGCACCGGTCTTGAAGGCATAAAGGGCCGGGCCGCGGGGAGTCGATGCCGGCCGGCCCAGGAAATCGACAAATACACCGGCCAGATGGGCGTCCTGATCGGCTAGGAAGCTTACGATCCGCCCTGCCTGGAGTGAACGCAGCACCAATTTGGGTGAACCGGTCACCGGCAGGAGCCGCATACCGTTGACCTGGCGCAAGGCGCTGACATATCTGTCGAAATAAGGGTTTTTCTGCGCACGGACTATGTCATCGATAGGATAGCCAAGACGGCTGTAATAGGCGCCCATGAGCTCCCAGTTGCCGTAATGGAAGGACACGTCGATCACTCCGCGTCCTTGAGCCAAAGCCCGATCCAGCAATTCCCGCCCCTGGGAGCTTATTCTTCCCTCCATCCACGAGGTCGGCAAGCGGTGCAGCCGGAAGTCCAGGATAAAATTCACGCCCAGGTTGCGGTAGCAGGCCAGACCTATCCGGACAAGCTCGTCCGGCACCTTCTCGGGGAAAGCCCAGGCCAGGTTTTCCAAAACCAGGTTTCGCCGGAAACGAATAATTCTCCAGGCAAAAGAACCCAGAGCTTTCCCAAGAGCGGCTGCCAGGTTTTCCGGAACAAACACCAGCAGGCTGAGTAAAACTCTGAATAGGACATACTCGAACGGATGAGCGATAGTTTCTTTAAAGTTAAAAATAACACCTCCAATTTAAGAACTTTTCCTGAAAAATTGAAAATATTACCTAACTGATTATTTTTCCGTCAACTTATTATAATATTGACAAATACATCTTGTTAATTTAAAATTAATTGTTTTAAGGCATCCAGATCCTTGTCTAATGCGCAATCTGTGAGTGCAAACATTCCCTCGCGCCTTCCAGTCGGGGAGCTTCGATGTCAACCGGTCTTCTAGAAAATATCCTGACCAGAACAGATACGCTGCTCGAGCGTTTCCTCCGCCCTCCTGAAGATGAACAGCCTGTGTCGTTCCGGCAATATCTGACCGATCCGCGGAAAATACTCCTTATCCCCGGCGAAAACCTTGTCGATCTCTTGTGTCTGCTGGATTTCATCCCCCTGACTTTGGAGAGGTTCCCCCTGGCCGAACTTCTAGTGCTCGTACATCCAGAGCATGCCGGTCTGATTGAAAATATTCCCAGAGTCCGACCAGTAACCTTGAGCCACCGGAGCCCGCATACATTCGACAGCGTTTTTCGCAAGACTGTGGCCGCTTTCCGCCTGGAAAAGCTCGACTGGGCCTTAAACCTGACTGAATCGGGGCGTGCGGAGACACTGCTTGCTTACCACAGCGGGGCTAAAATCAGAATAGGCCTGACTAACGACCAGGATAAGAGATATTATAACCTGATAGTCAAAAGCATTCCAGAGAAAGGTAACTTTTTCCAAAAGGTGAGTTCTCTTTTTCAGGCTTTTCAAATTAAAGGCCCTTACAAATCCGGGCAATCCCTTTTCCAGCTTACGGATGAAGAACGAGCCCGAGCCGAACATTTCCTGAAACGGCGTAAAAGCGCCAGAAGCCGCGGCAACTTCATCGGCTGCGCCCTCGAATTACGGCCGAATCAAAAAAAATTGGAACGATCTTTGCAGGTATTTATTGAGGGACTGATCGCACATCTGGATCCTCTTCATCTGCTTATTGCGGAAACCCTGGTACCGGTGGATATCCAGCGCAAATGGACGAATATTAAAGCTTATACTTACCATTTCAACGATATGAAGCAGATGATTGCAGTATTGACAGCATGCGACAAGGTTATCACTAACAGCGTGGGTTTAGCCTGCATTCTCGGCCGTCTGGGAGCCAAAGTCGGCCTGATGATTATTGATCGGGAAGACATTTCCCGTCTCAATCAGGCCGATATGGCAAATATTCAGATTATCTCGGCCGAGGACAGAGAGTTCCCTATCCAGCAGGTGATTAAATTTACCCATTGAAAGCTGTGCAAACATATGAAGTACTTTTCAAATAATTTAATAGATTTAAATCAGAAACACTCCCTTCTGGATAATTCAGTAGCCGAGCGAATCAATAACGAGTACCCCCAAATTGAGCATGCCTTTTCAGCCCGGGAAGGGCAGGATTCAGCCACTAGCTTAAGCCAGACCGCCGCAGAGGCAAAGGTCATAGTTTTACTTCCGCTGAATGATCATCCGCGAGTGAGAAAATTTCTCGAGCAGGCTTTTCACGGGCTGATTTCCTCTCCCGGCTCCAAAATTGCCGTGGATTTGGATATCGACTCGCCTTATACAGATCTTCTGGGTGGAGAGAACATCGAAGGCATTAGCGATTTCTTTCTCTATGGTGTCTCACCGGCCAGGATCATCACTTCCAGCCCCTTTGATGCTCAGCTTCAGGTCCTGAATGCGGGTACATTCACTCCTCGTTCCGCTGAGATTTACGTTGATCCGCGCTGGCAGAAGCTTATTCAGTGGGTAGCCGGCCGGGTTGATGGCCCGGTCATCCTTTTGGGTCCTCCCCTGGAACGGTTCCCCGATCTGACAGCCCTGCAATATGCCGATCGGGTTTTTATTTTCGCCGCGGATCTGGACAGCGCCAGTCAGGAAAAGCTGCCGGAGCTGATCTCCAGGGTAATCGGACGCTCGTCCCCTGCCACTGCTGTCAGTTTTGCCTGGCTGGGAAAAGAAAGCGAAAAGGAGAAGGAAGAAATCGGGGCTATGAAGGCCGCGGAAGAAGGGAAATCCTCAGCTGGACCTGAAACCCCTCAACCAGTAGCTGAAGAAACTGTTACCGGGCCTGGGGATAAGGAAGGCTGGGAAGAAACCCTGGCCGGGGATGATATACTGGAACTCCCGGAAGGACAAGATTCAAAAAAGGAAACTGAACCGGTCAGGGATGAAGAACCGGAAAAGCCGTTGTCGGTGAAGGAAACTTTCGATGAGTTCGGCTTCCCTAAGGTCGATATCCTCGATGAAAAAGAGGGAAGTCCGTTAGCAGGAGAATTTGCAGTTTCCACTCCAGGGGAAAAGCCGGGGCCGGGTGAAAGCAAGAAAGCTGAATCCTCCCCCGAAAAAAAAGGCCGGCGTCCCTTAACAGTCCGGCAGACATATGATGAATTTGGTTTCCCGAAAATGGATTTAATCGAGGAGGACGAGGAAATCCCGATAGAAAAAGAACCCGGAGGTTCAGGCATGGCTGGGAAAGAGGCTCCACAAGAGAGAGAAAGAAAAGAAACCGAAGACTTGATCCCGGAAGAGGAAGAAATCTTTCTCCCGGATGATCTTCTCTTTTTCGATGATGTCGGCTCCTCTCCGGGCAAAGAGGAAAAAGGCGGGTCTTTTGAAAAGGAGCTCCATGAGTTGAGCCTGGGAGAACTGCCGAAAATTAAAGATCTGGATCAGGCACCGGAAGGCGCAGGTTCCGGAGAAAGGGAATCTTTACCGGAACATGAGGATATAGCTGACTCCGGGGAAATCGAGGAGGCGCTGTCAGCTGAAACACCCACGCTGCCAGTGGAAGAGAGGCCGGAACCGGTATCCTCAGGCCTGGAGAATATTGAATCCGCAAAGCAAGCGGAGGAGCCTGAAGAGATTAAGGCCGGAGAAATCGAATCCTTGGAGACTCCTCACCCTGATATGGAGGCTGAGGCCCTTTTCACCGAAGCTCAACTGGGAGAGGAAATAGAAGCTGAAGAAGAGCCTGTGGTGGAGGAACAACCTGTAAATGAAGCAAGCGCTGCTGAGGCGCTGTCAATGATGGAGCGCTTCCAGGAAATTCTGAGTGCATCTCCGGACAGAGAGCCTGAATTGGAAATAGATAATAATCCCCTGGGTGAGGCCCAACCAGTTCCAGTAAAGGCAGAACAGGAGGGGATTTCAGAAGAGGCCGCTGCCGAAACCGGTGAGCCGGAATCCCTCGATGAAGGAGACCTGCAGCCTTTGGAAGAGGAAGTGGAAGCCGCCCAACCAGTACCGGAAAAGGGAGCAGAGGCACTGGAGACAGAAAAAGAGCCTGCTCTTGAAGCTGCGGGGGAAAATCTGCCAGGGGAACCGGCCCTCGGGGAAATAGAGGAAAAGGCCGCGGAGCCAGTGAGCAAGCCCGACGAGTCTTCAGCCGCTAAGGAGAAACAGGAAGAAGCGGAGGTTATACCAATCAACAGAGAAGCCCCTGCGGATCAAAAGGTAGCTCCCTTGACCGAGGAGGAACTTCAGGAAATCGATGAGACAGTGAGCACCAGCCAGGGTTTGGGAACAGGGACAGAAAAAGCGCCTCTTACCGAAAAATCAGGAGAGTTCAGTCTGGAGGGCACTGACCTGATGGGGCCCAGTGCCGATATAGACCTCGGCGAGCTGGATCAGGTGGCAGTCAAAGCCGCTCCCAGAAGGGGCAGAAAAAAGAAACCGTCCCGGGGGAAACCGGTGGCCGTTCTCTTTTTCCTCTTGCTCATGGCCGGCGGTATGTTGTATATCTGGAGGCAGGGGACTGTCAGTCACCTGGTGCGCCAGTTGCCAGGTTTTCTGGCCACGCTGGGAATCTCTTCCGGTTTTCTGAATGACTACGTAGCGAAAATAAGCGAAGCGGAAACCGCTGCCGATACTGCCAAAGTTGTCCAGCAGACAGTCCAGGAGCCGGTGCCGCCGAAATATATAAAACTCGACTATTCGATTCAACTGGGCTCGTTCCGTTTCCTGCCCCAGGCGATCGAAGCCCAGAGCGCCTTGCAGAAAAACGGCCTGGCTAATGTATATGTTGTACCCCTTGAACTTGACAGCCTGGGCAGCTGGAATCGTCTTTATGTAGGCTTCTATAAATCGCCAGGAGAGGCCGACACCGCTCTTGTTGTACTGTCCGGCAATTTACGCAAGATAGCCGGCGAGATCAGGATGGGTGGTGAGGCGATCAGACGTTACACTCCGCTGGCCCTGAAAATAGGCGATTTCAGTACTTCCGACTCGCTCGAATCCATAAAACGCCGCCTGGAAGACCACAATATACCCGCTTACATTGTCAAGCTCGACTCCGATTCCTCCCAGACCGCACTGTACAGGCTTTATGTAGGGGCGTTCGAAACTGAGAGTCAGGCGGTCCTTATGCGCACACAAGTATTCAATATCGGGATAAAGGCCGAGATAATCCAAAGGGAAGGCCTGGCCAAAGTACAGGGTTAGGCCCGAAAGAAAAGACCGGTCAGGCGTGGAATTATGGCCTTTTCGAAAAACAGCGGTCAAAGATACCGCTCTTTCAGCGGCTATTTAAAGGAAATATTCGGCTGCCGGGTGCATAAAATTTCCCTCGATGCAGGCTTTACCTGTCCGAACCGCGACGGCACCCGCGGAATTGGCGGCTGTATATACTGCAACAATGAAGCTTTCAGCTACAATACCGCCAGAGTCCGCAGGCCCCTTGAAGAGCAAATAGAACAAGGAATAGACTACATGCGGCGGCGGTTTCGGGCGGATAAATTCATCGCTTACTTCCAGGCTTACTCCTCGACTTATGCTCCCCTGGAAAAACTGAAAAACACTTACGACCTGGTGAAATCCCATTCCGGAATTGTGGGTCTTTTTATCAGCACCAGGCCTGACTGTGTCCCGGATCCCGTACTCGACCTCATCGCCTCTTACCGCGGTAAATACCTCACCTGGCTGGAACTGGGCCTCCAGTCATCAAGCGACCTCACTCTGGAAAGGCTGAACCGCGGCCATACAGTGGCCGAATTTAGCTCTGCCGTTACCAGAGCTAAAGCTCGCGGGATTCCGGTGACCGCCCATGTGATTCTCGGCCTGCCCGGCGAAACGAGGAAAGAGATGCTGGAGACAGCAGATTTTCTGGCCGGACTGGGAGTGGAAGGGGTGAAAATACACGCCCTGCATCTGGTCAAAAATACGTCGCTCGCTGAGGAATACCTGGCCAGGCCCTTTCCCTTGCTGGGCCTGGGCGATTATGTCTCACTGGTTTGCGATTTTCTGGAAAGGATTCCGCCGGATGCAGTTGTGCAGAGGATAGCTGTGGACATATCGCGGGATATGCTCGTGGCTCCTGAATGGTGTGCTTATAAATCGAGGACAGCGGCGGCAATTGAGGAGGAACTGGATCGCCGGGACAGCCGCCAGGGGCTTCTATTTAGTGACCCGGCGCAGGCTCATGCAGCCGATTACGGGGCAGGCGGCCACACATAATCCGTCACCCACGCATTTCTTCTTGTCCACAGTGGGCTTGCGCTGGCTGGAGAAACTGATAGCCCGGTAGCCGAGTCCCTCGCACACCCGGTAACATATGCCGCAGCGCGTGCAGAGTTTATCCTCTATCGCTGCCATCACCGGGGTATTCCTCGGCACATCTTCTGTGGCGGTAAAAAAAGGAAGGCTTTTACCGATCAGCTTGTCTACCGAAGAGATCATCTTCTCTTCCAGGTAATCGCTGACCCCGCTTTTCAGTTCATCGACCAGGTTCACCCCGCGCTGAAGTACTGCGCCATGAAACTGTATTATCGCAGCTCCCATAAGTATGAACTCGATACTGTCCCTCCAGTCATAGGCCCCTCCCAGAACACTCAAAGACACGCTTTCCCCCGCCAGACCCCATTTGGCGAGTAATCCCAGGGTATAAGGCTTAACCGCCGCCCCCCCGATTGTGCAGAGCGAACTTTTACCGCCGATATTGGGGAAGGGGACAAAATTATTAAGGTTGATCCCCGGGATTCCCTTGGGTTCGTAAAAAATAGTCAGCCCATCGGCTCCGGCCTCTTTCAAGGTTCCGATTACTGTTTTA
>Ga0315277_10002824_pt1 | contig 23901 bp, 22 predicted proteins | sample YL17G05_15_MG_FD_203695 | JGI IMG/M metagenome (GOLD analysis project Ga0315277, IMG submission 203695) | Sediment microbial communities from Yellowstone Lake, YNP, Wyoming, USA - YL17G05_15 | ecosystem: Environmental > Aquatic > Freshwater > Lake > Sediment | place: USA: Wyoming | collected... | reverse complement strand
ATTTTTTTCAATTGCGCCGTGGTCAGGCACTCCCCACATCTTAACGAAAGCGAGCATCGACTCTGGTTGAGCGTCCAGTTTCGCAAAGCTAAGATGAGGGGCCTTTTCCCAGTGCTCCGCATAAATCTTGAACGGATCTACAGGCCGCGAGAAGTCCACCTCCCCAACGATTGTGCCGTTTCTGATCTCCGCGTTCTTCGAAAGTGGGAGTTTCGTATAGGGCAGATCCATATTCTTCCCTTTCTAACAGCATTCTCACAGCTAGGGCGTATCGCCCGATTCTACACTATGAAAAAATTAAGACACCCTCGCGGATGCCCGCAGAAATGCAGGGGCATCCACTTCACGAGGCTAACAGGGGTGAATATGGATTGCAAAGAAATTACCGAACGATTGGTCAGCGCGGAAACAGGCGGATTAGAGATCGGGGTGAAACCGGACACCTTGAGGCGGTGGGCGCGAGATGGGCACATCCCTTCCTTCAAGGTTAGGGGAGCACTCCGCTTTCGGTTATCGGATCTGAAGGCACTGATCGTCCCTCGATCAGTAAAGCTCGGGGCTAAGGTGGGCCAATGACCGCAGCGAGCATTGAAGAATTCTTCGGCGCACTCTTTCATTTTGGCGACGGGCTGATCGAATTTCGCGTACTTCCAAGCATATCACGCACTTTTGAAGAGCCCGGTGATTTGGCTGCGGTGCAACGATTCATCAACAATCATCCGCATGAGAATGTTTATTTCGGCGTGGCAGCGCGGCGGGATAAGTCGAGCGGTCGGACTGAAAATTGTTCCTTCATTCGCGCCGTCTTTGCGGACATCGACTTCAAAGATATTCCCGAGCCTGAAGCCATAATTGCATTGGAGAATTTTCCGCTGCGTGTGTCTTTCCTCGTCAATAGTGGCGGCGGCTTTCACGTTTATTGGTTGCTGCAAAATCCATTCGATCTCCAGAAGGACGCGAAGCAATTCAAGGCGCTACTGCGCCAGACCGCCCGAGCCCTCGGGGCAGATCTTGGCTCAGCAGAACCCGCGCATATTCTGCGTATACCGGGAACACTCAATTACAAGTACGACCCGCCGCGTGAGGTGCGCCTTGTTTACTGAAATTCCGCATTACAGGATTGAGGACTTCGAGTTTCTGCCGTCTGAACCGGAAGCGGAGCCCGCGCAATCAAACATACAATCCACGCAACCCGCGAGTGGCGGCAACGGTATCCATGTTGGCGGCGACGAACGGATGCTGCGTGCGCGTGCTTATGCCCGGAAGATAGATCCGGCAGTTGAGGGGAAGCACGGCGACGATGCTACTTTCCGAGCCGCCTGCAAAACTCTCCGAGGGTTCGATCTGTCCGAGGACGAATGCTTCCAAGTGCTTTGGGAGGAGTTTAATCCACGATGCGCTCCTGCCTGGAGCGAGGACGAACTGCGAGAAAAAATACGTAATGCTCGGGAGTACGGGAAGGAATTAGTCGGCGGCAAACTAAATAGCAGTCGGCAGAGACCGGAACAACCGCCGCCACTCAGTGATGCCGATCTTGCTGAGTTGGCGGCAGAGCGCGAGGCAATTCAACACGAAAACGAAGAGCCCACTCTTGAGCCTGCCAATGACGAGCAGACGGCATTCTTCGTCCCTCAAGAATACTGGCAGCTTTATGACGTTGCCAACATCCACGACTGGGAATGCCCGAAACTCGAACCCGTTATCGACGGCATTCTGGCAAAAGGAAATCTCTGTTGGATTGCTGCGGAAACGCAAACTGGGAAAACCCTCTTTATGCTGTGGGTCTGCTTGCAATTGCTCCACAAAGGAATGCTGTTCGGAAAGTATGCCATCACCCCGATAAACCGGATTCTCTATGTCGGCTGCGAGGACCCCGCCAGGAGATTCAAGGCGCGGCTGTTGGACATGGCACCGAGCGCAATCGAAGCGGGCCGGTTTCAGGTTTTCGTGGCTCCGGGCCTTTCAATCGCGGACAAGCTCTGCTTTCTCTTCCTGGAAAAAATGATCGAGGACGGTGGTTTTGATCTTGTCGTAATCGACACCTTCCAAGCCGCGACGATGGGGATTAGTTCATTCGACGATGAAAAGTTGAGTGTCGTCATTCGGCACCTGCTGAACATCACACGGAGGCTCGGCACCACGATCATCATAAACGACCACTTCCGCAAGACCGCAAATCACAAGAAACGAATTGACCTCGATTTCAATGACGTGAAGGGATCGGGTGGCAAGCTCCAGAACGCGGATGTGTTCCTGCTCATGGATCGACAAGACGGGCAACTGAGAATCTCGGGAAAGTCAAAAGACTGGGACAAGCAAATTGGCTTCCTGCTGGATATCGCGCCCCAAGGATCACAATGCGCAGAGAAATTCGTTTTCGCCGGTGACCTGGATTTACTCCGTGCCAAGTCCAAAGAGAAGGCCGAAGCCACCCGAACATCAGTTCGAGAAGCTGTCGGTGCCGACTGGATCTCGGCCAAAGATGCAGCAAAAAAGGCTGGAGTAAAAGAACGGACTGCTCAGGGCTACCTCAAGAAACTGGTAGATGCCGGTGAACTTGAATCCAATGGCAAACAAAGAGGCTGTCTTTATCGCAGAAACTTATGCGCAGATAAAAACACCGAATCTGCGCAAACACCAACCCCTTTCAAGTGAAGGAGTTATATGTGCAGAAACAAAATTGCGGATAAAAAGAGCACCGACAAACAGGGGGGTAATGGCGGCTTTGGGGGAGCCATTACCCTACTAAGGGAAGTTGTTAGCAGCAGCAGTCCCCCCCTATAGGGTGCGCACAATTCTGCGTGCGAACAAAATGGGAGAAATGTGACGCACAGGCTAGGGCAACAGAAATGGCTGACTGTCGCGGAGATCGACCAGGGGGGTAGATTGTGGCGAGTGGGAAAGCGCAATGGCCATCGACCGGCTGCACGGTCAACTGGGCGTGCGGGTACTTGGCAGGGGCTGGGACCGCTTGCCTAACCTGGAGGCGGGATAACCGGTTGGACACAGCATAACGAGTTTCTGACTGCACCTGCGGTCAGATGCAGGACCACCAGAACGTGCCCCTCAATTGTGGCGGGTGCGGGAAATCAGGGTGGGCGTAACAACAACTATCGGAGCTTATATGGCAAACAAGAAGCAGTTGCAAGAGACCAAAGCAGGACACAAAGACAGACATGATAATCCTATCGAAACAGTAAAGAGGGCACTAAAGTACCAGATGAAGGAGTCGCAGGAAAGCCGCCGCAGGTTGAATGAATTGATCGATAGGATGCGCAGTATGGAGACCATGTGCACCTACCAGCTAACTCTAATCAATAAATTCAATACTCAATTCGCAGGGGAAGATCGGTCTCGACCTAAAGCCAGCATGTAACGGACTTCAATTGAAGGGCGGGTCAGGTGGACGCTCGGGGTGTCGGGACAGGATGCCCTGAGCGTTCCCTGCGGTCGCCGGGAATGGATGACAGGCATCATTAGTTTTATCCGGCGCGTTTCCTGCGCCAAGTTGGCGTGGGGCGGCGGGAGAAGCGGGACCAGGCAAACGGTGAAATCGAGCGGTTAGGAAGCTGAACGGGCAAAAACATGGCGGAGATTATCGGTTTGAAAAACAGAGCAGAAGGCATATGGGTTGCAGGATCTACTGCATTCCAGGCCCTGCGAAATGAATCTGCCGCTATCTTTGAGGCCCTCATTCCGACCAGCACGCCGGTTCCTCATGCCCAAAAGGCAGGTACAAATCCGAGAATTTTGTTGGCGGGGGATCGTCTGGATCGTATTTTGGGGGGGCCTGCGAGATGAGCCCCGATGTATTGAAAGAAAAACATTATACAGTCGAAGAGCTGGCGGAAATCTGGCACATTTCCTATGAGGCTCTTCGCACGAAACTTCTCAAGACCCCTGGAGTTCTAAAATTTCAGCAGCCGCGAGGAAAGAGCAAGCGCCCCTACATCACAATTCGAGTTCCTGAGTCGGTGGCTGTGACGCTCTATCGATGATTTTCTTTAGGTTTTGAAGTACGTGATCCTCATCCCAGACCCTGTCGGCAATGGCGTTCAGTCTATCCTGCCGGGCCTTATTCCACGGCGCGTAGTGTTTTTCAGTCGTTTTAATTGATTTATGCCCCAGGAGTTTTTGAACATCCTCCATTGAAGATCCCGCCAGCAGATGTTCGACGGCAAATGTGTCCCTGAATCTGTGGGCGTGCCCGTTTTCCACCTTGGCGATTTTATAAAGTTTGTCCAGCTTCCTGCGCCAGTTATTGGCGACAGTCTCCAGCTTCCTTGAACCGGAGACAAAATAATACCCGCCGTTTGTTTTGGTGGTGTGGAGCCGATCAGCAACCTCCTGTGGCAACCTGATGCTGACAGGATTCAGATTCTTCAACTGGCGGAGTCTTATGTCCCTTCCACAAACGGAAGACTCGTGCAGCAATGCAGCGTCTGAGATCCTCAGACCGGAGAACCGAAGTAGCAGAACAAATGTCAGGAGATCAGCCCATTTCTCCACGTAGTAGCTGTAATGGTAATCGGGAAGCGGGCCGCTTGCTGCCTCAATCAGACGCACAATTTCGTCCTGCGAGAAGGGCAAGGTGGGAGCCGGTTTTACCCTTGGCGGCTTAAGCTTCTTCGCGGGATTCTTGGCTATCCAATCCGCATCCTGACAGAAGGAGAAAAAGTTCCGCAGCCGCTCAATCTTCTTTTCAGTTGCCTGTGGGCCGTCCTTGAGAGTGGTGAGGAATTCTGAAAGCTGAACGAAATCGAAATCCTTTAAGAGAATGATGCCTTCCTTGGCGGCAAACTCTTCCAGTTGCCGCATCACCAACTTGTATTTTTTCTCGGTTGGCACGGCCAGATTTCGGCGCTCAACGTGCTTGATGTATTTCTCCTTGGCTTCGGCAAATGATACGGGCTCGCCTTCTATGCCGACAGACTCCCACTCACGCACCTTTGCCTGCGCCGCTTCCCATTCGACGAGATCGAGAGATTTCCTGATCTGGGTTCCGCGCAGCACCCCCTGCGCCCATATTGGGCAGCGGCACTTCCGGTATTTCCTTGATTTGTGGGGGCATTCTTTTCGGTGTCGGCGATATATGGTCAGCATGGAGCGATCATACACGCGATTTGGTACGTTTCAGGTACTTTATTTTTTGGTGTCTGTAAGTGGTTGTAAATAAAGGATTTATATGGCGGAGAGGGTGGGATTCGAACCCACGTACAGTCTTTTGGACCGTAACTCGATTTCGAGTCGAGCCCGTTACGACCTCTTCGGTACCTCTCCGGGCGCTCAGAAGGCTATCAAAGATCGAGGGCTTTGCAAAAGGGAATTTCATTCAATAAAGGACCGGATTGGCAATTTAGGATCGGAGGAGACAGCAGAAAAGCGGGATGCGGAAACCTCCGAATGAAGTCTGACCGTCGCCCACCCGTGACACTGTGGCTTGGGGCTGGCTTGTGATGCCTTCCGAATCCCGCATGAGGCCTCGAAGGGCCGTCAGTGCCAGGAATAGGATTGCACAAGAACGAGCGCCGCAGGCGCGGCACTGAGTGATTTGCTTTTGCTTGCATGCCGCGCCTGCGGCGCTCAGTCCACCGGAATCTCCAACCCCGGCCTGACGGCCGGGGCTATTGCCTGTCGGCCCTCCGGGCCGCAGCGCCGAAACAATCATTGATCCATTCTGGCTTCCGGCTACTTCTTGGCTGGCTCTTCGGCCTTCTTGACCGGCTTGGGCTGCGGGTTCTTGACGTACTTGTCAAGCCAGGCGGCCCAGCGGGCCCAGAGATCCAGCAGGGTTTCCCGGGCTGCCGGACCGTGGTCCTCGAGCGGGTAACGGTACATCGCCACCGTTTTGCCGAGCCCGTTAAGTGCATGGAACAAGCGCACGGAGTTGTCCGGGTCCGTGCCGACGTTCTGATCGTGCATGCCGTGGTACATCAAAAGCGCGCCGTTCAGGTTGTTGGCATACAGGAACGGCGACATGCCCAAATAGACATTGGGCGCTTCCCACAGATCGCGGCGCTCGTTCTGGAAGCCGAGCGGCGTAAGCGTGCGGTTGTAAGCGCCGTCGCCCGCAATCCCGGCCTTGAAGAACGGCGTGTGCACCATGGCGTTGACGGTCGTAAACGCTCCATAGCTGTGGCCGCCGATCGCCAACCGGGTGCGGTCGATGTAACCCTGCTTATCCAGTTCATCGATCATGGCGGACAGGCCGTTGCGCAGATCGTTGACGTAATAGTTGTTCTGCTGGCCCTGCGGGCCGACGATCGGGACGTTCCCGGGCGTGTCGAGCACGACCACATATCCAAGCCGCACAAAGAACTCCATGGACCGGATGCCGAAATTGGGGAAAGTGTTCTTGTTGTAGGTGCGGTCCGGCCGGTCGATGGCATCCTGCGTGTCGAATTCCGCCGGATAGAGCCAGAAAATCGCCGGCAGGCGCGTCCCCGGTTTGTAGTCCTGCGGCAGTATGATGCGGATCTTGAAGCGGATGCCGTCGACCCGTTCAATCTGGATGCGGAGCTTGACGGCGTTGGTCAGGTCGGGGAACAGGTCCTTATTCTCCGTCAGCTGCTTCCGTGCGGCTCCATCGACCAGGAAGCTCTGCGGAACCTGCGAGGGGCTTTGCCGCTCGACGACAAACCGGTTCGCATCCAGGTCGATGATCGTGGACACGCTTTCGTAGACATCGTTGTTTTCGCTCTCGTAAATGCGCGTCTTTTCACTGGTCTTGATCGCAACCTTGTCGATAAAGCTCTTCGGTCCGACCTGCTCGGGATTCTGGTCGTTCACGACACCCTGATAGAAGACACTGTTCTTGTCGGCAGAGAGCAGGACGGGGCCGGTGCCGCCACCGCCGCCGCCGCGGCCGCCACCGCCACCACCGCCGCGGCCGCCGCCACCGCCGCCGCCGCGCACTCCCAGCAGATTCCCTGGACTGGGATCGTCGGTGCGGAATCGCGTCAAGGTGTAGCGCTGCGCCGGATCACTCAGATAAACCGCATAGTCGATCGTGTTCTGGCCGCTTGTCTCCCTGAAGAAGAGGATCTGCATGTCGGGGGAATAACGGTGGCTGGCCATGCGGGTGTTGTTCTCAAAAACAACCTTGGGGCCGTTGGCATCAAAAGGCGGCAGCCACTGCATCACACGGTCCTTGCGTTGAGGCTGCTGCCCGCCGCGGCCCTGGGCCTGGTCACCGCCCGCCGCCGCCGCGCCCCCGCCTCGGGTCGCGCCGCCGCGCGCTCCCGCGCCGCCCCGGCCTGCTCCGGCAGTTCCCTGAGATCCGGGCGGCGCCGGCTCCTGCTCGAGATAGGTGAATCCCTGCCTGTCGGAGCGCCATGCCATTTCGCGCTTCCCCTGTTGCTCTGCGCCGGCTCCACGGCCTCCTGCCGCCGGCGCCGGTGGCTGGGTGGGATCATCCGGGCTCGCGCCCAGGTTAAGCGGTCGGTCGTTCAGCTTAGTCAGGACCTTGCCGTCCACATCCCATACTTCTTCAATCGAGCCAAAACTGCTTACCGGGACGATGTAGGAAAACGGCTTGGTTATGCGGGTTACGCGCAGGTATTTGGCGTCGGGGGAAACGTCCATGGAACGCACCATCGCAGGCTGGCCGATCTTTTTTGCCAGCGAGGTCGCCACGTTGATGAGCGCGATCTGGCCCGTGGCGTGCCATTCCAGCAGCTGGAAATCATGCGGCGCGGACATGAGACTGGGGAAGGTGCGCAGCCGGTTCTTGTCGGCTTCGAGCGCAGTCTTGATCTCGGGGCCGGCCGGAGCAGCCGGCTGCGCCGGCCTTGGCGCGCGGCCGTCCGGAATGAGAATCGTTGCGATCTGCGTGCTGTCTTCCGTGAAATCCAGGACCGTGCTCAGTGTGGCCAGCACGGGCGTCCTGGTAAGCTGACGCGATTTCAGCGTCGCCACATCGGCAATCCAGATGTGGGTCGCGTCTTCGCCATGCACGAAAAATGCCACGCTCTTGCTGTCCGGCGACCAGATTGCATTCGAGACGCGCGCGCCGGCCGGAAGTTGGATCTGCTTTCTGCTCCCGTCGTCGGCGGAGATCAGCTGGATGCCCACGGAGTTGCTGATGGTCAGCGATCGCGCGCGGTTGGCTTTGAAATCAATGAACACGCCGCCAAGTTCATCAAAGGGTTTGGAAAAGGTCTTCATCACCACCGGGCCGTCACCGATCAGGCTCAGAAACCATTTCTTGTCCGGACTGGCATTCGCTAAATTGACGTTCTGCCAGCGTGGTGCCAACACAGCCGCCGCCAGCGGGTCGGGAGGAGTGGCATATCCCTCCTTGGTTATGATTTCGTCCGCCCAACTGAGCGGAGCGGAAGGCACTGCCGGTTTTGCGGGCGCCTGTCCGCCCCCCTGGGCCGCCAAAATGAATGGCAAAAGTACGATAAAAACGACGAGCACGGCGCGCCAACCGCGCGCCAAAATGCACTGTCCGGCCATAAAAGCGGGTCTCATCACTATGCCTCCGTTGGATCCAATCCGCAGTATTTGAGCGCATCCGGAAATTCGGTGCGCGGTTTCGGAAACGACATGACGCGCTACTATATGGCATTCCCCTGAGAGCGCACAAGCATAAATCCATCTGCGATTCAGACACTGGCGACAATGCAGACTGCAATTCAGGCGCGAAGACATCTGAGCTGTTCTGTCAATCATTTTCACCCCATGAGTATGAAATATTGTGCCGCGCCTTCGGCGCTCAATCGATGGTCGATTTGCTACCCCGGCCTGACGGCCGGGGCTATTCACTGTCGCGCCTTCGGCGCTATGGCATGGGTCTGCCAAGTAAGGCCCGAAGGGCCGACAGTGGCTAGGCCCGGCCGTCAGGCCGGGATACGGGATAGGGCAGGAAACGAGCGCCGAAGGTGCGGCACAAATTGCCGAGATTTTCTTGACCAATTTAGACTCTGGCCAGTTAGATAGGATGTGGCAGGAAAATATCTTTCCGTATATCTCCACATTATCTGGAGCACAAAAGGGCGTACAAACTTCATTGATCCGCAATGGCGGTGTCGCCTTCACGCCTATATGGGTGCCGTTGCGCGCTTCAAGAAGGCGGGGCTGATCGAGGTCAACAGCCAGCCTGATCATGTGCATTCATACATTTCCTTGCCTTCGACTCTTTCCATTGCCGGTCTGGTGAATGCATTAAAGGCGAATTCCACGCGGTGGATTCGCCAGACTTTTCCCGACAGGCGATGCTTTGCATGGCAGGAAGGATACGCGGCATTCAGCGTAAGCCGTTCAGAGGAGCATGCGGTCGTTGAATACATTCGCAATCAGGATGAGCACCACAAACGACGAGATTTTGGGGCAGAACTACTGGATCTACTTGGCCGCCATGGAATCGAATATGATCCGAGATATGTTTTTGATTGAGTGCCGCGCCTTCGGCGCTCGGTTCATACCCTGCACCATATCCCGGCCTTACGGCCGGGCCTAGCCACTTCCGGCCCTTCGGGCCTCTCCAGCAATCTGAGTCGCTGGCCAGTATCTGAATCGCAGATACTTGCGAAACTCGTTATTCTTGGCATAGTGCGGGCATGATAGAGTGGAGGCGATGAAACCGGATGATCACGAAACGTCGACCGGGGCCTGGCTGGCAAAACTGTCCGGGATCATTGCCATCCTGCCAGCATCGATGGCAGCGGGATGGATTCTGGGATTCTTCGTTGCGGACCGATACCTGAATACCTTTCCCTGGTGCAGCATAGCTTTTACTCTGGCGGGAGCGGGCGCCGGCTTCTACGAAATCCTTAGGATTCTGGCCCCGGGTCGAAAGATCAGATGACAGCTCAGGCGGGATCTATTGAACGGCGGTTATTCTGGCTGACTTTGGCATTTTCGGCCGGCGGCAGCTTTTTTGCCGGCGCGCTGTTCGGTTGGCGCCAGGGGATCTCTTTTCTGGCCGGGGCGGCGCTGGCGGGCATTGACGTCCTATGGCTGCGGTCGACGGTAAACAGCATTTTCCTGCGCTCGATGAAACGCTCGAAGTTGAAGATTCTAACCGGTTTTTTTTTGCGGCTCGTGTTGATTCCCCTGTGCCTGTATGTTATGATCCGCTTTCTTTTTTTGGGCATTATCGCTGCAGTGGCCGGATTTGCGGTTTTTGTCTGCAGCGTTTTTGTTGAAGGTATCCTCGAAGCTTTCGATAGCGGCCCCAAATAAAAATGCACGAGCAGAGCCCCGTCGCCAATTTTCTGAATGAACATCTGTTCGACCCGCTTGCGCGCGCACTCGGGTTTCAGATCCCGGCCGGCAGCCACGCTCTGCCGGACCACATTCTGCTGATCATCCTGATCTCGCTTGGTCTCATCACCTTCGCTGCGATCCTGCGCAGCCGGTTGAGTGTCGAGAAGCCGACGCGCATGCAGCATCTGGTGGAGGTGGTGGTCGAGGCGCTGCAGGGACTGATGAAGGAAGTGGTGGGAGCGAATTCGCGCGCCTTTTTCCCTCTGATCGGGGCGCTGGCATTCTATATCTTCTGCGGCAACCTGCTCGGGCTGATCCCTGGATTCCTCTCCCCCACCAGCAATCTGAATGTGACGGCATCGTGCGCCATATGCGTGTTTGTTTATTATAATTACCACGGCATTCGCAAACATGGCCTTATCAAGTATCTGGCGCATTTCATGGGCCCGGTCTGGTGGCTTGCCTGGCTCCTGTTCCCGGTTGAGATCGTCAGCCACCTGGCGAGGATTCTCTCGTTGAGCCTGCGCCTGTTCGGCAACATCTTTGCGGAGGAACTGATCATCGGATCCCTGAACCAGTACATCTTCCCGGTTCTGGCATCGGTACCGGTCATGTTCCTGGCGCTGTTTGCCGGCACGATCCAGGCCTTCATCTTCGTGCTGTTGACTATGGTTTATATCTCAGGCGCTGTTGAGGAATCTGCGGAGCACAAGGAAGAACACGGCGCCGAACGTCATGAGAGCGCGCCTCACCCGGCAGCCGCCTGACGGCGGTAAAGCTGGGATACGCAATGGTTCAGTGCATCTCTTGAAAGGAGACTTTTGATGCGAAGAAAGTTGATTTTGGCTGCAGTCCTGGTCGTCGTGCTCCTCACCCTGGCAGTCCCGGTTTTTGCGCAGGGGGGCGAGGCGGGGGCGGCAGCGGGCAAGGCAAGGAATTATCAGTGGCTGCTCATCTCTTCGGGATTCGGCATGGCGCTCGCGGCAGCCGGCTGTGGTTATGCGCAGAGCCGCGCCCTGGCGGCCGCCTGCGAAGGGGTCTCCCGCAATCCGGGTGCCACCGATACGATCCGGATTTTCATTTTCCTCGGCCTGGCATTTATTGAATTCCTGGCGCTTCTGACCTTCGTGGTCGTGATGATGCTGTTGTTCTTTTAAAAGCAGGGAGTCAGGAGTCAGGAGCCAGGAGTCAGGAGAGAAGCTCTCCGGATCTCCTGGATGCTCCTGGCTTCTGGCCGTGCTCTGGTTTCCCAGAAATATTTGATTGCCGCCTGAACCTTCGACTCTATGTTCATCTGCGCTCCCGAAACTCCGTCTTGCTGAACAACGAGCAGGTTTCCTGCCGGATGCGATTCAAAGCCAGATTGTAGTAATGCTCGTCGATTTCATATCCTATGTTGTTCCGTCCCCACTTGGCTGCGGCGATGGTGGTCGTGCCAGTGCCCAGGAATGGATCCAGCACGGTGTCGCCGACAAAAGAGAACATGCGAACAAGTCGCTCTGCGAGTTCCAGTGGGTAGGGCGCGGGGTGATCATTGGTCGATGCTCCAGTAACGCCTTCCCAGATCTGGCGGAACCATGCCTGATGATTTTCTCTTGAAATAACGCTCAGGATTCGGGTTGCCACGCTGGGGGTGCGGTAGCCTCCGGGTTTCCGTTCCATTAAAATAAACTCGATATCGTTTTTAATGACCGCGTCAGGTTCGTATGGTTTCCCATGAAACATAATCGACCAGAGCTTCACAGATGATGTTCCGCTTCTTTTTCACATGCACCTCTGTTCTACGTTACCACAAAAGGGCGCCGTGTTTGACGCAGAGATAAGAGTGCAGCCCGCTCCACCCGCCAGGCTCAAGCGGCAGATTTCACTTCAATCAACCGCTATTGGGTGGCTATAAAGACGCATGGTGACCGAGAGGCTATGCTGACCGGAGAATCTAGCCCCTAATCTTCTTGGTCGTGGATTGTGGTCAGGGAGCGGATTTCGTAATCCTTGGCGCCGGACGGGATCGTGATGTGAACTTCGTCTCCCTCGGCTTTCCCCAGCAGGCTGCGGCCGATCGGAGATGTGCTCGATATCAGCCCCTGGCTGATATCCGATTCCTCGGGCGAAACCACGGTGTATTGGACCTCCTTATCCGCCGCGACATCGTAGAGCACCACGCGTGAGCCATAGGCCACGCGGTCGTGGGGAATCTTGTCGAGGTTGATGAGCGAGAGAGCCGCCAGGCGCGCCTGCAGATTGGCTTTCTTGCCTTCCAGAAACGCCTGGCGCTCCTTTGCGGCCTTGTACTCGGCGTTCTCGCTCAGGTCGCCATGCTCCCGCGCGCGCAGAATCTCCTTCGGCAGATCGACACGCAATTCGCGCTCGATGCCATTCAGCTGGTCCTGAAGCTTTTTGCGTATGTCTTTCATGAGGTTATTGTAGGGGAAGGATCGAACGGCCGGCAAGATTCAGCAACCAATCCGGCGACAATCCTGCCCAGAGCACGCCGGCGGCCGCGATCACGATTGCCGCCATGGTTACCAGCGGGATCGACTCGGTTTCCTGATCCTGAGGCTCCTTCATGTACATGGCCACCAGGAGGCGGAAGTAATAGTAGACGGAAAGCACGCTGTTGAGCACGCCGACTATGGCCAGCCCTAGATATCCCTTCTGCACAGCCGCGCTAAAGAGGTAGAACTTGCCCAGGAAACCGCCGGTCAAGGGAATCCCGGCAAGGGATATCAGGAAGAGCGCCAGCATCGCGGCCGTCAGCGGCTGCTTTTTCCCGAGTCCGGCGTAATCCTCAATATTGACCCGCTCATCCCCCTTGCGGCTGAGCGCAAGCACGATGCTGAGGGCCCCCAGGTTCATCGCCGTATAGACGATCAGATAAAAAACCACGGCCCGGAGGCCGTCCCTGCTGTTGATGACAATACCGACAAGGATGTAGCCGGCATGGGCGATAGCGGAATACGCCAGCATGCGCTTGATGTTGGACTGCAGCACGGCGACGACATTGCCCACCGTCATGGTCAGGATCGATGAGACCCAGAGAATGGCGCTCCAGTCGGCCTGCAGCGCCGGCAACGCCTGCACCAGCACTCTCATGAGCGCGGCAAAACCGGCTGCCTTGGGGCCGACGATCATGAAGGCCGTTACCGCCGTCGGCGCGCCCTCGTACACATCGGGGGCCCAGGCATGAAACGGCACGGTGGCAATCTTGAAACCGAATCCGACCAGCAGGAGTCCCAGACCGAGCACCATCGTGAGCTGCGGGGTGCGCTGCAGCTCGGCCGCGGTGCGAATCGCCAGGTAGTTTGTGCTCCCGGTGCTGCCGTAGATCAGCGCAATGCCGTAAAGCAGGAACGCGGTCGCGAAGGACCCGAGCAAAAAGTATTTCAATGACGATTCGTTGGCGCGCGCATCCGTGCGCTTGAAACCGGCGAGGATATAGGTCGCGATCGACAAAATCTCGATGCCCAGAAACGTCAGCATCAGGTCGCCGCTTGCCGCCATCAGCGACATTCCCGAGCAGGCAAATAAAAGCAGCGCGTAATACTCGCCGCGGTTCATCGATTCGCGTTCATTGAAACGCAAGGCGACCAGGGCGCAGTAGCCGGTGATCACGAAAAAGAGCCACTGAAACACCCAGCTGAAGCTGTCGACCAGGAACATGCCGTGGAAAATCGCCCGCGGCTGGCCCAGGTGTTGGAAAGACAAGACATAGGCGGCCAGGAAGGCGGCGCCGACGGCAATCTGGCCCTGCCTCATCTTGCGTCCCGCCGGGGTAAAGGGCTCCAGCAGCAGAATCAGCATCCCGGCGAGCACCAGGATGATTTGCGGCAGAATCGAGTAGTAATCGATATCGATCGTCATTGGTTAAGCTGCCCGCCCGTCGCGCGGCGGTATTCCTTTCTTACGAGCATCCCAAGCGCCGGCTACTTCTGCGCAGCTGCCGGCGGAACTACCTCAGTCAAGCGGTACCCTCCCGTAGGGGCCGGTGCGTTGTGGATGCGCTCCTGCACAAGTTTGAGGCTGGCTTCCATGCGATGAAGGAAAGGCGCGGAGTAAACGCCGATCCAGAGCATCACCAGCAGGATCGGAATCAGCAGCCATCGCTCTCTCGCGCCGATATCCGTCATTTCGCTGTTTGCCGGATTAGTCACCTTGCCGAGGAAAACCCGCTGATACATCCAGAGCATATACACGGCGCCCAGGATCATGCCCGAAGCGGCAACGGCCGCCGCCACCGGGCTCTTGATAAAGGCGCCGGCCAGAATGAGCACTTCACCCACGAAACCGTTCAATCCCGGAAGGCCGATCGACGACAGCGTTACGACGAGAAAAAGCGCGGCGAGCACCGGATTGCGATGGGCCAGCCCGCCGAAATCGGCGATCAGGCGTGTGTGCCTGCGCTCGTAAATCATTCCCACCAGGAGAAAGAGCGCCCCCGTGGACAGGCCGTGATTCAGCATCTGGAGCATCGATCCCTGCAGCCCCTGCCGGGTAAAGACAAAAATGCCGAGCACAACGAGCCCCATGTGGCTGACCGAAGAGTAGGCCACCAGCTTCTTCAGATCAGGCTGCACCATGGCCACCAGGGCCCCGTAAACGATGCCGACCAACGCCAGCACCGACAGATAGGGAGCCAGAATGATGGCCGAAGTCGGGAACAGGGGGAGGCAGAAGCGCAGCAGCCCGTAGGTCCCCATCTTCAGCAGCACGCCGGCCAGGATCACGGATCCGGCCGTAGGCGCCTCGACGTGCGCATCCGGCAGCCACGTGTGAAACGGGAACAGCGGCACTTTGATGGCAAAGGCGAGCAGAAACGCCAGGAAAAGCCACAACTCCTGGCCGCTGGGAATCCGGATCGTTCCCGCGGTCAGATTGCGCGTGATCTGGACCAGGTCGAAAGTGTTGCCGCCATTCAGGTGGAACAGGACCAGGATGGCCACCAGCATCAGCAGCGATCCGACCATGGTGTAGAGGATGAACTTTACCGCCGCGTAAACGCGCCGCTCTCCTCCCCAGACCCCGATCAAAAAATACATCGGGATCAGCATCACCTCCCAAAACACGTAGAAGAGAATCAGATCGAGTGCCGTGAAAACGCCGATCATGCCCGTCTCGAGGAAGAGCATGCAGATCATGAAGGGCTTGACTCGCTGGCTGATCGCCCGCCAGCTCGAAAGAATCGCCAGCGGCATCAAGAAAGTCGTCAGCAGGATCAAGAACAGGCTGATGCCGTCGATGCCGAGATGGTGCCGGATCAGCCCGCCTTCGATCCAGGACGCCCACTCTTCGAACTGCATCCTTCCGTTTGCGCTGTCGAAGTGAAAATAAAGGTGAAGCGAGACGATGAACGTCGCCAGGGAAGCCACCAGCGCGAACGATTTGACCGCGCCTTCGGCTTTGCGCGGAAACAGCAACAGCACAACGGCAGCGGCCGCCGGAAGGTAGGTCACCAGGCTCAAGATATTCGGAATTTCCATTTTCCCACTTTCCGGATTAGCGCCCTGATCCCCAGGTTATATAGAGGAGGATCAGCACGACTCCGGCCATGATCCAGGCGGCGTAACTGCGCGCCAAACCATTCTGGATATGCTTCAAGATCCCGGCGGTGCCGCGGACCGCGCGCGCCGTGCCGTTGACAGCGCCGTCGATGACCCGGACATCGACCCCGCGCCACAGAAGGTTCGTCGATCCCGTTTTGATCGGATTCACAAGGGTGGCGTCGTAGATCTCGTCCACGTAATACTTGTTCCACAGCAGGCGGTAAATCCCCCTGGCCCGCTGTGCCAGTTTTCCCGGGGCCTCGGGATGCGCCACATAGAAACGGTAGGCCAGCAGGATCCCAGCGAGCGCCACCGCAACCGAAATGGCCGCAAAGGCGACTTCCATGCTGTGCGGCAGCTCCGCGTGTTCTCCGCGCCGCGTGAATTCCAGGGCCGGCTCAAGGAAGCTCTCGAAGCGGTTCGTTCCCAGCCAGGCGGGCAAGCCGACCAGGCCCCCGACCGCCGAAAGCACCGCCAAGGCCATGAGCGGCACGGTCATGGTTGGCGGGGATTCATGCAGATGGTGGCGGGTTTCATGAGAAAAGCGCTCGGAACCGTAAAAAGCCAGGAAAATCAGGCGGAACATGTAAAACGCCGTCAGCCCTGCCGTAATCAATCCCAGGGCCCAGATCACCGGATGGCCGCCGGCCCAGGCGGACCAGAGAATTTCGTCTTTGCTGAAGAAGCCGGCAAACGGGGGAATGCCGCTGATGGCGAGCGCCGCGATCAACATGGTGAAATGCGTGACCGGCGTGAATTTCCGCAGCCCTCCCATGCGCATGAGATCCTGGTCGCCGCCGATGGCGTGAATCACGCTCCCGGCGCCCAGGAAGAGAAGAGCTTTGAAAAACGCATGCGTGAACAGGTGGAACACACTCGCGGAATATGCGCCGACGCCGGCCGCGAAGAACATGTAGCCGAGCTGGCTGACGGTCGAATAGGCCAGGACGCGCTTGATGTCGGTCTGCACCAGGCCGATCGTTGCGGCCAACAGGGCGGTCGTAATCCCGATCCCGGCGACCACGGCCAGCGCAATCGGCGCGCGGCTGAAGATCGGCGAGCAGCGCACCACCATGTAGACGCCGGCCGTCACCATCGTCGCCGCGTGAATCAGCGCGCTGACCGGCGTGGGACCCTCCATCGCATCCGGCAACCAGACATACAGCGGGATCTGGGCGCTCTTCCCGGTCGCCCCCACAAACAGCAGCAGACCGATTGCGGTCAGGATCCCGAGGCCGGCCTCGACAGGAAATCCTGCCGGATTCCCGGCGATCCGGCTGAAAACCTCTTCAAAATCGATCGATTGGAAGGTGACCCAGATCAACAGGATGCCGAGCATGAATCCCACATCGCCGATCCGGTTGACGATGAAGGCCTTTTTGCCCGCATCCCCGGCGCTGCGTTTTTCAAAATAGTAGCCGATCAGCAGGTACGAGCAGAGGCCAACCCCTTCCCAGCCGACAAACATGAGGAGGAAATTCCCGGCCAGGACCAACACCAGCATGGAAAACATGAACAGGTTCAGATACGAAAAGAACCGGTAATATCCGGCTTCGGCGTGCATGTAGCCGATCGAGTAGATGTGGATCAGGAAACCGACCCCGGTTACCACCAGCAGCATGACCGCCGACAGCGGATCCAGCAGGAACTCGGCCTTGGCCACGAAATCGCCGGATGCTATCCAGGTGAACAGCGGGAGCAGATGACGCCTTTCCGCGGGAGCCAGCTGCATCAGGTTCGCAACCGCGGCAACCGAAACCACGAACGAGGCGCCGACCGTGCCGCAGGCGATCACGGAAACGAGCGGTTTGGGGAACCGTTTGCCCAGGATCCCGTTCAAGGCTGAACCGGCAAGCGGCAGCAACGGGATGAGCCAGAGGTATTCCATCATACGCAGTGTCCCCTTACCACTTCATGAGGTCCGCATCGTCGACGCTCAAGGTCCTGCGATTGCGGTACAGAGCAATGGCGATCGCGAGCCCCACGGCGGCCTCCGCCGCGGCCACCACCATCACGAGAAAAACGAAAATCTGCCCGTCCACCTGATTCAGGGATTTCGCAAACGCCACGAAGCTGAGATTCACGGCATTCAGCATCAGCTCGATGCAGAGGAAAATCGCGATCACGTTCTTTTTGACGATCACGCCCACAGCCCCGACGGCAAACAGCAGCGCGCTCAGAATCAGGCAGTGAAAAATGCTCATGGCGGCTTACACCTGCCTCTTGGCAAGGACTACGACTCCAATGATGGCAACCAGGATCAAGATGGACGTGACCTCGAACGGGAGCAGGTAATCGGTGAAGAGCGATTCCGCGAGACGGACAATGTCGCCGGTCCCGCCGGCGGGCATCAAGGCATCCTGCGGCGCCCGGGAAGGATCATAGGAGCGCAGCATCGGCACCAGCAGAAGCATGGCCGAGCCTCCGAGAACCCACGCCAGGTAGCGGAGCGACTTTTTCTTGTCGACGTGCGTTGCGGCGGAAAAGGGATCCAGGAGCATGATGATGAACAGGAACAACACCATGATCGCGCCGGCATACACAATGATCTGCACCGCCGCGATAAACGGCGCCTGCAGGAGCATGTAGATGCCGGCGACCGCGCTCAGGCAGACGATCAGCGACAGCGCCGCATGGAAGACCTTTTTCAGCCGTACGACGTTGATCGCCGCCAGCAGCGCAACCGCTCCGAACAGGTAAAAAAGGAATGTGTCCATCAGTTCAGCGAATCCAGAATCCGATCCAGTTTCTCAATGTTCAGATCTTCATGATAATCATCGTTGATCTGCACTACCGGCGCAGTCCCGCACGATGCCAGGCATTCGACCTCGAGCAGCGTGAACTTGCCGTCGGCGGTGGTTTCTCCCGGCTTGATCCCCAGCCTGCGCTGAAGGTGGGCCATGAGCTGCTCGCAATTGCAGAGCAGGCAGGAAATATTCGTGCAGACCTGGATCACAAACCTGCCGACCGGCTTCTTGTACAACATCGTATAGAAGCTGGCAACCTCGTACACCTCGTTGGCAGAGAGGTGAAACATGCCGGCAACCTCGCGCACGGCGTCCGGCGCCAGCCAGCCGGCCTGTGCCTGGACCAATTGCAGAGCGGGAATGAGAGCGGAGCGCGGTACCGGATAGCGAGCCTTCAGCGCCTCGATTTTGCTCCGGGTAGTCTCAGATAGCATACCGCCTCAGGAGATCTCCATAATGGGATCCGCGGTCTCGCGGGGAAACCCTGTAAAAACTTAAAAATCAATAAGTTAGACCGCGACCCGACCAAAAAACGAATTTTGATATTAGAGGATAACTCATTGTGCTGTCAAGGTTTTTTCAGTATCATGAGCCCGTTTCGGGGGAACACGAAATACGCGGTTCGGGCGTATTGCCACAATCAACTTGCAGACTTGATTGATGGTGCCGCGCCTATGGCGCTCAAACCCTTGTCGGCTGGCAACCCCGGCCTGACGAGGCTGTCCAATGGTTGGCTCCCTGGGAGCGCGGGCGTCCCGCCCGCAAGACCCGGCTTCAACCGAGGTTTCTCGAATGCGACATGCACAAAGTGTGAAGCAAAAGTCACTTGTGGGTAAAATAGATGCGCATTTTGCGGGCGGGACGCCCGCGCTCCCAGGCGGTCTGCAATCCGACCTTGGCCCATGGCATAATCAACCGTTGGACAGCCTCTGACGGCCGGGCCTATTTCCTGTCGGCCCTTCAGGTCTCTCCAGCAATCTGGGTCGTTGCCAGTGTCTGAATTGCAGTTAAGTTAGGATATAGAGTTGACAGGCATATATGAAATTGTACCGGACGGATCGTACCACCCGATCCGGGTTATTGCAGGCTAAAACCACGGCCTCTAGCCGTGTGATGTTAAAAGGCTCGGCCGCTCCTGCGAGCAGTCCTTGGTTATGGACGCCACGAGCCAGAGCAGAACATTCTCGGTATCGGGGTCGCTATCGTAATCGGCAATGGAACCTGAGGTGGAACGATGAACAGCATGGCTGCTACCGACCTCGATTCCATACCGATAGCGATACCAACCCCGATACCGACCCCGACCCCGAGGATTGCTCCGGTTCGCCCCGCTAAGCGGGAAAGCCATGCCATCTGGGAGTGGTTGATCACGCAAATCCGATGAAGAAACTGCTGGTAAATCTGGGAAACCGAAGTTATCCGGTGCTGATCGGGCCCGAGGTTCTGGGAAAATCAGGGCACATCCTGGCCGGCCTGGGGTTTGCATCGCCGCCGATCGTGGTCAGCAATGCGCGGGTAATGCGGTTGCATGGCAAGGTCCTGCTCGATTCCCTCGAGAGAGTCTTCGGGCGCTCGCCGGTGATCCGGATCGGCGACGGCGAACGGTTCAAAAATAACTCTTCGGTCGAGCGGATCTACCGGGGCCTGTTTCGCGCACGTGCGGACCGGCGCTCCTGGATCCTGGCATTCGGCGGAGGAGTGGTCGGCGATGTTGCCGGTTTTGCCGCCGCGACTTATATGCGCGGCATCCCTTATGTGGGCGTGCCGACCACTCTACTTGCGCAGGTCGACAGCTCAATTGGCGGCAAGGTCGGCATCAACTGCGCATACGGGAAAAACCTGATCGGCGCATTCCACCAGCCGGCGGCGGTGCTGTCCGATACCGGCACGTTGCGCACACTGCCTGCGCGGGAGCTGGCCTGCGGTCTCTACGAGGCCGTCAAATGCGGCGCCATCGGTTCGGCTTCATTGCTCAGGTATCTGGACCGGCACCTGGATGATGTGCTGCGCTGCGCTCCGGCGTCGGTTTCGCGCGTAGTTCTCGATGCCGCGCGGATCAAGGCGGAGGTAGTGGCTCACGACGAACGGGAGGTGCACGCGCGCATGATCCTGAACTTCGGCCACACGGTCGGACATGCGCTGGAAGCGGCCACATTGTACCGCCGGTTCAGGCACGGAGAGGCGGTTGCCTGGGGCATGGTCGCGGCAGCGCAGTTCGGCGGACTGGAGGGCAGGGAAGCGAGGCGGTTGCTCGGTTTGATTCACCGGATTGGGAAGCTCCCTTCGCTGGGCGGGATATCTGCCGGACAGGTCTGGAGTGCGTTGCAGCGCGACAAGAAGTCGGCTTCCGGCAAAATCCGCATGGTGCTTTTGCAGCGCCTGGGCCAGGCCGCGGTTGTGGACGCAGTCGATCCGGCACGGCTCAAGGGATTTTTGACAAGTTTTCTTGCGCATCCATAGGCGGTCCGCTGCATGGCAGATCTGGAAAACCAGAAAGCAGAAAGAGCCCGGGATGTGCGGCGCATGTTTGGAGCGATTGCCGGACGCTACGACTTCCTCAACCACTTTCTGTCGCTCCACATCGACAGGATCTGGCGCCGGATCTGCGTGCAGGAAGTCTCCCGCCGTTTGCATTCTCCACATCCTCAGATTCTCGATATCGGATGCGGCACCGGGGATCTCTCGCTGGCTTTTGCTTCATCAGGCTCTGTTGTGGGATGCGACTTTTCCCATCCGATGTTGCGCGTGGGATGCGCGAAGGTTGGCGCGCGCGCGGCACCCAACCCTGTCTGGCTGATCGAGGCAGACGCCCTTATGCTGCCGTTTGCGCTGGGGCAGTTCGATGCCGCGGTTTCCGCATTCGTACTGCGCAACCTGGCGGACGCGCGCAGGGGCATTGAGGAAATGAGACGGATTCTCAGGCCCGGCGGCATTCTGGCCGTGCTCGATTTCTCCATGCCGCGCATTCCCGTGATTGGCCGCCTCTACCGTTTTTACTTCCTCAGGATTCTGCCTCGCCTCGGCACCTGGATTTCCGGAGTGGAGGGACCCTACAAGTACCTGCCGGACAGCGTGCAGGCATTCCCCGGTCCGCTCGAACTCAAGGCTCTGATTGAAAGCGCCGGGTTCCAGAACGTGGAATACCGCCTGCTTTCCGGCGGCATCGCCGTGCTTCTGCTGGCCCATGCATAGCCAGAGCAGGGCGGGCTACTTGTCGCGGAACCAGCCGGGGAGGGCGCCGCTTTTGCGCGCTTCTCTTTCCAGGTCCACGAGGTCAGCTTTGGCCTGCGCGAGATTTTCCTTGGTCTTATCCTGTTCGAACAGGGTCTTCTGGATTTCGCGCTGAATGGTTTGCTGCTTGAAACCATTCGCTTCGCGATAGAACTGATTCTGCAGGTCGGTCAGCTTGAGAACGATGACGTTGGTCTGGTTTTCCAGCTCGGCGACCCGCTTGCGTGCGTCGGCGAAAGTCTGCCGCCAGTAGCTTTCGGTTCTTCCCTGAAAGTCAACCGGTTCATCGGTTACGGGCCTCGCTTTCTCCGTCCCCGGTTCTGCGGCAGGCTTGGTTTCTCCTGCCGCGGCCGGCTTCTCGGCGTCTGTGCCGGGCGGCTGCGCAGCGCTGACGGATCCAACGGCCTGGGCTGCCTTTTCGTTGTTGATGACCTTGGCCTCGGTCTTGATGGCCGCGCGCCGCTCCTTTTCTTTCTTTGCCAGCTCTGCCAGCGACTGTGCGCTCCCGCCGGCTGCAAATGCAGCCAGGAGCAGTCCTGCGATCACCACCGGAACTGATCTCATGATTGGACACCTCACGCTTGAGAAACCTTCCATTCTATTATCGGGCGCTGATGCACGGTGAATTACCAAAAAAAACCCTGCCGGCACAATTGTGCCGTGGATTACCTGCAATTCAGGCATTGGAACTGAACCGCTAAGACCTCAAAGACCGCAAAGAAGAGCTTTTATGGATCAACAGGTCACATTTGCTCCCTCTGCGCGGGCGCACAGCTGTGAACCAGGTTGCCGGCCGAAAACAGCCCGTGCGAAAAACCAAAGGTAATTTCAAAAATCTCTGCGGTCTTCGAGGTCTTCGTGGTTTTTTTTTCCAAGCATCTGAATCAAAGATGGAAAATCCCTTGAATTGACTCGCTCGTTCCTCTCCTGTAAAACACCTGTATGGATATTGTTGCTGCAATCCAAAGAGTCGTCGAAGGCCAGCACCTCGACCGCCTGGAAGCCGAAGCGGTGATGGAAGAAATCATGTCCGGGAAAGCCACCGATGCGCAAATCGCGGCTTTCCTGACCGCCTTGCGCATGAAGTGTGAAACCGTGGAAGAGCTGATCGGCTTCGCGCGCGTCATGCGGGCAAAGGCTTCCCCTGTACGCCCCCGATCCGCGGTGGAGGCGGCATTCTCGGGCACGGAGCGCGAGATGCTGGTGGACACCTGCGGCACGGGTGGAGACGCCGCGGGCACCTTCAATATTTCGACCGCGACCGCATTCGTGGTCGCGGGCGCCGGAGTCCGCGTGGCGAAGCACGGCAACCGCAGCGTCTCCAGCCTCTGCGGCAGCGCCGATGTCGTGGAAGCGCTCGGCATCCGCATCGATCTTGCACCCGAAGATGTGGCGCGCTGCATCGATGAGGCCGGCATCGGCTTCCTGTATGCGCCGCTGCTGCACAGCGCCATGCGCCATGTGATGCTCGCCAGACGCGAAATGAAAATCAGGACCGTGTTCAATCTCCTCGGGCCGCTCTGCAATCCCGCGGGCGCCAACGCGCAGGTCCTCGGCGTCTACAGCGAGAAGGTGAGCGACATGATGGCCCAGGTGCTGTGCGCTCTCGGATGCCGGCGCGCACTGGTGGTGCATGGCCTGGACGGACTCGACGAAATCACCGTTTCGGGGGAGACCAAGATCTGTGAAGTGCGCGATGGGGAAGTCAAGAGCTACTATGTGGTGCCCGAGGATTTCGGCCTGACGCGCGCCCCGATCGGGCAGATCCAGGGGGGCGACGCCGCACGCAACGCCGAAATTATCCGCGAAGTTCTTTCCGGTCATGAAAGCACCCGCCGCGATGTGGTTCTGCTCAACGCCGCAGCCGGCCTGGTCGCTGGCGGCAAGGCGCGGCACCTGCGTGAGGGAATCGAATTGGCGCGGAATTCAATCTCCTCGGGAGCGGCGGCGGCCAAGTTAAAACAGCTCATTCTCATAAGTCGCTCTCTAGATGCAATGAGAAGGAGTCAGGAGTCAGGAGTCAGGAGTCAGGAGAACGGCTAGTTTGTGCCTTTTGCATTCCTTTCCAGTACGCGTCCCGCAGAAGAAGGAGTCAGGAGTCAGGAGTCAGGAGTCAGGAGAAGGGCTAGCTTGCGTCTTCCGCATTCCTTTCCAGTATGCGTCCCGCAGAA
>Ga0315277_10002821_pt1 | contig 23911 bp, 20 predicted proteins | sample YL17G05_15_MG_FD_203695 | JGI IMG/M metagenome (GOLD analysis project Ga0315277, IMG submission 203695) | Sediment microbial communities from Yellowstone Lake, YNP, Wyoming, USA - YL17G05_15 | ecosystem: Environmental > Aquatic > Freshwater > Lake > Sediment | place: USA: Wyoming | collected... | reverse complement strand
ACGCATCGTCAGGATGCCAGGGCAACAAGCCGATGTTGCGAAACGTCATCGTCACCGAGCGAACGGAACCCAGAGACATTCTTTCGGGAATGGAATCGCTTTCGGCCACGGCATCGCGGGCGCCGGGCGAAGGCAGCCCACGATTTCCCACGCGGCAACGAGTCAGAAGCGGCGTATTGGGCGGAATACCCAAGCCCACTTCTCGGATACGTTTGGCCAGATAGAGATACTTGGTCGTCGTCGTGTCCACATCGAAATCGGGAATGACAAAATGGTCCTGTTCCCGAAGAACGACGCATTTGCGCAATGTGCCCACCGGCGCGTGAATCACCGTCGTCTCATCCACACCCAAATAGGTCATGGTGATTCCGATTGTCCCGTCATGGCCTTCGACCGTGATGCGCGCCGATCCTTTGATGGTCTTTGCCAACTGCATGTTCGCATAGCCACATTCGATTGGGCGATCGAAGATCACATTCTCGTTCTCGAGCTCAAATCCGTGGAAGCGCAGAATGCCCTCTCGGGAATCCAAAGACACATACTGGGCCGTGGACATTTCGTTGGGGATATACAGCGCGCGTCGAAACACGACAAAACCATGAAGAGTGGTTGTGGACGAAAGCGCGTAATAGCTGCCATCCTCATAGTGTTGCTCGTCCTGATAGTTGAGCGGGAAATAATCGCCGATCGAGACAACCGCGCGAACATAGATCACTTTGCCCGGCGAGTCGGAAAGATCGGACTCGCTCGACTCTCCCGGAGACGCTGGGATAGCGGCCCAGGCATCCTGCCCGCGAATCGTCACGTTGCCGCCTGTCGCCGAGTGCAACAATGGGAGAAAGGAAGGGCCAAACAATACGGCGCTTCCTTCGTATTTCGTTGCTTGGGATTCCTGCTCTGCCGCTTGGCAGGCAAAGATGCCGCACAGCAGCCAAATCGTACCGACGCTTAGATCTGCGAAGCCAAACCCCACTCGTAATCTGAAGCGCACCGCTTGAGCCTCCTAGGGTGTGCATTTCGATTCCGTGCTGCAATACGATCCCGTCTGACAAGGCCGTAAGTAAAGCACAAATTGCGTGCGCGAGACAACAAACATTTGCGGCATGACATCGGCCATTGACAACCGGCGCGCATGTCAGTAACAAAAATGTCGGCTCGTCCCTGAGCCGACCGGCCAACCAGCGCGACGGTGGGAGAACGCGGTCGTTCGGCTCCAAAACGAAAAGAAAATGAGAGAGTAGAACACATGAAAACGCAACGGATTCTATGGCTGACGACGGTAGTGCTGATGGCGGCAAATGGCGTGGCGCGATGCGAGGAACCAGTCCGTCTCGAGGATCGCGTCGTCGAATACACGCTTCCTAACGGAATGAAGTTTCTGCTGATGCACCGACCAGGCGTGCCGGTTTTCAGCACCAATATCTCGTTTAGGGTGGGCGGTGTGGATGAAAAGCCAGGGATCACAGGCCTATCCCACCTGTTTGAGCACATGGCGTTCAAGGGGACACGCGTCATCAGCGTGAAGAACTACCGTGCCGAGCGACCCCTGCTGAAGGCAATTGACAAGGCGGCGGTGGATCTCTCGAACGAAATGGCCAGGGGCGATCTGGCCGATCCAAAGAAGGTTGCCGAGCTGCAAAAACGGGTCAAGGAACTTGAGGATAAGGCACGCCAGTTCTCGGGCAAGGAAGAAATCGGAAACCTCTACATGCGCAACGGCGGGTTGGACCTGAACGCTTATACGGGCAAGGATACGACGTGCTATGTCGTCAGCCTGCCGTCCAACCGGCTGGACTTGTGGGCGTGGCTCGAATCGGACCGGCTGCTCAACCCCGTGCTGCGTGAGTTCTATTCCGAGCGCGATGTGGTTTGTGAGGAACGCCGCTTGGGGGTCGAAACCCAACCGATGGGGAAACTATACGAGGTGTTCATGGCGACGGCCTTCATCGCCCATCCGGCCCGATATGAGGTGATCGGGTGGATGTCTGATATCCAGACCGTCACGCGCCCCATGGCGGAAGCGTATAATCGCACCTATTACATTCCGGCCAACTCCGCCGCGGCGCTGGTGGGCAATCTGGACATCGAGAAGTGCAAGAAAACCATCGCCCGCTACTTTGGGCGCCTGCCGTCGCGACCGCTTCCGCCGCCGGTTCGCACGATCGAGCCGGAACAGCGCGGGGAACGGCGCGCGGTCGTCGAATCGGATGCCAAGCCCTGGTTGCTGATCGGCTGGCACAAGGGCCACCCGCTCGATGCCGACGAGGCGGTCTTCGAAGTCATTGACACGATTCTCTCGCGTGGCCACACCGCGCGCTTCTACAAAACGATCGTCCGCGACCGCAAACTGGCTACGTCCGTGGGCTCCTTCACCGGTCCCACCGAGCGCTATCCCAATCTGTTCTGCGTTTCGGCCATGCCGCTCCACCCCCATACAACGCGCGAGGTCGAGCAAGCGATCTATGAGGTCATGGGAACGCTCGTCACCGACCCACCCGGCGACGAAGAGTTGCAGAAGGTGCGCAACAATCTGCACGCCGACTTCTTGCGCGAACTGGAATCGAATCGAGGCATGGCCGCCGCCCTGGCCAATTATCAGATGATCTATGGCGACTGGCGGCTGATTCAAACCCGCCTGGCGAAAATTGACGCTGTAACCGCGCAGGATGTCCGGCGCGTGGCGGAGAAGTTTTTCGCCGCTTCCAATCGCACGGTTGGCGAGATTGTGCAAACGGCAAAGCCTGCGGAGAAAGGAAAGTAAGATGCGAACGAGCGCCAAACGAACCCTAGCGATCCTGATCATTCTGATTGCGGGAGGGGCATGTTCGACGATCCCCAGCCATCCGCGCAAGCTGCAATATCCACCGCTGCAATTCAAGCGGCCGCGACCGACCCGTCACGTTCTCGGCAACGGAATGGTGGTCTATTTGCTCGAAAACCACGAGCTGCCGTTGGTTTCGGCCCGTTTCGCCATTCGCACAGGCTCACTCTATGAGTCCGATGACAAAGCCGGCCTAGCCCAATTCACCGGCACGGTGATGCGCAGTGGCGGCGCGGGCGACCGCACGGGCGACCAGATTGATGAACGGTTGGAGTTCCTTTCGGCCTCGATTGAAACGGGCATTTCGACGCAGCAGGGCGGCGCCAATCTTTCGTGTCTGAGCAAAGACCTCGACGAGGTGTTGGGTCTTCTGGCCGACATCCTCCGGCGTCCCCGTTTCGCGGAAGACAAACTCGACCTCGCCAAGAAGCGGTTGATGGAGAGCATCCGCCGCCAGAATGACAGGCCCAACCAGATCGTCGCGCGCGAATGGGAGAAGCTGGTTTACGAATCGAGTGCGGCATGGGCGCGCACGCCAACGCTCGAAACCGTGGAGCGCATCCGCCGCGACGATCTCGTCCAGTTTCACAACCACTATGTTCATCCCAATTGCATGATTGCGGGTTTCGCGGGCGATTTTAAGAGTGAATCATTGCTCAAGAAACTCGAACAGGTCTTCGGCGACTGGCCGAAACGCGACGTTGCCTTTCCGGCCATCCCGCCGCTGGCCGAACGCAACACGCCCTCGGTGAATTACATCTTCAAAGACCAGCCGCAGTCTTACATCCAATTCGGCCATCTCGGCATTCGACGCAACAATCCCGACTACCCCGCCGTCGAGGTGATGAACCGCATCCTGGGGAGCAGTTGGATGTCGCGCCTTTTCGTCGAGGTGCGCACCAAGCGCGGCCTCGCCTACAGCGTAAGTGGCATGCTGACGGAGGACACCGACCGCGGACGATTGCGCGCTTCCGTTCAGACCAAGTCGCAGAGCACGCACGAAGCAATCTCGGTCATGCTCGACATCATTCGGCGCATGGCGACCGATCCGATCTCGGACGACGAGATGGAGCTGCACAAGTCGGCGATTCGCGACGGTTTCACTTTCCAGTTCGAAACGCCTGCGCAGTGCGTCAACGAACAAATCCGCCTCGAATACTATGGGTACCCGGCGGACTACCTGGATACCTATGTTGACAAAATCAACGCCGTGACCAAGGACGACATCCATCGCGTGGCGAAGAAATACATTTATCCGGACCAGATGGTCATCCTCGTCGTCGGCGACAAGGCGCGTTTCGAAAAACCGCTCGACGATTTCGGCAAGATGAACGAGATCAAACTGCTGAAATACGAGTAAAAAATGGCAAGCGCAGATTACAGAGATTAAACCGCGAAAACACCTGTGAGAATCTGTGAAATCTGTGGTTTGGTTTCTCTTTGAGTAACTCAACTCTTCTGCTGAAGGACCGTCATGAGGACAGACCGCTGGATCAAGAAACAAGCGCAGCCGAGAGCGAGGTCGGTGACTCGGCGGCAATTCATAGGGGTCGCGGGAGCGGCGGCGATCAGTCTCGCGGCTGCTGCCGACAAAGGCAAGCGCGGTCAGGGCATCAAGAAGAAAGGAGCGCCGGCAGTGGCGCGAAATGAAAAGACCAATAACATGAACGTCATCGTCATCATCGCGGATAGCATGAGAGCCGACCACCTTGGCTGTTACGGCAGCAAGATCAAGACGCCCAATCTCGATTGGTTCGCCGCCGAAAGCGCGCTTTTCGGGGAGGCTTACGCGGAGAATCTTCCGACCATGCCCGCGCGCACGGCCTGGTGGACGGGCCGCTTCCTGTTCACCCAGCGCGGCTGGCAGCCGATGGCCATGAATGACTACCTGATGGCGGAGATTTTCTGGGATCGCGGCATGACGTCGGCCTTTGTCACCGATGTCTATCACATGCACAAACCGATTTACAATTGCGGGCGCGGCTTCGACACAGTGGTCTTCGTTCGCGGACAAGAATATGATCCATGGATCGTGGACAAGACGATCAAGGTGGACATCGCCCGCTACCACCGCCTACCCGGTAACGACAAAGACGAGATGTGGCGCGGGCGATTCGAGCAATATCTGCGGAACGTGTCGGGATTCAAAAGCGAGGAAGACTACTTTGCACCGCGCGTCGTTAAAGAGGCAATCGCTTGGCTCGAAAAGGTGACAAAAAGGCAGAAAGACAATCTGTTCCTGTGGGTGGATTGCTTCGATCCGCATGAGCCGTGGGATCCGCCGGCACCCTATCGCGAAATGTATGATCCCGGCTACAACGGCCTCGAAATGATAGACCCGGTGCCAGGCGATGTTAAAGGCTACATGAGCGAAGCCGAGCTGAAACACACGCGCGCTCTCTACGCGGGTGAGGTCACGTTCGTGGACAAATGGATCGGAATCCTACTCGATCGAATCCGTGATCTCGGGTTGTGGGAGAACAGTCTCATCGTCTTCATGAGCGACCACGGCGAACCATTGGGCGAACATGGCTATGTTCGAAAAGCCTTCCCGCGTAATTACGAAGAACTGGCGCATATTCCGATGATTGTGCGCCATCCGAAGGGAGTCGGGGCGGGCAAACGCTTTTCGGCTTTTGTTCAGCCGCCCGACCTTCTACCGACATGTCTCGATCTGAAGGGCATCTCCAAAGATTTGCGGTTGGATTATCGCGCGCCGGTCAAACTTACCTTCCCGCAAGACGTGGTTGTTCAGTCCGAGAATGTCCGTCTGACAGGTCAGACCTTTCTGCCGATTCTCGAAGGCCGCGCCGAGACGATTCGCGATTTCGCCGTCACCGCCCACCACAACGCCCAATGGGCAATCCGCACCAAGGAATGGGCCTATCTCTGTAATCTGAACAAGAAACAACCCAACGAACTCTATGATCGTGTGAAGGACCGCGCGGAAACTCGAAACGTCCTCGCGGAGCAGAAAGAAATCGCCTCGGCTCTGGAAACCAAGCTCAAGGACTTCGCGCAGTCGGTGTCGGGGGAATGATCTGTCAAACCGCTGTTCGGCAACACATAAGTCAGGACATACCAGAACAGACAACGGCAGATTTCGGATTGACGTTGACTTGCCCCGACTATCTGGACAAGCATTCGATCAAGGATGAGGGGTGGCTGGCGGGAAATCCCTTAGATGTCGTTGAATTCCGGAATCTCGCATAGTCATGGTTGGGGCAAGAGAAAGACGAAGCCATGCCAACTGTCGCGCTCGTCGGCCCATGCCGGTTTTTCTTTTACTCGAGCGATCAGCCGGAACCGTGCCATGTTCACGTCCAGCGGAATCGCAACACGGCGAAATACTGGCTTCGGCCCGTGCGGCTCGCTCGATCCAGAGGGTTTTCGGATCACGAATTGCTTCACATCCAGCGAATTGTGGAACGTCATCAAGAACGATTTCAGGAGAAATGGAATGAACACTTTGGTGCTTGAGTCCGACTGTCTTGCGCGTGAGGCGAAGTTTACTCGCGTCGCTCTGGTTGTGGCACTGACCGACGGAAGGCGGCTGACCGTTCCGCTGGCATGGTATCCGCGGCTCTTGGACGGCACAGAGGAGGAGCGTGAGCATTACGAATTGATCGGAGAGGGCGAGGGCATCCATTGGCCTGACCTCGATGAAGACATCAGCGTCGAGGGGCTTCTCGCCGGACGACGTTCCCAAGAGCGAGATGAAAGTCTTCAGAAGTGGCTGAAGACCAGGGCGCAACAACGCGCTGCACGGAAACGGCCGAGGCGCTCGAAGCGAGACTGAAAGAGTACATCGCCCATATTCTGAAGCCGCTGACAACGATCGCTGGGAGGTGCGGTTGATGGCTATCACGGTCGGAAAAATGACCAAAGAAGAGTTGAAAGAGATAATCAGCGCGATCGTCGAGGACAAGCTGACTGAGATTGTCGGCGACCCCAACGAAGGGCTGCCCATAAGAGAATCGCTACGGCGTCGGCTCCTGCGCCAAAAAAGGGCCGTCGCACAGGGCAAACGCGGTGAATCGTTCGAGGACGTGGTAAGTCGGCTTGGACTGGTGTGAGGCGTATGTGGAACGTTCGCATTCTGCCCGCAGCGGTGCGCGAATTGGAACAGCTGGACAAATCCGTCGGTGGTCACGTTGTCCGACGCATCCGACACGCAATCGGTAAAAACCATTTTCTTCGAGATACCTGACCAGATCCCGTCGCTTGACCGACATTCTACACCTCAACCGGGATCTGTTCCAGCAGCCCTCGGCCCAGTGGGATTTCCTTTTCTTGGAGACGGTACGCCGCTATCATTTCGCGGAGGGCGTCCTGGAACATCTCGCGGCATTCTTCCAGAGTTCGCCCCTCGGTGATCACCTCCGGCCATTCGACCAATTGGCCCATATAAGCGGACTTTACCTTCGTGTATTTGGCGGTATAGGTGCTGACTATTTTCGTCGCCTCCTCGCGCCGTCGCTTCTTCCCTTCTGGCACCTCCTGCCCGTTGGTGTCAAAAGTGTGTGCGGCAGATTCAGGACGGGACAGGTTGACAACCCGCCCTACTTTTTCTTCGCCGCTTTTTCCGCGTCTTTCAGCGCGCCACGGAACCAGGCCAGACTGTCCTCGATCACGTTGCCTTCGCATTCAAGGCTGAAAACGCCCTTGTAGCCGTTCTTCAGAAGAATCGCGACGCACTTGCGAATGTTGTCGGCGTTGACGCCGTCGCCGATCGCGCATTGGCTCATGGCGATGCCGGTGGCCTTGCCGCGCACCGCTTCGGCCAGCGCCGGGCTGACATCCTTGACGTGGCAATGGCTGATGCGGTCCTTGAACTGCTCGACGAATGCCACGGGGTCCTGTCCCGCGATGAACGTGTTGCCGGTGTCCATGTTCATCCGAAGACAGGGCGAGTTGCAAAAGGTGAGCATCTCGGCCATGAATTTCGGCTTGGTCGTGAAGTAACCGTGCGGCTCGATGTTGACGATGACGCCATACGCTTCGGCCTGACGCACGATGTCCACATAGCAACGTTTCATGTGCGCCATTGCCTCGCGTTCGGTCATGCCTTCGGGCTTGGTTTTGTTGTCGGTCGTGTCAACGCAGGGCGCGCCGACCAATTTGGCATAGCGGATCGCGTGTTTGACATACTCGACGCCGATGGTGGCCCCTTCGGGAAGGCTCATCGGGAACGCGGCGTCAATCTGGGAGAACCGAAGACCGTACTTTTCCATTGTGCGCCGCAGAAGGACCGGGTCTTCGTAGGACGAAATGTGCGGATAGTAACCGAGCGCCTGAATGTAAGCGCAGCCGTCAATCAATCCGCATTCGATGAACTTGAGGCCGTTTTTCTTCGCCCACTGCATGCACTGTTCGAAACTCCAGTTGCTGCTGTTGAACGCGTCGGTGTGATAACCAATTCCAGCCATCGTCGAGCCTCCTAAAAAGATAATGTCCGAATCATTGCCCCGCACTTCTCTCAGGAGCGTCTTCTTCTTAGTCCTTAACCCCGCTCTGAAGAGCGGGTTAATAACTGCTGCCCGACGAGCGGGCTTGGCAAAAAACCATGCGCATGTCGCAAAAGTCAACGACCCGCCGGCGCGTCGTCTGCAGGCGAGCCACGATCTCGCTGTATCAGCAAACGCGCCAACCCACCGGCAAACAAGCCGACGGTCCCGTAAAGGCAGTTCAACAAGGCTATTCTGCGAAATTCAGCGGGGTTCCCACGGAACAACTCTCCAACGCCAGCCAGACATAATAATATGACTAGCGTGCAGAAGATTGAAAGCAATCCCACCAACCCCGCCAAGTATTGCCGAAGAGCTTTGCGGCTTTCTGCCCGATCCATATGCTGGCGGACAAGATAAGCGACCACCGATGACGGCGCAGCAAGCGGTCCAAATATCATAACACTGATCGTCAGTGCCGCCACGGCCCTCGCGATCGCTCCCACGGTTCCAAGGGTCTCTGCCCTCGCCGTGGCAATCTCTACCCCCAAAGGGAATAAAGTCAGTAGAGCACACAAGCATGAGAGAACAACCAGAACGACGACGAGATGAGTTTTCGTAAGTGGAGAACGGGTGCGCCGGAGCAGCATTTCCTGGACCAGGGTGTACATCATGACAGCCGCCACACACCACAGCAGGCCACGGAAACGGCTACCCGCTGCCAACAGATCAGGCGTCTGAAGCCCAGACAGAACACTCAGGGCGGATTCCTCGGCGACCAACCCACCGAGAGCCGCGAGCCCCTTGAGCACGGCCGCCGCCGCAAGCCCAGCCAGGGCGACGGCTGCGAGCAGATGATAATCTCCCCACTTGTCACTTGCCTGAATCGCCCTCACGGTCACGTTGACATACCTCGCTCTGCAACCTGCTACAATAAGGTCCGGTCGCCCGATCAGAGGACGATTTCTTCCTTCTTCGCGTCGAAGCGAATAACTTTGCCCTCGCGCAAGGACAACATGCCCATCTGGAGCGCCGTCTGGACGTGATAGGCGAGTTCGATGTTTGCCTGCGGCGTCTCGCGCGTCCGGACGCAGTTGAGGAAATCCCTCCAGTGGGCGACCAGCGTGTCCTCGCCGCCCTCGCGCGTGGTCTGACGCGAAACCGGAATGGAGCGCTTTTCTTTCTTCGATCCCTCGGTGGGGGAAATCGAGATGTTCTGCCCTTCGAACGTCAGCGTGGCGTCCCATCCGCGGAACACGTCGGGAATGCCAAAATTGTTGGCCTGTGTTCCCAGAACGGCGATGGTGAGTTTTTCGGGATAGTCTAGCAACATATTGAACGTGTCGGGCACCTCGCGTTCGACGTAGCGAAACATGCCGCCCGTGGCCACCACCAGGCTGGGGAATTTGACGCCCAATACCTTCACAATCGGGGTGAGCGTGTGCGGGAACAGGTCGGTCGAGGGCCCGCCGGCATAGTCTTCATACATGCGCCAGCGGAAGAAGCGGCTGATGTCGAAGTCGCGTTTGGGCGCATCGCCAAGGAACTTCTCCCACAACAAGTCCGCGCCGGGTTTGGCATTCGGGTCGTCAATCGGCATGCCACGTTCGCCCCAGTCGCCGACGCGGAAATAGCCGCACTGGGCGTGGACGGGTTGGCCAATCGCTCCCTCGCGCACCAATTGCTCGGCCTGCCGCCAGACGGGATCGCCGAGCCCTTGGGTGCCGGCCTGAAAGATGCGTTTTTTCTCGCGCGCAACCTGGGCCATCTTCTTCGTGATTTCAAACTGCCGCCAATGGCTGATGGGTTTCTCGCAATAAACGTCCTTGCCCGCTTCCATCGCGTCAATCGCCCCGTAGGGGTGGTGATGGTCGGGCGTGGCGATGACAACGACATCCACGGCGGGATCGGCAAGCAATTCCTTGTGATCCATATACACGCGCGCGCTGGTGCCGCTGGCCCGTTGGTTGGCGCGTGGCTTATAGACATCGCACACCGCGACAATCTCGATCTTCTCGCCGTCTTTGATGAGTTTCTTGATGGTGTTGACATGGGCGCCCGACCGCCCGCCGCATCCGATGACGCCGATGCCGATCTTGCCGTTGGCTCCCGCCGCCCGCGCATACGAGGCCGCACTCAGCGTCGCAGCCGCAACCGCCGTATTGGCTAGAAAACCTCTACGACTCATTTCCTTGCTCATTTCTTATCCTCCTTGCCTTTCAATTCGTTCCAAAGTGAGTTGATGTCCCATTTCTCGCCTTTAGCGGGTGCGCCAGCGGCGAGGACACGATAGCGCAATCGCCACGTTTCGCCGGACTTCAAGACTTTAGGTTTCTCGAAATTCGGCGAGCTCGAAAGGAATTGCATGCCTTTTCCCAATACGAAAAAGCGCGTTGGGTGGCTGTCGTTTGATGGATGATCGAGAATTGCGGCGGTGACAGGGCCGCCATTCTGCAAACCCGACAGAGCGCACCAGCGCGCAGGCTTGCCATGACAGTTCTGATCGCCTTCCGCGCCTTCGGAGTTGAAGAAGCGCGGTTGCTCGAACGGCCCCATGCGCAACGTCAGGCCATGATATTCGCGCGGTTTGCCGGGATCGGAACCAAAGACCACTTCGGGTTGGGCTGCGGTCAGCGCGATGTCAACATCCACGATCTGCAAGTTGCCCCGTGCCGGCAAGAACCGCCATTCGCGTGTTTCTTTAACCAAGACCGTCTTATCCTCGCGAATCCAATCATTTATCTCACGAATAGCGAACCAGCCACCCACCAAGTCAGCCGTCACAACCTGGCGCGGAATCATGCGTCCGCGCCGACCCGCCGACGAGTTGATTTCGGCCCAAAAATCCGTTCCCGAAACATCGGGCCAGCCCACAGATAGGGCACGATGGTGGATGTGATCGGCCGGCGAATCGTAGGTAATGCACCGATGATCCGGCGTCCACAACGGATGGATGAACGACTTGTCGAGCGCCGCGCCCGAGTGATGAATTGCGACTTCGCGCCCACCTTGCATGACACGGTGAATCTCGGATACGCCACGTGTGACGGTCAGTTGAACCGGCGGAAATTGGGGCTCTGCGGTCCGTCCGAGCGAGACGAACAGAGAAACGGCCGCAATTGCCGCCATACAAAACGCAACGGTTTTCACGATATTCGACATCATTCCACCTCACATACGAAAAGTCGTGACAATACTTTCGCCAGCCTTGATGTAGCTATTCCGTAAGAGATGGCGCTGTCAACAACGGATGCACGACAGCCGAGATGCTCTGTATATCCGCTTGACGGTGAGGGCAAAGAACGGACAGCCTTGCAGCACTATCTGAAGACTCGCGTTCAGAATCTTATCCGAAGGAAATGACCCATGGCTCGAATCACGAAATCCGACCTTCTGTCGTGCCTGCGCGGCGCGGGCGCCGAGTGCGCCGAAATCTCGATGGGCGGCCGTTGCTCGGCAATTGCTACAACGCGCGGCGCTCGCATCTTGGGGCTATTCGCCGGCAAAGACCCCGACACGCCGAACGCGCTCTGGACGAATGAGATGATCAGCGACCTGCTCGCCGGCAAGTTGCGCGATTGGGAAGGCGAAGGCGCAGGCAGCACGGGCGGTGAACGGCTTTGGATTGGTCCCGAACGCCCGTTCTACTATCGTCGGCCCGAAACATTTGAGGATTGGTTTTGTCCCTGCGGCATGGATCCGGGCAATTATCGGCTGGTGAGCGACGAAGGCGGCCATGCGCCGACTTATGAAAACGTCTTTGATCTCGAAGACATTCGAGCGGGGCGAACCTATCGCAACGTCCGGTTGACGCGCCAGTTCAAGGCCGTGAGCGACCCATTCCCTGGCAGACACGCTCTCAAAGCCATCCTGCCGCGCTTGCATTATGCAGGTGTGCGCAAAACCGACTCAATTGAGTTGGCCGACGCACCCGCAGACGCCAAGATCAATCTCTGGACGTTGGCCTTGGTGGATCCCGGCGCGCCGGGCGGGGTGGGAACCGTGGTCGTGCCTGTCCAATCCGGAGCCGGCGCGATTGACTATTTCGGCGGTCTGACCGGCGAGCGCCTGGTCACGCGCAAAGACCATGTAACATTCCGCATTGACGGCGGGGCGATCGGCAAAATCGGCATCCGGCCTGAAGACATCGGTCCGGGCCACAAGGCACAGATTGCAGCGTTCCTGCCGTCGCGATCGAAAAGCCGGCTGCTGCTTGTGCTGCAACGGTCGTCAGATGTTCCGCGCGACCAGAGCGAATGCCTCGACGAGGCGAAAGCCAATCCGGCCGGGCCAAAAGGCGCGATCCAGTCATACAACAATGGCCCCGGCGCCGATCCCAAAGCCCCCTACAAGCGCTTCGGCGAAATAGAAATCCAACTCGTAGCGGCGCGTCCAACGGACGATGGGCGGAAATTGGCCGCAACCGCCGTGAGCGATCTGCTGGCATTTGAAGGCCCGCGTGAGGACATTCTGACTTTTGGACGATTGGTTCTGGGCGTTGGGGAGATACGCCTTTTCGAGTAACGATGGACGATAAGTGCTGAATACCGAAAGACTGAAAAGGGATCCACCGGTTTCGGTCAGTCGCTCACCGGCTTTTCCTCAGTCAAGTTCCGCCACCCTGCGCCGGCTCCTCTCCCAGTTTTTCCCGAAGCGCAGAAAACAATACGTCGTAGCGGCCCAGCAACGGATGGTCCCATCCGGTCGCCAGCGCCTCCCGCAGCGCTTCGAACCGCGCCAACTGGTCGTGCCGTGGGGCGCTCAGGCTCGACCACACATCGGCGCCGCGCTCCAGCGCCATCAGCAGCGATTCCATGTTGTGAATCTTGTCCGCACACGAGATCGCTTTCGCATCGGGAGGCGCTGTCCGCAGGTGAGCGATATAAGCAGCCTTGCGTTGCTTCCACGGGATCTTGCCCTGGCCGTCCACTTTCCGTTCGGAGACTTGTCGGATGAGTTCGACCACTTTCTGCCCGAACTCGCCGACCTGGCTCGCAAACTCTGGGCGATCTTCCAGAACGTCGTGCAAAAAACCCGCAATCACAACATCCTCGGAAAAACCATGCTCGGCGAGCAGGTAGGCGACGGCGCAGACGTGCGCGACATACGGAATCTCCACGTCCGGATCCTTTCGGACTTGGCCCGCGTGCGCTCGCGCCGCAAGGTCTATGGCTTGATGGATACGGCGTGTGAAGGGTGTCAATGCTGGGTCTCCTTTCTTGGGTTCTCGAAACACAAAGGGGGAGCTGCCGGATTCCACGTGCGATGGTCGCCAATTCATCGCGCGCCTGCCCGAAGCCGCTTGGGGATTCTCACAAACCGGATCGAGATGCAATCCTTCAATCTCCGGTCTCTTGTGTGGCAGCGAGTTTTGCGATAGGTAAGAGAAAACAAATGGAGCTGATGGGGAGACTCGAACTCCCGACCTGCTCATTACGAGTGAGCTGCTCTACCTGCTGAGCTACATCAGCCCCGAAAACGCACTCCCCTCTTTCGGGAAGGCCGTGCCGCAAAAGCGCTGTTCATCTGCCCGGATCGAATCCACCTGTCAAGAGCGGAAGTGAGACGTGGGAAGTCAGAAATGGGAGGCAAGAGGTTGGAGGTGAGAAAAAAACCGTCTCAACGCACTGCTCTTTCTGATCTCCGACCTCTGACCTCCGGCCTCTGACCTCTCACTTCTGTCCCATGCCTGTTTCGAGGCAAACGACGGCGCCGACGCGGGCTGACCATTCGGGCTTTGCAGTTCCGGCGCGACTCGCGTCGCCCGTCAAAGCGCTTCGGAGCAACGCCACGTCGCCGATCGTCACCCCATCGGGACCAAAACCGGTCGAGCTTTTCGCAAGTTGCGCACCGGCGGATTTGGCCAATATCGCGGCAGCGACTTTTTGTTCGCGCGTCAAATCGGCAACCTCGATGACCGCCTTGACCGGCCGTCCCTGAGCGGCGCGACAGACCGCCTGGAGATCCTCGACAACGGCGCGGTAGTCGGCGGCGCGCAACCGACCGATGTTCACCACTACGTCCACTTCATCGGCACCCAGAACAACGGCACGCCGGACTTCGGCCGCTTTGAACTCGGTCGAAATCCCGCCGGTCGGAAACCCAACCGGAACACTGACCCGAACCGGCGAACCTTTGACCAACGAGGCGGCCATCTCGACCCAATCGAGACCCACGCAAACGGAGACAAAGCCACGCTCGATGGCGTCGCGGCAAAGAGCCCGGATGTCGGCTTCGCGCGCATCGGGTCGAAGCAGCGCCACCTCGATCATCGAAGCGTAGTCGGAACATTGATCGAGTGAGATGGCTTGCGGCGTCAACCGACAGGCGCCCTCGGCGACGGCCTGTTTCAAGCGCGCCCGCCGCTCGCCGAACATGCGTTCGTCGGCGGCTATCGGCAAGGGGCCGTGGCCTGTGTCCTCCAGCCGCCGAACGACTCGTTCGACGACTTCCTGGACTACTTTCGAAATCTCCTCGGGTCTCATTGGAGCGCTGCTTCCTCGGCCTTTTCCAAATCACCATGACTTGCCAACGAATCATGGCGTGAGCCGGCGCCAATTCGGCGCTCGCACAAGGGCGGTTGTCAAGACTTGCTCACAGATCCGCGGAACAAGGCCCCCAGTGCGGCAACAAGAGGTTTCTTGCGACGGGATAATTTTTCGCTTCCTGTTGCACCGGCCATTCTGATAGGTTTCTCGTCGAACACAACACCTCAGCCTATGCAGGGGCCGGGTGAAACTGACTTTCGAGAACAATCGTGGCCTGGTTTTCTTTCGAGCAACGTTTTCTGAAGCAAATAGATTGGTGGCTGATCGCGGGCATTCTTGCGCTGACCGCTTTCGGTATCGTCGTCATCCACGGTACAACCTACGGCGTAGAATACAAGGCGCACTATCCCCAGCGACAGATGATGTGGTGGGCCATCAGTGTGGCGGTCTTGATTGCGATCCTGCTTCTCGACTATGGGCAATTGATGAAATTGGCGCTGCCGGCGTATCTCGTATGTCTGGTGTTGCTCGTGGGGCTTTTCCAGAAGGGGATTTCGGTCAGAGGTGCGGCCTCTTGGTATGATCTTGGCTGGTTTCGCGTTCAGCCGTCCGAGTTTACCAAGATTGCGACCATCCTGATCGTTTCGACCTATCTGGCGCGCATCAAAGCGCGGCTGCCGGACTGGCGGGATCTCGCCGTCGTGGCGGCTCTGGTTCTCGTGCCGTGTGTGCTCGTTGTCCTGCAATCTGATGCTGGAACCGCCGCCACCTTTCTGCCGCTGCTTGTGGTGATGCCCTGGGTGGCAGGCGCGAGGCGACGAATCTACGTTCTGCTCTTCGGTATCGTCCTGCTCGTGGGAGCTATCTACGGCTCGGCGGTCGTTGCGCGTAAGGGCGATTTTCCGTTCCTGAAGCCTTACCAGCAAGAACGCTTGCGGGCCTTCTTCGGAGAATTGCTGCCGGGCCATCACGAAGAATCAGCTAGCCAGGGACTGGCGAACTCGATTCGGCAGCGCTCTCGCTGGGCGCCACTCCAAGCACGGATCGCACTCGGGTCGGGCCAATTATGGGGACGCGGTTGGTGTCGGGGCACCCAAACGCGACTCGAGTTTCTGCCTGAGGCCCATACGGACTACATCTTCGCCAGTTGCGGCGAGCAGTTCGGTTTCGCCGGGTGTGCGTGCGTTCTCGCGCTCTATTGCTTGCTCGTGTATCGTTCACTGATTTTAGCGCTCCGTTCCAAGGATTGGATCGGTTATCTGCTCGTCATCGGTTTTTTGACGGTCTTCGTAACACATATCGTGCTGAACATTGGAGTGGCTACGGATGTCTTGCCGGTGACGGGTCTGCCTCTGCCCTTTCTGAGCAGCGGCGGATCATTCCTGCTGACAACTTATATCGGGTTCGGGCTGATCCTGAATGTGGGGATGAGAAAATATACGTTCTGAGGCGTGTTCGTTTTGGCTCAAGAAGACAAACGTCCCGCGATTGCGCCCCAATCGCCCATTCTACGTTCGTAGGCGATCTGAATTCCGGCGTCTGCCAGTGCCGTCGCCACATCGCGCCGTTCGGTCCACAAATGGCCGGAAACGATCACGATCGCCGAACGCCTCGGACGCACCAAAGCACGAAACAATGGCAACAATCGAAGCATTTTCTCGACCAGGATATTGCAGACGATGCTATCAAAGCCGCCGGTTCGTCGAACATGGCCCTGCCGCTGAAGTTGCGCCACATACTGCCTCAAATCATCTTTGAAGATCTGCACTCGACGACCGAGACCGTTCAGGCGAATGTTCTCCATGAGGTTCTCATGCGCTTGCGGGTCAACTTCAATCGCGAGGGCAGAACGCGCGCCCATCTGCACTGCACCGATTGACAGAATGCCGGAACCGGCGCCGACGTCGGCCACGCGTTCGCCGCCGCGGATTTCGCGTTGCAAGAGTCGAAGACACACACGCGTCGTTTCGTGCAAGCCCGTGCCAAACGCCATACCCGGCTCGATAATGATTTCGGTTGTGCCCGGCTGCAAAGTCTTGGATGGCGCCCGGGCGCGCCACGGTGGCACGACGCGCAGCCCTGGCGCCACGCGGACGCCCCGAAAACCGCGCCGACATTCGGCAACCCAATCGTGCGCCTCGACAGCCGTTGCCGACAGGCGCGCACGTGATTTCAGCACGCCTTCCGCCCGCTGAATTCTGACCGCTTCACGAACGCGCGCGACGGCTTGCTCGCAAGACACCGAGACCGGGAAAAAGGCGGACAACATCGCTACAGCAGATATGGCGTCGTTTTTCTCATGCCAGCCTACTGCGCCCAAGTCTTCGAGCAAGGCCGCAAGCGTTTCCGATGCGATTCTGGAATCTTCCGCCCGGTCGAAAACAATATTGAGCGCCCAGCTTTCCACGACCATTCCTCAATGATAACCCTGTCGCAAATGCTCCACACCCGAATAGAGAATTGTTCGTTGGGCATGTCGCCGGTAAAAGCGGTCTATGCCGCTGTCAAACGTAAGATCAGGACGTGGCTCCCCGCCACAGGTTTTTGTTGCACATTGCCCGATCTCGTTTCAGTGTGAAGTGAGCCGTTAAGGCCCTCGGCGTTTCGAGAAAGGATGATCGCTAATGATTCAGTTGGAAGACGGCAAGGGTCTGGCAATGCACATCGAGCAGGCCGGATGGCTTTGTCGCGACGTCTTCGGGCGCGAAATCTCTTCGGCGGGCGAAGGCTGGCTGCGGCGCGGCATCTTCGACTGCTGGTATTACCAACCCGACCTTGTCCGTGTCGCCATTGAGGGCAATCGTGTCGTCGGTCTGGCCGCAGGCGACGTTCGGACTCGAAACGACCAGACGTTCGGCAATCTTAAGATTATTGTGGTCCATCCCAGCCATCGCGGCCGCGGCATCGCGACGCAGATGCTCGCCGAAATTGAGCGCGGGGTGGCGGCGAAGGGCGCGGATCGCATTGTCGTTTGCGATGGTTGGCCGCTTTACTTCTTTGGCGGCGTCAATCATCGCCAGACCGAAGCCTTGATATTTTTCCACCGGCGCGGCTATGCGAGTCAGAGCTATGATTTCCATCTCGAAGTACCGCTCACCGATAACCCATTGATTGATCAACCCGACCCCCCGCTGCCCGAAGGAATCATCGTGCGGCGCGCTCAGCATGAAGATCGGGAGCGCACCCTGTTTGCCGTTGAACAGATGTTTTCCAAGGCGTGGTGGTTCGAGACCTCGCTGGCGTTTCGCGCGGTCCAGCCGACCGCCTACATCGCTGAGCGCGATGGCGAAGTCGTCGGTTTTGCCGACTATGATGCAACAAATTTCGGTTTGTTCGGGCCGACGGGCGTTCACGAATCCTTGCGCGGGCGCAAGGTCGGCGCGGTTCTCTATCGCCGATGTTTGAGCGACATGCGCGCGTTGGGCCATCCCTACGCTTTGGTCCCGACCAACCTCGAACGCCTGAATTTTTATCACCGCGAGGGCGGCGCAACGATTGGAAGACTGTTTTTGCGCTTTGAAAAGAGGCTGTAAACAATGCGATTATCTCACGCAAGAACGCCAAGGTGCAAGGAATCTGATCTTCGCGTCTTTGTGCGTCGGCGAGACGAAACTCGAATCGCGCGAGAATTACGATGAAACCACCACTCCTGCTTCCCGTGCCCCGTGCTATTGAATTAGAGCGCGGCTGCTTCGTCATCACCGAAGCAACGCGCATTTGTCTGATGTTTGATTGCAGCGATGCGGAATCCGAGACAGCGCAAGAACTGGCTGAAGCGATCAAAAAGTACGCGGAGTGCGAGATCTTCGTGGAAAGCCTACCCAGCAATCGAATCCCCTCCGGATGCATTGGCTTGCGGCTCGCGCCCGAAGAATCTGGCGAAACGCCACGACCTTCCTTGCCTCCGAGGCGGTCTTCGACATTGGGCGATCTTCTCAAAGACGCTGGCCTAGCTAGCTCATCTATGATCAAGGATATCGAGGATGCGCTCCCAAACGAAACAGGCATGACACTGCGCAAGGCTGTCGTCTCAACCGGCTTGATCCGCGAAGAAGAGATTCTTGATGCACTCGCACAGGAAACGGGCATGGAGAAGGTATCGTTGCACGAGATCAACGTCACGCCGGAACTGCTCAGCGCCGTTGATCCCAGAATAGCGCAGACGTATCGCGTTTTCCCTGTGCGCGTCAGCGAGAACATGGTTCATCTCGCTCTCGGCGATCCCTTGAACACTGAACTCATCGAGGATCTTGAAAGGATTCTGGGGAAAGAAGTTGTTGGAATGGTGGCTCCCGAAGATGAAATCTTTAATGCTATCCGCCGGTATTATGGAGAGGGGAGCAATAGCACACCAGAGCAGCGGCCTACTGAGGAACCCAAGAAAAAGGAAACAGAAAGCACTTCGGGCGAGGCTTCGTTAGGTCTGGCTGAAAAGGACCAAGTGCCGGAATGTTGTTCGACCATCCCCTTCCACTCACACCAGACCTATTCGCTCTGGATCGGTCCGGACCGCGTCGAAGTCATAGCTACAGCCGGTGCAGGACTGTTCTATGGCGTGCAAACACTGATTCAATTGGTGCGGCAGTATGGCCGGCGTTTGCCGGCGCTTCGGATCGAAGACCAGCCGGACTTTCCATATCGCGGTTTCCTGCTCGATGTCTCGCGCGGGCGCGTTCCCACGCTCGACACGCTCAAGTGGCTCGTCCACACCCTCTCGCATTTCAAAATCAACATGCTCCAGCTCTACGTCGAGCACACGTTTCATTTCGAATCGCATCCTGAAATCGGTGAAGGGTGCAGCCCGCTTGCGCCCGAAGAGATTTTGGAACTCGATCGCTACTGCAAATCGCGGCATGTCGAATTGGTTCCGTCGCTCCAATCGTTCGGCCACATGGGCTATATCCTGAGTCTGCCCGAGTTCCGCCATCTTGCCGAAATCGCTCAATTCAAAGATTGGAAGAGAGCCTCATGGCCGAAACGCTTGCACGGAATGACGATCACGCCTGTGGATGAACGCACTTACAAGTTGTTGGCGGACTTGTATCGAGATTTTCTCTGCAATTTCACCTCGGTATACTTCAACGTAAATTCCGACGAAACGTGGGATTTGGGGCAAGGTCGGAGTCGCAAAGTCGCAAAGAGAATTGGCGTCGGACGCCTCTATCTGTATCACATCGAACGGCTCGCTGCGCTGGCGCGCCAACACGGTCGAAGGCCGATGATGTGGGCCGACATTGTCCATCAGCACCCGGACCTAATCCCCGAGGTCCCCGATGACATCATCTTGCTCGACTGGGGCTACTCGCACGATTCGCCGTTCGAACGTTGCGAGCAGTTGGCCGAAGCAAAACGACCCTTCTTTGTTTGCCCGGGAACGTCGGGCTGGAACCAAGTATTCAATGACGTGTGGAATGCAACGCGGAACATTCGAGGCTTTGTTGCGGCGGGCAAACGCTCTGGCGCAATGGGCGTACTCAACACCGATTGGGGCGACTGTGGCCACTTCAACATGATCGGCTGTTCGCTTCACAGCGCGGTCCTCGGTGCGGCGATGTCATGGAACGAAGGACGGCCCGACGACGAGACGTTCGATCGCGCGTTTTCTCTTCAGGCCTTCGATGATCCCAAAGCCGTAATAGGCCATGCTATCCGCCGTGCGGGAAGTCTGATTCGGGAGAAAACGAAGAAAGGCCTCAAGACATGGGAACTTTGGGCTTCGCCGATCAAGGAATGCCGGCCAGGTCGAGAGATTTCTCCCGAAGCGGCCAAGTCCATGAGCGAAACACTATACGATTTGATTGAAGCACTTGCCTACTGCCCGCGAGCAGTGCACCATCGCGACGCGCTCAGCTGGCTGGAGATTTCGCTGGGAGTTCACCTGCTCGATTCGCTTGTCATGCGCGCGCAAGCGGACCACGAACGGCTGGGCCTAACTCGTACGCGCAAGAAAGAAGACAACGCAACATACTCTCTCTGGTTGGAGTTCGTCACTCCCCAGGTGCGCGCGTTTAAGAACGACTGGAAGATACGAAGTAGGCCATCAAATCTGGACGATATTCTTCGCGTTTTCCGGAAACAAATCCGCGATGCCCGCGCAAGGGCCCGGTGAGAAAATCACAGTTGCAAATCGGAGTGTCCTGCGCGCAGGATTTGAAAGGTGTGAAGCAGGCACGGTGCAAGGAAAGGGTGACGGATGAGCCCGGCAGGAATCCCAGAAAATAACTATGGTCTTCTCATCGGTGGCCAGTGGCAGAAAGCCGGCGATGAGGCGGAAGTTCGCAATCCTTATGACGGCAAAACGGTCGCGACGGTGCGACGCGCCGACGCGACCCTGATGAGTTCGGCGATTGCGGCCGCCCAGACGGCTTTTGAGAAGACACGCACCCTGACAACTTACGAGCGCGTGGCGATTCTCGACCGGATTGTGGCCGGGCTTCGCCGTCGGGCCGACGAGATTGCGCGGACGATCACGGCCGAGGCGGCCAAGCCGATCGCGCTGGCGCACGCCGAGGTTGAGCGCGGCATCAGCACGTTCGACACAGCCGCCCGCGAAGTCCATCGCCTCGAAGGCGAGACGCTTCCTCTCGACATCACCGCAGCGGGCAAAGGCCATTGGGGACTGACGCGCCGTTTCCCGATCGGCCCTGTGGCGGCCATCACACCGTTCAACTTTCCATTGAACCTTGTGGCCCACAAAGTCGCGGCGGCAATCGCCGTCGGCAACCCGATGGTTCTTCGCCCGGCGTCGCAAACGCCCGTGACCTCGCTGATTCTCGGCGAAATCGCCATGGAAGCCGGGCTTCCCGAGGGTGCTCTCAACATTGTGCCCTCGCCGGTCGAGCAAGCCGAGCAACTGGTCGCCGACGAGCGAATCAAGATGGTTTCATTCACCGGCAGCGCGGCCGTCGGCTGGCCGCTCAAAACCAAAGCGGGCAAGAAAAAGGTCGCGCTCGAACTGGGAGGCACGTGTGCGGCCATCGTGGCAACCGACGCCGATCTCGACGCGGCGATTCCTCGCCTGGCCGTCGCCGCCTTTGCCTATGCGGGTCAAATCTGCCTCTCGCTTCAGCGGTTGATTCTCCACCGATCCATCTACGACGAATTTCTCGAAGGGTTCCTGCGCTACGTGGACCGCGACGTGGGCGTCGGCGATCCGGCCGACGAACGGGTGATCTGCGGGCCTCTGATCACGAGCAACGACGCCAATCGGATCTCGACGTGGATCGAGGAAGCCCTCCGAGGCAACGGCCAGCGGCTGCTGGGAGGACGACGCGAAGGCAACGTGCTGTGGCCAACGGTTCTGGCCAATGTCGCAACGGCCCTGAAGATTTGCTCGCAGGAGGTTTTCGGTCCTGTCGTTGTCGTTTCCGCGTACGACATGTTCGAACAGGCGATCGAGAAGGCAAATGATTCGCACTATGGTTTGCAGGCCGGCGTTTTTACACGCGACGTGAACCGAATTTTCCAGGCGTTTGAGCGCATCGAGGTCGGGGGCGTTATCGCCAATGACTATCCGATGTTCCGCACAGATAATATGCCGTTTGGCGGCGTCAAGAATTCGGGGTTTGGTCGCGAAGGCGTCAAATACACCATGCAGGAGATGACCGAACCGAGGTTGCTCGTTCTGAACGTGCAGTGAACTTCCGATCGGCCACGGGAACGTTTCCGCGAGCGGCGATTGGCGGCGTTCGGGGAAATCCTGCAAAGAAATGATCTTCAAAGCAGCCGAGTTACCGTCTAGGGAATGAAGGATGAGCGAGAGCATGGAAGACATGGCAAGAAGACCGGAGGGTGAAACCCTTCATCCGAAGGAAAGCATGTCGGGAAGACGCATGGAACGACGGCGAGATACGCGCTATAACTTCTCAGCCTCGGTTTTCGTTCGTCTTCTGATCGAAGAAGAAACATTCAACCCGTTACGCTTGCCCGGGCAAAGCCGCAACATCGGTTCCGGGGGAATGTTGGTCGAAGTGCAAGGCCTTTCCGAAGAGCAATACAAGATGCTCATCCGTCGCCAGCGAATGGTGCGCATCCATGCCGAACTGCCCGAAGCCGAGGGCGAAACGGTCTTTTTTGGCCGGGTGGTCTGGTATGATTACTGGCACACGTCCAAAGGTACATCGTGCCAGCTCGGCATTACCTTCGAGACGTTGCATGAAAAAGCGGAGCAAGTCCTGGCCAACGTGCTCCGGCGCTTGGAAACAAAGGCGACGGCTATCCTCAAACCGGATTCCCACGAATAAGAATTACAGCCGAACCTCAGGCATGAACATGGGGCTCCCATTCGAGCCCCGGCACCGACTTCGGGTCGTCCACGCCTTCTTCGACCACGCGGAAGTCAAGAAACCGCGCCAGCCGGCGGATGTCGCGGCTATGATCGCCATAAAAGATCACGCGATGCAGTCCGCTCGACCAGCCCTCCATGATCTTCTGCGCATCGGAGACCTTGGTTGTGATTTTCGTTCGGCAGCCGCGCTCGACATACGGCGTATCCACGATTTCGCCCGTCGAGAACAGCATCACATCGTTTCCGATCAGGCGGGCCATACTGATCTTCTGTCCGACCCGCATTTTCACAAAGAGCGATGCCCCCTTGAGGTCCTCGAGGTGGCTTCGGATGATGTAGTCGCAATCCTCGCCGTCGGGTCCATCCATCTTGAGCGGCGCCACGCAGTGGGCGTGAATGATCGTGTTGTTGGACAAATCAATCATCGGATCGGTGACGAAACCCGGTTTGTTCACCAGGTATTGGAAGATCAAGGCGGTGATGGTGGATTTCAAGTCGGCCTCGCAAATCCCGGGCACTCCCATGCTGCTCAGACGCGAGAACCCGAAACACGGATAGGCCTGTCCTTTCTGAATGAGGCCGCTGCCCAGGCAGTTGAGCGTGATCGCGTGGGCCTTCTCGGCAACAAGCAGGTCGCGCATGGCGATGTACATACGCGCGGCGCGGGTGATATCTTCGCGCTTCGGCTCGACGATCTTGAGCGAATGATCCACCCACCATTGGGCCTCCTTGGCCACCTCGCCCTTGTCGGCCGCCGCATAGCGCTTGGTCAGGTCATCGAGAGAGATCGTTTTGATCTCAGTGCCGAATTTCTTGCGGATGGCTTCGATGTATTGCTCGTCGGGTTTCCCGCCCGGCAGATGCAGAA
>Ga0315277_10002819_pt1 | contig 23932 bp, 14 predicted proteins | sample YL17G05_15_MG_FD_203695 | JGI IMG/M metagenome (GOLD analysis project Ga0315277, IMG submission 203695) | Sediment microbial communities from Yellowstone Lake, YNP, Wyoming, USA - YL17G05_15 | ecosystem: Environmental > Aquatic > Freshwater > Lake > Sediment | place: USA: Wyoming | collected... | reverse complement strand
TCGAAGCTATTAAATTAGCTAAATTACAAAAACTTGGGTCTATGCCAACAGATAAGTTTATTGATATTGTCGCTAAATTAAAGAAACTTATTGAAGAAGAGCTATAAAAATGAATAAGCAACCCCATCAGGATATCGTACAGTCTGGTAGTACTCATGCCTTGGGAGCATGTAACAAAGGTTCAAATCCTTTTATCCTGATTATTAAACAATTATACCCAACACATCATGCTTATATACACAGTAAATATAACGTTTTGATAAAAGAAAAAATAGATATTTATATTAAGTCATGGTCTTGAGGTCAAAGTAGTGGAGACACTGGCCTGTCACGTCGGAAAAAGTGGGTGCGACTCCCATCAAGGCCGCCATAAAGCGGGAGTAGTTTATGTGGAAAAACCCAAGTCCTACACACTTGAGACTGCAAGTTCGACTCTTGCCTCCCGCATAAAATAAAGGAGATAATATGCATACTAACATTACAATTCTATTAGATCGATCTGGATCAATGGAACCAATGAAATCTGATGTAGAAGGTGGTTTTAAAAACTTTATTGAAGAACAAAAAAAAGTAAAAGGAACTGCTAGTATTACTTTACATCAGTTTTATACAACTTATGAAACTGTATACCAAAATCGAGATATTAATGAAGTAGAAGATTTAAAATTAGTCCCTAGAGGAGCTACAGCACTTTTAGATGCTATTAGACAAACAATTAACACGCTATCGAACACTTATACTGGAGAATGTCCTAAATGTCACCAAAAAATACAAGATAAGAATATCGTTGTAATCATTACTGATGGAGAAGAAAATTCTAGTTTTACTTACTCTAGGTCTACAATTTTCAAAATGATCTCTGACAAAAAAGAAAAAGGAATCGATTTTGTATTTTTAGGAGCTAATCAAGATGCTATAAAAGAAGGAGCTTCACTGAATATTTATAAGGGATGGACTTATACTTATGCTCCTACTCATGATGGTTATAGATATATGTTTCATAATTTGTCTGCCAGTATGACTTCTTATAAAACAGAAGATAATACAACCTTTTTTAATGAAAGTGATAACAATGAAAGAAAAGCACAAACCCAAAACTAAACCAACATCGCACAAAGGTCGTAGACAAAAAACTTTTTCACAAGAACCCCCAAAGGGTAAGAAAAAGAAATGAGTTTATCAATAAAAAAACAAATCCAATTTAATGGTAGATATTACACTATTTATCACAATGAAAGATTAGTTTGTTCGTTTTCTAATTGGGTATCTTTAAGCGCAGTTAAAGCAGTTAAAGAAACATTAGAAAAAATATCTATTTCTAAGAAAATACGTAATTAATTTTATGATAAACAGCCCCGTAGACCAATTGGCAGAGTCAAAGGTCTTAAAAACCTTACAGTATGGGTCCGAATCCCATCGGGGCTATAAAATCGCAAGGGTAGTGTTAAGGGCAGCACGATTGGTTGTGGGCCAATAAGTTCTAGTTCAAATCTAGGCCCTTGTATTTGTATACGGAGAAACAAATGCTAACATTAAATATTATTAAGGATAAATTTCCTTCATTAGTTAGAAGTTATCCCGATCTTTTAACTAACATTATAAATACTGATGAAATAGTTTTTATCGAAGGTCAATCGGGTTCAGGTAAAAGTTTCTTAGCTGAATGTATTCATAGAGACAGTATAAGAAAACACAGAGTTTGCTCTAAAATAAGTTTAGCTGCCCTACCCTCATCTTTATTCGAAAGTGAGTTATTTGGGCACGTTAAAGGGGCTTTTACAGGGGCAGATAGAGGGCGTATAGGGCTTCTAGAATATTCTGATGGGGGTACTGTAGTCTTAGAAGATATTACTGAGCTAAATCTTGATAATCAAGCCAAATTCTTACAATTTTTAGATGAAAAAGCAATTAGAAAAATTGGCGAAAATACTTTAAAACCAATAGATATAAGGTTAATTCTAACTACTAATAGAGATATCATCCCATATGTAATAAGTGGGAGATTCAGACGAGATTTATATTACAGATTATCAACAGGCTTTACTATCAAAACACATTCAATAGATATGTGGTCGCAAGATGAAATTAGACAGTTTTTAGATAAAGCTATCAGTAGCACCAAAAGAAAATATCCAGAACTCTTTGCGAACTGGAGCACACAAAATACTTTTAATACTACTTTAATAGATACCCTGCAAGAAAGAGAAATAGGAAATATTAGAGGACTAATAAAAATCGCTAACTATCTTACTTTTTTGAACAAAAATAATTTTACACAATTCGACTTACCAAAAGAACATCAACAAATACAAATTATTTCTAAAGAAGGAACTATCTCTTCAGTATTAAATCCTGTGCTTCAAGATTTAATAGAAACTACTCTTGTTAAAATGAATCATAATCAAGTAAAAACCGCACGAAAATTAGGAATATCTCGAAATACATTACGTAACAGAATGAAAGAATTTGATATATTGAAATAAAATATGTCTATAGAACAAAGAGTTATCCAATTCGCCGAAGCTTTATATTATAGTAAAGTTCAGAATTCTTGTAACGATAAAGATTCTTTTATATCAGATTGTCTTTTAGAATATACTAAATGCTTACAAAGATTTGATAAAAGTAAAAGTCATGGAAATGAAGAATCAGATTTATTATCGTTCATCCAACAAAGGATTAATAAAATACCTATTGATTTTTTAAGACTGCATGGTAAATATACACGACATGGTAATGAAAGAGCAATTGAAATAAGTAGAGATCACATGAACATAGATGACTTCAATAATATGGAGTTTCAAACTGCTATTCTTCCAGAAGATATATGTACAAAACTTAGTATAGAAAAAATCTTAGCCCAATTAGATTACAAAGAAAAAACAGTTATTATAGAACACTTGATTAACGATAAACCATTAGATGAAATTGGAAAACAATTTGATTTATCTACTAGTAGAATGTCACAAATATTAACACAAGGAAGACAACATTTTATCCGTTTGTGGAAAAAACAAACTAATATAAGATAATTACTTATAGTATTAATAAAAAAGATGTGGCTCAGTAGCCTAACGGCGAAGCAGATGACTGTTAATCATCTTTATGAAAGTTCAACTCTTTCCTGGGCCTTAAATGCGTAGGTGGTAGAGTGGCGATTACGATTGACTGTAGATCAATTCCCAATGGGCTAACACGGTGGTTCGAATCCATCCCTACGCACCAAAATAGAAAAAATGGCTCTGTAGCTCAGACAGAAGAGCGGAGGTCTGAAGAGCCTCGCGTCAGAAGTGCAATTCTTCTCGGAGCCGCCATAAACCCCTGTGAGCAAATGGGTAAAGCTACTTGCCTTAGAAGCAAGATTATTCTAAGTTCGAATCTTAGCAGGGGTATTAAAAATGTTACATTTTATAGCCCCATAGTCCAATTGGTTAGGGCACTGGGCCTTGGACCCAGTAATAGTGGTTCAAATCCACTTGGGGCCATAAGATTTGAAAAAGAAATATGAAAGAGATTAACTTCGCTGCCGAAATAAAAAATGCTTGTGCCCAATTTGAGTGTTGGTATTATAAAATACCCGATGCTCATACTATGGAACGTTTTACTCCACAAAAACCATTTGATGCATTCATCTTATACCGAGGTCGTTTCTTTGCGATAGAATTAAAGTTCAAAAAAGATGATAAACCCTTTTCGTTAGATAGTATTAAAGAACATCAAATAGAGGGTCTAAACAAAGCGTATAAGAACGGGGGAACCCCCAGTATCATAATTAACTATCGCTTTATAAAAGATGCCCGTATTAACAGGGTTTTTGTAATCCCTGCCAAAAATTGGTTTATTATTAAAGAATTCGTTGAAAAAGAAATGCAACGAAAATCTATCCCCTATAAATTATTTGATAATAAATTAATACCAGAAGGATTAGTTTACGAAATGGAACGAACTCATCTTGGGGATAAACTTCATTGGAATATTCATCCCATCCTTATAAAATTATCTTATTGATCTTCTAAACACTTGTTAAACTTATAGATTTTTTGTAATCTAATAAAAGTCGTAATAATAAATCTAAACTTAGGCATAGACAAATTGGGACAAGTTTTGCCTTGTTCTTTCCCAGTCGGGCATTCACAATGCCCCAAAACATCATCTACAGACAACCCATATTGCTTTAAAAGGCGAACAGTTAGTTTGGCGGCAGAAAACTGTTGCTTATAAGAAAAATCATTTTTACCTATTAAACAAATACCGATTGTGTCAGAATTCATATCTTTTACATGAGCACCAATTTCTTCATCTGATCTACCTTTTTGGATTACACCAATAGTATCTTGAGGATTTTTATTTTCAAAAGATTCGAAAGTTGGATATGCATTTAATACTACGTAATGATACCCAATTTTCACAAACCCTCTCTCTTTGTGCCACTTATCTATCTCAAAGGCATCTGCCCAAACACTATCTGAACAATGGATAATAATTTTCTTAATTTCTCTCATTCCAGCTACTCCATTATCCCTCCATCTAATGCTATCCAGTTGAAAGACCCAATTTGAGAGTTTGTTTTAAGCAAAGTACTAGTAGCTGTAGCATAATTAAGATAATCTGGATTTACAGATACATCTACAGAAGTAGCAGAACCATTATCAGTTTGGACCCTAATCGCCAAAGAAGTAGTACGCGAAAAAGCAGCAGTACTGATAGTCACATCAAAATTTTGATTTATAATACCAGGATCATAATGGTTTCTAGTGGCCAATAATCTCCAAGTAGAAGGAATAAAATGATGAGTAGCTACACTAGTACCATAAATAGTTACTATTACTGATTCTAAATCACCAGTTTTCCACCAAGTATATAAATTATATCTAAGAGTACCAGTCTTATTTTTAGAACCTAATGGTAAAACAGTCGCTCCCCATTCATCTGTATCACTATTATCGGTGTCAATATCAATACCCCAAGTATGTGGAGTAGAGTTTATAAGAAAACCGTTTAATGTCTGATTCCAAAATGGAGCTGCTCCACCATATAAATAAGCATTAGCAATAAATCCATTAGCCGTTACTTCATTCAAAACAATGTCTAATGTTTGAGAAACATTACTTACGGTGCTATATGTTAAAAATCGTTTTGGAGAAACTAAAACCATTGGTGATGGATTTAAATCTCCCACAAAATTATAATATCTTTGAGAAAATATTACGTTAGTTCCAAAATTACCTTCTCCGGATTCAATATGTTTAACATAATTCCAACCTGCTCCAGAATCTAAATTTGGAGCATGCCATTTCATACTATCATAAGACATAACAGTATATGAATTAGCAGAACCCTCACTTCCTAAAACTAATCTATTGCTATCTGATTCACCAGTACTAATTACTATTGCCCCTTCTTTAAAATGCTTTCCGATAATACTATCATATGAAACAGCATTACCTTTAATAACCCCATCTGGAAAATTAACATCACTAATATAATAAGTTTCTCGATAAGGTGTCAAAGAAGCAGATTCATATTGAACAGCGTCTAGATAAACATACCCAGTTGGGTATAAGTTAAGAAAACCAGCATATACATAAGCCACATTGCTATAACTAGCAGATGATTGGATAGCAGGCAAAGACGTACTATATCTTGTCCATATATTGCCATCAGCCCCAACAACATCACTCCTAGTAAAATTAGTATTAGCATAAGAAGTATAAGAAGAATTAGGAGCTATTTTAACTGTCTGCATTTTAGAATCAAGATAATATAGTCCTGTCCAAAAGTTTTCTTTGTGTGCCCCATAAAGATGAAAAGAAAAAACTCTAGCATAAGAAGTATCAGTAGCATCCATTTTGCTACTAAGAACAACACCATTATTACCTAAAGATACACAACGGGTATTAATAAACCTATATGAAGCAGTAGATTCAACACCAGCAAAGTTAGTCCAATGTTCTGGAAATCCACTAGGTCTTAAAACTTCAAAAGAACTATTAATAATTCTATTTCGATGTTCTAATTCAAAAGACTTACGTGGAGTAACAACACTCTGAACACTACTAACTTCAGATAAATTACCATTTTGATCTAAAACTCTAAAAACATAATCATATTGACGATTAACTTCTAACCCATTATCATCAATAAAACTTAAAAGAGATTCACTTCGACTAGCATCTTTTTTACCTACTTGCTGATCTTTATAAATTGTTAAAGCGATACCACTACTGTATAAAAGATTTGCAGAATAATAATCATTTCGAATAATATCTCTAGTCCATTTAGTATGATCAATTCGATAATTTGATAATACCCCATTAGCACTATAAGATTTAGAAGTATTTATACCAACAAAAAATGTCTTTGGAAAAGTAGTAGCTAAATTATGAAAGCTCTTCCCCGCTACCCCATCTACATACAAAGTACACGCTGCGGTATCCCAAACTGCCGCTATATGATAATTTGTTCCAGCGTTAAATATAGCAGCAACAGTTGAATAATTAGAAGAAGAAGTATATCGCTGTTTAAAAGCAAAACAACTCGATACTTTATCATAATAAATACCAATTTGTGTTGGGCCTGCCGTACAATTAAACAAATATCTATAATCTAACCCCTTATTATAATCTACAGTGGGAGTATACCAAAATCTAATAGTTCCATAATCTGGATTAACAGCAGCTTGTATTGCTTTCAAACTAAAATTATCAAGATTGGCTTGAGAAACAGTAATAGTATTAACAACAATAATATTGGCTTCAGTTTTAGTAATTTTTTTATCAAAATATTTTCCTACAACATCTGATACTCCCAATATTCCAAAAATTTCATTAGCCCCAGTTCCACCTGTTTGAATTTGCCAATTACCGCTAACCCAATCATAATCACACTGAATTCTATAAGTTTTTCCAATAGTACATCCACCATAAGCAGTTTTAGTTAAAGCAGCATATTGACTTGCTCCATTAGAAGTAATACTTAAATCGCCAACCTCATTATATGCCGATAAACCAGCGTTAGCCCAACCAGGAGCAGCCGCAGCAAAAGTTCTGTCATTTATATCGGTGATTAATTCGTCACTAATATATTGAATATTAGAGTATTTTAACCCTCCATATCCCCTAGTGCTACCACTAGCAGTACTATGATAGTTATATTGAGAAATATAAGCTGCTTTTTCTAATTGAGTGCCGTTAATATCAATCTCCCAATTAGAACCAGCATAAACTACAACTTTAGCATAAGCAGTATTCCCACCAGAAGCGAAAGTAGTCGTAATATAATATGGGGCGAAACAAGTTGACAAATTAAAATGAGCTGTACTAATATGACTTCTGGCATCTTGTAAATGCAAAATCATTGGTTGTTGGCCATAACGACTCTTAGCCCACAATCCAAATGTCCACGTAGTATTTGCAAACCCAGTACCACCACTAGTGCTTTGAGTTAAAGTAGCTATTTGGTTAATTCCAGTAAATCTAGCAAAACCAGTATTATACCAAACTGGTTTATCATAACTAGAAGAACTTTGTGAAATCCAAGAGTAATAAAAACCCCCCGAAGTAGACCATTTTCTAACACTACTAACGAAATTACTATTCCATAAATAATTTTTAGCAGTATCGGCGCACAATATACCTGAATCAAATTTACACCAATTGTCCCAAGCACTACTAACATAATAATTCTTCCCAAAAACTGTAGAAGCATAACACGTACTATAGACTAAAGATTGAGTAGTATTCTTATAATAAGCATGAAAACGAGTAAAATTATTTCTTGGATTTTCAAAACGATTATATAAATTTACGGCAACATGATTAACAGTAGATTCATGAAAAATATAATCAGCAGCCATTTCACCACAATGAAAACCATCTAAGAGATAATGAGCTTTTGCACTATGATTCCAAGTAGAATAAAACCTTACTTTAACAAAAGAACAATCTGTAGGAAGATAATATGCACAAGAAGTAGACAAAGAATTAAACTGGTATTTAGCGTTATCCCATCCATTATTATCGAATCCCCCATAAACAGCAGATGATATACCACATGTGCTATAAGTAGATTTATAAAAGAGAGTCTTAACTACCCCTATAGGATTGCCAGAATCTAATCTATACCAAAAAGATAACCAACTTGCAGTACTAACAGGCAAATAACCGCTTTGGATATAATAAGTTTTATTGGGAGAAGCATTATTTGTAGTGCTAGTAGTTAATTTAAGAGATTGACCATCAAATTTATAGTTTTCTTTATAAGGATAAGAAGTACATTTGCTAGCCGAACTATTATAAATAACCCAATTATCTAAAGTGCTCCCTGTATAATTACAAAAACCTGGATTTAAAACTTTGTTCCCATAACAAGTAAAACACCCTTTAAGTGATTCAGAAGTAGCTCCTAAAGATATATAACTTCCTGGAGCAAAAACATTACTATTCGCCGTATTCAATAAAATAGTGTTATAAATTGAAGTATTATCTAAATGTTTATTGACTTTAATAGAAGAAATTGTTTCCCTGCGATATACAGAAATAGTATTCCAAACATCATTTGATGGGCGATTAAAATTCAAGGTGTTTATAACATTCCCAGTAATAGCATCACAACTAGAAGTAACAGCTAAAGCAGACCAAGATGGTTTTTTAACAACAGTAAAATTAGTTTTAGCTGCTTTGACATCATATTTATTAAAGTCTACCAATACTTTAAAATAATGATTGGTAACTTCTCCAACATATTCTGGAATACCAGATGGTCTATGTCGTCCAGGTGGCACATATGGTCTTAAAGGGTCATGGTTATAAACAAAAATCATTAAATCAGAACCATATAACCCGATTGGGAAAGTGATATCAGCCCAAGACTCCATTAATCCAGTTTGACCAGAAGTATATAAACACAAATCACGGTAAAGAACAACATTAGTTTTAGCGTAATATTCTTTCACCCACACTGAGACTGAAATATCTTTAGCTGCTATAGATACCTTTATAGAAGATGTTTTATTTTGTTGATTAGATTGAGGCGGGATATTAATAGTATAAACACCATTAAAATAATGGTATAAATCAATATCATTAAATGAACCAGAAATTCCACCATTCAGATTTTCATAATAAATTTTAACATTCTCATGGTTGTTGTCCCATACATCAGTAAAATCAAAATAATCTTTTAAATATTGATAATTACTATACTCTTTAGAATAAATCTCTTTATTATATACAGGAACAATATGATATTGATAATTTTCTCCATCTGGACTAGAACGATCAAAAATATAAAAAACCTTATACCAAACAAAACTTTTAAATTCTGGCTCAACAACATCTGCTGGTCTTGGTTTTTCTCTATAAAAAGCCACACCTTTAGGTGGCACAACTTGTACAAATCCTAAATTTGGCTTAGTTTGCCTGGCAATTTGTTCTTGTATTTTCTTATAGTCCATTAAGAAAAATCACCTCGTTCAAAATGAACCCATAAATTAGGAATATAAAAAGGGGTATTTTGAAATAATTTAATAATTTGACCAAATCTAGTATGAACTCCCCCAGCACTGGATTCAAAAAAAGCAATACGCCTACAACTACCCTCGTCAATCCAAGTTATATAATTGCTCCTATTAGAAGGCCAACCCACACGATAAATATCAGTATTGAATGAGTCTATTTTAGAATAATATTTAAACTCACCCCTTAAATTTTTATTAAATGTAATATAGTTCGCACGTTGAATATATTTAGCAAGAAAACCTTCAGATTCTGGAATATAGTCAAAATAATAATATAACCATTGATCTGATTCGTTTTGATTCTTCTTGTTGGCAAACTCATAAAATCCACAATTTACAGTACTTATACCCATATAATATGGTAAAGCACCAGCCTGATATGACTTAAATCCAGACAAACTTTCATCTGCCATTTTTTTATAAGCTATCATTGGATCACTATATTTATTAGCATTAAGCTTTGCTCCATATGTAGCGGTATCAAAAGTTTTACAAATACTATTAAAGTCTACATAAGGTTTATATTTTCTTGGTTGATCTACTATTCTCCCACTAAAATCGACTAAAGTATTAGCAAATACTATATAATTACTAACAAATAAATCATATCCACTCACATTAATATTGGTTTTAAACTTACTAACCCAATCAGTAGGTATGAATCCACCAGTTTTTCCACGAATCAAATTACTTATATCTACATAATAATAATTATTAGCCGAAATATAACCGCTAGTATTTTCAATTTGCCCATCTGTTATCATAGGATCAAAAATAGCAAAAGCATTATTTTCATTAGCTAATTTTTGCTGATACATACCTAATTGAATAACCCTAAACTGTAAACTACCCGCTATCCAATTGCGTTGAATATCAGAATTGTTATTCTTAGAATAATCTTGAACATAAAATTTTAACCCCTGAGGAACACCATTATCGGGATGTAAATTTGATCTATTTAAAATAAAAGACGGCCACGCTGTTGTTAATGGTTTACAATAAGGATAATTAGTACCCACATATAAACCAAACCCACTTGTTACTGTAGACCAATATTGTAGATTAGTACGATCATATCTCAATAAACCACCAACAACGCCATATGGACTTATTTTTCTTTCAAGTGTTAAATTAGGGCGCACATAAAACAAACCAGATGTACTAAATTTTAAATCAACACGCCCTGGATCAACTAACAATTGCTTAATACATCCATATTCACCACCAATATTTTTTAAATAACCTTTTGATGTTGCATTATCAGTATAATAAGGAAAAACATTATTTGGGTTACTCTTAGGTCTGACTTTTATAACCCCCCTAAATAATCCAAACCCAGTACTATAAGAAAATTCGAAATAATTAGTAGCTCGTATACTATCTTGAACAGAATAATTTTCTCTAGCATAATATTGAGTGTCTAATAAACTACCCTCATAAGTAGTACGAACAGAGTCATTATATCTCCCAATACGATCAAAACCCCCCCATACAAAATTATGAGTACCACTTTTTAAGAAGATATAATTGTCGGTTCCTTCTTTAGGTGTTTGTGAAACATTGGTTAAAACGTCAACTTTGAAATTACCAATGATATTATTAAGTTTATCTTTTTTCCAAGATAATGAAGTCTGATAACAAATATTTTCAATACTAACTTCTACATCAGCATCTTCTAATAAATCAAAAGAGACAATCGGTGGTAATTGGGATTTAGAATATGGTAAATATCCGATAACAACATCAACATTCCCTATCGAATGATCTGTAGCATAAGTTTTAGCAGTATAGCTTTCAACACCAAGTCCTCTAGTTAGGTTATTTAACACAATATAATTACTGGGAAAATTAGCGGTACTAAAACCATTATATTGACATATTTCTTGTCCAATTCGACAATATCCAAACTTTGGGATTATATCATGAATCTGATTTTTATAAGCAGTATCAAACCAAACCCCAACACTAGTAGTATTGGTCATAATAGGTTTTTTTAATTTTCCCCACCAACCACGATTTTTAACAAAAAGATTATATATATAATTGTTACCAAAATTAGCTATATTAAGTGTTGGTTTATCCCAATAACTATCAACAGGTTTAATAGGAGTAGTCTCTATTTTCGTCGTATAAGTATCATCGAAAGTTTCAGTAATCCCAGTAATCCATTGATATTCTGTGCTAGCAACCCCTTTTTTAAACAATTCTGAAACAGCAACACAATCATCAATTTGTAACAAAGGATCACCCTGTATACCCCAACTAGTTTTTTTAGAAACTGTTCCATATTCTGAAATAACATTATATGAAATAAAATCTGCTTGTTGCTGAGAAGTAATAGCGGGGTCTACAATAATAGTATTTCTAGGTCTACCAACATAGTTGATAGCCGTAGATTTATAAACTGCATTTAAATCTCTAGTAGCAGACTGTAAATACAAATTAGTCTGGTTATTCGGATTAAGAGCGACTTCATTTCCCTCATCATCCATTTGTAATAATGTGCCTAATCGTCTACCTAATACAATACAATCAGTACGTTGATCTTGAAAATCTTTGTCTACAGAAAGAGAAATTATACTAGCTTGAGCTGTTGGACCAGTGTAAAAAGTATTATCGGCAACTTCATATTCTTCGTGATAACATAATAAACCCTCAATACGAGTTCTTTTTGTAGCTACCATATTTTCAACAACAATTTTATAAGAATCATAATTAAGCCCATTGGCGATATTAATCTTAGAAATATTGGTTCCTGTATCTTTCAAAGCCCCATCATAATAATAATGTGCCGTAGATATATAAAGATTATATCTGGCAGTTGATATTGTAGTGGTATCATGTTTTACTGTCACTCTGCAAGTACTACATAATGGTCCCGCCCCCAACATTAATACAAATTTTTTACCAGTAGCATTACAAGAAGCATTCGCATTGACAGTCGTTGTTTCTATATAAGAACCTTTAAAAGAATAAATGCTATCAACTTTGTGATATCCCGCAGCTAAATATGTAAAAGATTTTCCTTCTACATAATTATAAGGAGAATTAATAAATTTCAAGTAAGGATAACCTTCTGAAGTCATCCCCCATTTTGCATACCAAGACTTTAAAATATTGTCAATAGCATCTTGATAATATTCACCAGCATCTATTTTATAAGCATAAGAATCATCTGGTGCACCAGTTTTGTCCGCTTCTCCAGTCACTGGCAACCCATAATTTTTTTGAATTGGCAAAAAATTTACAAAAGAACTCTTAATGGGTTCTATATAATATGGACCAACAGTTGACGCAATATGATAATTAGAATAAGATTTTTTCTTATAAAAAGTATATGGGTCAATATAAGATTCAGTCAATAAAACTTCATAAGCTTTATGCAATTCCCAACCATCAAAGCATCTAGGTTTAGTTTCTCCATTAGCACAACCAGGTACTCTTGTTAAATATCCTACTTGCCAATAATCAATTGGAGTCGGACTCTCTAGATTAATCACATCTTTAGTCAAAATAGAATAATCTGAACATTCAACTACTAAAATATCATTACCTTCTTTATCATATTGAATCTTGAAGTCTCTAATTTGTCCAGTAAAACGAGTAGCAAATTGATCTTGATTACTGGCATTACGATATCCAGAATGATAACGAATCATACGATACGGTTTTAACTGAAATCCCGAAACTTTTTCAGTATAACAATCTGATACAGCATCATAATAATATCCTTTATATGTGTAAGCACTAGTCGAACTAATAAACGGTACTTCAAACTTTAATGTATTTGCTCCGCTATCACGCTCGGTATATTCAATTTTAGAATATAGGGGGATATTAGAAAAAGTGGGAAAAGCATTATCACTTTTTGGTTGACAAACACCCGCAGACAAAACAATTTTTTCGGGAGTAGAAGTAGAATGCGTTGTTTGCCACAAAACTACTAACCCAGAACCCCGATCAACAAGATTTTTATAAGTAATTGAGCATAAATAACTATTACCAGCTATTAAAGTAAAAGCAGTACTTTTAAGATAATCTCTATTTTCAAACCCCAGTGAACCCAAACCAGAAAAACCAGTAGAATAAGAAGCTAATGAAAAATTAGTAATTTCTCCAGACCCCCCAAAATAGAAATAATATTTTGATTGAGTATAGGGAGCTACAAAATAAAAATCATACTTAACAGACCATTTACTATTATATGGTTCGTCTAAAAGAGTTTCTGGAATAGAATTACCATAATAAAATTTAATTAATGGTACTCTTCCCACATATGATGTTGAATAAACACCAAGATAATCACAAACCTTCCACGTTGCATCTAAACCATAGCTTAACGTATTATAAACTGTATTCGCATATTCTAATTTAGAAACAGGTTTGGTATAGCGATGTTTATAGGGTTGTTTCCCTTCCACCGTTGTAAAAAAACATTGACCACTAGGAGAACTTAATGTTTCAATCATTCTAAAACTCTGGTTGAATAGTTAATATCACAGTATCATAAACTAAAGACCCACCAGATAAATGCTGAACTTCTAAATTAACAATTCTTGTTTTTTTCCAAGTTGCACTAGAAGGCCATCTACTATTTATAGAGTTTATATCATTAAAATTAAAATATCTAATTTGTCCAATTAAAGCCTTAAAATAAGTAATGATGGCATCAATTTTAGTATTCGTAACTGGAGTACCGTGCCAAAACATTTTTCTTGGCCTATGATCAGAACGCCCATCGTATATTACATTTTGATATATTTTTCCACCATGGATAACAATCAAATTATCAATAGGTGCAGAATCACTAGCATCATATTCATCTGGATTAATCCCAAATGTAAAAGGACTAGTACCCAATACTGAAGCTGATACTTGCACTCTTATCATATTATTGTTCCGGCTGAATTACAAGTTCTACTTGCTCGTATTTCAAGCTCCCACCTTTTTTATAATCAACATTCAAAGAAATAATTCTAGCTTTTTTCCAACTAGCACTAGCAGTATAAGCTGTGTCCCACCAAACATTCATACTATTAATATCTTTAAAATTAAAATATCGGGTCTTACCCTCTATACTACGAAAATAAGTAACTACTGCTGCCATACTAGTATGGCTAACATTATAACCAGTCCATATTAAACTCCTAGGGGTATAATCAAAAGCTTGGCTTTGAAAAAAATAAAAACTAGGAGTTATATCATCATCAACAATATGGGCTGATCGTCCAGTTTTATATACCGAAGGGTTAACATTAAACGTATAATTAGCTGGACCTTCAGGAGAAGATGATGAAACTTGAATTTTGTTCATAATTACACCGGAACATAACCACGAACACTATACGATTTACTGTCAACATTAAAAACATCTCTTAATCTTAAAGCTATACTATCACCAATATCTTTAGCACTAGAATTATTAGCATTAACATTAATTTGTATTCCTGCTCCAAATGACGGATTAGCAGCAGGGATATTATATCTAGTCGGGGCATTAAATATAGCTTTATCTAATTCTTTCAAAGCAATAGTATTCTGTACTGTAGCCATTGTCAAATCTTCTAAAGCAGGGACTAATTCTTCTTTGGGTTTCTCGTCACCTCCGAACAAACTACCTATTAACCCACCAATTAGACTTCCACCAATCAAACCAAGAGGACCAGCAAAAGCTCCCAAAGTAGAAGTAGTTACATCTCCAACAGTTTTTTTAGTCAATTCTTCTAAAGCTGCTGAACCTAACATACCCCCCATCATAGACCCCATTTGACCACCTTTAGTATTAAATAAAGCCGATACTAAAGTCTGTCCCAACATATTCAAACTAGAAATTAAAGCTCTCTTCATTCCTACTATTTCTTTTGTTGTTTGTTCTATTGGTGGGATAACAGTGCTATTATCAAAAACTACTGGTTCTTGCCCAACAATATCTCGTTGTAAAGCATCCCAATCTTTATCTGATATTGGCGGAGTTATAAATTGTGGTTCAATCTGAGTTTGAGGAACAACCCTAGTTTGTGAAGTGTCAATAACTTTATTAGCATAGGACAAAACATCTGTCCTAATATTATCTGTCCAATTATCCCCATTTTTGATAGCTTCATTGATCGAATCTGTTACATTGGCAGCTCCTGAATTATAAGCAGCAAGTCCCTTTTGAAGATTACCCCCAAATTTATCTATTAACGAACTAAGATATTTAGCAGATGCATATATCGCCTTATTGGGGTCTAATCTTTCATCTGTAACTGGAGTAAGTTCTTTAGATTCTAAAAGACTTGTAGTAAGATTATTCAAACTTTTAACAATAGCTTGCCATTCTAATGAATTATATTTAGCATCTTCTCTTTGATTATCTAAAGTAACTAAAACGTCAGGAATTTTAAGCCCTAACTCTCTGCCCGTAGCTGGTTGAATCTGAGTAATCCCCAATGCTCCAGTAGGAGATAATGCTTCGTTTTTCCCAGTTGATTCAGCAGATACAAGAGCAGTTAACACTAAAGGATCAAGTGAAAAATCTTTTGCTGCTTTATCAATAGCTTCTCCAAATTGTGCTCTTATAGATTTCATACTCTTAGAAAGTTCTAATGGTACTTCAACTGGTGTAATTGGTGGAATTTCAATATCAGGGATTATAAAAGAAATACCTATAACAGCATCAGAAAACACAATCTCTTTAACGCTAGGTGTAACATTTATATTACTATCGGGTAGCACAATATCTTCAACATCGGGAGAAACTTTCATAGTCGCATCAGATAATATAATAGAATCAACATCAGTAGCAACATGAATCTTTGGAATATCTTTTTCCATATAGGGTCTGATAGGAACAATAACTTTTTCTACTTGAGAAATAGATTTGATTTTTTCTTCCCATAATTTTGTATCTATTGTTGGAATAATAACAACATCAGAAGTAGAACGACTTCTAAGAAACTTAACCCATCCTTGTTCGTCATATTCAATTTTATCAACTTGTGGAATAACTCTTACAGGGATATCTGGTAAAATTATATCTTCTAAGTTTGGCGTAACTACCATAGAAGCATCAGATACTCTTATCTCTGCTACATCTGGTATAACTCTCATGGTGGCATCAGGTATGAAAATCTTTTTAATATCGGAAGTAACATTCATACTGGCGTCTGGAATAGATATTTTATCTACTTGAGGGATAACCCCAATGTTAGCATCTGGAATAAATATTTTACTCACTTGTGGAATAATCTCAATATTAGCGTCTGGTACAACAATTTTGTCTACTTGTGGAGCAACACCAATATTAGCGTCTGGGAAAACTACTTTACCTATTTGCGGGGTAACACCAATACTAGCGTCTGGGATAAATATTTTATCCACTTTGGGAATAACATTCATGCTAACATCAGGAATATATATTTTATCTACTTGGGGAACGATACCCATATTAGTATCGGAAATAGATATTTTATCTATTTGAGGGAGAACCCTCATGCTCATATCAGGGATAACAATTTTGTCTACTTGGGGAGTAACAATAGCCCTAACATCAGATATACCAATTTCGCTAACTTGTGGAATAATATTTAATACTGCATCAGGAACAACAATCTTACCAATTTTGGGAACAACATCTAAAAATATAGTTGGAATAATAATCTTACTTATTTGGGGAGTGATATTTATATCTCTATCTGGTATATCAACTTTACTAACTTGCGGAACAATATTTATAGAAACATCTGGAACAGATATTTTGTCTACTTGAGGATTAACACCAACATTAATATCGGGAATAAATATTTTACCAACTTGTGGTGTAACACCAATACTTGTATCTGGGATAACAACTTTATTTACTTGTGGGGAAACCCCAATACTCATATCTGGAATAACAACTTTGTCTACTTGAGAAACAACATTCACATTAGCATCGGGAATAATCACTTCTTTAGAAAGAACGGGAACAACATCCATAGGGGAAGAAGGCAAATCAATATTGGGAACATCCAATTCTTTAATTTGAGGAACAATTTTTGTAACTATTCCAGAAACATCAACAACAGATTTTGCTTCAAATGATTTTTTTGATAATTCAGCAATTATGTCTCTACCCGTCTTATTTATAACGCTAAGACTTTTCTCAACATCAACCATTATCTGGGGAGAAACATCGATTGGTTTCTGTATTACTGCGGGCTGTTCAACCGATACTTTCTGAACAACAAGTGGTTCAACTGGTGTAGTAGCATATACAGGAGGAATAACTGGCTCAAGAGCAACAGTTTTCTTTAATCCCCCTTCATCAAATTCATATTTAAAAACCCCAGGAAAAGCTTCCCTAATAAATTTATTTAAAATCTTGGCACCAGATACATAATTATCAGTAAGTTCTAAAAGATATCTGTCGTTTTCTGTTTTAATTGCATTACTGTAATCAGCTATCACATTGTTTGCTACATCTCGCCAATTACCAATAAACTTAGTAGAAGAATTTGTAATAGCATCACCAACCATATCTCCAATAGTAAGATTTTTCCCAATCTTAATACCAGAAATTGATTCAGCAAAATCCTCAACTAAAGCATTATACCACTTTTCTGAAATAGAAGTCAATAATTTATTAAAAATTTGTTTTACTTCATATAAACCCTTTTTATATTGACCCATTTCGTACTTAACTAAATCTACTCTATATTGAGCTTGAGTGATAGACCCCCTTTCCCCTTTATTTCTGGCTTCTTGCAATTCAAATTCTGCATTGCGTAAATCTTCTTGCAAAGAAAGACGTTTATCGGCACCACTCAACATATCTGCTGGAAGACCACCAAAAGCTTCTTTAAGAGCTTCTTTTAAAGCTTCGGCATTAACTGCTGCTCTTCCAATAATCACATCTAATTGAGTATTGCGCTCTTTTTCTAATAAGGCTACAATTTCTTCATGATGCTTCAAGCGTAATTTTAATAATTCTTCTTGTCTAGCAGCCCCCATCATATTTGCAGCAACAGCTAACTCACCCTGTTGTCTAACAGTTAAACTTTGTCTTTCTAAAGCTGCAATTTCTTTTTCTTTATCGGCCATTTTACCAAGAATATATAATGTCGCTTCAACAGATTGAGTTTGTAGAGCATATTGATCTTTAATTTTAGCTTGATATAAAATACTCTGTACAATAGCAAAATTGCTCTTCACAATTTTAGAAGTCAAATCTAAACGCTCTTGAGAACTAGCTAATTTATTATATTGTAAAATTAATCCTTGGATTTTATTCTCTTGTTCACCAAGTATTTTATTTAAAGCCCCCCCAACATCAGTAGTATCACCTATAGCTTCTTGAACACCAACTGAATATTTTCTGATAACCTCAGTAAAATCTATTCTTTCTTGTCCAGTTTCTGGAACTTTTTTATATTCGGGATGAATTAAAACTTCGTCTTGTAATGCTTGAAAACCTTTTAAATCTTCGTAAGCAGTTTCAATTGAACGTTGATAATCTAATAAAGTTTTATCAACATCAGAAAGAGAACGCCTTGCTTGTTCCCCAACAAATTCTCCCCAATCAATAAATTCACCAGGTTTTAACTGATTTATAGCACTCTTAAAGTTTTGGTTTACAATTGTTAATTCATGTGTGATGTCTCCAACTTTTTTAGCAAAATTAACGACTTCTGGATCAATTTTAAATCCACTAAAGAATAAAGTCTTTTTACTTTTATCTTCAATTTTAAGTTTATTAATCTCAAGTTGTGCTGTATTTAGTGATATTTGTAACTTATGATACACATCCAAAGCTTTTTGCATTTCTGGAGCATTAGTACCAACTTGTTTTAATATATTCTGAATTTCTTGATTTAAAGTTTGTAAAAGTTGCTCTTGTTGTTTAGGCTCAAATTCAAATGTTTTCCATTTATTTTTAATATCTGTTTTTTGAAAGGCTTTTTCTAAAAGATCAGGAATTTCATCAAAACTATTAAGTATTTTATCTTTATCAATTACAATATCAATACCTTTTTCTTGAGCAATAGAATTAAGTTCATCAACATATTGGCCATATTGTATTTCAAACTCAGAAGCTAAATTCCTAAGAGCCAACTTAATCTTTTCGTTAGAACCTTCATCTAACGCTTTGGCTAAAGCTTCACTAAAGATTTTTCCTTGTGACTCAGCGACTCTAACAACTTGTGGTATCCCCCCACTTAATATTGAAGGAACAACTTTTGTTTTAAATGTGGGATAATCAGTAGGAGTTGGACCCGTTTTGATTGTATTAAAAATATCAATATATTTTTTAAGTTTATCGGCCTCACTCTGCAACTTAACTATTTCGGCTTCTTTTTCGTGTATTAAAATATTTGTAAGTTCTTTTTTATATTTCAGTTGAGTTTTATAATTATCTTCTGCTGCTTTCTTTTCTAAATTAGTTAATTCAATAGTTTTACTTAAATGTGTATTATAATTAGATTGATCTCTAATAAGCATTGAAGATATTTGGGTTAATTCAGTATTAGCTATAGGTAAAGCTTGAATCAGTTGATTAACTGTATTAAGATTCGCAACAAACTTAGGATCAGTAGAAGATAAATTATCAAGTTCTTTACCAATTTTCGTTAACTTATCAGGCAATCTATCTAATAATTCAATTTGAGTTTCTAAAGAAGCAATATTATCTTCAACAACTTTAACTTGATTTTCGGTACTCTCTGTCAATTCGTCCATAGCACTTGAAGCTTCAACAGCAGAATCACCAAACCATGCGAAATAACCAGCAACAAGAGCTAAAAGACTTGAAATAATAGTAACCCAAAAATTAAAAGTCTTAACAGCTACATTCAAACCAACTATAGTAGTTCTAAGACTTTGACCAGCAACAGCAGCCCTAATTTCTGCTGCTTCAAAACCAGCAGCATTAACACTAGCTTTAGCAAACCCACTATAAAGACTTTTAAGACCGGCAGCAGATTGTGTTATAACAAATCTCATACCAATCATAGCTATAGTGCCACCAACAAGACCAGCCGTTACTGACGTTAATATAGCAACAATCTTTCCGAGAGGAATTCCAAAAAAGTTTACAACTTTACCAATGCCATGAAAGAGACTCATGGCAGTTTTTAAGATTGGAACTAAATGCCCTCCAACTTCAACACTAAACGCCTGAATTGAAGCCCTTACTGAACCCCATTGTTTTTTAACAGTATCCATCATTAGTGCATTAGCTTGTAATGCTTCAGTTGAAGCCCTTTGAGATAATATAGTAGCAGCCAACTTAGTTTCATAATTATCCATTAAAGCAACAAAATCAGAATAACGTCTAGTCCCACTAAGAGTAGTAGCTATATAAGCTTTTTGAACACTAGAAAGTCCTCTCCATTGCTTAGATAAATCCCCTATAATGTCATCAAAATCTCTAATTTCATCAGCACTAGAAAGAGCCGCAATACCCAAACTTTCAAAAGCCTTAACAACTTCTGTTCTAGGTAGATTAGCAAACATTGTTTTAATTGATTGACCAACAGCAGTACCAGTTTTACGAGTAGCCGATCCAATAGCAGCAACATAACCCGCTAAGTCATCTAAACTAACCCCCACAACTTGACCAGCAGAACCAACAACTTTTAAAGAATTGGCTAAGTCTTGTGCAGAAATAGGCAATGCTCTTTCTACTGCTAACCATTTAGAAAGAGTTCTGATTAAATCATCGGTTGTTAACCCATAAGTATAAATAGCAGCAGTTAAAGCTTCCGTAGTCTCTTGTGCCGTAGTACCTAAAGCATTCATTCCGATAAGAGTAGCTTGGGTCGCTTTGAAAACCTCATCCATTTTCATACCCATTTGCGCCCAAACTCTCATTGAATCTAGAATATCAGTAATATTAGAACCAAACTTTTTCGAAAGATCAATGGCTTCTTCTTTAAATTTCTCCATACTGGCAGTATTATCATTAACAATTTTAGCTAACTCTGCCATACGATATTGAATATCAACAAAATCACCAATAGATGTTTTAACGGCATTAATAGCCCCCTGCATAACAAAGAAAGCTATACGATAACGAATAAGCTTATGAATTGCTGTTTCAATAGCTTTGCTTTCTTTATTTTGGGTGTCAATAAAATCTTTCTTTTTCTTTTCGGCTTCTAATTGAGCTTTCGCTTGATCTCTATAAGCAGCAGAAACAGCACGAATAGCTTTTTCTTTAGCTTTAAAATCATCAAGAAGTTTTCCCTCTGGAATAATTGATTTATTGTTTTTGTCTGTTAAGCGAAAGCTATCCATTGGACGAGCTAAAGATTTGCCATACATATCAGCTAAAGCTATTTTTTCTTTAAGTGTACCACAAATTTTCATTTGTGCTTGAAATTCTTTATCAAGAATATCAAGGGCTTTCATACCAGCTTGATAGCGTTGACCTGGATCCTCAATGGAACGAATTTCGCCTTTAACATCTGTAACAGTGCGACGAATAGCATCGGGATTACTTAAATCAATTTGAGTTTTAAGAGGGATTCGAACAGTAGTAAAGAAAGAACGAACTCTAGTAGCAGCATCATCTAGGGCTTTTTGATCAATTTCAGTTTTAAGTTTAGTCCGCATTTCTGTAGCATACTTACGCCCACCAATTTGTTCTTGAAGTTGTCTTTGAACATCAACATAAGAACGCAATTGCTTTTCAGTAACACCAATAGCTTTAGCTATGCGGTTAAAATTAGCTTCAACTTTATCTAACGAAACAGTGTTAAACTTTTCATAAATAGCCAAAGCTATTTTAGCATCCGCGATATATTCACGAATACCTTTAGATTTAAAGAAAGACTGAACTATAATAGGGTCTAGTGCCATTATGTATCAAAATGAATTACTTGTTGCATTTTATCCGCAGTTCTTATGTTTCTAGATTCTAAATCTTCTTTGAACTCGGCCTTTTCTACCCAACGATCCATAAGAATATCGGAGTCTAGGGTAAAATCGTCTGGTTGATCTTTGGGAGTTTTCGAGAAAACATGGTGATTATAAAACTTACACCAATACATCAAAGCCAAACGACTGCTATCATTAACAGCTAACGATCCATCAAACATGGGTACGTGTGTATCCATCATCAGCACATAAAGTCGCTGATATTTAAGACTTCTAGCTAATTTTCTGATCTATTGCCTCCCTGCCAAACAAAAAGTTGACAGGGAGTTCATCAATTATCTCTTGTGTTAAACCAGCCCAAAACAACATAGCCTCGTTTACAAGACGCACAAGCACACCCCTATTAATTTCATCTTCAATTTCTTGCGCCGTTTTCCAAACATATTGGCCATCTGGGAATTTAACACAAAGAGATAATCTAGTACGAACTTCCGCTTCTTCTGCGCGTCCTTCTATAGTATATACTAAATAACTATTTTTCTCAGTTAATAAGCTGTTAAGTTCTGATCGTTTTTGCTTCCAAGTATCACGGTGACGCGCCATAACTGTTTTATTGAAATTGCCCCGTTTTCTCAATTGAGCAACAGCAAGTTCAATGGCACGCATATCATCACGCAAATCTTCAATTTTCTTTTCTTCTTCTTCGCCCCAAATTTTGCGATCTGATAAAAGTTTTAATAATTGTTTACGAGTTAAGACTTCTTGTTCATTTATAAGAGCATGGGTAAATGCTTTTGCATAAGCATCATTAGCAAATCCTTCTTCTTTAGTAGTTGGTTGATGAATATGCACTTCGACCTTTTCTTGCCCCCGAAAGGTATCAAGAACAATAGTGCGGTATTGCGTCTTAATTTCTTTCTCTGCATTTTTAAGCCAATCTTCGGGCAGTTCATCGCCTAATTTAGGCTCTAATCCTGCTCTTTCTTTTACTTCTTGTTCTACTTTATCTGCAATTTCCATTTCCTCTCCTTATAGATGATAGGGGAGAAACCCTCTCCCCATACTATTATAAAGCGTTATACCAACCACCACTAACTTTAGGAGCAGTCCCAAGAGGATCACCAGCTATAGTAATATTATCAGTAGTGAATACAATTTCTTCAGTAGCATTATCTCCAACAGTAATATTCCAATTTTCGTTAGATACGCTCATTTTAGTACAAGTAATTGTCTTTAAAAGTTTACTAGCAGTTTGAATTTTATCAGAATAAACTTCAACTCTCAAAGCATTTTTCCCACTAAAATCAGCAGCATTCAATGTTCTAATATTAGTAGCAGCATTACTAGTGGCAGCCAATAAAGCAAAATACTCTAAATCACTATCAAGAGCAGTCACATTAACCGTAATCGGTACAGGAGATTGTTTAGAAATCCCATAAAATCCATCCGTACCAAGTTCATATAATTTATCGTCTCCCAAAGCTACATCAATACCAACACTTTGCAATCTTAAAGCTTTACCAGCTTTGGCATAAGTATTTTTACTATTAGCACTGGCATTATAAAGGTAACATT
>Ga0315277_10002816_pt1 | contig 23935 bp, 21 predicted proteins | sample YL17G05_15_MG_FD_203695 | JGI IMG/M metagenome (GOLD analysis project Ga0315277, IMG submission 203695) | Sediment microbial communities from Yellowstone Lake, YNP, Wyoming, USA - YL17G05_15 | ecosystem: Environmental > Aquatic > Freshwater > Lake > Sediment | place: USA: Wyoming | collected... | reverse complement strand
TAAAACGACCTGGTACTGGTATCTCCCCTGCAGATATCGATAAAATCATCGGGAGAAAAACCAAAAAAGATATCACAATTGATGAAATACTTCGTTGGGATATGGTAGAGTAAATATGAGGACAATTGCTGTGGTTACGGGCACTCGTGCGGAATATGGGTATCTTCAACCTTTAATGAACAGGATAGAACATGATGGAGATTTACAGCTCATTCCTTTAATAACAGGGACACATTTATTTCCCAAGTTTGGAAATACCTCTGAATTAGTAAAACAAGCATTCCCATCTGCGATTCAGATCCCTATGCTGTTAGCTGGTGATACGCTAAAAGATATGGTGACGTATTTAGCTTCAGGGATCACCAATTTCGCGGAGTATTTGAATAAAAATCGGCCAGATATTCTCGTAGTTCTTGGAGATAGAAGCGAATCGTTTGCCGCTGCATTAGCAGCATTTTATCTGAATATTCCTATCGCACATATCAACGGTGGTGACGTCACCGGAACCACCATCGATGAATCGATAAGACATGCGATCACAAAAATTGCGCATATCCATTTTGTCCATACAAAAGAGAATGCGGAACGTGTAGAGAAAATGGGTGAGGAAAAAAAAAGAATTTTTATTACAGGTGCTCTTACTCTTGATACCATATTAGGTGCCCAGTTACCCTCAAAAAAAGAGATTTTTAGTAAATATAATCTTGATGAAGAAAAAAAAACACTTCTTGTAGTATTCCATCCTATAACAACTTTAGAAGACAAAGGATATACTCAACTTGAAAACATTCTTTTAGTTTTAGATATGTTGAAGGAGCAAACCGTATTATTTTACCCAAATGTTGATGCTGGCGGGGATCAACTAAGAGATTTGATTAAAAAATATGAGGGTAAATCATATCTTCATACCTTTGTAAACATTCCTCATGAGGATTATTTAGGCTTGATGAAATCAGTTGATATTATGATGGGGAATTCAAGCAGCGGAATCATTGAATCGCCATCATTTCATTTGCCGGTTATAAACATCGGAAGCCGGCAGCAAGGGCGAGAACGATCGATAAATATTATTGATATACTACCAGAAAAAGATAAAATTCTTGCGGCAATCAACTCTGCGTTATACGATCATAGATTTCTCAAGAAAGTTCAAAAATGTGAGAATAGATTTGGCGATGGACATGCATCCGAACGAATTGTTGATATTTTAAAGAAAATTGAATTAAACCAATCGTTGATTCAGAAGCAAATCACCTACTGAATTTTGGTGGTACTAATGGTTGAGAAAAGATTTGAAAATTGGAAATATCCTGAATTTGATGAAAAGTGTATGACTCGATGGAATTGGATGTGTCAGCACCATGAGAACTTAAAACTTGGGAAATATGTAGATATTGGTGCGTTCACCTATATCAATGCAAAATGCGGTGTCACAATAGAAGATAATGTACAAATAGGATCACACTGTTCAATATATTCAACTTCAACTATAGATAACAAAGAAGGATCAGTGACGCTAAGAGAAAATTGTCGGATTGGAACACATACCGTAATTATGCCAGGTGTAACCATTGGGAAAAACTCGATAATCGGGGCTCATAGCTTTGTAAACAAAAATATACCCGATGATACAATCGCTTATGGGATACCTGCAAAACTCGTTAGGAAGATAAAAAAATGAGCTGGAAAATACCATTATTTAAAATATACTGGGAGAGAGACGATATAGATTCGGTTTCTCAAGTCATTAAAAGAGGAAGTTACTGGACAACAGGACCTGAAAACATACAACTAGAAAAAAAAATCGCAGATTATGTTGGTACTAAATATGCTGTGACTTTTAACTCAGGTACATCAGCTCTACATGCTGGTTTATTAGCTCATAATGTAACCGGTGGGGAAGTCATTGTTCCATCTTTTACTTTCATTTCAACGGCGAATTCTGTTCTACTTGCTGGTGCTAAACCTATCTTTGCTGAAATAGAAGGGGAGTCATATGGTTTAGATCCAGAGAATGTAAAAGAAAAAATAACGAATAAAACAAAAGCTATATTGCCCGTTCATTATGGAGGCGCGCCTTGCAAAGAAATCAAAGCTTTACACGAAATAGCAGAAGATCATCATCTTTTTTTAATAGAAGATGCCGCGGAGTCACTTGGATCAAAAATAGATAAAAAAATGCTCGGAACATTTGGTCAATCTGCAATGTTTAGTTTTTGTCAAAATAAAATTATAACAGCAGGTGAAGGAGGAATAACAGTCACAAATTCAAAACAATTATTTGAAAAACTTAAACTAATTCGTTCCCATGGTCGACTTGAAAACAAAAATGATTATTTTTCAACAACCCGTGAGTTTGACTACATTCAGATAGGACATAACTTCCGTATGCCTAGTATCACTGCAGCACTTGTGTTATCACAATTTAACAAAATCAATAAAATAATAAAAATGAGACGAGGAAAAGCAAGATATTACAATAAACATTTATCAAAAATTAAAAACCTAAAACCCCCATCATGTCTAAAGAATCATTATCATGTCTATCAAATGTATACTATTCAATTAAGCGACAAAAGAACGAGAGGTACAATACAAAAAAATTTAACAAAAGCTGGTATAATGACCAAAGTTTATTTCTCTCCGGTGCATCTAACAACATTTTATAAAGAAAAATTCAATTTTAGAAAAGGAAGTTTACCAGTAACCGAGGACGTCTCGGAAAAAGTTTTAACATTACCCTTATATCCATCTTTAACAATCAAAGAAATGGACTATATTCTTGATACGATTAATAATTGTTGTGGGTGATTACAATGGAAGAACAATTAAAAGAAATTTTTAAACATAAAAAAATACTTGTTACTGGTGGAACTGGTTTTATTGGTAGTGAAATTGTTAGAAAATTATTACAATATAAACCAGACGCTGTGAGAATTTTAAGCAATGATGAAGATAGTGTGTTCAGAATCATACAAGAATTAGGAGAGGGTGATAATAAAAGATATCTCGTAGGAGATATTCGAGATAAAGAGCGATTACTCCTCGCTATGGAAGATATAGATATTGTTTATCATGCAGCAGCACTCAAACATGTCCCTCTCTGCGAGTATAACCCTTTTGAAGCAATAAAAACCAATGTAGTCGGTACACAAAATGTCATTGATGCGGCATTAACTTGTGGTGTTGAAAAAGTGATAAGTATCAGCACAGATAAAGCAGTTAATCCAATCAACACGATGGGTGCCACTAAACTTTTAGCCGAGAAACTTGTTATAGATGCAAATTATTATAAAGGAACAAGAAAAACCATTTTTTCCTGTGTCCGATTTGGTAACGTATTATTTTCTAGAGGCTCTGTTATTCCTCTTTTTGAAGAACAAATTAGACAAAAAAAACCAATTACTATTACTGATCCCGATATGACAAGATTCATGATGTCAATATCCAATACCATCGATCTTGTGTTTAAAGCTACATTACTTGCAAAAGGTGGAGAGATATTTATATTAAAAATGCCAGTAATCAAAATGGAGGATCTGATTGATGTAATCATAGAATTTTATGCTCAAAAATATGGTTATAAAAAAGATACAATTAAAAAGACAATTATTGGACCTCGACCCGGAGAAAAAAAATATGAAGAACTACTCACAGAATCAGAGACAAAAAAAGTATTTGAAACACACGATATGTTAATAATCCCGCCTCAAATAGAATTTCCAGACATGACATATGCACCATCAGATTACCCAAATGCTCAATATAGTAATTACTATAAATATACATCAAGAGATATTCACCCTCTTTCAAAAGAGGAGATAAAAAAATTACTGTTTAATTAATTTTAGATCAATTATCTATTATATGATGTGGTGATAACTATGAGATATTGTAATAAATGTGTAATGCCAGATACCCGACCGGGAATCGAATTTGACACTGAAGGTGTTTGTTCTGCATGTCGCGTAGCGGAACAAAGGAAAAGTATCGACTGGGATAAACGTTTCAAGGAATTAGAAAAATTATGCGATAAATACAGAGGTTCAAACGGAAATTACTATGATTGCATTATCGCAGTAAGTGGTGGAAAAGACAGCCACTATCAGACCTATGTTATGAAAGAACTAATGCATATGAACCCTTTACTTGTGAATGTTAACAATTTTAGCTGGACCAAAACAGGGTTACATAATTTCAATAACATAAATGAGGCTTTTGGTTGCGATGTTATTTCTCTTCATCTCAATAGAAAAATGGCGAAAAAATTTCTCTGGAAAGCTTTAGTTAAAATGGGTTCACCAACATGGTATTGGGATAAAGCAGTCTATGCTTTTCCGATAAGAATGGGAATAAATTTTAAAATTCCATTGATTGTATATGGAGAAAACATAAGCTATGAATATGGCGGTTTTCAGAAGGAAGAAACATATAGTGCTAGGGATCAAATAAATAATGATGTTGTCAAGGCTGTTGATTGGGATTATTGGTTGGATGATGACATCACCATGAAAGATTTAAATCCGGTTATCTATCCAACCCACGAAGAAATCAAAGAAGCTGGTTTGGAACCGATTTATCTAAGTTATTTTGTGCCATGGGATGGATATAAAAACATGAAACTCGCTAAAAAATATGGCTTTAAATCTCTTGATGATACAGGGGAATGGAAACGGGAAGGATATATTGAAGATTATGACCAGATAGACGCCTTTGGGTACCTTGTTCATCCCTGGCTTAAATATCCCAAATATGGCCATGCCCGTGCAACTGATGTCTCAAGCTATTGGATCAGAACAGGACGTATCACCAGAGACGAAGCTATAAAACTCGTAAAAGAACATGATCATAAACTTGATAAAAAGGCTTTACAGGATTTCCTTGATTTTGTAGGCCATACCGAAGAAGAATTTTGGCAAGCCATAGATAAATTTTGGAATGGAGATCTTTTTGAAAAAAAACATGGTAAATGGATATTAAAAAACCCTATTTGGGCAGAGAAAAAATTATAAAAAACAAATCACAGAGATTCGCTGCATTACATGATTCTTAAATTATGTAATTGTCTGCATTTCTATTATTCCTTTAGCTATACTTTGTTATAAGAGCAGAACGAACAATCACGTGTTTTCAATATCTAGGTTGTTCTGAAAGCAATCAAAGATGTTAATGTATTGATTCATCTTATAGCAATCATTGATAATCCAGCATAAACTCCTGATTTTGAAGAGATAATCGAAATCAACCATCTTTCCTTAAAAATACTTGCGGAGGTTTGTAAACAAAGCAGAAGATTTTAAGCTATACGGTAACAATTTATATAAATGATTTATACTAAAATATAAACAACTATATATCCTAAAAAAAAATCCTACTCCATCTATCGATTTAACAGATTTTGTATAATTTGAAATTTGTTTTTTTCCAAAACTATTAAATTCTTTCGATAGCATATTTGAACTTGCTATTTTCGCAATCTTTTTTACGGCATACTTTACATCTGTGGCATTAATTAAATAAGATCGAACCAATTCGGTAAAATAAGAAATCAAGTGTGTTCTTATTTCAGGAGAGTAGTATGGAAGTATTTTGTTATCATTAGTCTGAACTTTATAGTCCGAACCTAAGTCTTTTCCTCTATTAATAACTCGATTATTGAATACTGCACAATCGCCTGTTGTCATTGCCATAAGTACCATTAATTGATGTGGATATGGATAGTCAGTATGTTGTTTTTGAAAATTTTCAACCTTTTTGAAATCAACCATTTGAGACTTAATGCATAAGCCTGATAGATAAGCATGTTCGAATAGAAAATGTCTTATTTTTTCCTTTGAATCCTTATAAATTTTTGTATCATAATAATATTTATAGTATTTGTCTGACGGAAGATCAAATATTGAACTATATATTACTGAAATGGTAAGATTAAGCTTTAAAAAGGAAATCAACGCTGTTATTCCTCGCATGTCGACCGTATCCTCGTCACTTAGAAACATAAAATACCGACCACTTGCGAGAGAAGCTACTTTGATGATATTTAGATTACAACCAATATTTTCAGTATTCTCATTATAAGTGGCTATTTTTTTTTCGTTCAGAGAAATAATCTTATCGGTATGATCGGTAGATGCATTATTTGAAACAACGATTTCTAAAGTATTATCTTCTAATAAAGAGATTGAATCTAAAGCCTTTTTTAATCCTATTGCTCGTTGAAATGTTGGTATGCAAATACTTAATATTGGATTATTCACAAGAAACCTCCGAATCTCGCTTTAAATTTTTTAAGATAACAGAAAAATACCAAGACGATCTTCATAGGATTCTATCCTTCTCTTCGAGGAATTTATCAAATTTTTTGATTGTATATTCTATTTTCTTTTCAGTTATCCCAGGATATACACCAATCCAGAAGAGATTGTTCATTACAATATCTGTATTTTTCAATGAGCTGAAAATTCTATATTTTATATCTTGATAAGCTGGCTGTTTGAGTAGATCACCACCGAAAAGCATTCGGGTTGAAATTTTATTTTTCTCAAGATAATTTACGATATCGGTTCGAGTAAACGGAGCTTTTTCTTGGACTAAAATAGGGAATCCAAACCAACTTGGCTCAGAATTTTTTTTAACTGTAGGAAAAATAAAATATTTCTCGTACCTTTTTAGATTTTTAAAAAGAAAATTATAATTCTTTACTCTATCTTCAATAAAAGAAGGCAACTTCTTTAATTGTTCTATCCCAACTGCTGCCTGCATATCAGTAATCTTTAAATTATAGCCTATATGTGAGTAAATATATTTATGGTCATAACTGGGGGGAAGTTGACCAAGTTGCCAACCAAATCTTTTACCGCAGGTATTATCGTACCCTGGCTCACACCAGCAATCTCTACCCCAATCTCTGAAAGAAGCAATTATTTTTTTTAGTAATGGATCATTAGTTAATACGGCACCACCCTCGCCCATAGTAATATGATGTGCAGGATAAAAACTACAGGTAGAAATATGCCCATAAGTCCCGGTATATTTACCATTATATTTTGAACCCAGGGCATCACAATTATCCTCAATAAACCATAAATCATATTTTTTTACTAATGCCATAATTTTATCAAGATCAGCAGGATTTCCAAGTGTATGAGCAATGAAAATCGCTTTCGTTTTGCTTGTTATTGCTTTCTCAATTTCATCAACCTGAATATTATATGTTCCTAGGTCAACGTCAATAAAAACAGGAATTAAATTATTTTGAATAATTGGGTTTAGTGTAGTAGGAAAACCACAGGCAGTCGTAATCACTTCGTCATCCCGTTTTAATCTTTTCTCACCGAGTTTTGGTGATGTTAACGTAGAAACTGCAAGTAGATTTGCTGATGAACCTGAATTGGTTAAAAGACAATATTTTACACCTAAAAATTCGGCAAATTCTTTCTCAAATTGTTTAGTATATCTTCCAGCAGTAAGCCAGAAATCAAGAGAAGCATCCACAAGATTAATCATTTCCTTTTCATCATAAATCCTACCTGCGTAATTAATACTTGTTTTTCCAGGGACAAAATTTTCTTGACTCTTTCTTAATTTATAAAGTTCTGCAACTTTATCAAAAATTTCTTTTCGGATTTTTTTTTCCGTTTTCATTTTTTAACCTTTCTATCTTTAGATTATTTCAAAATAGTATTAGTTGTTGCTCAATGAATAAAAAGTATTTCCCTTATTCTCTCGATTTTCTAAGTTCATACTTTTTAGAAATTTTTTTTCTTCATCATTTAAAAGTGGGTCTATTTGATCTACGGGTTTGTTATATTCTAGTTTTGGGTACACATATGTTTGATAATTCATTACAAGTTCCACAAGAAGAGGCTTTTTTTGTTTTTGTAGTATCCTTGAAACTTCTAAAATTGCATTTTCGTTTTGTTGTATCTGAATTGCGTCTATTCCATACGCCTTTGCTATTTCAGTAAAATTGCATGAGTTGTATCCACTTTTCTCGTCTGTTGCAAAATAATTTGAGTTAAAATACAATTTTTGAAATTGCTTTATCATTCCGAGACTTTTATTATTGAATACAAAGATAATTATGGGAGGTTTATAAAAGGAAACGTTATTTAATTCCTGAATATTTATTTGCATTCCGCCATCTCCAGTTATAACTATTGATCTTTTCTTTGTTTCAATTGAAAGTGCGACAGCTGCTGGAAGAGCGTAACCCATTGGTGCCATACCACCGCTGTTTATAAACCGTTGATTTCCCCTAATGTTTAATACTTGTGCAGCTAGCATCTGGATTTGTCCAACATCTACACAGATTATATCTTCATCCGATAAATTATCTGAGATGGTTTTCATAATTCTGTAATGCCAATCCTCTTCACGTGCTCTACGCATTTCCGAGATAGCATCAAATTGTTTCTTTAATTTTTGGATGTTCAAAATATATTCTTCGTTCTTAGGTGGTACTATTTTTTTCCTTTCTAAAATAAGGTTGATCATTTGGAGAAATTGTTTAACATCACATACTAATTTAGTATGATATTCTAATTTTGACGATTCTATTTCATCTTTATCTATATCTATTCTGATAATCTTTTTATCTAAAAATGGAGTTATAACATTGCCTATTTGTCTTGAATCCAACCTTGAACCAAGGACTATCAAAAGATCACTTCTAGCCAACAATATATTACCATATCTATTTCCATATGCTCCTATGAATCCACCAAATAATTTATGATTATGTGGAAAGGCATCGTTTCCCATTAGAGAAACAACGACTGGAATGTTTAATTTTTCTGCAAATTTTAGAAGATTACTTCTTGAATCTGAACTGGCGCAAACTCCTCCTCCAGCAAGAATAATTGGAGATTTTGACGATGAAATTAACTTTAAAATATCGTTTATAACCTTCTCATCGGGTAAACACTCGATTTTTTGAGTGTCTATTGTAAAAGAAGAAGAAGTAACTTTTATTATTTGACGCTGAACATCCATAGGTAAGTCTAACAAAACAGGACCTTTTCTGCCATTCAATGCTATGAATGCTGCTTTTTTTAATTCTGATTCAACGTTTTTAGAATCATCAACTAAAACGCTATACTTTGTTATTGGGTTCACTATTTTTACTATATCAGTTTCTTGAAAACCTTTCTGTCTTATATTAAGATCATATTTGAAATCGTAAGTATTAACTTGCCCAGTGATAAACAATACCGGTGATGAATCTAAATAAGCATCTCCAATACCTGTTATTAAATTAGTTGCCCCTGGTCCACTTGTTGCTAAAGCTACTGAAAGATTTCCGCTTAACTTTGCACTTGCAGAGGCTCCAAAAGCTGCTGCTTGTTCATGATAACAGGGAATTAACTTTATTTTTTGACTTTGTCTAAAAGAATCAAAAACATGGGTAATGGAACCACCTATTATTCCATAAACATATTTTACATTCATATTTTCAAGAAATTTAACTATATAGTCAGAAACTTTCATTTCTTCATTCATCCTGTCTTGCTCCTTCATAAAGATGGATGTTCTCTCTAAACCATTCTACAGTTTTTTTCAATCCTTCGTCTATGCTATGCTTTGGTTCCCACTTTAAAATATCTTTTGATTTGGAAATATTTGCTTGCCAAAACGTAGGTTCATTTAGACGGTTGGGAATACTTCCCCATTTTGGTTTAACTTTATTTCCAATCAATTCAATAATTTTATTCGCTACATACTCTACTGAATGTTGCTGCCCATACCCAATATTAAATATTTGCCCGCTAGTGTTTAACATTTTGATTGTCTTCATATATGCATCTATTACGTCTTCAATAAAAATGAAATCTCTGACAGATGTGGGTAAAGAAACTTTTGGGTCTTCATCCAACAAACAGGATCTTATTACTGAAGGGACCAAACGTGTTGGTTCCTCATAGTAGCCATATGGAGAAAAAAGTCTTAATGTTACTATCGGCAATCCTTCGCTCCTAGCTTTTACTTGACAGAATAATGTTGCTGCTGCTTTTGCTATGCCATAATCATTAACAGGTTCTAGTAGATCTGTTTCTAGCATGGGCTTAGATTTCAAACCATATTCAGATGAACTACCAGTGTTAACAAAAATATCAAATCCAACTTTTGAGCAAGCATTTACTAAATTTAATGTCCCAATAATATTAACTTGAATGATTTTATCAATATCTTTTTGGAAAGGATAACCACCATAAGTTGCCGTATGAAATATTATATCTGGTTTAATATCCTTAATCAACTTTTCAAGATTAACATTGTCAATTATATCAACATTATGTATCAGAGCACGGTTAAGAACATCTTTAATACGCCATATATTAGATTGCTCACGTTTGATTATATGCACTTCTCTATTACCATTAATACAGTTATGTACCAGACAAGAGCCAACAAAACCAGTTGCACCTGTTATAAGAATGGTTTTTGAATTCGTAAAATTACACCTCAATTTGTAGATAATCAGTAGCCATGATCACATTGTTAAATATTTTTTTTGCAGGTACCCATGCTTTTTTCTTCTCTTTAAAATTCTGGTAAATATTAGCATCAAAATGAGTGAATAATAGCTTTTTTACCATGGTTTTTTTTGGCAAGCTCAGCAGCCTCCCAACGATTTAAATGTAGTTACGTATCATCGTGTTGCCCGACTTTAAGTAAGAACTCGGTAATAAATTAGTCCGTGCCGTACCATCTGCTTGTACCAATTGATACGATTCTCATTATTTATTCTCTTTTTCAGAGAAATTCCTCGTACCATTTTATAGTTCTTCGTAACCCATCTTCTAAGGTATATTTTGGTTTCCAATGCAGGATTTCTCTTGCCTTTTTTGCAGATAAATATTGGTGTTTTATTTCATTAGTTGTTTCTCTTAAGATCTTTGGTTTTAAATTGCTTTTCATAATCTTTAAAATTTTTTCGACCAATTCAAGAACGGTAATTTGAATCTCATTACTAAAGTTGAAAGCTTCGCCTTGGATTCCTAATTTTTCCATTTCCTCGGCTAATAATAGATATGCTTCAACTCCGTCTTCGATATAAAAATAATCTCTGACAAGTGAGCCATCGCTCCGTATAATCGGTGCCTCCTTATTGAGCACAGAACGAATCGTACCAGGTACAATTCTGTTAAAGTTCAAGTCTCCTCCGCCGTAAAAATTACCACAACGTGTTATGCAAACAGGAAGTTTGTACGTCTCAAAATATGCTTTGCTTAATAAATCAGTGCAGCTCTTAGAAACATCATAGGGGTGCTTACCTTCTAATGGCGTATCTTCATCGTAAGGCAATTTTTCTTGATCACCGTATGCTTTGTCGCTAGAGGCAACCACTATTCTTTTGACTAAAGCAGCTTTTCGACAGCTCTCCAATACATTCCATGTCCCTTTAATGTTCGACTCAAAAGTAGATATCGGATTCCTGTTGGCAATAGTAACAATAGTTTGTGCTGCTAAATGAAAAACTGTATCAATTTCATATTCATTTATTGTTCTTTCTAAAAGAAAATAATTTTCTATTTCCCCCCGTACGATATTAATCTTATCATTAAATCCAGACCAATTTAGATTAGATTTTGGTACTAAATCCCTAATTAGACCAGTAACATTTGCACCTTTTTCTGTCAGATCTTTGACAAGCCAGGAGCCGAGTAAGCCTGTACAACCTGTCACAAAAACATTCCGGTCCTTCCAGAAATTATCCATACTTTTTCCTCCGTTATTCCCAAACTTTCCATGGACGAATTGAAGATTTCCACATATTATTTAATATTTCAAGTTCTCTATAGGTATCCACGCACTGCCAGAATCCTTCATGTTGATACACTATTAACTCTCCATCTGTCGCCAAAGTCTCTAATGGTTCTTTTTCTAAAAAACAGCTGTCATCTTCTTTCAGGTATTTAAAAAACTTTTTATTAAATACAAAAAAACCACCATTGATTAACCCTTCTTTAACTTGAGGTTTCTCGTTAAATACTGTAATCTTGTTATTTTTTATTTTCAACTCACCAAATCTGGAAGACGGATGAACTCCAGTCATCGTCCCTATCTTTCCGTGGGATTTATGATATTTAACAAGTTTTTTAATATCTATATTTGCTACTCCATCACCGTAAGTTAACATGAACAAATCCCCATCAACATATTTCTCTATTTTTTTCACACGTGCACCTGTCTGTGATTCTTCGCCAGTATCTGCAAGCGTAATGTGCCAGCCTTTTTCTGAGTGGTTGTTGTGATAATGGATATTGTTTTGGCTACCCAATGATATAGTAAAATCGTTATTCATTGCCTCGTAATTTAAAAAGTATTGCTTAATCATATTCCCTTTGTAGCCAAGACAGACGATAAAGTCATGAAAGCCATAATGGGCATAAATCTTCATTATGTGCCATAGAATTGGTCTACCTCCAATTTCTACCATAGGTTTAGGGCGATATTCTGTTTCCTCTCGCAAACGCGTTCCCCGCCCTCCGCAAAGTAATACGACTTTCATATTTTTTACCTCTTTGTTCCGCTATATGTGATTTTTCATTGTTTTTATAAACTCTATTTTCTTGTTTATGTCAATCTGTTGTTGATATGTAAATGTTTTCTTTGTATTCCTGAGACGATAAATTAAGTGTTAAATACTCTACTTTTGTGTCATCCGCTGTTTTCATTTCTAATTCATAACATTAAATCGTCTTTTGAAATTATTTTCTAAAATATTTTTTAACATGGTATACGGAAAATTCTGGAAAAAGAACTGTAATGAATGCTACTGGAACAGTTAAAATAATCTGTAAATTTTGATATAAAAAAAATAGTATTTATTTTTGTGTTATAAGTTTAATTGATTAAGATAATTGAATATAAGAAGTAAACACGTTTATGTTTCTTATTTCTTTTCAATACTTTCTTTTTCTTCTTTTATTTCAGATTTAACATAGCGCCACATTTTCTTTATACTAAAAAGATCAATAATGAAATCAAGGTCTTTTCGTGTGAATTCTCTCAGCAAAAAAAGAATAAATAGATAGATTCCTAGTCCCAGTGCAGAATATACAAGAAGAACGTACCACCGTTGGATCGGAAAAAATTTCAGAAGTTCAAACAATGCAATTCCCATAATAAAAGCAGAGAGCAGGTGAAGGAAAATGCGAGGGTTAAAAGGGTTTTTTGCTAATTTCCATGCAGCATACCTACAATAAATAAATCCTGCTGCATAGCCAATGACAGTTGCAATAGATGCTCCGAGCGCTCCCCACCCAAAGAGTTTCAAACCAAGGCTGCTAATATCTTTAGGAATAAGAATAAGATCAAAAAAGACGGTAAGACACAATATGATAAGGATTCTATTTCGAGCTAGAGCTGGTTTATTCATACCGATAACTTGGTACATATACGGTTGTGATAATGCTTCTAAAATCACGAAAAATGGTAACACCATTAAGATGGGTACCGCCGGGTAAAATGATGAACTAAGAAGAATACGGACCGTAGGTTCAGCAAGGACAACGATACCGATAACTGTTGGAAAGATAAGCATGCTGATATAGCGTTCTGAAAGGAAGACGGTTTTTTTGATACTTTCAATATCTTTTTTGCTATGGAAATCCGATATGGTCGGAAGAAGAAGAGTACCAACTGCAGCTGCGGCAACAAGTAAGAACTGAACGATACGGAAACTAGCAAAATAATACCCGACTTCTTCTGAGGACCAGAACAGTTGGATAAGTACTCTATCGGTATTAGTGATAATGGTATACGAAATTCCAACTAAAATGAGCGGCATAGCAAAAACAGAGTAATTTTTAAAACATTCTTTTGTTGGTTTTTTTATGGGGAATCCTCTAAAGAACAGGATTGAAATAAACAGGAAAATAATCTCCCCGAATACATAAGTCCATGCTAACGCAAGTACACCAAAACCTGAGACCGCAACATAGATTATTGCAATAGTCCTTACGACAGTCCCCATAACAAGCGGTATTTGAGCTTTCGCGATTTCCTTCGTCGCAGAGTATGTATTATAGAAAATTGTTCCGATACTATTGACAATATAATATCCTAGGATGATATAGATAGCGAGTTCATGAGTAGGTGATTCAAATCCACGACCGAAGATGAATTTCCAGATTAAAACTGCCCCAACGGCTATGAAAGCGAATAATAATGCGAACCCGAGTTTTGAAAATAGGTAGGTGCCGATGCAGGTACCCCTATCTTTTCCTTCAGAGACTCGTTTAATGTGAGCAGAGTTAAACCCAAGATCTGTTAATATGGTGAACAACCCAACGAATCCCATCGCAAAACCGATAATTCCGTAGACCTCCGGACCCATATCTCGAGAGATAAAAAATAAAGCAATATAGGCCAGTATTCCATCGAGAAGATTGGCACTCATGATTAATAACGATTTTCTAGCAAACATTGAAATTTCAAGGAAATAACAAGGATGATATATATTAAATAACTGGACTTAAGAAAAAGGGGTCATTTAATATCACCGCGTGTTTGTTAAAGGATTTTTGCTTGAGATGCGACTTCTCCTTTGACGAAACCCGCAGGGCCGATAAATACATTATTACCAATAAGTGAACCAATATTAATCGTTGTATTTATCCCTGTCTGGACGTTATCACCAATAATCGCCCCGAATTTTTTGCGCTTCGTATCAATTTTTTTTCCATTCAAGGTTACTACTACATTGTTTTTATCAAGTCTGAGGTTCGCAACTGTGGTTCCTGCTCCAAGATTACAGTTTTGTCCAATGATTGAGTCACCAACATAATTCAAATGCGGGATATTGCTATGGTCCATAATGATGGAATTTTTTACTTCACTGGCATTTCCTATATGACAGTAATTTCCAATAGTAGTATACGGTCTGATATAACAGTTTGGTCCGATTTTACTATTATTGCCAATCACGACTGGGCCTTCGATGTAGGTTCCTGAACGAATCAGGGTGTCTTTTCCTACTACGATGTTTCCTTTTACAGTGACGTTCTTCTCTAAGATTCCCTGTATCTTTGTCTTCATATTCCTTAATAACTCCTCGTTTGCATCAAGTAGATGCCAAGGGTATACAACATCTCGCCATTCTTTGATGAACACAGCTTCCATTGGTTCCTTGCTTACAAGCATATTGATAGAATCAGTAATTTCAAATTCACCTCGTGGCGATTTTTCTGTTTTTCGAATAACGTCAAAGATTTTTTTGTTGAAATGATAGATGCCCGCATTGATAATATTAGATAATGGATGTTCCATTTTCTCGTAGATTTTCATTAAACGTTTTCCCTTGAGTTCTACGACGCCGTAATCTGTTGGGTTATCCATCTTTACTAACCCTATCTTTGTTCCTTTCTGTGAAACCTGTTTTATGTCGTTGACACCAAAAATCGTGTCGCCAGAGAGAACAACGAAGTCATTGACAAATGGTTCAGCTGTACTTATAGCATGCGCTGTTCCCATCGCTTTTCCCTGATTGACGTAACTAATCTTTACGTTCCATGGTCTTCCATCTCTGAAATATTCTCTTACCATTTCACTTTTGTAACTAACGATAAAAATAAATTCTTTCAAACCAGCAGCACGTGCGTTTAACAGGTTCCATTCCAAAATCGGTTTACCTGCGATTGTAAGCATCACCTTTGGTCTTGTATAAGTGAGAGGATGCATACGGTTTCCCTCACCTGCAGCAAGAATCACACATTTCATGGGTTTTTTCTCCTTATTCAACAGTGACTGATTTTGCAAGGTTCCGCGGTTTATCAATCGGACATTTCCGGAGATGAGCAACATGATAAGCAAGTAACTGAAGAACAACAGTGATAGCAATACAAGGAAGTACACGAGAACTGGTGGGAAAACGGATTACATAGTCAGCATGTTTTTCAATTTCCGTATCCTTATCTTCTGCAATTGCAATAACCGTAGATCCTCGCGCTTTAATCTCGCCAATGTTCGCCAGGATCTTCTCATAGGTTTCATCTTGGGTGACGATCGCAACAACCGGAGTGTCTTTTGTGAGCAGTGCGAACGGTCCATGTTTCAGTTCACCAGCAGCAAATCCTTCTGCATGAATATAGGAAATTTCTTTCAACTTCAACGCCCCTTCAAGGGAGAGCGGATAGTTAACCCCTCTTCCAATAAAAAACACCGATTCTACGTCTTTAAGAATTTTTGCGATAGCTATGATATCATTGCTTCGCTCCAGGACGTTTCGGACGTTCCGTGGGAGTTCTTTCAGATGGAAAAGGTAATTGTATAGCTCATCAGATCCAAGCGTCTTCTGAAGTAACGCCACCTTGAGGGCAATGAGGAATAGAACAATGATTTGAGAAGTGAAGGTCTTAGTCGCAGCAACACCAATCTCAGGACCTGACTGTTGCAGAATATACCCGTCAGCGATACGAGTCGCTGTGCTGCCTATGACGTTGGTAACAACGAGTGTTTTACAGCCTGACATCTGTGCTTCGCGTAACGCAGCAAGTGTATCAGCAGTTTCCCCAGATTGTGTGATTGCGATAATAAGTGAGGATTCATTTCTTACTCCAAAATAGCGATACTCCGAGGCAAATTCTACGAACACCGGGATGTTTGTCAGTTGTTCGATTAGATATTTGCACACAAGACCCGCATAAAATGAAGTACCGCAGGCAACGATGTGGATAGTGTTAATTTCATTTCTCAAAAGTTTTTCGACGGCATCAGGAAACGTAATAGTTTGCTCGATTTCTGATATACGTCCTCTCAGAGCTTGATTGATTGTGTCTGGTTGCTCATAGATTTCCTTAAGCATGAAATGCGCAAACCCTGATTTTTCTGCGTCTTTCACATCCCAAGTAATATGTTCCTCTTTGTTTTTGATTGTCTTTCCGTTCTTGTCAACAACATTAATAGAGTCCTTTGTGATGATGCAAAGTTCTCCGTCGTTGGGAAAAATCACACGATTTGTGTATTTTAAAAATGCGGTGATGTCAGAGGTAAGAAAATTTTCACTATCTCCAACACCGACAGCAAGTGGGCTTTCTTTTCGTATACCCACGATTTTTTCAGGTTCGTCTTCGCTGACGGCAACAATTGAATAGGATCCTTGAAGCCTTTTCACTGCAGCGACTACTGCATCTTCCAAGTTTCCTTTATATACATCATCGATAAGATGGACGATGACCTCTGAATCTGTTTGAGATCGGAATATATGCCCCTTCTTTTTTAGTTCTTCTTTAAGTACGCTGAAATTCTCTATGATACCATTATGAACAATCGCAATTTTATTATCACAACTCATATGTGGATGTGCATTTTCTTTAGTAACGCCACCATGGGTTGCCCAACGAGTATGGCCAACCCCTATGGTTCCTTTTAATAGAGGAATTTTTTTCTCTACGTTTGCAATCTCACCAACTTCTTTGTAAATTTTTAATTTTTTATCAATAATAGCGACGCCTGCCGAATCGTAGCCTCGGTAATCCAATCGTTTCAACGACTCGAGTAGGATAGTTCGCGCGTCTCGAAATCCGGCATACCCTATAATTCCACACACGTTACATCACTTTACTATCGCTTGGGATATTTTTTATGATATGTTTCATGGGATTGATTTTGCAGTTTCTTCCGATGATTTTTCCGGCATCAACCACAACGTGACTTTCAATGATACTATCTTCTCCAACCATTGCACCGACTGGTATCTCAAGCCTCTTGAACTCATTTTCTATCTCTATTACCGTTTTACCTGCTATCGTCGAGAAATTATCGCCGATGATACAGCCCTTCCCGATAACGGAATGTGAAATATGTGAGTTTGATGCGATATGGACATCATTCATAAGTACGCTGCTTCGTAATTCACTAAACGAGTGAATCACGGTATTATTCCCAATGCTGGTGGAGGGGAAAATACATACATTAGGTCCTATTTCACAACTTTCTCCGATGACGACTGGCCCAACGATGTAACAGCCTGAATATATTTTTGTATCTTTTCCCACTGATACCAATCCTTTGATTGTAACACCTTTTTCGATAACGCCACTGGTGGATTGACTTGCTTCTTGAAGCATCAGTTCGTTGACAGAGATAAGATCCCAGGGGTAGACGATATCCATCCATGATTTCGCAAAAATCGTGTTAATATGTTTTCCTTTGTCTACTAATGATTGGATGATGGATGAAAGAGCATGAGCGCCTTCTAAGGTGCATTGTTCAATGTCAGTAAACACAGAACAAGGGAGTTTATAGATACCGGTAGAAATGTATTTACCGATGTCTTCTTTTGGTTTTTCTACGATTCGTCTGATACCACGATTTTCAACAAATACAACCCCATATTTTGAGGGATGCGGGTGTTCTTCGATAAGTAGTGAGTATTCTGACTTGTCTTTTAGCAGTTTTGCGATACTGCTCGGGTCGATGATGTTATCTCCAGCAAGGACAATAAATGAGTCTGTAATGTATTTCTTTGCCTGAAGGAGTGCATGAGCGGTTCCGAGTTGTTTGTCTTGAGTAACATAGGTGATTTTGACGTTCTTATAATTTTTGAAATACTCCATGATAACTTCTTTTTTATAACCAACGACGACAATGATTTCTTCGATCCCACTTTTTCTGACCGCGTCAAACACGTATTCGAGTATTGGTTTGTTGGCGACCGGAAGCATGACTTTAGGCATGGTCTCGGTGAAAGGCCTGAGTCGTTTTCCTTCGCCAGCTGCTAAAATGACCGCTTTTTTTGTCATGGATTTCACAACATGATAACGTTCAGTTCCTTATTTGACTTTTTTTCCTTTATAAATCATTGTTGTTAAATTCTTCATTATAAAATTATTACAAAATGATAATCTATCAGACAGGTACGTCCTTCCTCTAGTGTTACCCTACTTATCCGATAACTTGGACGACGCGTTCATTGACCACGAGGAATTCAACAAGCTCCTGTGATTCTTTCAGTTCAGTAAGCAGGTTAGAGCTAATCGAGTGTTTAAACCGTGAGAGAACACGGCTTCCACTCGGTCCCCAGCTGCCAATTTCTACATATTCATTGTCAAAATCCTTGACGCCACCAAGAATGGTGAACGATTCGGTTACCATTCGGAATGAGCAAGAAGAACATTCAACAATAGTCCTATACGGGGTGTAATCGTTATCTGTGCCGTAGATCGGTTCGGCTTGAACTACGCATAAAAACCCTTTACATTGAGGGCAGGTCATGCTTCGTTGAGCGGTTTGTCCCCAAATGTCCTCTGCGACACTTGTTTTTTTATAGCTCATCTCTCCGGACTCCATTCCATCCTCTTCTCCAATCTATAATATTATACACGCTTCTTCATTATATAGTTTTGGTTTGGATTATAAATAAATAACCAAAAAAACTATAGTAATAAACGACGATACTTTGATGAAAATATTGTAAAGGTTTAGTTATGAGGAAAATCACCTTTCTTACAGATTTCGGCACCAAAGACGGATATGTTGCACAGATGAAAGGGGTTGTATCAAGTATTACCGATGCTCGATTTATTGATATCACCCATGAGATTGCGCCCCATAATATCAGAGAAGGCGCGTTTATATTATGGACAGCTGCCCCGTTCTTCCCCGTAGGCACTGTTCATGTCGCCGTAGTCGACCCGGGAGTTGGGATGGAGCGGAAAGGGTTGATTATTACAACAAAAAAACAGATTCTTGTTGGTCCAGATAACGGGATACTCCTCCCAACAGCCCATCTGCTCGGAGATTATGTTGTCTATGAGATCACCAACCCAAAATACATGATTCATCCATTATCTCGCACATTCCATGGTCGAGATATTTTCGCGCCAGTCGCCGCATATATCACGACAGGAATACCTTTTGGTGAAATTGGGACGAAAACTACGCATTTTGTTGACCTGCAGTTCAGCCTTGGGGAGCATCGAGGAGATCGGATTGTTGGGAAAATCATCTACATTGATCGTTTTGGGAACTTGATTACGAATATCCCTAGTGAGATCTTGCCGAAGGATGTTGAGCAGAAAAAAACAACGGTGATTTCGGGTGATTCTAGGTGGGAACAAGTACCTTTTGTTTCCTCATACGGTTTTGTAAAACCTGGTGATGTTCTTCTTACCATTGGTAGCAATTCTTTTCTTGAGATCAGTGTTAACCAGGGGAACGCGGCGAAAACCTTGATGATGAAAGAAGACGCAGAGATCGAACTTCTTTTTAGTTAGAACGTTTTTCGTTTTATTCTATCTAGTGTCGTGTAATTATTTTCTCCGATGTAATAAAGAGGGTGGATATGATCTGTTCTGAGGAGCTCGTTTTTGAATGCCTTTGCATCAGCAGAGACGTTAATAACCTCACCAACAAATAGGGTATGATCGCCGAAAGAGGTACTCTTCACGAGTTTGCATTCCAGGTGTGCGTACCCTTCTTTAATCAAAGGCGTCGATAATTTCTTTGAAGGAACAAGGGTAAGCTTGGTTTTGCAGAGTTTTTCGGTTGATCGACCGGAATGTGTTCCGCAGAACTGTGCTGCGTTCGCTAGAGAATACGGGATAAAGTTAATGACAAATTCCTTACTTTTTTTTATCAGTTTATGAGAGTATCGTTTCGGAGCAATCGAAATTCCATATAAGGGCGGATGTCGTGAGATCGGGGTATGCCAGGCAAGAGTGATGATGTTTGTTTTCCCCTTGTTATCATTACAGGTGACTAAGATGGTTTGCATGGGGAACGCGTAATGATAATATTTTTCTATACTTCCTTCAGTTTTTATGCTCTCTCTCCTCCTTGGGTTTCTGTTTTAAGGATTGCATCAAGCAGACCATGAGCATAGTTGATACAACCAAACGCTGTGAAGTAGTCTTTTTTTCCTACGTAATATTTTGTGTCTTGATAATATTGCGATGCGAGTTCAAGGGTTTTTTTCTGACTCTCGGTGATTGTTTTCTCGCTTATTTGTTTGATGTTTTCCTCAAACATAATAATGTCTTTTTGCACCCTAGTTTTTTCATCCATGATTCTGATATTTACTGGAGGCGATGACGGGAAATAAATGTTTGCATCACGTGTATTATTATCGTTTTCAATCCGATAAAATGTTTTGTCGGATGGGAAACGACAAAATAGAAAGGTATTTAAACCCACAAAACAACAAATTTTTATTGAAAATTATCATTAAAATGGTGCACTCGCATGAGTAGACCCCGATCACCTATCAATAAAAATATCGAGACTGCAGTCAACGAATTACTCAATTCTCGAGCAGAATCTCGTATCTATGTCTACATACTCAGAAAAAACGGGGCACGCAGCGAAGAAATTATCCGAGGCACCAAACTACATCCCAGTACTGTCCGAGAACTTCTTTCAAAAATGTATGAAAATAAAATCATTTATAGGGAAAAAATCAAAACAGAAACGATAGGGAAAAACCCATACTTATATGGTGCAGTTTCCCCTGTTATTTTACTAAAACGTCGAGTGAAAATCATCGAAACACGGCTAAATAGAATTGCAAACCTGACCAGTAAAACCAATGGAAACAAATACGTACAAATCACGATTGATCACCAGGGGGGTGAACAATGAAAATAGCTCACTCCCTCGCAAAGATCCTAGTCAAACGACCAAAAACAGTCCTACTCGTATACACGATGATTACCATCGTGATTGGACTGCAAATCCAAAATGTGTACATGCAATCTGATCTGACCACATTTTTGCCTCAGAATGATCCGTCAATACAACTCTGGAAAAAGATTAATCAAGAATTCCAGATTGGTTCAACTATCATCATCTATGTTGAAGCAGATGATATCCGTGATCCCTACATTTTACATGAAATGGATCGAGTTAGCACGAAAATAAACACCTATGAACTTGATAAAGGGAAGACCGACGGTATCTTTTCAGTCAGTAGTATTACTCAGCTTATCAAAGAAGAAAACGCAAAACCAGAACTGCCTGGAGGTCTTGGAGGAACAGGGAAATATGAAATCCCTGACGATCCTGAATTAATCAATACCTACATGGCACGTATCCAATCCCGAGAAGGCACCCTCTTCCTAAATACCTATAAAGTTGCGGTGATCGTCTTTCAGCTCTCGAATACTGCAGAGGATCTTCAGATACTTGAAAAAGTAAAAGCTGCCATCGAAAAAGAAGCTCGCTATTCAACCATGACAATCACTGGTACTCTCGCGATGCAGGAGGCGATGAGAGAAAATGCCTTCCGGTCTCTGACAATTGTATTCCCCTTAGCTGCTGTTGGTGTCGCGTGTGTTCTGTTCCTCTTCCATCGTACCCTTAAAGGTCTTCTTATCGGATTTATGCCACTGGGGTATGCGCTCCTGCTTACCTTTGGTGTCTTAGGTATAATTCAACCTGAGCTATCTATTCTTTCAATTGCTGTTGTTGCATTGTTACTTGGGCTTGGGGTGGATTATTCGATTTACCTTGCGAATCGATTTGCTGAAGAGTGTACTCGGGACGATAAAATAGAACGGGTAGAATGTACCTTGGGACGTACAGGTAAAGCTGTGTTTATGTGTGCGTTTACCACGATTATCGGGTTTGGCTCCTTAATGACATCAAGTATGCCGCCGATGGTTACGTTTGGCTTTTCATGTGCAATTGGTATATCGTTTGCATTCCTCTCAGCAACAATTCTTGTCCCCTGTCTCTGCCTTATCCTTAAGTTTGAGAAACATGAGGTACATCATGAATGGAAACGCGTTGCTAGTTTGCTTGTTGATAATAGAAAGAGGCTGTTTGCCGTCGCCTGTTTCTTTGTTGTTTTGTCATTAGTTGTTCTTCCTCAAGTAAAAACCGACGTGAATACATTCGACATGGCACCCGAAGGAATCCCTGAGGTTGAGAAACTCCTGGAATATTCAAAGAACTTTGGAGGCGGGACGAGTTTCAACGCATTATACCTTGAAACGAACAGTCAGGGTCTGACGTATCCAGAAGTCATTGAAGCGATCTACAACGTGGAAGAACAGATTAGAGCCGCTGGTGGAACTGCGTATTCGATTGCTGATGAAATCAAAAAGATAAGCGACGTGTTGCAACGCAGTAAAATCATTGAAAAAATCTCTGAACTAGTTGGCGTTAATACCCTTATTCTTGATAAAATCGCAAACAAAGGACTTGTTGATGATCAGTATTCAAAAACAATTATTGTTGTCTCCTTCCCCGCAGGGACAAGCGTCGGAACATTAGAAAAACTTGTCAATAGAGTAAATGAGATCGCACAAAATGTTGAAATCCCACAGAATGGACATATCTCTCAGCTCGCTGGTCAAGATGTTATCAGTGTTGAGATCAATAAACAGATCATGAGTTCACAAGCGACCTCTCTCATAATTGCATTGTTGTTGGTGTTGGCATGTTTAATAATCGGGTTTAATTCAATTGGAATTGGATTCTTGGCGTTGATCCCTGTCCTTGTGGTATTAGCTTGGGAGCCTGGTGCTTTGGTAATGATGGATATCCCTCTTTCAATCATCAATATCACGGTCGCTTCTATTATGATTGGTACTGGAATTGATTATAGTATTCAGACGACACAACGTGTACGTGAAGAGCTAGCAAAAGGAGTATCAAAAACCGAGGCGGTAAAAACCACGATAGAAACAACAGGTTGGTCACTTGTTGGTGCAGCTATGACAACTAGTGTTGCGTTGCTCGCAACTTTTGCTGCTGCGATCCCTTCAGTTCATCAATTTAGTATCGTTGTAATCACACTGATCGGTTTTTCCTTTGTTGCTAGTCTTTGTGTGCTACCTACTCTTTTGACATCGCGTCTTATAAAATAAAAACCTTTTTTTCTCCCCCGATCATCAATTTATTATAATTTAAAAAACCTTCTAAAAAAAATTGAACATGCATTTACGTCAGTGGCTTAAAACCTTGTAACAGTTATTTTTTTGTCAGC